>Ga0335081_10000802_pt1 | contig 51416 bp, 50 predicted proteins | sample Lox_Sample_35_FD_206713 | JGI IMG/M metagenome (GOLD analysis project Ga0335081, IMG submission 206713) | Soil microbial communities from Loxahatchee National Wildlife Refuge, Florida, United States - Lox_Sample_3.5 | ecosystem: Environmental > Terrestrial > Soil > Wetlands | place: USA... | reverse complement strand
CTCGAAGAGCCCGACCGATGTGAAGCCGAGCTCGCGCACGACGAGGAGGACGCCCACGAGCGCGATGGCACCTCCGAGAATCTGTCCTCCCCTGTGCGCTGAGCTGAACGCCTTCACGGCCCCGAAGACGACAAGCAGGAGCGGCCAGAAGCGCAGATACATCCGCGCGTCGAGAATGTCGAAATTATCAAGCAGGAGCAGCGCGCCGACCAGCACAGCTGCGACGCCGAGCATTGCCTGAACGCTGAGGTTCAGCCGTTGACGATCCATGAGCGTCCTCCCCGGAGATGTTGGTGGTCTAGAGGTGTCTGCCCAAAGATACGGGCGCGCCGGTACGAAGGTGCGGTCAAATCGGCGGGCGGCGCCCCGGGCTCGGCGGACGGGGACAGGGAGCCGGGCGAAACTCCCCCCCGGGGTGCAACGTACACCGGAGGAGGAGGTCTGCCATGGTGAAGTTTCTGCTCTGGCTGATATTGCTCGTTATCTGCTGGCCGCTGGCGATTGCGGCCCTCTTCCTCTACCCCCTCGTCTGGGTGCTCCTGCTCCCCCTGCGGCTGGTCGGGATCACCGCCGAGGCGCTCCTGCATCTTATCCGGGCGCTCTTCATGCTTCCCTCGAGGGCCCTCGGCGCGACTGGCCGGCACGGCGCATGAGCGAGCGGAGGAGCGCCATATTCTCAACGTCCTCGTGCATGTCCTCGCTCTTGTCCGTCTCCAGGATCTTCGGAACGCGGAGAAGTCTCTCGTCGTTCATCAGCATGCGGAACGCTCCAAGGCCCATCGCCCCCCTGCCGATGTGCTCATGACGGTCGATGCGTGAACCCCGCTCCCGCCGGGAGTCGTTCACGTGGATCGCGGCCAGGCGGGAGAAGCCCAGCGCTTGGTCGAATTCCTCCAGTGTCGAGTTCCACCCCACCGGCGTGCCGATATCATATCCCGCGGCGAACAGGTGACACGTGTCGATGCAGATTGCCATCCGCTCGTTCTCCTCCACGCCCCGGATAATATCGCCGAGCTGATCGAAACGGTATCCCAGGGATGTTCCCTGGCCCGCAGTCGTCTCGAGCACTGTGAGCGCCCGGCACCCGCTCGTGCGGCGATGTGCCTCATTGATGGAGAGGGCGACGCGCCGGAGGCCTTCCTCTTCCCCGCGGCCCCCGTGCGCCCCGGGGTGGACGATCAGGCCGGCGATGCCGAGGAGCCCGCAGCGGGTGAGCTCGTCCGCGAGCGCTTCGCGCGAGCGGGCGAGGACCGATTCGTCGGTCGCGCAGAGATTGATGAGATACGTGGCATGTGCGAACACGGGGGCGATGCCGGTGCGTGCGGCCTCCGCCCGGAACTGCTCGATCGTCCGGCGGTCGTACGGGGGCGCGTTCCAGCGGCTGTTATTCTTGGTGAAGACCTGCATGGTGACGCACCCGGTGCGCTCCCCCCGGGCGAAGGCGGTGTGCACGCCGCCGCTCGTCGACATGTGCGAGCCGAGGAGAGGGGGATCGTTCCCGGGGGGACGTTCGGCGCGCCCTCCGGGCCGTTCGCTAGACCGCCCCGACGACGGCATTGATGGCCGCGACATTGACGATGTCGCTCACGCTGCAGCCCCGCGAGAGGTCGAACGCGGGTTTCTTCAGGCCCTGCACCACGGGTCCGATCGCCTCCGCTCCTCCCAGCCGCTGCGCCAGCTTGTAGCCGATGTTGCCCGCATTCAGATCGGGGAAGACGAGCACATTGGCTTTTCCCGCGATGACGCTCCCCGGGGCTTTCGACGCGCCGACGCGCGGAACGATCGCCGCGTCGAGCTGCAGCTCCCCGTCCATGGCGATGTCCGGCCGTTTCGAGCGGAATATCTCCGTGGCCTTTTGAACCTTCTCCACCAGCGGATGGCTGGCGCTTCCCTTTGTCGAGAACGAGAGCATAGCCACACGGGGCTGTTCGCCCGTGAGCCGCCGGTGATTCTCGGCAGTGGAGATCCCGATATCGGCGAGCTGTTCGGGCGTCGGATCGGGGACGACGGCGCAGTCGGCGAACGAATAGACCTGCTGCGGGAACACCATCAGGAAGAAGCTCGAGACGATCGTAATGCCGGGGGCGAGGCCGATCACCTGGATCCCCGCGCGCAGGACGTCACCGGTGGTGGAAAGCGAACCCGCCACGCTGCCATCGGCCATCCCTTCCCTGACCATCATCGCCCCGAAAAAGAGGGGATGAGTCACCGCCTTCTGCGCCTCAGTGAACTCTATTCCCTTGGCTTTCCTCAGGTTGAAATAAATGTGTGAGAAGTCGCTCAGCCTGTCCGACGTCTCCGGATCGATGATCCGGATCCCGGCGAGGGCCGTGCCACTCTTCCGTGCCTGGTCCTGGATGAGCGAGGCCTTGCCGATAAGGACCGGCTGGGCGATCGACTTGTCGGCAAGTATGCGGGCCGCCTGAATGGCCCGCTCGTCGGTCGCATCGGGGAGAACAATTGTCCGTTTCAGGCTTTTTGCCTTTGCCACGATACTGCTCATGAGCTCAGAGGGAAGCATTGGATCCAGTCCGGGGTCAAATTGAGAAATGGAGAATTAAGGGGCTTTAAGATAGTGAACAACAGTCAGATTTCAAAGGAATCCATTCAATGGGCACTCGTTTCGGCTTGTCATTTTGACAGATATTGACTGTTCCAGTTTGAAAATTAAAGAGAATTAACCAAGTTTTGAGGCAATCTCGATTGATTTTCTGTCACATTCTGAATAGGTTAGCCATACTTCGTCACACCGATTATGTCAACTGCATTACACCCCCGAAGGGTCTACATAGAGACTTTCGGATGCCAGATGAACGTGGCCGACTCCGAGGTCGTCGGCGGGATACTCAGCTCCTGCGACTTTGCAATTACGCCGCACATTGGCGAGGCGGACGTGATACTTGTCAATACGTGTGCCATCCGGGATAATGCCGAGCAGCGGATATACGGCCGCCTCGGGCTTTTCAGCACGTACAAGAGGGGACGGCCCGGGACGGTCATCGGTGTTCTCGGCTGCATGGCCGAGCGACTCCGCCGCGACCTCCTTGAGGAGGACCGTGTCGACATCGTCGTCGGGCCGGACGAGTACAGGAAGCTCCCGGCGCTCATCGAGAGAGCGTTCGAGGGTGAAAAGGGGATGGCCGTTCGCCTTTCGCGCGTGGAGAACTACGATGATATTGCGCCGCTCAGGACCGACGGCGTCAGTGCGTGGCTCTCCGTGATGCGCGGCTGCGACAAATTCTGCACGTTCTGCGTCGTCCCGTTCACGCGGGGGAGGGAACGGAGCCGTTCGCTGGAGAGCATCGTCAGGGAGGTGGAGGAGCTCGCCGCCGGCGGGTACCGTGAGATTACGCTCCTGGGGCAGAACGTCAATTCGTTCAGCGACGGCGGGCACGATTTTGCCGACCTGATGCGCGCTGTGGCGGCCGTCGACCGGCGGATGCGCGTCCGGTTCACGACATCGCACCCGCAGGATATGTCGGACCGGCTCATCGAAGCGATCGCCGCAGAACCCAACATCTGCAACTACGTTCACCTCCCGGTCCAATCCGGCTCCGACAGAATTCTGGCCCTGATGAACCGGTCGTACACGGTCGGTCACTACCGCTCGCTGATCGGCAGGATCCGCGCGGCGATCCCCGGCGTGGCGCTCAGCACGGATGTCATCTCCGGATTTCCCTCGGAAACTGGAGCAGAACACAGGATGACCGTCGAGCTCCTGGAAGAGCTCCGGTTCGACGGGGCGTTCACGTTCAAGTACTCTCCGCGCGAGAACACCAGGGCGTGGGAGATGGCTGATGACGTCCCGGAGGAGGAAAAAGGGAGGCGGGTCTGGGAGATCACGGAACTCCAGCACGCGATTGCGCTTGAGCAGAACCGGGCGCTCGTGGGCCGGGTGGTGCGCATACTGGTCGATGGACCGAGCCGGAAATCGGCTGCCGACTACACCGGGCGCACTGACACAAACAGGACCGTGGTGTTCCCCCGCACCGTGGAGGAACCCGGGGACGACGCGGCTATCAGGATTGACAGGGCCAACTCTGCGACGCTGATCGGCGTGAACATCGGCGATGCCGGGGAGGCTCGCTCACTTGCGGAGTCGGCTGCATGAAACGCGTGATCCTCATCCTCTTCCTCTTCGGCGCCCGTGCGCAGCTCCAGGCGCAGGCAGCGGACGCGGAGGTGGCCAGGTACCAGGCAATGCTCCAGAACGGCCAGGTGGAACAGGTGCGCGGGGCGATCCCCTCGCTCCTTGCGCGGTATCCCAACAACCCGGGCGTCCTCTACATTCAGGCGCAGACAACCAGCGACGGCGCGGAGGCCGTCAGGATCTACCAGAGCATCGTGGACAATTTCCCCGCGAGCCCGTGGGCCCCGGAAGCGCTCTTCCGTGTCTACCAGTTCTACTATGCGCTCGGCCTCTACCGCACGGCGGAGATGAAAATGGCGCAGCTGAAGAAAAACTACCCCACCTCGCGCCGGGCAACGGGAGGAAGCGGGGTGGACACCGGCGGGCTCCCGGAAGACACGAGCCGTGCCCCCTCCGGCGCGCAGGCGGGGGAGCATCCCGCCGCACCGACCCGCTACGCGCTCCAGGTAGGCGCATACACGGCGCAGGCGAATGCCGAGCGACAGAAGGCCTTTTTCGAGAACCTCGGCTACAGCGTCGAGCTCATCAGCCGCGTGCGGGACAACCAGTCGCTTTACCTTGTGCTCGTGGGGAGCTTCGCCAGCGCGGACGAGGCAAAGACCAAAGGGGCCGAGATCCGGGCCAGGTACCATGTCGAGTCGATCGTGACGACCAACTGATGCAGGGGACGGCGGTCAAAAGCGATCTTCCGGACGATGCACCCCGCGGCGGGATCGCGGGGGAATCCATGCAGATGCGGAAGATTGCCGAGGTCGTGGAGCAGGTGGCGCCGACGGACATTACCGTGCTGATCACCGGGGAGAGCGGCGTGGGGAAGGAAGTCATCGCCAAAGCGATACACGCCGAGTCCCGGCGGAGCGCGCGGCCGATGATCACCGTCAACAGCGGGGCGATCCCTGAAGGGATCATCGAGAGCGAGCTGTTCGGCCATGAGCGGGGCTCGTTCACGGGGGCGTCCGACCAGCGGAAGGGCTACTTCGAGCTGGCGGACGGCGGGACGCTCTTCCTTGACGAGATCGGCGAGCTGCCCCTCGGCTCGCAGGTCAAGTTCCTCCGCGTCCTGGAAAACGGCGAGTTCCTCAGGGTCGGATCGTCGACCCCGCGGCGCGTCAACGTGCGGGTCATCGCCGCCACCAACAGGGACCTGGAGACCGCCGTGCGGCACGGATCTTTCCGCGCGGATCTCTTCTTCCGGCTCCGTTCCGTGAACATCGCGGTGCCTCCACTCAGGGAGCGGCCGGACGACATCCCGTTCTTTTTCCGCCTCTTCGCCGACGACGTCGCGCGGAAGAACGGCGTCCCCTTCCACGGCATCGCCGACGCGGCGATGGATGTGCTCCGCTCCTACCGCTGGCCCGGCAACGTGCGCGAACTGCGGAATACCGTGGAGAGCATGATCGTGCTGGAGAAGGGGAAGTACCTGGAGGCGGAGGACGTTCGCAGGTACCTCCCGCCCGACGCTCCGCCGTCAGGGGAGGAAAGGCTCCTCCCGGTCCCGGTGGGGCGAAGCGTGGAGCAGGCTGAGCGTGAGCTGATCCTGAGGGCGCTCCTGGAGCTCAAGGGGAATATCATGGAGCTCAGGGCGATGCTCGACGAGCAGCGGCAGGCGCTGGATGCCACGAAGCGCACCGCCGGGGGTGCGGTGGCCGAGAGCGGCATGTCGCTCGAGGAGATGGAGCACCGGCTGATCGCCGAGGCGCTCTCCCGGTCCAAGGGGAACCGCCGCATGGCAGCGAGGGCGCTCAATATCAGCGAGCGAACGCTGTACAGGAAGATCAAGGAGTATCACCTGGAATGAGCCCCGGTGTCATTCGTGCACTCGCGCTGGGCACGGCGGCCGCGCTCGCGGGGGCGCACCTTGCCGGGTGCGTCTACTCGTTCACAGGGGCCTCGGTCCCGGCGCACCTCAAGACGGTGGCCATCCCGCTGGTGGACGACCAGTCGGGGTTCGGGGAGCCGGGTCTCAGGGAGAAGTTCACAAACGAGCTCATCTCTCTCTTTACCGCCGATAACAGCCTGGAGGTCGCCGACCGGGGCACGGCCGATTCCATCATCGAGGGGGCGATCGTGTCGATCGGCGACGCCCCCGCGGTCGTGGCACAGGGGGAACAGGTGACGCGCCGTCGCGTGACGATTTCGGCGCGGTTCGCGTTCCAGGACAGAAAGCTCAGGAAGAAGGTCTGGGAGAAGACGTTCTCGAACTGGGGCGACTATGATTCAGGGGGGGGCCTGTCGCAGCGGCAGGCCGGCATCCAGGACGCCATGCGGAAAATCGCCGAGGACGTCCTGCTGGAAACCGTGTCCGGCTGGTAGGCGGCGGGACCCCCGGGGCACAGCAATGTCTCACAACACGAAGTAGAGGCGCGACACCATCATGGAAGAGATCATCCTCATCACGTACATGCTTTCCCTGACCGTGCTCTTCATCTTCGGCTCGCACGGGTTCATCATGATCTACTACTATCTCAAGTTCCGCTCCAGGAAGCTGGCGCCATCGGAGGACATCGTGAGCTACCCCGTGGTGACCGTGCAGCTCCCCGTGTTCAACGAGATGTACGTGGTCGGCCGGCTCATCGACGCGGCATGTGCGATGGTCTACCCGAAGGACAAGCTCGAAATTCAGGTGCTGGACGATTCCACCGACCAGACGGTCGAGGTGGTCGCAGGGCACGTCGAGCGCTACCGGAGGCAGGGGTTCGACATCAAGCAAGTGCGCCGCGCCACGCGGACGGGGTTCAAGGCCGGTGCGCTGCGCGAGGGTCTGGCCGCGGCCCGCGGGGAGTTCGTGGCGATCTTCGACGCGGATTTCGTTCCCCGGCAGGACTTCCTTCTCAAGACGATCCCGCACTTCGTGATGGACTCCAGGGTCGGCATGGTGCAGACGCGCTGGGAGCACATCAACTCTGAGTACTCCCTCCTGACCCGCACGCAGGCCATGGCACTGGACGGGCATTTCGTGATCGAGCAGGCGGTGCGCAACAAGGTCGGCTTTTTCATCAACTTCAACGGCACGGCGGGCGTCTGGAGGAAATCCTGCATCGAAGACGCCGGCAACTGGCAGTCCGACACGCTGACCGAGGACCTCGACCTGAGCTACCGGGCCCAGCTGAAGGGGTGGCGGTTCCTCTACCTGAACAACGTGACGTCCCCGGCGGAGCTTCCCTCGGAAATCAACGCCCTCAAGTCCCAGCAGTTCCGGTGGACCAAGGGGGCGATCGAAACGGCGCGGAAGATCCTCCCGTACGTCTGGCGGTCGAAGCTCCCGCTGAAGATCAAGGTGCACGCGACCTTCCACCTGACCAACAACCTGGTGTTTCCGTTCATCGTGCTGGCCGGCGTGCTGAACGTCCCCCTGGTGTTCCTGAAGCACACCGGGCAGTACGACTCGTACTTCACGATGATGTCCGTCGGCGTCTTCGCGTTTATCGGGTCGTTCCTGTTCTATCTGTTTTCGCAGAAGGACGTCTACAGCGACTGGCGGCGGCGCCTCTTCCTCTTCCCGGTGTTCATGGCGGGGAGCATGGGCTTCGCGGTGAACAACAGTCGCGCCGTCATCGAGGGACTCTTCCGCAAGAAGAGCGAATTCGTACGGACGCCGAAGTACTCGATCCGCGAGAAATCGGACTCCTGGTCCGACAAGAAGTACGTCCCCGTGAAGATCAGCCCGACCGTGATCGTCGAGGTGGTGCTGGCGGTCTACTGCCTGTTCGGCGTCGTCTCGTCGATCTATTTCCTGGAGATCGCCGCGGTTCCCTTTCAGCTCCTGTTCTTCCTGGGCTTTGCGTTCGTTTCGGCCATGTCGCTGAAACACGCGTGGCTGGGTCGCCAGGTGCACCCGAAGTAGGCGGGCCGTGGAGCGGGGAGATCCCATGACATCGGCGGACGGTCCGGCGCGCGGCACAGCGGGCGCGGGAAGCCCGTGGTTCGCGCGCATCGCTGCGGACCTGCTCGACGCCGGGAACATGAAAGAGGCCCTGCGTGTGTGCGTGGAGGGGACGCGCACCTTTCCGCGCTACACGACGGGACGCCTGATGCTCGGGAAATGCTATGAGGCCCTGGGCAGCCACGTGGAGGCGATGCTCGAGTACGCGCGGGTGCTGGAGGTCTTCCCGGACAATGGGCTCGTGCGGGAGCTGCTCCGCCGTGCCGGTCAGCGGGAGCAGCAGGGGTTCGAAGCGTTTGCCGGCGAGTGGCAGGCCCGCTGGCAGGGGCGGAAGGACCGCCTGACATTCGAGGACTACGTCGGACCGGCAGCAGCGGCGGGAGACTCGGCCGTCGGGGAAATTATCGCGGGGCCGGAGGAAACGCCACGCATCGAGCCGCCGGTGGAGGCGCCGCGCGAAACGGCGACCGATGTGGCGCCCGATGCGCCAAAGGCGCCGCTGGCGTCAGAGGCGCCGCTGGCGTCACAGGCGCCACCGGCTGCCCCCGCGCAGGGACGGTTCGTCACCGCGACGCTTGCGGAGATTTACGCGAGCCAGGGAGAGTTCAGCGAAGCGATCGAGGCGTACAGGACGCTGGCCGCCCAGCGTCCGGGGAGCGCCCAGCGGTATCAGAAGCGGCTGGAGGAGCTGGAGGAGCTGAAGAGAAAGACGGAACAGGGAACGTCGCCCGGCGTTACTTGAGGTGGTTGACGACCGCGGTCAGGCGGGACTTGAGGTTTGCCGCCTTGTTCCTGTGGATGATGCCTTTCGCAGCGAGCTGGTCGAGGAGCTTCACCGTCTTTCGCAAATCGGCGGACGCCGCGGTCTTGTCCGCGGCGGACCTGATGCGCTTGATCTCCGTCCGCATGCGCGACTTCAACTGCGCGTTGCGTGCCGCTCTCCGCTTTGCCATCCTGCTTCGTTTTTCCGCCGACTTGTGCTGTGCCATGAACCCTTCCCGGATGCCTGAGATGCTTCTCTGCGACGACTGAACAAGTAAGATACCGATCCCTGCGCAGAAAGTCAACGCGCCTTGCGTTTTTTTCCGGTCGGGCGTATATTCACATTCCCTTGCAGTCGTTCCATGGAGGACACATGAACGTCGCTGTCTGCATCAACCACGTTCCGGACACGGAAACAAAGGTCCGCGTGGCTCCCGACGGCCTGTCGATCGACAGGACCGGCGTCAATTTCATGATGAGTCCGTACGACGAGATCGCTGTCGAGGAAGCTCTCCGCATCAGGGACAAGTTCACGGGGAGCGTCACGGCAATCTCGCTGGGCGGTGAGGCCCACAGGGAGACGCTCCGCAAGGCGCTCGCGATGGGCGCGGACCGCGCCGTGCTGCTTCGCGACGACGCCCCGCGCGATTCGTTCAGCGTAGCGGCGGGACTTGCCGCCGAGCTTCGCGCGCTCTCCCCGGACGTCATCCTCTTCGGCAAACAGTCGATTGACTACGACGACGCACAGGTGGGGACGCTTGTCGCCGCGATCCTCCGCCTCCCGTCCGTCGCGGTCGTGGTGAAGCTTTCGATCGGCGGCGACGGCCGTGTCGTCTGCGAGCGAGAGATCGAAGGGGGGCACGAGACCGTGCACACGAAGCTCCCCGCCGTCTTCCTCGCACAGAAGGGGCTGAACGATCCCCGGTATCCTTCGCTGAAGGGAATCATGGCGGCGAAGAGCAAGCCGATCGAGGAAAAGCCCGCCGCCCCGTTTGCAGTGCGCGTCGTTCCCGTCGCGCTGCGCAAGCCGCCCGCGAAGAACCCCGGGCGGATCGTCGGCACGGACGCCTCCGCCGTACCCGAGCTCATCCGACTGCTTCACGAAGAGGCCAGGGTCATTTAACGTCCACACAGGAACACGAAAGCCATGAAGTGTATTGCATTTGCCGAGGAACGGGACGGAGAATTCAGGAAATCGTCCCTGGAAACCGTCAGGGCGGCGCGGCGGATGGCCGACGCACTCGGGGGGACATGCCTGGCCCTGGTGGCCGGCCACGATGCGGGGAAGGGCGCCGCGGCTCTGGGCCGCTACGGCGCCGCGCGCGTCCTGGTCGTCGACGACGCGCGCCTGGAGCGAAAGCCGAACATCGCGCTGGCCAGGATCGTCGCGGCAGTCGCCCGCCGTGAAGAGGCCTCGCTGGTGTTCCTGGCGGCGAGCCAGGCGGGAAAGGACATCGCGCCGCGGGTGGCGGTCGACCTGGAGGCGGGGCTGGCTGCGGACTGTGTGGCGCTGCGCACGGAGGGAACCGACGTCATTGCCACCCGGCCGGTGTTCGCGGGAAAAGCGCTCCTGGATGTCCGCGTGACAACGGGCGTGAAAGTGTTCACGCTCAGGCCCAACGTCTTCGAGGCGGTCGCGGGGGAAGGGGCGGCAGCGGTGGAGGCAATCACGGTGCCGCTGGAGGACGCGGACCTGGTGACGACGGTGGAAGCAACGGCCGTGGCCTCGGGCAGGCCCGACGTGACCGAAGCGGACATCATCGTCTCCGGGGGGCGCGGCATGAAGGGACCTGAACACTTCGCGCTGATCGAGGCGCTCGCCGACGCGCTCGGGGCCGGCGTGGGCGCATCGCGCGCGGTGGTCGACGCCGGATGGCGGCCGCACGACGAGCAGGTCGGTCAAACCGGGAAGACCGTGTCGCCGGCCCTCTACATCGCCTGCGGCATCTCCGGAGCCGTGCAGCACCTGGCCGGGATGTCCAGCTCGCGCTACATCGTGGCGATCAACCGGGACAAGGATGCTCCCATATTCCAGGTGGCGGACTACGGGATCGTGGGCGACGTGTTCGACGTGCTCCCCGCGCTCACCGCGGCGCTCCGGCGTCAGGGAAAATGAGGTTGCGCTTCGGAGGGTTTTGCCGTATGTTACTCGTGATCAGCCTGCAGTGAATGAGCGTGCCGGAGCGGAACGTGGACAAGGTGCTGGTGGATATACTCGGGTTGTCGACGAACCCGGCGAGCGGGGGGGCGTACGCCCTGATCCTCCGCGAAGTGAACGGCAACAGGCGACTCCCGATCATCATCGGGGCCTCCGAGGCACAGTCGATCGCGCTGGAGATGGAAGGCATCAAGCCGCCGCGCCCCCTGACGCACGACCTCATGAAGAACATCATCGCCGCCTTCGGCGCCGAGCTCACCGACATCATCATCGACGACCTGCGCGACGGGACCTTCTACGCGAAGCTGAACATTGACAGCCAGATGATCGATTCGCGTCCCTCGGACGCGATCGCCCTTGCCGTGCGCTACGGCGTGCAGATTTACGTGGCGGCCTCGGTCATGGACGAGGCGGCATTCGTGCCGGAAGAGGAGGAGGAGGAAGGGCGGCCGTCGACCCCGTCCGCCCCCCAGGCGCCCAAGCAGCACACGCCCCCGTCCGGCAAGATCACGCGGCTGGAGCAACTCAACCAGCAGCTCAAGGAGGCGATCGAGAAGGAGAACTACGAGAAGGCTGCTGCCCTGCGCGACGAGATCCGCAAGCTCGAACTCCGCGACTGACTCACCCCGGGCGCACCAGCGCCAGCATTTCTTTTACCGCCTCTGTAAGTCCCACGTAGACCGCGCGCGTGATGACCGCGTGGCCGATGCTCACCTCATCGATGTCCGTGATCGATCTGAACGGGACGATGTTCCGGTAGTTGAGCCCGTGGCCCGCGTTCACGCCGAGGCCGAGCCCGCGCGCCCTGCGGGCGGCCGCCCGGATCTCTTCCAGCAGGGCGTGCCGCCCGGCGTCCGTACCGGCGTTCGCGTAGGCACCGGTATGGATCTCGACCGTGTCGGTTCCGGCCTCGCGCGCGGCGTCAATCTGCGCGGCGACGGGATCGACGAAGAGGCTGACCCGGATGCCGGCGTCCTTCAGGCGTGCCACGGCCTCCCGAACGCCGGCAAGGTTGCCCCGCACGTCGAGTCCCCCTTCGGTGGTCAACTCTGCGCGGCGCTCGGGGACGAGCGTTGCGAGCTCGGGGCGGGTCGCTCTGGCGATGGCCATGATCTCGGCGGTGGCGGCCATCTCGAGATCCAGCTTCGTCCTCACGGTCTCGCGCAGCAGCCGGAGATCGCGGTCGTTGATGTGACGCCGGTCTTCGCGGAGATGGCAGACGATGCCGTCCGCCCCCGCGCGCTCGCACGCCTGCGCCGCCTCCACGGGATCTGGCTCCGATTCACCCCGGGCCTGGCGGAGCGTCGCGACGTGGTCGATGTTGATCGAAAGTTTCATGGGCGCCTTCTCACAATGTACTGGAGGTGCTCCGGACGCCTGGTCACGAGCTGCACGCCGGCGGGACAGGCGACGTCGGCGTCGATGAGCCCCGTGGAGTCAGCCGCGACCGCGCCGTAGCTCGTGGTCGCGCGGAAGTCGGCGGCGGAGAGGCCTGACAGCTGCCGGATTCCGGCGCGCACGACGATCTCGATGCGGGGCGGAATCAGGATCACCTCCCTGTGCGCGGAAGTGCCGGTGACCTCCACCGGGATACCCGCGATGATCTTCTCCGCGAACGGCTCGACCGCGATGGCGATCCGGACCGACGGAACAGAAAGCGCAACCGCCCATGGATCGGGGGAGGCCAGCGGGACCTCCGCGTCGATGGGTCCGCGGACGTTGTCGAAGACGCGCCGTTCCGTCTTCCATGCATCGATCGTCCGCAGCACCGACTCCGCTCCCGTGAGCGTAACGCTGTCCGGCGCCACGAAGACCGGACCCACCTGCCCGTATCCCTCCCGGAATCCCGCGACGCAGTCCAGGAGCACGGGGACCCGCCTGCGCACAGAGGGCCCCAGGGCCACCTCGAGCGAATCCGGCTTGACTTCCACGAGCCGCACCCCCGGGGGAAGCGCGACGTGGTCGGCGAAGTCGGTGAACGTCAGTGGTCTGTGGTGCGGGGGAAGGGAGAGGGCGGAGAATACGACCGCAGGGGCGCGGGCAAGCAGCACGCCGGCCAGCCGCCAACCCTCGCCCCGGAATCGGAGCAGGAGCTCGCGCGGCAGTGGCGTCTCCACCGCCATCCCCGGCGGGATATCCTGGAGGACGAACGGGGAGGCAATCGAGGTCTCGTAGTCCTCGCGCATGGTGACGGAAACCCATGCCAGGACGCCAAACAGCGTCGAGACGATGGCAATATAGATCGACCGTCGGTCCATCGGGAGGGGACTCAGGCGCCGGAGCGCGATTGCATCAGCTCATGGATCAGGACTACCCTGGTGGCCATGGAGATCTCTCTCCCCTGGATGGCGAGCCCGGGTGTCTCCCGCGCCAGCGTCCTGAGCTCGTGCACGTTCATTGCCTCGAGACGCGCGCGGTATGACGCCGCATCAGGTGCAGGGGCAAACGGGAATTCTTCTGTGTGCGGGGCGTCCCCCTCCTGCGCGGCTCCGGGGGGCTGCGGGAGGATCAGGCCGAGGTCCTGCGCCGGGCGGGGGATTACATGCGAGGAGATGAGCGTTCCCACCCGCGCGGCGGCGGCCGCGCCGGCTTCCACCGCAGCCTTCACAGCCGCGACGTTGCCCGTCACCTGAACGGTCACCAGGCCCCCCCGGGCGTACTCCGTTCCCAGGAGGGCAACGCTGGAGGTTTTCAACATGACGTCAGCGGCCTCGATCGAACCGACGAGGCCGCGCGTTTCAACAAGACCGAGGGCGAATTCCGGCATGGCTCATTTGAGCTGGGGGCGTTTCGGGAGAATCGTCTCGATGTCGGCGTGGGGACGGGGAATGACGTGGACGGAGACCAGCTCCCCCACGCGCTGCGCGGCGGCCGCCCCCGCATCGGTCGCCGCTTTCACTGCGCCGACGTCGCCGCGCACCATGACGGTCACGTATCCCCCGCCGATCGCTTCTTTGCCGATGAGCTGCACCCGCGCTGCCTTCACCATGGCATCTGCAGCCTCGATGGAACCGACGAGGCCCCTGGTTTCCACCATGCCGAGCGCATCGAACGACGTTTCCGCCATGGACGTTGTTCTCCTTGGTTGTGGAGCGGGGCGTGCACTGCATCAGGGCACGGGAATATACCCACGCCCCGGTTCATTGTCAACGGTTCAGGGTTCCTTCGCCGCGGGCGCGTCGCGGCGCGAACGGAGCGATGGTAACCGCCAGAGCCCGCCTGCCACACACACCAGGACGAGTCCCCACGCGGCGTTCGTCAGCAGCCACCCCGTCCTGTAGAGCGGCGGGTCGAACGTGAAGATGACCTCGTGGGACCCCGGGGGAACCACCACGGAACGGAGCACGTAGTCCGTCCGGTAGATCGGACTCTCGGACCCGTCCACCGTTGCCTTCCAGCCGGCCGGATAATAAATCTCGCTCAGGACCAGGAGCGCGGTGTCGGGGGCGTCCGTGCGGATGCGGATCTCGCGCGATTTGTAGGAGGTGACCTGCGGCGCGTGCGCGCTGTCGACCGGCGCGATCCGCGCCGCGAGCGCGCCGCTGAGGACGGCGGTCCGGGCCGGATCGAAATCGGGCGCGTTGAGCGCACGGAACACCTCCCCGTCGCCCGCGGCGACGAGCGCTTCACGAACGAAGAAGGCGCGCGGCAGCGCCCCGGGATTCCGGTACGTGAGGACCCGCTCCGCCTGGTCGACGTTCACGAGCTGGAATCTCGGTTCCGGGAGCCTGAAGCGGGTGACCATGTACTCCACGTTCAGCATGTCGACGACGTGCATGTTGATCGGGAATGTCGGATCGGTGCTCCTGTACATGCACGAATCCAGGAGCGTCTGGTAGATGCGGAGCTTGGCGGGACTGTACCCGGTGATCGACTGGATGCCGTGGTAGGCGAACGAGTTGTCCATGTACAGCGGGTCCGACGGGTCGATCCCCGCGAAAACGCGGAAGAGCCCCGGCTGGTGCAGCAGGAACGTCTTTGTCTCGTCGGGCTTGAATTCCTGCATCATGCTCTCCCGCGGCTGCGGGTCGATGTACTTCGCGTCCACCAGAGACAGGTCGAGCGTTCCCAGGAGCAAGACCACCGCGGCGAACGACCACCCCCGCATCTTCCCCGCCAGGAACGCTCCGGCAAGTCCGCAGAAGGCCGCGCCCAGGACCAGGAATTTCACCAGGTCTCTGTAGAACACGTCGAACCGTGTTTCTCTGATCTGCGCGACCGCGCGCGCCGCGCGCGCTGCGTACTGCCGCGTGATCTGCTGAAGCTGTCCCTCCGTGATGAACCAGGACGAAGGGAGGGAATCCAGCATGCTCCCCTGCAGGAGGATTGCCAGGAGGAACAGCCCGCCCAGTACCCCTCCCGCGATGAAGAGCGTCCGGGCGAGCCGCTGCGCGGGTATGCGGGAGCCGCCGGCTGCGGCTTCTTCGAGCGCCGTGAACCCGGCCGCCGCCAGCACGCCGGTGGTGAACGGGAGCAAGTGCAGGATCTGCTCCGGGGAGCGGAACTTGTTGAAGAAAGGGAGGAACGCGAACAGGGGCCGGTACAGCAGCGAGAAATTGTTCCCGAACGAGGTGAGGACGAGCAGGAGCGCCGTCACGCCGAAGAACAACACCAGGCGGGACCGCCTGTAGGCGAGCGCGATGCCGCCGAAGAGGATGGGCGCGAGCCCGACATAGACGCTCGAGTTCGTCCAGGGAATCATCGGTCCCCAGTAATACTCGGCCTTCATGCCGAAGAACCCGGGCACGAGGAGCGTGATCAGTTCCGCCGGGTGCCACGACCAGTTTGTGGCATAGTCGTAGCCGAGGCCGCCGCTTGCCCCCGTGGTCCCCCCCCCGCGCATGGAGTACTGGGCGTATTCGTAGACGGAGAGATAGATGTACGACGCAATGCAGAATCCCAGGATGAGCGCGGCTGCGAAGAGCGCCCCCTTCAGGAGTGCCAGGCGGGGGTGCCCGGGGATGTCACCGGAGACGTGATAGATCAGGAAGAGCGCGCAGAAGACAAATTCGTAGTACACGATCTGCATGTGATCCGTGAGCATCAGCGTGCCTATTGCGGCGGCGAGCAATCCGAACGAGAGCAGGTCGCGGCGTTCGAAGAGCTGGTGTGTGAGCAGGACGACCAGCGGGAGATAGCACAGTGCCATGAGTTTGGTCCCGTGTCCCTCGCCGGCCAGGCCGACCATGTACGGGCTCAACATGAATGTGAGCGCCGCGAGGAGCGACGCGGCGCGGCTGAACTTCCAGGTGCGCATCAGGAGGAACATGCAGGCCCCCCCCAGGAAGTAATAGACCACGAGCCACGTCCACGTCCCGTTCAGGAAGAGAAGATTGAGCGCCGCCTGCATCACGTTCTGCAGGTAGCTCACGTGGTGCGGCAGGAACGCCACGTTGCCGAACGTGGGCATGCCGCTGAAGAAATAGGGCATCCACAGGACGTCCACCCCCTCCTTCTGTTCGAGCTCCGCCCCGGCATGGGCGTAGCTCTGTTCGGCGGCGGTGTCTCCCCCCGCGGCAAACGCGGCGTTGTCGAAGACGATGCCCCGGAACAGAACGAGCGTCACGGCATACAGGAAGACGATCGCCAGCACGTCCTGCATCGTGGGCGAGAGCGTGGCAAGGACGGGGAGGCCCTGAGGCTCCCGCGCGGGGTGGCTCCGGTGGTGTTTCGACATAACGCTACTCCTTGTGTCGTGCGATGATCTGTGCGTACTGGCGTTCGAGCGTCGCGGCGACCGCCGCCCACGCGTAATGACGCGCGACGGCCTCCCGTCCCCGTGCTCCCGTGTGCGAGGCAAGAGCGGGGTCGGCGAAGAGCCGGCAGACGAGTCCCGCCAGCGCGGCGGGCGTGGAGGCGACCGCCGCCGCGCCGGGCCCGATGCCCTCGATACCCTCAATCCCCACCCGCGTCGTCACGACAGGGATCCCCTCTGCCATGGCGTGGATGATCTTGAGCTTCACGCCCCCGCCGAACCGGAGCGGCGCGACGAACACGGCGGCCCGGCGAAGGTACGGCGTGACGTCGTCAACGTAGCCCCGGACTTTCAGGCGGGGCTCTGCGGCGGCGCGCGCGGTCAGCTCCCCGGGCGGATCTGCGCCGATGATGTCGACGACGGCGTCGGGGTATTCGCGCGCGACAAGCGGCAGGATTTCCTCCGCCAGCAGCAGCGCGGCGTCGACGTTGGGCTGGTGGTGGAACGTCCCGATGAACAGCATGCTGTGAGGCTGCCGGTCGGCGTAGTCAGCCGGAGCCCCGGCGGTGTCGGCGCCGCGGGGAAGATAGCTGATGCGCTCCGAATGGCAGAGGCGGCGGAGCAGCATCCGGTCCTGTTCCGTCACCGTGAAGACGTGATCGAACCGGGGCACGAGGCGCCGTTCGTAGCGCGCCCAGCGGCACCACTCCAGGTAGTGCAGGAACCGGGCCGCGGGCGTGCGCGCCCGCCGGAACCTCCTGTAGGCGGGGCGGTACGTCACGTCATGCTCGTGAAGCACGGTTGCGCCCCGCGCGGCGAACGAGGCGTATTGCCCCATGAACGCGAACTCGCACTGCACGATGTCGAAGGGAAGCCTCTCCGTCAGATCCCTTACCGCCCGCGCCATGCGGGCGTCCCTCCATTTGGCGACGTAGTAGGGCTTCCAGGAGAGGATGCTTCCCAGGAACTGGATGCCGCGCCTGAGCGCGAGCCGGGCGTTCGCAGCGGCGCCGGGCTGCGATCCCCTGGCACGGCGGACGATATGGAGATCAATCCCCAGCGCGCGGAGAGCATCGCCGCCGCGCTCCTCCTCCCTGTCGCAGAACGAGAGGAGCGTGATCCGGTGGCGCGGCGCGATCTGCGCGAGAAGGCTGTGCATGAAGACGCCCGTGCCGTGGCCGGCGGCCGGGTGGGGGAGGTAGGGGGTCACGATGAGGATGTTCACGGCCTCAGGCTCCCCCGCCCGGCCGGAGGCTGTAGCGCACGCGATACCACGCGCCGAGGGCGGCGGCACGGCGGTCAACCCGGTGACCGGGTGATGAGAGCGGTACGCGGAGCGACCGGACTGCCCCCTTCACCGCGTAGTGCCAGGCGTAGAGCGCAAGCACGAGTGTGGCGTACAGCGCGCCGTGGTGCTTGACGAGGTAGCGGCGCGTGCTGATGGACTGGAGCTGAACGTGGCGTTTCCCCCGTTTGCCGTATGAATAGCCTCCCAGGTGGCAGATGCGCGCCTCCGGGACAAAGTGGACCATGCTTCCCCCCGCGGTGCGGACCCGCCGGCACAGATCGACCTCCTCGCAGTAGGCCTCGTACCGCTCGTCGAACAGCCCGATGCGCTCCACCAGCGAGCGCCGGATCATCAGGTCGGCTCCCGTGATGTAACCGACCGGCATCGGGCGTCCGGCGGCCGCACGGGGCGCCACCCCCCGGTTGGGGAGCCCGAGCGCCGGGAACAGGTCGTTCAGGAAAAGCGCATCCGCGAGCGCCTGCGCCAGGGACGGCGGGTCGCCGTACGACACCTGGCTCGACCCGTCGCGGTCCGTAAGCCAGCCGCCGCAGACGCCTACGCCGGGGTTCGCATCGAGATAGTCGGCGAGTATCTTCACCGCATTGTTCAGCAGGAGCGTATCGGAATTGAGCAGGAAGACGTATTGCCCCCGCGCGGCGCGCACGCCGTCGTTGTTGGCCCTGACGAATCCGCCGTTGATCGGGCGCACCAGCAGGCGGACCGCCGGGAAGTCGCGCCCGAGCATTGCTGCCGTCTCATCCGTCGATGCGTCGTCGACAACAATGGTCTCGTAATCGATGCCGGCTGTCCGCGCCGCCACCGCGCCGAGGCAGTCGCGGACCAGCTCGATGCCGTTCCAGGTCGTGATGAGTATGGAGACCGCGGGGGCCATGAAGCGCCGGTCACGTTCGGGGGAAGCACGCCTGTGCTGCACGGTGTCCCGGTGGGGGGACCAGGCGCTCCTTCAGGAATAATGCCAGGGGGGCGGGACCGTATCTCGCCAGGGTACACCACAATGATCGCGCCGCGGTCCAGAAGCGACGCTGCCTGATGAGGCTCCGGATGAACACGGTCAGGTAGACGTCCATTCGCACGGGGATCCGCTCGTGAAATCGCGACCGCGCCTCGGCGAAACCCTCCGTGAGGGCAGCCACAATGCACTCCGCGAGATGCGCCGGCTCGCACTCCGTCATTTCCAGGATGTTCCCCGTCGGGAGGCCGAAATGTTCTGCGTCGTGGAGCACCGATGCGAACACCGACGTCCTTCTGCTGAGCAGCTGGATCATGGGGAGGGGCCTCGCCCAGTCCGATGTCGCGAGCCAGGTAATGCCGCTCGAACCCCCGACCAGGAGCGTGCAGTGCCGTGTCAGCTGCGCGTTCTCCCTCAGCGTGAGCACGCTTGCGTCCACGATCCGCGGGTCCGTGCTCGCAACAGGGATATTGGAGGTAAGGATCACGATCGCGTCCGGTACGCGCGCAAGCACCAGCTGCGCAGCAGCGGAGGCAAACGCGGGAGTGAGAAACGTCTGCCGGCTCGCGCCCGCGCATTCAAACAGGATCCGGTGTGCATGGACGTCGACGGCGTGCCCGGTGGTGAATTCCTCCGCGTGGCGCACTTCTTCCTCCGTCAGGCGAACGACCGGCGCGATCGGTACGGTGACGGGGTGCGGGTAGCCGCGGAAGATCGATGCGCGCACTGTGCCGTCAAACCGGGCATAGTTGTCGGGCGGAACCTGCGTCAGGAACACCCGGTCAAACTCTCCCCGGCGCGCACGGGCGCGCGCTTCCCGTGCAAAGGCCGGCCATACGTTCTCGAGGTCTGCCGCAGTCGGCATCGGGTATTCCCATACCTCGTCCACGAAGGGGTTGCCCTTCAGAATGTCGCGGAAGGGGGAGCCCACTGCCCAGGTGAGATGGCAGTCCGGAAAGTCCTGCTTGATCTGCCGGGCCAGGGCCGTCGCGTACAGACAGTCGCCGTTTTTGCCGAGCTGCCCGAGCAGGATGCGCAGGCGTTGCGCTCGTGCCGGGTTGCCGCCAGTCCGCACGCGCGCCTCAGCCGCCCACAATCTCGATGGTGGGAAGCGGGAAGATCATTTTCACGCCCTGCGCGAGCAGCGCTCTCTCGCGCTCGAGGAATTCCTCGCGGAAATGCCACGGCAGGACGAGATAATAGTCGGGCTTCATGCGGCGGGACTGCTCCTCGCTGAGGATGGGGATCTCCGTGCCGAGCGTGAAAGCTCCTTCCTTGTCCGGGTTGCGGTCGGCGGCCGCGTCCACGATCCGGTTATCGATGCCGCACCACTGCAGGAGCGTGTTCCCCTTCGTCGAGGCGCCGTACACGTGGATTTTCTTCCCTTCCTTCTTCAGGCCCCTGAGGAGAGCGCTCAGTTCTTCCCGGTGGACGTTGATGTGGTCCTGGAAATTCCGGTACGGCCTGTCGGTATCCAGGGCGAGATCAAACTCCTGCTGGCGCAGGGCCATCAGCCCGGCGAGATAGTCATCCCGCTTGAAGGCGAAGTTCCCGGCGTGCGTCGCGTAGCACCGGATGCTCCCTCCGTTAATGTCGTTCAACTCGGCCTTGACGATCTTCATCCCCTCCGCGCGGAGCACCTTCTCGATGACCGCGAGACTGTAGTACTCCAGGTGCTCGTGACAAATTGTGTCGTACGAGTTCATCCGGAGCATGGACGGCATGTACGACATCTCAAACACCCAGAGGCCCCCGGGAGAGAGCACCTGACGCACGCCCCGGGTGAAGCCCCGCGGGTCCTCCAGGTCGTAAAACATCGCAATCGACGTTACGATGTCAAACGTACTCCCCGCGGCGACCGTCAGGAGTTCCTGCGAGGGGAAAATATCCTGAATGACGGTGATGCCGGGGCCGGCCTGCTGGGCGACGTCGGACGGATCGATGCCGAACTTCGCGTAGGCCTGGGGGTAACACCTGAGGAGCGTCCCATCGTTGCAGCCGATGTCCAGCACGCGGGCGGCGGGGAGGTTGACCATCGCCACCGCAGCTCCGGCAATCCCCCGGAGGTGCGTCCGCATCGTGTTGTTGGTGCCCGAACGGTACCAGTACGACGAATAGAGGACTTCGGGGGGAACCGTGAACTCCATCTGGAGGAGACCGCAGGCTTTTTCGTCGAGCAGGGGATTGCAGCGCACAAGCACCGTAGGGATCCTGCGCAGGGGAGGCTGCGGTTTTCCGGTCTTGACAAACGAACCCTGGAGGTACTGCTCCCCGAGGTCAATAACCTTGGTGAGAGCAACGGAGCCGCAGATGCGGCAACTGGTGCGGTGGACGAGGTGCATGGAAATCTCCGGGATAAGGACCGTCAGTCGGTGGTGCGGGCTCCCGGCGACGGCGCGAGCAACTTCTGGAATTCGAGGTCGAGCTGATCGATGCATCGCGTCCGTTCGAGGTTGAGCACCGCGAGCTGTTTGACGACGCCGTCCTTCCGGTCGGGAGGGACGCTCTCGAATTCGTAGACCGACTCCTGCACGTGCCACAGCCTGCAGTTGACGTCCGCCAGTTGCGCGAAGATGTCGCCGATGCCGCCGCTGACGTCGGCCACAGGGTTCCCTTCCTTCCGGTACACTTTGTTGGCGGCGAATGTCAGGTGCGCGGAAGGTATCCGTCCCGCGGCCGCGTCGCGAACGTACGCGTCGATCTCCTCCTGCAGCCGCGTCTCCTGCGCGGCGAGGCTCGCCTGCGCGCCGGGATCGGAGGCGTGCCACTGCTTGAGCTTCACGATTGTGAGCTTGTCGCACAGGGTTCCGAGCGTTTCAGCCATCGGCCTTCGAGAGGTTGTTTGGTCGCGTGCCGCCGCGCGTGCGGCGCCTCATGATCAGTGTGGCGTGCGCCCCGGCGTCAGCGGGACCAGATTCCCCGCGCGGTGCCGGCGATGATCCTGCGCGCCTGGATCGGCCACAGGAAGCAGCCGGGCAGGAGCACCGTGCAGATTGCCAGCACCACCCCGGCGCTTCCGAGCCCCAGGCCTGTGGCGAAGAAGATGGCGAGCGGTATTACCGCAAGGGCGGTGAGCGGAGCGACCCAGAGCTGGAGCGTGATTTTCCCCGTGCCGTAGATAAAATACGCAAATAACGTGCTCCACGCAACGATGAGCACATAGGCAGCCATGACCAGCGAGAGTTGGTAGGACACCGTCACGGCGGGACCGACCCAGAAAGCGTACGCAGCGCGCGCGCAGAGCGTCATGACCACGAGCGCCGCGGCGAGAATGACCCAGGCTACCCTGAGCTTTCCCAGCGTCATGGTAATCCACTGCGTATCGCCGCGCGTGTAAGCGTCCGTGAAGGCCGACCAGAACGGCGTGAGGATGACCGTGAATGCCATCAGTGCCACGCCGTAGTACCTGAACGCGATATTGTACGGGACAACCTCCGCGGGACCGTAGAACTGCGTGATCACCACGTTGGACGTCGCGTAGATGACCGTTGCCGCGATCTGGAGCAGAAAGAACTGCGCACCAAGGAGCACCAGCGCCCTGGCCCGGTCCGGGCGCACGAACCGCGGCGAGGGAGCGAGGCCCCGGTACTGTGTGCTGAACAGCAGGAGATTCGCGCCGAGCGGGACCACTGCGGTGGACCCGCTGACCACGAACCCGAGCCAGAACAGGGACCCGGTCCCGAGGCGGGTCAGCGCGTAGACGCCGGCGAGCGCGAGGACGGAGGCAAGAACCTCCAGCAGGTTGCTCATGGCGGGTTTCTGATCCGCCAGGAGCACGGTGCTGATGAGGCCGAACAGCAGCCGGAGGCAGAAGAAAACAAACACGACCGCGGCCAGCCGGTGCAGCTCCTCTTCCATTGCCTGCGGCGTGTTGAGGATGGCAGACCAGTGGAGGAGCGGGTTCACGATGGCAAACGCACCGATGAGCACCGCGATGATCGCCGCGACGCAGGCGTACGTCGTGCTGATCTGCGTGCGGGCGAGGTCGCGGTTGTTGACCGCCACGGCCCTGGCAAATTCGTTCCTCAGTCCGTTGCCGAGCCCGATGTCCATCAGGCTCACCCAGCCGATGATGGAGCTGAGCACGAGCCAGACGCCGTAGCGAGCCTGGTTGAGATAGGAGAGCGTCATCGGGACCAGGAGGAGGTTGATCCCCACGCTGACGCCCCTCAGGAGAAAGAGGGCCACGATGTTTTGCTTTGCCCGCACGCTCCGCGGCGCCCCCTCGAAGAGCCGCCGCCGGACGTACCGTGGGAGGAACCGGCGCATCAGTACCCCCGCCTGGAGACTTTATCGAAATCCGCCTTTGCCATCATGGCCACGAGCTCGGGGAACGTCGTCGAGGGGGACCACCGGAGCGTGCGACGGGCCTTCGACGCGTCCCCCATCAGCACGTCGACCTCCGTCGGGCGGTAGTAGCGGGGAGCAACTTCCACCAGGACCCTGCCTGTGCGCGCCTCCTTCCCCTTCTCGGCGGGACCGCGGCCGCTCCAGCGGAGCTCCATCCCCATCTCCCGGAACGCCAGCATGACGAATTCCCTCACCGAGTGCGTTTCGCCGGTCGCCAGGACGTAATCGTCCGGCGCCTTCTGCTGAAGCATGCGCCACATCCCCTCGCAGTATTCCGGCGCATAGCCCCAGTCGCGTCGCGCCTCCAGGTTGCCGAGTTCCAGCGTCTTCTGCAGTCCCAGCTTGATGCGCGCCGCGGCGAGCGTGATCTTGCGCGTCACGAACCCCTCGCCCCGCCGCGGGGACTCGTGGTTGAAGAGAATGCCGTTGCAGGCGAACAGGCCGTAGGCCTCCCGGTAGTTGACGACAATCCAGTAGCCGTAGAGCTTTGCCACGCCGTACGGACTGCGGGGGTAGAAGGGGGTCCCTTCCTTCTGCGGGGTCTCGCGCACCTTCCCGAAGAGCTCGCTGGTGGACGCCTGGTAGAACCGGGTCTTCACCCCGGTCTCGCGGATAGCGTCAAGGAAGCGGAGCGTGCCCACAGCGTCCACCTGCGCCGTGTACTCCGGGACGTCGAATGACACTTTGACGTGGCTCTGCGCGGCAAGATTGTAGATCTCGTCGGGCGCGATCTTCTCGATCAGGCGGTTGAGGTTGGACGTGTCGGTCACGTCCCCGTAGTGGAGGAAGAGCCGCTTGTCCATCAGGCTCGCGTTCTGGATATAGAGATGATCGATCCTCCCCCGGTTGAAGGAGCTCGAGCGGCGGATAATCCCGTGCACTTCGTAACCCTTCGCCAGCAGCAGCTCGGCCAGGTACGAGCCGTCCTGCCCGGTGATGCCGGAAATGAGCGCAGTTTTCACCCGTTGGTCTCCCAAGTTGAGAATCGTTTCCGCAGGAACTCCCTGATGTCGATCGTCCGGCGGAGCACGCCCGTGGCCGTGAGCGGCACGAAGCGGAGGAGGTACCGGAGCGTGAGCAGCGCGGTCACCAGTGCGGCGAGCGCGTACCCCGCTCCCGCCCCCGTCGCCCCCCAGAAGGGGATGCAGAGGTAAAAGGCGCCCAGCGAGCCCGCCAGCACCTCCAGGCCGAGGAGGAAGGAGAGGCGTGCCTCGCCGAGTCCCATGAGCACGTTCGCACCGATCGAGCCGAGAGGGACGAAAAGGGTGAGGAGCCCGAAGATCCTGAGGATCGGCTCTGCGCCGGCGTAGCGCCCGCCGTACAGGACGTCGACAAGGATGCCCGGGACGGCGACGAAGACAAGCGTCACGGGGAGCAGGCCGACCGTGAGGAAGAGAATGGCCTTCTCGGTCATGGCATTCAGCGAAGCCCTGTTCCCCTGCGACGCGAGGCGCGAGGCGGCAGGGAGGACGAACATCTGCACCACCTGCGCGGCGGTTTCGTAGACGCGGACGAAGACCTTGGCAGAATTGTAGACGGCCACCTGCACCGGACCCGTGAATGCCGAGAGGATGAACGAATCCGCCTTGGTTGAGAAGAGCGAGCTCACGACGTTTCCCAGCGAGTACTTGCCGTAGTCCCACACCTGCCTCACGGCGGCGGCGGGGGGACGCCGCCCGATGCGCAACATTCCTCTTGCGTACCAGAGCCCTGCGAGCGACGAGGCCGAGAGCGACACGAGATTGACCGTCACCATGTCGGCCGCGGTGCCGAACATGTGCGCCCGCGAGGCGACCCAGACCAGCAGCGGTGCGCCCAGGAAGTGGACGGCGTCCGTCCAGAACACCTCCCGCACCTGGAAGCGCGCCTGGAGCAGCGTGAGCGTGAAATTGCGGAAGAACGAGGCGAGGAGCATCGCCGGCACCATCAGGAGGAGGGGGGCCAGTCCCGGCGCATGGAGGGCTCCCGCGGCGGGTGCGGCGAGCGACGCCACGGCGACGGAGGCCGCTGCGACGAAAACGGCGTTGAGCAGGAACGAGGCGCCGACCACGCCCGTCCCTCCCGCACCCTCCTCGGAGGCGAACTTCAGCAATGGCTGCAGCGCGAATGCGGTCGCCAGTCCCGAGATCACCAGGAACACCTCCTGCACGAGGACAAAGTTGCCGAATTCCTCCTCCGGCAGGACGCGGATCACGAGCCACACGTAGCCGAGGCCGTACACCGCAGGCAGCGACTTGTCCGCGAGCCCCCAGATCCCCTTCGCCAGATGCCGGCCGATTTCCATGTCAGCCCCGGCGCCGGCGGAGCAGGTAGCGGAGGGCTGCCGCGGCGTTGACCGCCACGTTCATCCACGGGAACACTCCCCACTGGTACCACGCCGCGTAGCGTGCGAAAAAACGGAAATTGCTGACGAACTTGTTCCGCAGCTTGAACGCGGAGAGGTGGCCCCCCGCGCTGACGGAGACCTTGTGCCAGACGCGCGCGCGTGGCTCGTACACCACGCGGTACCCCGCGCGACGGGCCCGCATACAGAAATCTGCGTCTTCCGAATACATGAAATACGACTCATCGAGCATGCCGACCCTCTCCAGGACCTCCCGGGAGGCCAGGAAGCAGCACCCGGACGCGTAGTCCGTCTCGCGCGGCGCGTCGAACCGGCCGTCGTCGCGCTCCCTGATGCCGCGGTGCCGCATCGTCCCGGTCCAGGGGGAGATTTCCCCCCCGGCGTACCAGATCCGGTCCGGGGAGGCGTGGTAGAGGATCTTCGGCGCCACGATACCCGCGCCGGGCCACGTGCGGAGACACTCCGACAGCGCACGGAGAAACCCCGGGTCCACCGTCGTGTCGTTGTTGAGAAGCATGACCCGGGAGGCGCCCCCTGCTAGGGCCGCGCGAATGCCGGCGTTGTTGCCCCCTGCGAACCGGAGGTTTGCGCCGGTCTCCAGCACGCGCGCGCGGGGAAACTCCCGGCGCAACACCTCCGGCGATCCGTCGCTCGAGCCGTTGTCCACGACCAGCATGACGGCCGTGTCGTCGATGGCGTGCTCGAGCGAATCCAGGCACGCGCGCGTGTCGGCGAGCCCGTTCCAGTTGAGGACGATGACGTATGTGAGCGCGTCCGTCACGGGAGGTCGAGAAGATAAATGACGCCCGAGCAGAGGAACTCCCTGATCACGGGAATGTGCGCGACCGGCCCCGCCCCCACGGGCCGGAGGCCGAACCGCATATGGTTCGGACTGACGATGTACGCCTTCGCCCGGAGGATCCTGAGTCCCTCCCCGGCGGCGATGCGGCGGAACTTCCTCATCCCCATCCTCAGCGTGCCGAGCTTCCGGATCTCGCGCACCACGGAGGGGGACTCGCCCCGGAGCCGGGGGAGGATCACTCCCGGGCCGAACGGGAGCAGGTGGACAAAGGGGAGACGCCCGAGCGGGAATCGGAGGTGTTGCTGGTGCCCGCCGTATGCGGAATACCACGGAGGGAACGTGATGAGGAGTTTTCCCCCGGGGGCGAGATAGCGCGCGAGCTTCGCGATCGAAGCGCTCTTGTCTTCCAGGTGCTCGAACACGTCGTGGAGCGTCACGAGATCGAACCGCCGGTCGCCGAAGGGGGGCACGGGGGCGTACATGTCGCCGGTGACCATTGTGATTGCCCGGTCCCCTTTCAGCCGGAGGCCGTCCGCGACGCGCGATGCCTCGACGTCGAACCCGCGGCAGTCCGCGCCCGCGTCGTACAGGGCGCAGAGTCCTCCTCCCTCCGCGCAGCCGACATCCAGCACGGACGCTCCCCGGGGCTCCACCCCCCAGGAACGCAGGAGCGGAATCAGATACCGTGCCGCCACGTCGTATTCGAACTGCCAGTACTTCTCCAGGTGTCCCGGGGCGTTCATTGCGCGAGCTCCTCCAGCGCCGTCACAAGTGCTTCCCATGAATACCGGTTCTTCTCCGCCGCGACAGCGCGGCGCATACGTTCCCTGTCCGTTGCGGTAAAGTACCGGAGTATCCCTTCTGCCAGCGCCGCTGCCTCGCCGGGAGCCACCACGATCCCCGTCTCACCGTCGTGCACCACCTCTGCGAGCCCGCCGACGTCCGTGGCGATCACCGGAAGGTCGAAGTGGTAGGCAATCTGCGCGATGCCGCTCTGCGTCGCGGAGGTGTACGGAAGGACCGCGGCGTCGCACGCGGAAAAAAAGTACTTCACTTCGTCGTTCGGGAGGTACTCCGAGCGGACTGTCACGGCGCTTTCGAGCGAGAGCCGGCGGATCCGGTCGCGGTACGGCGCCTCGTCGTCATAAAACTCCCCGGCCACGAGCAGGCGCACATCCAGCGTCCCGCGCACGAGTGCCAGCGCATCCAGCAGCACGTCGAGTCCCTTGTAGCGCCTCACGTAGCCGAAGAAGAGGAGCACGTTGCCGCTGCCGAGACCGAGGCGCCGCCGCGCCTCCGCGCGGGACACCGCGTCGCCGAACCCGTGGTAGACCGGATGGGGAACGTACGCGCTCCGCGCTCCGGGGAGGAAGCCGTGCAGTTCTCGCTCGACGGCGCGCGACTGCACCACGAAGGCGTCCGCGGCGCGGAAGGCGTAGCGCGTGAAGGCGCGGTCTCCCGGCCGGCGCTCGTGGGGGATTACGTTGTCGCAGATATAGACCACCCGGGTGCGTGTGCCCCGTTTCGCGATGCGGGCGATCGTCCCGAAACAGGGACCGAAAAACGGGAGCCAGTACTTGAAGACCAGGAGATCCGGGTGGCGGCGCCGGATCCGGCGCCCGGCCGCGAGCCAGGTCAGCGGATTGACCGAATCCACGATTGCCTCGCCCGGCACACGGAAGCTCTCCGCGGCCCCCTCCTCGCGCTGCGTGCGGCCCGGAAACAGGAACGCGGGATACTGGCGGGAGAACGTCACGAGATCGACGTCGTGCCGCCGCGCAAGCGCGCGGTAGAGGAGCGCAACATAGTGCGCGATCCCTCCGCGCAGCGGCCAGGCCGTGCCCACGATCGTGATCTTCACGCGCCTTCCTCCCGGCGTGCGAGGATGAGAAGCGATAGCCCGAAGGGGAGCGATGCGCGGGGGAGGACCCAGCGTTCCAGGCGGAACGTCTCGCGGAGCGCGGCGTTCAGGGTCCGCGCGGGAATCCTCAAATCGTCCGTCCCGTCCGTTGCCGACGAGCGCGCCGCGACCCGGCGGATCCAGGCTACGGGAAAGAGGAGGCAGTTCAGGAACGTCAGGTGCTCGATCCTGAACCCGGCGCCCCTCACCACGCGCGCGAGCGCGGCGCGCGTATAGCGCCGCTTGTGGTGGAGTATCTCGTCGTACCTGCTCCAGAGCGACGGGAACGCTGGCACGGTGATCAGGACGTGGCCCCCCTCGGCAAGGAGCGCGCGCGCCGCGCGGAGCAGTGCGGCATCATCCTCCACGTGCTCGACCATGTCGAGCATCGTGATGAGATCGAACGGGGGGGAGGAGGGGTATGTCTCGAGCGTTCCCAGGTGGAGCCGCAGGAGTCCCCGTTCCCTGCAGAAGGCGATCGCCTGCGGGGCCACGTCACTCCCCCAGGCGTTATAGCGCGCGCTCAGGGCTTCCAGGATCGCGCCCGTGCCGCATCCCGCGTCCAGCACGCGGGCTGCGCGCGGGAGTGCCAGGCGCGTCTCCAGGTAGCGGAGAAGGATCTCCTTCCGCGCGGCGTACCACCAGTGCTCCTTCTCGACCTCGTAGAGCGTGCGGTAGACCTGCTCTTCCATCGGTCAGAATCCGATCCGGTCGCGGACGACGTAGAGCGGACGCTTCTTCACTTCTTCGTATATCCGGCTGATGTACTCGCCGATGACGCCGAGCGTCACCAGGATCATGCCGCCGACGAACAGGACGGAGAGGATCGTCGAGGCCCACCCGAGGATCGCCCTGTCCGTGAAGAGCTTCGCGTAGACGACGTAGAGCGCTCCCGCGAAGGCCAGCGCCGCCGTGAGGAGGCCGATGTAGATCGCGAGCCGGAGCGGGACATTGGAAAACGAAAAAATGCCGTCGAGTGCCAGGTGCACCAGGCGCCCCAGGCTCATCTGCGGTTTCCCGGCAAACCGGGGATCCCTGTCGTAAGCCACCGAGGTCTGGGGGAATCCCGCCCACGCGCGGAGCCCGCTGATGTAGCGGTTTCGCTCGGGCATCGCGCGCAGGACGTCCACGACGCGGCGGTCCAGCAGCGAGAAATTTCCCGCGTCCATGGGGATCTGTATGGAGGAGAGCGTGTGCAGGATGCGGTAGAACGACGTAAACGCGAACCGCTTGAGCGGGTTCTCCCGCCGGCTCTTCTTCACCGTGTAGACGACGGCGAAGCCCTCCTTCCAGCGGTTGACCATCGCCGGGAGGAGCTCGGGCGGGTCCTGCAGGTCGCCGTCCATCAGCACGACCGCATCCCCCTGTGCCGCCTCGAGTCCGGCGGAGATCGCGATCTGGTGGCCGAAATTGCGCGAGAGGCGCAGGACCTTGACGCGCGCGTCGCGCCCGTGGAGCGATGCGAGCAGCTCGTACGAGCGGTCGCGGCTCCCGTCGTCGACGAAAACGATCTCGACCGGAGCGTCGAGCGGGGAGGCCGCGGCCGCGAGCCGCGCGTAGAGCTCCGGGATCGTCTGCTCCTCGTTATACACCGGGATGATGACCGAATACATCAGCGTCCTTTCTCCCCGCGGCGGTTCCCGCGGAGCATCGGCGCAATGGCAAGCGCAAGGCACGCGATGACCGCGCTCCCGGAAACCCACGCGCCGGTGACGAACGGGGGGGGGATAAACGTGAACACCACAGTATGGCTCCCGGCACCGAGCGCGACGGCCCTGAGCGTGTAGTCCGCGCGGAGAACGCGGGCCGGAGTTCCGTCGACGGTGGCCGTCCAGCCGGGGTAGTACATCTCGCTCAGGACCAGGAGCGCATCCGTGGGGGTCTCCGCGCCGACGACGATCCGGTTGTCCCCGTATTCCGCGATACGCGCGGATCCCCCGCTCCCTCCGGGCGGCGGCAGAGGTGCGGGCGACGGCGGCTCCTCAAGGAGTGCGGTCGTCCTGTAGTCCCAGCTCGAGTCATGGATCGCCGCGATGACCTCCGCATCGGTGGGCTCCACCCGCGCGCGGTAGAGAATGAACGCGCGGGGCATGAACGTCGGATTCGGGACGATCGTGAGCGCGTTCGTCTTCGGATCGAGGGCGGTCCTGTATTTCACGTTCAGGAGATCGAGCCGCTGTTCGTCGGTGAACGGGGGAGTGGCCCTCTGGAGCACGAGGGGCGTGTAACCCTCCAGCGTGAAAATGCGGTCCACCATCCCCTGGTTCCGGTCCATCACCATCCCGTACTGGTTGCGCGTGTTCACGCGGAAGAGACCCGTGCGCATATCGTTGCGGAGGAATTGCACCAGGGGTGCCGAGTGCCGGAAGTAGACGTCGGGGTCCGTCGCCGACGTGTTCAGCGCCGATCCGAATACGTACATATCGGCCAGGAAGAGGAGCGGGAGGACAAGCGCAGCAGTTCCCTCCTTCAGCTTCCGCGCCAGGATCGCCGCGAGCGCGCCGGAGGAGGCGAGAATAAACAGGAGCGACCGGTGGGCGTCGGCAATGATCGCGTCACGGACACGGGCTCCGGCGGGGACGCCCAGCGCGCCGTCAAGGCCTCCGGAGACGACGCCGAGCCAGAGGATCACCCCCGCGCCGGCGACGGCGAGGAGAAGCGCGCGGAAGCGCCCGGCCTCCGGAGCTTTCAGATCGCCGGCCTGGAGCGCCTGGAGAGCGAATCCGGCGAGCAGCGAGGCGGCGAGAGAGAAGAGGATGCCCATCCGCGCGGGGTCGCGGAATTTCGAGAAGCCCGGGGCATACTCCTGCACGAACCGGTGAAGAACGAAGTTGTTCCCCAGGGCGAAAAGGATCGCGACGATCGCCACGCCCCAGAAGAACGCCACTTCCCTCCTGCGCCGCACCAGCGGGAGCGACAGCGCCATCAGCAAGAGGGGGAGTATGCCGATGTAGACGCAGGTCTCCCAGAAGTACCAGTACGTGCCAGGACCCCAGTAGGTACTCTCGCCTGCGCCTGCCGTGCCGAAGAGCCTTGGCTGGAAGAGCGTCAGGAGCTGCGGGAGCGACAGCGATCCTTCGGTCGATTTCTCATACGTGATCTGCGCCCTCTGGGAGAGGTCGGCCAGCTCGCTGGTAGGAAGCAGCTGGACGGCGGCCACGGCGAGCCCTCCCCCGACGATGAGCGCCGCCCGCGCAGCGGCGCCCAGCGCCGGACGGGAGAGGAGCGCCCTGCCCGGGTACCTGCCGTAAAGGAGGAAGATGAAATACGCCAGGAGGAACGCGTGGAAGTAGAGGGAGAGCTGCGGGTAGCCCGCGAGCGTCGAATGTCCGAGCACGAGCGCGCCGAGCGCCGCCGGGCGCCACCCCCGCGGTTCCATCGCCCTGGTCAGCAGGAGCGCGATGAGCGGGAACCACGCCACCATCGTGATGATCTGCTGGTGGATGGCGTGCGCGATCATGAACCCCGACAGCATGTACGCCGCCCCCGCCATGAGCGCGGGGCCCCTCTTCAGCCCGAGCCCGGAGCCGAAGAGGACCATGGCCCACCCCGCCAGCACATAGTGGGCGATCACCATTGCCTCCAGCCACCAGAACGAGAGCGTGCCGTCCCTGACCGCCAGGGCCAGGAGCGCGCAGGGGATGTAGAGCACGGTGGTCTGGATGTCCGCCAGGAATGGCATGCCGCCGAACGTGTAGGGATTCCAGAGCGGAATGTGGCCCATGGCCATCGATGTCGCCGCGAAGACGCGCACCGGGTAGCTGAAATACATCATGTCCTCCCACAACCACGCCTCGCCCAGGAGTATCCTGTGGAAAAACACTGCGATCATGGCTGCCAGGAGCGCCGGGGCTTTCCAGTCCCGCAGCGCGGCGGCCACGCCGTCGGGGGGGGCGGTGTGCGCTATGGACTGCGGGCGGGCCATGGCCGGGGGCTTACGGCGCACAGAGGCGGGTGCAGGAAGCGAGCACGGTCTCCACGTGCAGGTACTGCATGCAGTCGTTCGGGCAGACCGGGGAATAGTAGCATGTGCACGCGAAGTCGGGTGCGAGGATCTCGCCGAGCCCGTAGAGCTCGAACTCGTGCGGGTTGAACGTGTTGTTGAACAGGACGATCTTCTTCCCGAGGCCGATCGCGATGTGCATCGCCATGGTCACCGCGGTGACGACGCACGCGCACTGGTCGACGAGGTTGATGAACCGGGGGAGCGGAAACGTGCCGGGATAGAGCGCCCCGCTCGCGCGGGCGATGCGGCGGTTCCGCGCGTGTTCCTGCTCCCCCCCCAGGAGGAGCGTGACGTACCCCTTCTTCTTCAGGCCGCGCGCAAGCGCCACCCAGTTCTTCTCTGCCCAGAGGCGGGAGGTCCATCTGCCGCCGCAGCCGGTGTTCAACCCCACGATCGTCCGTTTCCGCGGGAGCTTCCAGGTGTAGCCGTCGGCGGCGTGATTGTCGAGGATGTAGCGCTCGCCGGCGAAGGGGAGGCCGCAGATCTCGAAGATCTCCTCCTGGTAGCTCTTCGTGTTCGCCCGGCTCACGTCGTCAAAGAGACCCGTGAGGAACTTGTGCTCGGCGTTTGCATCCGCCGGCGCGGGTATGCCGTCCCGGAGCGTGAAGCCCTGCTTCACCCCGGCCTCGGTCGTCAGCGCGAGGGCGCACGCTTCGCGGTCCTTGTCGAGGTTGACGAGCAGGTCGAACCGCGTCGCCCGGAGTATCGCCGCGCTCTGCGGCGTAAAGGGGAGCACCACGTCCGCTTCCGGGGGCACGACATCGGGCGTCAGCGTGAGCCACCAGATCTGCGCTCCCGGGCGCGTCCTTCGGTAGGCTCTCAGGAGGGGCGTCGTGCGGATCACGTCGCCGATGGCGCCGAGCTTGATGATCAGGATCCTCTCCGTGAGCCTGTCATAGCGGCGGCATGCCGATCCGTCGGCTTCCGTGCAGTGCACCCCCTCCCGCTTGTGGGGGGCGCAGGGGACCGTTCCCCTGAAAGAGCGGCAGTCGGTCTTCAGGGACCGCATCGTCAGCTGTCCGGTCATTGCGGCCTACTTGATGAATTCCCGAATCTGGTATTCCGGCTCGGCGGCGCGGGTCTTGCTGATCATCTCCCCCAGCAGCCCGATGGAGATGAACTGCATCCCCACGATGATGAGAAGAATGCCCCCCAGGAAGAGCGGACGGTTGCCCAGCGAGGTGCGCCCGAGGTACCACTCCACCGCGAGCCAGCCGTCAATGACGACTCCCGCGAAGAGCGCGAGGAGCCCCCACACGCCGAACAGGTGGAGGGGGCGCCGGAGGTAGCGCGTGGTGAAGAGGGCGGTGAGGAGGTCAAGGAATCCCTTCCAGAACCTTCCCAGGCCGAACTTGGTGTGCCCGTACCTGCGCGCGCGGTGCTGGACGGTCACCTCTCCCACCCGGAAGCCCTCCCAGTGGGCAAGCACGGGAATGTACCGGTGAAGCTCGCCGTACACCTTCACGGTCTTGACCACGTCGCGGCGGTATGCCTTGAGGCCGCAGTTGAAATCGTGGATCCGGATGCCGGTCATCCGCGCGGTGACGAAGTTGAAAAACCGGGACGGGATCGTCTTCGTGAGGGGGTCGCGGCGCTTTCTCTTCCACCCGGAGACCAGGTCGAGGCCGTCATCGATCCGTTTCTTGAGCGACGGAATTTCCGCCGGATCGTCCTGCAGATCGGCGTCCATCGTGACGACGACGTTCCCCTGCGCCTTGTCGAACCCGGCCGCCAGGGCGGCCGACTTCCCGTAGTTCCTCCTGAACCGGATGATCTTGACGTGACCGTCATTTCGTTTGAGGTCGCGCAGCACCTGGAACGACCTGTCGGTGCTTCCATCGTCGACGAACAGGATCTCGTAGCGGAGATTCATCCGTCCCAGGGTGGAGCGGAGCTGCTGGTGGAGCTCCCGGAGCGATTCCTCCTCGTTGAAGAGCGGGATGACGACGGTCAGGTCGGGCCACTGGGGCTGGTTGTTTCCCTGCCGCTGGGGTCGTCCCCCATGGCGCTGGCGCTGCTGCTGGTTCTGCTGCTTCTGTCCCCCGGGTGCCGGGGGCGCCTCCTCGCGGGGGGTCGGCGCTGGCGGATCGGATGTCTGGTCGGTCATCGGCGTGCGGTCCGGTGAGATCTGCGGTGTAGGAGGATGCGCAAACTTCGGTATGCTAACCATTTCCGCGCTGAAAATCAACGAACGCCGCGTTGACATTCCCGCGCCCCTTCCCTATATTTGCCTCCTGTCTGAGCGCGAATGATCGCTCCCGTGGAGCGACGAACCCCCCCATACATGGTCAGTTCCCCCCTCCGCCTGCGCCCGAGAAAATCGCTGGGACAGAATTTCCTGCGCGACGACGGCGTGGCGCGCAGGATCGTCGCGTCGATCGACCCGCGCGCCGATGACGCCCTCCTGGAGATCGGGCCGGGAGAGGGGGCGTTGACGCGCCACCTCGCGCAGGTCACGAGGCGCCTCTCCGTGGTGGAGATCGACGCGCGGGCCGCGGCGGGACTCCGGGGGATGTTCCCCGGGGGCACTGTCGAGGTGATCGAGGGGGACTTCCTGGCGCTCGACCTGGACGCGTTCGCGCTTGCGCGCGGGGGCCGGCTGCGGATCGCGGGGAACATCCCGTACAACATCACGACTCCCATCCTTTTCCACGTGCTCGATCACCGTTCCCGCGTGGCCGACCTGACGATCCTCGTGCAGAAAGAAGTGGGGCGGCGCATGGCGGCGGAACCGGGATCGCCGGATTACGGCATCCTGTCGGTCGTCTGCCGGTACACGAGCGACGTGAAGGCGCTCCTTGAAGTTCCCCCCGGCGCATTTTTCCCCCGCCCGCGCGTGACCTCCCTCCTCATGCGGCTCGTCATCCGGGACGCCCCCCTCGTGGCGGCCGACGACGAGGGGTTCTTCAGGACTGTCGTCCGCGCCACGTTTGGCAAGCGCCGGAAGACCATGCGCAACTCGCTGCGCTACGTGGAGGCGCTCAAAGGGGCACCCTTGCCGGACCTGCCGGAGCTTGACCGGCGGCCGGAGGAGCTCTCCGTGGGGGAACTCGTGGTGCTCAGCAACACGCTCGGGCGGGCGGCCGCAGGCCGATCAGGGGGAACGCCCCGTTGATGAGCCTCCGCGGCGTCACCGCGCGCCTCCACGCGGCCGATGTGCTGATCATCGCCTTCCTCCTGTTCCTTGCGTTGGTCACGCTGGCGTTCCGCGTCCCCCACTGGTGGCTGATCGTCCTGATCAACTGCGCGGCGGTCGCGGCCATCTGCGTGCTCGCCTGGGCGCGCGTGGCGACGGGCTCGCCGCTCCTCGCCGTGGTGCACGACTGGCACGTGGCGCCCACCATGTTCTTTGCGTTCAAGGAGCTCTATTTTATCATCGGCCCGCTGCACGGGGGACGGGACTACGATGACGTGCTGATCGCGGCGGACCGCTGGCTCTTCGGCGTCGATCCCACGCGCTGGCTCATGCAGTTCAGCACCCCCTGGCTCACCGAGATCCTGCAGATCGCGTACACGCTCTTCTACCTGCTGTTCCTGGCCATCGGGTTCGAGCTCTACCGGAGGGAGCGGAAGGACGAGTATCATCTCTTCATGTTTACCTGCGTGTACGGATTTGCCCTCTCCTACTGCGGGTACTTCCTCCTGCCGGCCGTGGGTCCCCGATTCACGCTGCACGACTTTTCCGCGCTGGACCGGGATCTTCCCGGCCTCCTGCTCACGCCTTACCTCCGCCGGTTCGTCAACTACGGCGGCTCGGTGCCCATGGGCGTCCCGAACGCCGAGGCGATCGCGCTCACGCAGAGGGACGTGTTCCCGAGCGGTCACACGATGATGACGCTGGTGGTGATCGTGCTCGGCTTTCGCTTCAGGCTCCGCCTCCGTTATCCCGTGCTGGCCACGGGCATCCTGCTGATCATCGCCACCGTGTACGAGCGCTACCACTACGTCGTGGACCTGCTCGGCGGAGCGGCGTTCATGCTCCTGTGCGTCCTCACCGCGGACCGGCTCTACCGCGCCTGCACGGCGGCATTCGGTACCACGGCCTCGCAGGGTCCCCCCCCGCGGGGGACTTGACAGTATCGCCGGCGGGTGGTAATTTCTACATCTGAACAGTTGTTCAAATGTGAAAGGATAGGAGCATGCGGCAGCAGGGCGCAGCTGCGCCGGCCTTCGCGCACCGGCGCGCGGCTGAGGATGCCCGCAAGGCCATTCACCGGCCGGAGATCCTCCGGGGCCTCAGCGAAACATTCAAGATGCTCGGGGACGAATCGCGCCTGAAGATCTGCCTGGTGCTGGCGCGCCAGGAGCTCTGCGTGGGCGACATCGCCGCGCTGTTGGGACTGTCGGAGTCGGCGGTCTCGCACCAGCTCCGCCTCATGAAGACGATGCGCCTGGTGCGGTACCGGCGCGAGGGACGCATGACGCTCTACATGCTGGACGACTCACACATCGGGGACCTGATCCGCCTGGGCGAGCGCCATGTCGCGGAATAGCGGGCCCGCGTACCTGGTCTCGGGCGTCTGCTGCTCGACCGAGGAGGCCGTGCTTCGCAAGGCGCTGGACCGCACGGCGGGATCGGGCGCCTGGGAGTTCAACCCGGTGAGCTGCGAGCTGCGTCTCGCCCCGGGGGCGGCCGAGGCTCACGTGCTGGAAGCGCTCCGCGTGGCGGGATTCGGCGCGCGGCGCAGGGGCGCGCCGCTCGCCCGGGAACCGCTCCTGGTGCGTCACGCGGAGGGACTGACTGCCCTGTGCGCGGCGCTGCTGACCGCAGGGGGAATGCTCACATCCGGTGCTGCCGCGCGGTGCCTGCTCGGCGCGGCGATTGCCGCGGGGGGCTGGCGGGTGGCGCGGCGCGCCATCGGCTCCCTCCGCACGCGCGCGCTGGACATGAACGTGCTGATGTGCATCGCTGTTGCGGGCTCCCTTGCCGTCGACCGGTGGGAAGAGGGAGCGGCGGTGATCGTGCTCTTCGCCGTTTCATTGATGCTGGAATCGTACAGCAGCCGGCGGACGCAGGATGCGCTCCACGCGCTGCTGGCGTTCTCCCCGGAGACGGCGGCCGTGATCCGCGGAGGGACGATGGTGGGAGTCCCGAGCGCCGACGTGCGGCCGGGGGAGTCATTCCTTGTCCGTCCCGGTGAACGCGTCCCGCTGGACGGGGAGGTCGTGGATGGGCGCTCGCCGGTCGACGAATCTCCCGTGACGGGGGAATCTGAGCCGGTGGAGAAACGGCCGGGGGACACCGTCTTCGCCGGCTCGCTCAACGGCACGGGCGCGCTCACGCTGCGGGCACTCAGGGAAGCGGGGGACTCCGCGATCGCGCGCATCGCCGCGCTGGTCGAAGATGCCCAGAAGAAGCGCGCGCCACTCCAGACGACGGTCGACCGGTTCGCGCGCGTGTACACACCCGCGGTGCTCGCGCTGGCGGCGCTGGTGGCGCTCGTTCCCCCGCTTGCCACGGGCGCCCCATTCACCGTCTGGCTCTACCGGTCGCTCGTGCTCCTGGTGATCGCATGCCCGTGCGCCCTCGTCATCGCCACGCCCGTCGCGTTCGTCAGCGCTCTCACGCGCGCGGCACGATCCGGCGTCCTCATCAAGGGAGGGGAGCATATCGAGACGCTTGCGCGCCTCGGCACGGTCGCGCTCGACAAGACCGGCACGCTCACCATGGGGGCACCCGTCGTGACGGACGTCCTGCCGGTGGATGGCGGCAGCGCGGAGGACCTCATCGCGCTCGTCGCGGCGCTCGAGCAGCACTCGGAGCATCATATCGCGGGCGCCGCCATGCGCGAGGCCCGGCGCGCCGGCGTGGGGGAACCCCTGCCGCGCGTGGAGGATTTCGAGGCGATTCCCGGCATGGGTCTCCGTGGAAGAATCGGCGGCACGACCTATTATCTCGGGAGCCGCGCGCTCGCGGACCGGCAGGGGTTCTTCACCGCCGGGGTGGAGCACCTGGTCGAGCAGTGCGAAGGGGAGGCGAAGACGGCGGTGGTGCTTGGCAGCGGCGTCACGCCCCTGGGCATCGTGGCCTTCCGGGACGGCGCGCGCCACCACATGCGCCATATCATCGAGGATATCCGGGCGCTGGGGGTGCGCGGAGTGCTGATGCTTTCCGGTGACCGCCCTGCGGCGGCCGGCGCCGTAGGCGCCGATCTCGGCATCGACGATGTGCGGGCGGGGCTCCTGCCCGCAGAGAAAGTGCGCGTGGTCGAGAGCCTGAAAGCGGGTGGAAACCTGGTCGCAATGGTGGGGGACGGCATCAACGACACCCCCGCGCTTGCGGCCGCCTCCGTCGGCGTCGCGATGGGCGTCGAGGGGACGGATGCCGCGCTCGCTTCCGCGGATGTCGTCCTCATGTCGGACAACCTTGCCCACCTGCCGTACGTCATGGGCTTGAGCAGGTCCACGGTGGCGATCGTGCGGCAGAACATCGCGATCGCTCTTGCGGTGAAGCTCGCGATGATACTTCTCGCGCTTGCAGGTTCCGCGACGCTCTGGATGGCCATACTCGCGGACGACGGCGCAGCGCTCGCCGTGATCCTCAACGCGCTGCGCGTGCTCGCCTACCGGCAGTCCGGCAGGTCACATCGGGATCCGTGAAGGAGCCCGCTGTGCCCACTGGAAACAACAGGAGTGCTATGCGACGACTCAAGATCTGGTTGAAGAACCACGGCCTCAGGAGATCCAGTGTGCCGCTCGTACGGCTGCGGAAGCTGTCAGCGAAGTGGTTCCTGACTTCTTACATCACGGGAAGACAGCGGCGGCTGATCGTCGACTCATGGGATCCGGTGCGGTATGGATCTATCTTCCTTGCCCTCGAGCAAGTATCAAACGCCAGGATCCCCGGTGATATTGCCGAATGCGGCGTCTACAGGGGCTCGTTAAGCAGATTCATTCACGCCACGCTGCCGGATCGCAGGATGTACCTCTTTGACACGTTCGAGGGATTTGACCAACGTGATGCAGCCGCGGGTTCCGATTCCCGGTTCAGGGATACCTCTGTGGAAGGAGTTCTCGGTCGTATCGGGGACACGACGAACATCGAAATCCGGAAGGGACTGTTCCCGGCAACGGCACGGGGCCTGGAGGGATGTACGTTTGCGCTTGTGGTGATCGATTTCGACAAGTATGAGCCCACGCTGGAGGCCCTGCGGTTCTTCTATCCGCGCATGAGCCCGTCGGGATTTGTCTTTGTCCACGATTACAACAGCCCGGAATCCGACTGGGCATGCTCCAGAGCCCTGAATGAATTCCTGGCGGACAGGCCTGAGACACCTATCAGCATCCCGGATGGATGGGGAAGCGCAGTGTTCAGAAAGATCAGGCACGCATAGAAATCCCGACACGACGAATGTCGTTCCCCTCCAAAATCTGATAGTTGCACGCACGCCCCGCCGCACTTTCCGCGCACAGTGTGCGCGTCGTCATCACTCCGTGTTGACAATCCGCCTGCTTCTCACTAGGATAATGAAGTTAGAGATTTGCTCTTACACAGGCTCTCCTCCTCAGATCGAGCAGGCCTGATCGTCGCAGGTTCTTCCTCCCCCGCTGCGCCTGCAGCAATCCCCTCTGATGTTCGCAGAGCCCGTCGCTTCCGACTTCCGCTCATCGCACGCACATTCGTGGAGGATTCTATGGCATACCGCCCGCACCTGCTGTTGTGCCTGCTCCTGACGATCCCTTGGGTTGCCCGTACCCAGACCGACTACTGGGTGGCGACGAACGGGCCGGGGACAGGCTACGACGTCCGCTCATTGACAGTGACCTCCAATGGAACGCTCTACGCCGGGACCTGGACGGACGGGTCCATCTGGAAAACGACAGACCTCGGCGGCTCATGGACGATCTGCGGCTGGGTTCCCAACCCCAACCCGGTCCTCTCCATGTGCACGCTGCCGAACGATCATATCTTTGCCTGCGTGTTCGAGAGCGGGGTCTTTCGATCGACCGACGGCGGTGCAACGTGGCAGCAGAGAAATTCGCTTTTGTCGAATTTCGCAATCCGCGGGTCTGTCGTTGATGATCTCTCCAACGTCTGGGTCGCGACGGATACGGGCCTGTTCTGCTCTTCGAACGAGGGAACAACCTGGACTTTGAAGAAACTCGGTGAGGCCGGGCAGGGAGGGGGGTTCGCCCAGGTATACCTCGACAGCAGCCATGCAATTGTGACGAACGACTGGTACAACCTGTTCAGATCGACTGACCACGGGAGTACGTGGACCACGACTCCTTTTGGAACGCCGATCGTGAGCGTGGGTGGGGTGCATCCCGATGGTTCCTACTACGCAAGCAGCAGCACCTCCGGGATTTTTCGATCGACGGACTTCGGGACAACCTGGATCGACCTGCACAGCGGCCTGAACTGGAGCGGGGGCACGTATACGTTCACATTCAGCGCGGGTGGAAAGGTGTTCTACGGCCGCCAGTGGAACGGCATCGTCTACTCCGGCGATAGCGGCAAGACGTGGGTCAGCCTGAACTCCGGCCTGACGACGAACGGGGTAAGCCCGCTGCTGCGGCACCCGTACGGGTATATATTCGTTGGCACCGGCGGTGCGGGTGTCTTTCGCAGTCTCAAAGTTGCCGACGCACCCCTTGCTATCGGAGTCAGCCCGCCTACATGTGATTTTGGGGGTGTCAGGACCGGCGCTCGCGACACGCTCGCGCTCTCGATAACGAACACCGGGATTGTCGACACGTTGAATGTCAGCTCGATCGTGTCGACGGATCCGCATTTCGTTGTGACGCTATCGAAATTTGCTGTCCTACCTGGCGGCGGGCAAACGGTGGGCGTCATCTATACGCCGACGAAGGCGGAAGCTGACACAGGTTCGTTACACATTGCAAGCAACGCCCCGGGCTCTCCGCTCGTCATCATCCCCCTTTCGGGAACCGGGTACGTGCCGTCCGCTGCGCCCACTATTGTGAGCCTCGCGCTCGTACCGAACACGTCCTTCTCGGCGAGAATCGTCTGGGTGAAGAGCACAAGCGATTCCTCGGGAGCAGTCGATCCTGCGACAGAGTACAGTGTCTGGCGCCGCGTTGCCGGGTCGGGAGATCCGGTCTGGGCCTTCATGTCATCTGTGCCGGCGATCGGTCTGTCGCAGTATGCCGTCGACGAGCCCATCCCGTCACTGTCCGGCACCGGGGCGACATGGTATAGTTTTATGGTTGCCGTGCAAACGAAAGGGCTCCAGACCTACTTCTCCGCGCCGGATAGCATTAAGGATCCGCCCCTCACGGGGGTCGATGGGCAGTCTGCACTGGATGCGCCGAGCGACGTTGTGATTCGCCAGAACTTCCCGAATCCCTTTAACCCGGCGACCACCATCGAGTACGGCCTGCCCCGCGCGACGCGAGTGACTCTTATCGTGTACAATGCGCTCGGACAGGCAGTAGCCAGACTGGTAGACGACGTCGAAACGGCGGGGTACCACCGCGCGACATTTGATGGATCGGCGCTTGCTTCCGGCGTGTATTTCTGCCGGCTTGTCGCGGGATCGTTTGTCCGCACGAGCCGGATGCTCCTCCTGAAGTAGTATGGACGGCGCGTCCGGATTCAGGCCTGCGGTTTGCGGCAACTGACGAACACCTCCGTCGCAAGGAACGGAATCGCGGTGGTATCGTGGCGGAAGATGAGTGATGCGAGCACGCTGCGCGCAAGCGGCCAGCGCACGACGTCCAGGGGGGCGGTCATATAGGCCGTCGCCTCTATTGAGAAACCCGCTTCCGCAAGCAATGCGGTGATACGGCGACGGCTGTAGATCCTGGCCGCCGCGAACCTCGCGTGGATGCGTGGCGGGAGCCAGGAAAAGAACGGGACGCGGTTCCATGGAAGCAACGGGAGCCGCGCCCCGTGAGTTTCAAATACCCACCATTTGTTCGGGACGGAGACGACAAGCTCTCCTCCCTCCCTGAGGACACGGAACAACTCATCGAGCGCGACATGCTCATCGTGCACGTGCTCAAGGACCGCAAAACTCACCGCGACGTCGAATGACGCATTCTCGAAGGGGAGAGCGTCCCCGCTGTAGACGACGGTCGTCACCGTCCGGATATCCCTGGCGCGGAGGTACTCCCGGAAGAGGCGCATATCCGCCTCGTCGATGTCGCAGGCCGTGATGTGCGCGCCGGCCGGGACGAGTTCCGCAGTCTGCGCGCCGTTCCCGCAGCCAAAATCAAGGAGACGGCTCCCTTCAAGGGGGAGCAAGCGCGCGACGATCCGGGATCGGCGCCGCGTCACTTCCTGTCCGTAGCTCGCGGGCTTCCCCCGCTCGACAATCTGCCGCATCACCGCACTAGCCTCATCTGATCAGGAGCAACTTGCGCGACTGGACGAAGCTCCCCGCGCGCATCCGGTAGAAGTAAATCCCGCTGGCAAGATTCGAGGCGTCAAACCTGACTTCATGGTAACCGGCCTGCACCTCGCCGTCAACGAGCTCTGCCACCTGCTGCCCGAGCGTATTGTGGACCGATATGATCACGTGTGACTGTTGTGGCAGGCTGTACCCGATCGTCGTTCCGGGGTTAAACGGATTCGGGAAATTCTGTTCGAGCGCTGCTCTTGAAGGGAGCAAGTCGCCGCGTGACCCGTCGGATGATGTCACACCCGGCTGGTCCTGGATGCTGTCCGGGGCCGATGCGTAGACGCGGCCCCCCTTCGTTTCCGCCACGACCATGAAGACAAGCCAGGGATCGTCCGGCGAGACCGGCACCGGCACTGCCGCAGCGTACCGGTCAAGCGTGATTGCCGGTACGCTCACATCGAATTCCCACGGCGGCCCTGTCGCGGCCGCTCCCGCAGGGAGGTGTGCGGCAGGAGCTGTCCCCGTGCTTCCCCCGGGGGGCAGGCGATGCCAGATGCTGTACGCGGCCGCAGGGTCGGCTGCACCGGCGGAATCATCGGTCGTCCTGAACCAGACGAGCTGTACGTGTGTGTTGTCGAAAAGAGGATACCCGATTCGCGTGATGATCGGTGCGTGGCCGAGCGCGTATCCGTGCCCCGAAACAGGGATGTGCACGACCGGGGTTGCACTGTCGTTTCCCGCGATGGTAATCTGTGCGGTATCGAATGCAATGGCCGTCGGCTTGAAGATCACCGGAAGGAGGCGGGCGCTCCCCGGCGGGACGACGAGCGTTGCCGGTGATACCGTGAACGCGGCGCTCGACGATGTCACAGAGGAAACACTCAACGTGTCCCTGCTCCCGCCGTTGGCGACCGAGAGGTTCATCGTGTCGGCGGTACCGGTCATGATCCACCCGAAGGCCAGCGAGTCAGGAGCAACCTGCATCACGGGATGGGGCTGGAGTGTTCCGCGGATCACGGCGATGCTCTGTCCGGAATAGAAGTTCCCGATCACCAGGTCCGGGATTCCGTCCCCGTCCATGTCGCCGATATTGATGCTCATGGACCCGTTGCCGGTCGCGTACGTCAGCGGTTGCTCAAAGGCGATGGACCCGGGATTGCTTTTGTTGACGAAGACGGCCACAGTCCCCAGGTCCGTGTTCGGCACGACGAGATCCGCCTTTCCGTCGCCGTCCACGTCCCCCAGCGCGATGTTCCAGGAGAGGGACCCGGGGGCCAGGTCGAGTGACGGCCCAAAGGAGATGTGTCCGGCAGTGCCCGTGTTCCGCACGACGGAGACCACGTTGGCAACGTAACTCCCCACGGCAATGTCTGGTCTTCCGTCCCCGTCAATATCCCCGATGGCGACGCTCCACGGGTTGTCAAACCCTGTGATGTCAACCGACGGGGCGAAGGACACGTTGCCCGGGGTGCTGATATTACGAAATACAGACACCGTGGAGGAACCATTGGCGACGACGACATCCGGGAGTCCGTCGCCGTCCACGTCCCCCGCGGCGAGGCTCAGGCATCCGTACTGCGTTGTGAGCGTTGCGGCAAGTGTGAAAGCGAGCGAATCCCCGCGCCCGGTATTCTTGAAGACAAACGCGTTCTGCATATTGCTGCTTACGACGATGTCAGGTCGGCCGTCGCCGTCGAAATCCGCGATTGCCACCGCCGTGGGAACGTATGCGACGGGGATCGTGAGCGACTTGAATGAGAGCCCCCCGGGCGAGCTGGTGTTGCGCAGCACGGTGACTGTTCCGCTCGAATTGTCCGCGCTCACCAGGTCTATTTTGCCGTCACCGTCGAGATCCCCCGCCGCGACGAAGTAGGGACGGTAGCCGGTCGGGACGTTTACCGCCGCCGCGAACGAACTCGGGCCGATCGTCCCGGGCGTGCTGATGTTGAGGAAAATCGAAAGGTAGTTGTTGTCGTTGGTCCCGATCATGTCCAGCTTCCCGTCGCCGTCCAGGTCGGCGATCGTCCCCATGCGCATCATGCCGCCCGTAGCGTAATTCACGGGTGTCGCAAACGACGCCTGCGTGAGGATCCGGCGGAACGATCCCGTGGGTGTGAAGGGAAGGCCGGAGTATCCCGTCAGCCGATTGGTCGTCACCGAGATCGGCGAGTAGGTTGCGCCGGGGGGAACCGTCACCACGAGCTCCGTCGCGGACGCCGAAAGCACCGCCGCCGCCGCTCCGCCGAACTGGACGATATTGGCCGCCGCCGTCGGATCGAAACCGGAGCCATGGATGGTGACAGAGGCCCCCGGGGAGCCGGAGTTCGGAGAGAAAGACGTGATGGCGGGTCCTGCTGCCCACGCCGGGGACGAGATGGTGGCCGCCAGAAGCATCACAATGAGTTTCATTGCACACCTCCGAAACCGGGGCGAGGATGGATCGGTCCGGCTGATATTCTCGAGACAGGGTCTTGCCGGGGGGAAGGGAGACGGCGGCCTCATCAGACGAGAGAGTCGGTGCCGCGGTGCAGCCGGAAACCGACCGTGAGTAAAGAACCGTGCGGTCAAGGTAATGGTGTGCGGGGCGATTGTCAAGGTTGCACGTCACCGCGCACGCGCGGTGACCGGGATGTTGACATTTTTCTGGGAAGTTGCTATATTTTAAGTTCTAGTGACGCCCTACCAAAGAAGCACCTCAGGAGGAAATCGGACGATGTACGCAGTCGTTGAAATCGCCGGGCGGCAGTACCGTGTGCAGCCCAACGACACGATCCAGGTCCCTTCTCTCGCGGAGAAGGAAGGGACAGCGCTCAAGTTCGACCGGGTCCTCCTGGTCGGCGGCGAACAGAAGATCACCGTGGGGCATCCCCTGGTCTCCGGCGCGAACGTCGAGGCCACGGTGCTCGGCGCGGGAAAATCCCCCCGCGTGATGCTCCTCAAGAAGAAGAAGCGGAAGGGGTACCGGCTGAAACGGGGGCACCGCCAGTCCTACACGGAAGTGAAGATCACGAACATCGCGATATAAGGGCATCGGTCATGGCGCACAAGAAGGGAGTCGGCAGTTCACGGAACGGACGCGACAGCAACGCACAGCGTCTGGGCGTCAAGCGGTTCGGCGGCGAGACGGTTTCCGCCGGCAGCATACTCGTGCGCCAGCGGGGAACCCGCTTCACGCCGGGGGCGAACGTCGGCATCGGGGGGGACGACACGCTCTATGCCATGATCGACGGCAGCGTGCACTACAAGAAGTTCAGCAAGGCGAAGAAGGTCGTCAGCGTTCTTCCACGCTCCTGACCCGGAAAGCCTCTCCCGCTCTCTGCAACGCGCGCGCGGCCGCCGTCCGGCGGGCCGCGCGACACCCGCCCGTCCATCCGCCGCCATCGGGGCCGGAGTTCACACGCAATTATCGGAGGAACCCGCATGAAAATAACCGTCATCGGAGCAGGTAACGTCGGGGCGACCACCGCCCAGCGCCTGGTGGACAGGCAGCTTGCCAACGAAGTCGTCCTGGTGGACGTGATCGAGGGCCTCCCGCAGGGGAAGGCGCTCGACATGCTGGAATCGACGCCGGTCGAAAAGACCGACGTCAAAGTGGTAGGCTCAAACGGCTATGCGGAGACCGCGAATTCCGACATTGTCGTCATCACGGCGGGCATCGCGCGGAAACCGGGAATGAGCCGGGACGACCTGATGAACACCAACAGCGGCATCGTCAAGAGCTGCACCGCCGCCGCTGCAGCCCAGTCGCCCCGCGCGATCCTGGTCGTCGTCTCCAACCCGCTCGACGTGATGGCCTACGTGGCGATGCACGTGAGCGGGTTTGAACGCCGCCGCGTGATCGGCATGGCGGGAGTGCTGGATGCGGCGCGGTTCCGCTCGTTCATTGCCGCCGAGCTGAATGTCTCCGTGGAGGACGTGAACGCGTTCGTGCTCGGCGGGCACGGCGACTCGATGGTGCCGCTCCCGCGCTTTTCGACCGTGGCGGGAATCCCCATCACCGAGCTGATGAACCAGCAGGCGATCGACCGCCTGGTCAAGAGAACGCGGGACGGCGGGATCGAGATCGTGAACTACCTGAAGACCGGGAGCGCCTACTACGCGCCTTCGTCGGCGGCCGTGGCGATGGTCGAGTCGATCGTCCGCGACAAGAAACGGATCCTCCCCTGTGCCGCCTGGCTGCAGGGGGAATACGGGCTGAGGGACACGTTCGCTGGGGTGCCGGTCAAGCTCGGCACGAAGGGGATAGAAGAGATCATCCAGATACGGCTGAACGCCGACGAACAGGCGGCACTTGCGAAATCCGCCGACGAGGTGAAGGGTTCAATCGCCCGGCTTAAACTCTGAGGGGTGCCGTTCTCACCTGAGGCGCCGCCCGGCGCGCACGCTGTGCGCCGCGGTGGCGGCAGCCGCCCTCCTTGCGTGGGGGGCGGGGTGCCGGCAGAACTCCACCGGACCTCTCGCACAGGCCGGCCCGGAGCCGGGCCCCCTGGCGTTCACGGCGGGAGATTCCCTCACGTTCGATGCGTGGCTCATCGACGGCTACGGCTACGCCATCGACTCCTCGCACACCACCCCCGTGTGGCGCGTGCTGTCGCCGAACGATTCCTGGGCGGGCGCGACGGGCGTCACCACGATCCTCGTGTTTCCCTCTCAACCCGGGCCGGGGCAGTCCCCCGATACACTCCGCTTCCGGTTCCTCCCCTCCGGCGACATCGCCGAGTTCGGTTTCATCGCGGAGGCGCTCCGCGTGACGGGAAGCGGGACGCTCCCCCCTGCATGGGACAGGATCGCGGCGTTCTCGCTCCCCACGAACGGCACGTGGAACGCGGGCACGGACGATGCGGCGGGATTGGATTCGCTGACGGGGACCGTGCTCGGGGATCAGGGGTACTTTGTGGCGGGCTTTAACGGCGTGCGGAACGCCTTTCACGGGTACGGCGTCGAACTCACCTCGCAGAACCTCGACTGCACCATCGTGGTCTCGGGCAATCCCCCCGCGATGCTCGTGATCCGGGAAGAGTCGGCCTACGGCACCGGGGGACGGCTCCTGGTGATGTCCGCACTGGTGCACCGCTAGCGGAGAGCGATACTGCCGGTCACTTGTTCGTGTCGAGCCAGAGGCGGACGAGCGTGCCGGTCTTTCCCACCTCGAATTCCACCTTGTCCATCAGCGTGCGCATCAGGAAGATGCCCCTGCCGCTCTCCCTGAGCAGGTTCTCCTTTGCGAGCGGGTTCCCCACTTTCTCGGGGTGGAAGCCTTTTCCCTCGTCGTGGATCATCAGGAGGATCCACCCGGGGAGCAGCTCGCATTTGACCTGCACCTTCTTGCCGGGGAGCGACTTGTTCCCGTGGATGATCGCGTTGTTGACGGCTTCCGTCAGCGATACCATCAGCTTGTGGAACTGGATCTCGTCGAGATGGACGGCCCTGCCGATCGTCTTGAGGAACCCCTCGATCCTGCTGATGTTTTTCGGGTTGCTGGCCATCGTCAGCCGGAACACCATCTGCTTGGATGCCACCGGGCTCCCCCTTCAGAGAGTGACGAGAATGTTCATGGTGATGCTGGACAGCGACCGGAGCGTCCCGTCGGTCTGGCGCTGCCGCTGGTACCATCCTTCAAACGTCAGCCGGCTGTGCGACCCCGGCTCCCACGCGATGGCGCAGGTCGGCCCGATGCTGTTGAGAAACGAGTCGACCTGCCGCACCCCCTGCGTGTACGCGTAGTTGGTCTGGCCGAAGTACCGGAGCCCGACTGCGAAGAGCGCCCCCGCGGCCGGGGTCACCCGGCACTGCACGGCGTAGGTCAGCTCGGAGGTCTCGTTCTGGAGCACCTCGCGGAACTGCGTCCATTCAAGCTGTCCTCGCTCATAGATCCTCCAATATGCAAAAAAATCGAATCCGATGCGGTGCGTCAGGTCAACGGATGTCGAGTCCATCCAGGCGAACTGCCTGTACGAGAAGCTCTTGACCGAGGGGAGCTGCTGCTCGAAATCGTACACCGTGTAGTTGGCCAGCACCTCGAAGGCGTTGAGGCTCGTGATCCCCGCGGCGGGGCGGAAGATCGTCCGGGGGGAAAGCCGGAGGACGCGGTTGATATTGTTGTTGGCGCTCCGCTCGCTCAGCAGGTAGACCAGGTGGTCGATCGAGCCCCCGAGCACGATCCCGAGGTCCAGCGTCCGGCTCACCGCATGCCACGTGCTGAGCGAGAGCGCCACCAGCAGCTCATCGCGGTCTTCCACGTTCAGGTCGCTCGGCGTGTCGTACCGGAGGATGCCCACCGATCCCGCGAGCTCGACCCTGTCGGATGAACTCACCGGGATGGTGGCCCCGCCCGAGAGCTGCGTGTGGCGCGCGGTGTTGTCGTTGATGTGTTCCTGCGCGTTGGCCTCCGACCAGAGGCTGTCGAGCTCCCCGGAGGCGCCCCCCGGCTCCTTGGCGGAGTGCACTTCGGAGCGCTCGCTGTAGGAGAGCCGGATCCAGGCCGACGCGCGCCCGTCGGCGGAGCGGTACCCGGTTTGCGCCCAGGAGTCGAGCAGGAACTCGTCGATGTGCGTGTTGAACGTCCCCCCCGGGGGGGCGACCGCGTCCCAGTTCCTCAGGTCCTTGTCCAGCCCCCTCCCGTAGATCGAGACGAAAAAGGTCGACCTGACGGCGGGGTCCACCTCGTAGTCCAGCCTGTCGGCAAACGTGAATATCTGCTCCGTCCTGCTCTCGATCGAGCTGTCGGCGGGATCGTAGAATTCGTGGCGGTTGCGGTTGACCCCCACATCCATGCTGTCCCGCGCGTAGGAGGAGAAGACCTTTTCCGCGCTGAAGTGGGCGAAGTCGCCCAGGAGGCTCCTCGGTGCGAGGTTGTCCTGGCGGAACCGCGCGCTCCCGCTGAGGAGATACCCGTCGGCATCGATCGTGGGGACGGTTGCCTCGGCCATGTAGGTCATTCCCCGGTCGCGGATCCCCGCCTGGTCGTCCCAGCGGTAGCCCGCCATAGGCGTCAGCGCGATCCAGGGAAGCGGTGCCAGCGCCACGCCCCCCAGGACGTTCTCGCTGGAAGCGTTGTTGAGCCCCGTCCCCTTGTTGTCGGAGTAGGAGAACGAGGTCCACTGGAAAACGCCGCCCACCGAGGCTCCCGCGGGCGCGCGCAACGCGAGTGAGAGGTTTTCCTGCCCGCTCTGGAGCTTGGGAAGCGGCGATGCGCCCTGGAACTCGATCACGTTGGAGGAGTATTGCTGGAGAAGGCCGACGTGCATGCCGCCGGGCGCCGTGGTATCGATCGCGGCGCGGCCGATCCAGTTGTACGTGTTGAGGTTTCTGTCAAAGAGGATGCTGGCGGTGTTCACGTGGACCGACGTGTCGGCCGGCAGGGAAGGGAAATCCCCTCCGCGGTACTGTTCCTGCGCGCGCACGGGCGCAGGCACGATCCGGAGGAGGAGCACGAGATACCAGATGGCCGCGGGGCGTCGCATGGTCCGGCCGTCATGGCAGGAGTGAACGGAGTGAAGTCATCGGAAGGAGCGCCGCGATTCCCCGGGCCGGAAGGGGCGCACGCAGAAGGCCGACCAGGTATCGTCCACCGAGACGAGCACCACCCACTTGAGCGGATACTTCCGGAGCGCCTCCCACCCCCGGTCCCGCGTGAGATCCGACTGGAGCGACGACGTCCCCTTGGGGAACGACACCCAGAGCAGGCTCCCGGTGCGGAGGGCCCGCAAGGCGCGCGGGGCCAGGCGGCGGAGATCGGCCGCGCTGCGCGCAAAGACCTGTACCCAGTCGTACGTTCCCCGGAGCCTGGAGCTGAGCGTGGTTCCTTCCGGGAGCGGTCCCAGCGCCCTGCGGTATCCCCCCGGCGCGCCCAGCACGGCTGCGCGCGCTCCCGGGCGGAGCTTCAGTTTCCTCGCGAGCGTCATCCGGCGCCTCCTCCCGTGTGCGTCATTCGCCTCCCCGGGCGTTGAGGCGGAAATACTCGGTGGCGGCGATGATGAAGTCCCTGTCGGTCCCACGCCCGGGGACGACCTTTGGCGCGTTCACCCCGTCGCTCAGTATGAGTCCCACCGGGTCGGGGATCGACCGTCGGTCGAACGTGCGCGCGGAGCCGCCGGCGGTCCTGACGATCACGGTGCGCGCCTCCGTGAATTCCGTCCTGATCCGGAACTGCGAGAGGTACACGGCGGTCTTTCCCGCCGACAGGTTGAAATCGTCCAGCAGGTCGTCGATCTCGAGTCCCTCGCTGTTGGCGATCGAATCGCGCTCCGCTCGCGACGGCGAGAAAAACACGACGCAGGGGCCGCTCACCACCAGCGGCTCGTCCGGCTGTGGCGCCGGAACCTGCGCGGCGGCGAGCGTTCCTCCGAGGCGCGGAGCGCCGAGGAGGAACGTCCCGAGGAGCGTAGCTCCGAGGGACCTGGCTCCGAGGGACCTAATCCCTGTGATGCGTCGCTTCCACATACTCCACGGACGCTTTGACAAAATCGCGGAAGAGGGGATGGGCGTTCGTTGCGCGCGACTTCAGCTCGGGATGGAACTGCCCTGCGACGAACCACGGGTGATCGGGCAGCTCGATCATCTCGACCAGCCCGTTGTCGGGGCAGATCCCGCTCACGATGAGCCCGTGCGAGACGAGCGCGGCCTTGAAGGCGTCGTTCACCTCGAAGCGGTGGCGGTGGCGCTCGTGGATCAAGTCCGCCCGGTACGCTTTGTGGGCGCGCGTCCCTTTCTCCAGCCGGCACGGGAACGCTCCCAGCCGCATCGTCCCCCCGTACTCCTTCACTTTTTTCTGCTCGAGCATCATGTCGATGACGTTCTGG
>Ga0335081_10000800_pt1 | contig 51439 bp, 38 predicted proteins | sample Lox_Sample_35_FD_206713 | JGI IMG/M metagenome (GOLD analysis project Ga0335081, IMG submission 206713) | Soil microbial communities from Loxahatchee National Wildlife Refuge, Florida, United States - Lox_Sample_3.5 | ecosystem: Environmental > Terrestrial > Soil > Wetlands | place: USA... | reverse complement strand
TTGAAAGGTAGGATTTGGAGGGGGTTCGATGGCGCAGAGGGTATTGGTGACGGGTGGATCGGGGTTCATTGGGAGCCATTGCATCGTGCAACTGCTGGCGGCGGGCTATGAGGTGCGCACGACGGTGCGGAACCTGAAGCGTGAAGGAGACGTGAGAGCGCTGCTGAAAGAAGGAGGCGCGGAGGCGGGGGAGCGCTTGACTTTTGTCGCGGCGGATTTGGAAAAAGAGGCAGGATGGGCGGAAGCGGTGGCCGGCTGTGACTTTGTGCTGCACGTGGCTTCGCCCTTGCCGCCAAATTTGCCGAAGCATGAGGATGAATTGATCGTGCCGGCACGCCAGGGAACGCTGCGAGTGCTGAAAGCGGCGCGAGATGCGGAAGTGAAGCGAGTGGTGCTGACCTCGTCGTTTGCGGCGATCGGTTATGGACACAAAGACCAGGGAATACCGTTCACGGAGAAGGATTGGACGGATCCGGAAAGCGAAGGGCTGGCGGCATACCCCAAATCGAAGACGCTGGCGGAGCGCGCGGCGTGGGATTTCATGGAGAAAGAGGGCGGAAAGCTGGAGCTTTCCGTGGTCAATCCGGTGGGAGTGTTCGGGCCGGTGCTGGGGCCGGACTATTCGGCTTCGATCTTGCTGGTGCAGCGGTTGATGGACGGGGCACTGCCGGGCTGCCCGCAACTTTATTTTGGGGTGGTGGATGTGCGCGACGTGGCTGACCTGCATTTGCGAGCGATGACGAATCCGGTTGCGAAGGGCGAACGATTCCTGGCGGTCGCGGGGGATTTTATGACCATGCAAGAGATTGCCAAAGTGTTGAAGAGCAGGATGGGGGCGGCGGCGAGAAGAGTTCCGACTCGAGAAGTACCGAATTGGATAGTGTGGCTGGTGGCGCTGCGCGACCCGGCGGCAAAGCTGATTTTGCCGGAACTTGGCAAGCCGAAAAATGCCACGAACGAGAAGGCCAAGCGCATGCTGGGATGGGCACCGCGATCGAATGAAGAGGCGATCGTCGCGACGGCGGAGAGCATGGTAAGGCTGGGACTGCTGAAGGACAGCGTGAAGAAAGCGGCGTGAGGCGCGGGACGGATTATCGACGGATGATCATTTCGGGAACGTCCTGGTCGTAGCCTTCTTCCCGGAGAGTCTTTTGCGCCAGGGAGCGAAGAGTTTGTTCGTCGGCGTCTTTCGGAACTTTGCAGGGACGTCGAATGGCCTCCTCACCGGACTGAATCCTGACGATCCAGTTGGATTTGGCGGAATCCCAAGAAACTTCCACTCGGTCGGCATGCATAAGAACCTCCATGCCAAGAATTGCGGATGATCTTACTGCAAGGGGAGGGCGGAGGGAACCCCTTGCGCTCCGGCGGCGCAGCGACTCGATGGCCAGACTAAATTCCCGATACAATCAAGGCAATTTATAATTGTGGCGCCTCGCGGTCGCGAGGCGGATCCGCTTCGCGAAAAATAGCTTGATGACAAGGCTTTGGGTTGGGTCAAACAAAAGCGTAAGGAGGAGTGGAGATGGGTAGGACAATTTCGGTTCAACGAGTGGTTTGCGCTGCCGGCCTGTGCGCAATCTGGTGCGCTTTTTCAGGAGCGGCGCGCGCGCAGACCGCGAAGAATGCGTTTGTATCCCGGGACGCGACGATTGATGGCGGGACAATCCATTACAAGACGGGGGGATCGGGGCCGGCGGTAATTTTGCTGCATGGGTTCGCGGAGACTTCGCGGATGTGGGATCCGATCCTGCCGGTGCTCGGCGAGAAATTCACGGTGGTTGCGCCGGACCTTCCGGGGATCGGGGATTCGTCTATTCCAAGCGGTGAAATCGGGATGAAGATGGCGGCGATCGAGATTCACGATCTGGTGCGATCACTGGGAATTACGAAGGCGCGCGTGGTGGGACACGATATCGGGCTGATGGTGGCGTATGCGTATGCAGCGCAGTTTCCCTCCGAAGTAGAGAAGTTGGTAGTGATGGACGCATTCTTGCCAGGCGTGGCGGGCTGGGAGCCGATCTACAATTCGCCAAATTACTGGCACTTTCGTTTTCATGGGCCGACGCCGGAAGCGTTGGTGAAAGGACGCGAGAGTATTTACTTCGCTTACTTCTGGAACGATTTGGCTGCGGACAAGGATCATTCGCTTCCGGAGACGGACCGGCAGGCATACCTTGCGGCTTATTCGCGTCCAGGACGGATGCACGCAGCGTGGGAGTATTTCGCTTCGTGGCCGCAGACTGCCAAGGATTTTGAGGAGATGTCGCAGACGAAATTGACGATGCCAGTGCTGTCCATCGGAGGAGACAAATCGCTGGGAGAGGCGCTGGCCGCGCAGATGAAACTGGTGGCAACGGATGTGACGGTGGTGATCGTCAAGAACTCCGGCCACTGGATTCTGGAAGAGCAGCCGAAGCAGACGACGGACGCGCTGGTGAATTTTTTGTGAGGGAAGACTCGAAAGAGCCGCAAAAGCATTCGCACGTTTAGCGCGTTAACGGTCGAGGAAAGACATGGTCGCCCAACCCCTATGGGCAACGCGCCGTTTTTGGGGCTGTCCCGAAAAGCCGAGCAAGAAAGCACCAGGGGCGCGTGGGCTATACTGGGAAACGAATGAAAATTGCGCTCATTTCGACGTATGAGCTGGGACGGCAGCCATTTGGGCTGGCGTCACCCGCGGCGTGGCTGAGAAAACGGGGCCATGAGGTAAGGTGTGTGGATGTATCGCGGAAGCCGCTCGATGAAGAGACCGTGCGCGAAGCGGAGATGATCGGATTTTATGTTCCGATGCACACAGCGGCGCGGATGACGGTGCAGTGCATCGAGCCGTTGCGGCATATGAATCCAAAGGCGCATTTCTGCGTGTTCGGGCTGTATGCGCGGATGAATGAGGCGGTCTTCCGAAAGGCGGGTGTGGGAAGCGTTTTGGGGGCGGAGTTCGAGGAGCAGCTTGCGAAACTTGCGGATGAAGTGTCTCGATACGCGAGCAATGGAAAGAGAAGCGACGGAAAAGGCGACGGAACGATTCCGCGGTTGAAATTCGAGATTCCAGATCGGAAGGGACTGCCGAGTCTAAAGAAGTATGCGCACCTGGTACTTCCAAATGGAGAGCACCGGACCACGGGGTACACGGAGGCGAGCCGGGGATGCAAGCATCTCTGTCGTCACTGCCCGATCGTACCCGTATATCGCGGGGTATTTCGCGTTGTGCAGCCAGAGGTGGTGCTGGCGGACATTCGTCAGCAGGTGAAGGCGGGAGCGAAGCACATTACGTTTGGCGATCCGGATTTCTTCAATGGAATTAAGCACGCGATGCGGATTGTGGAGGCTCTGCACAAGGAATTCCCGAAGCTGACATACGATGCGACGATCAAAATCGAACACCTTCGCAAGCACAAGGGACATTTGGGAAGACTTCGAGAGACCGGATGCTTGCTGGTGACGAGCGCAGTGGAATCGCTGGACGATGATGTGTTGAAGAAATTGGAAAAGGGGCACACGCGAGCGGATTTTCTGGAAGTGCTGAAGGATTGCAGACACGAAGGGCTGGCCCTGCAGCCGACGTTTGTGCCGTTCACGCCGTGGACGACAATCGAGAAATATCTGGAGCTTCTGGAAACTTTACGGGAGTGCGAGCTTGAGGAATCGGTCGCGCCGATCCAACTCGGGATCCGGCTGCTGATTCCCGCGGGATCCAGACTGCTTGAGCTGGGGGAGATCCAAAAGATTTGTGGGCCGTTTGAAGAAGGGGCGCTTGTGCATCCCTGGCGTCACGAGGATGGACGTATAGATACATTGGCGGCGGAAGTGCAGGAGATCGTGGCCGCCGGCGAGAGAAGGAAAGAAACGCGGAGAGAGATTTTTGCGAGGATCCGACAAGCGGCGCGGAAGAACGCTGAAGAGCGCGAAGAATTGGACAGTCGGGCCCTGCTTGCGGATCGCGCGACGGTCCCTTATCTGAACGAGCCTTGGTACTGTTGAGCGGAGCCCACGAGGGAACAGTTGGTTCCCCTACTGAAGTTCGGAGTAGCGGCGAAACGGGAAGAAGGATTCGTCTGAGTCCAGGCTCCAGTCACCGAGCCGCGAATCAGAACGCTCAGGACAATAAACACCAAGAAGGCAGGCGGCGGAAACCGAGGGCATAAAGAACGATGCGGGAGAAACAGCGAGTTCTGCTGTTTGCAGCGAAGCTGGGTTACCAGACGCGCAGCTTCGAGGAAGTTGCTCAGAAGCTAGGCGTCGACCTCGCGTACGCTACAGATCGCTGCCATGAATTGAAAGATCCGTGGGGAGACGGGGCGGTCGCGGTGCACTTTGAAGCGCCGGAGGCGGCGGCGCATACGGTGATCGAGAAGTTTCGCGCTGCGCGAGTTGACGGGATCATTGCGGTAGGCGACCGGCCTACGATCGCGGCGGCATACGCTGCACGCGGGCTGGGGATTGCGTACAACCACCCTGCTTCGGCGGAAGCGTGCCGAAGCAAACTGCGCTTGCGTGAGATTTTTCGTGAGGCAGGTTTGCGCACGCCAAGGTTTCAAAGTGTGCCCGTGAATCCACCTGCGGAGCCCGCGTTATTGGGGATCTCTTTTCCTTGCGTGCTGAAACCGACGTCACTTTCCGCAAGCCAAGGAGTGATTCGAGCGAATTCGAGAGAAGAATTCGCTGCAGCGGCTGAGAGGATTCGGAAAATGCTGGCGGCACCGGAAATCCGTGCGAAAAAAGAAGAGGATTTGAGCCGGCTTATCGTGGAGGAGTACATCCCGGGCAGGGAAGTGGCGGTGGAGGGACTGTTGATCGAGGGGCGGTTGCACGTTTTGTCGATTTTTGACAAGCCGGATGCGCTCGAAGGGCCATATTTCGAAGAAACGATTTATGTTACGCCGTCGAGGCTCTCAGGCGATGTGCAGCGAGAGATCGTGCGATGCGCGAGTGCGGCCGTTGGCGCACTCGGATTGACGCGCGGACCCGTGCATGCGGAATTCCGCATCAACGAAGAGGGAGTGTGGCCGTTGGAGGTTGCGCCGCGGCCGATCGGGGGAATGTGCGCGAGCGCGCTGCGATTCGTTCCGGAGGGATACGGCGAGACAATCGGACTTGAGGAATTGCTGTTGCGTCATGCGCTTGGGGAAGCAGAGAAAGTACCGCCGCGCGAGACAGCAGCTTCCGCCGTGATGATGATTCCTGTGCCGAGGAGCGGAATTCTAGAAGGTGTGGAGGGCGAACAGGATGCGCGGAACTCGGAAGGAATCACCGATCTGCAAATCACGGCGCGGGTGAAGGACTTGATCACTGCGTGGCCTGAAGGATCAAGCTACCTGGGATTTTTATTCGCCAAAAGCGATACGCCGGAAGAGGCGGAAGCAGCTGTGCGCGCGGCACATGGAAAATTGCGATTTGCAATCACACCGCAGTTGCCTGTGGAACATCCCGTGACAGGCCGGTTTCACAAGGCAGGAAGCTAACCCTTTGCTTTGGGGGCGACGTAGCCTTCCGGCAGCCGCGCACCTTCACCGAAGAAAAACTGTTCCATCTGCTCTTCCATGATCTTCTGGGAATTGGGATCGAGTGGGTTGAGGCGATACTCGTTCATGATCATTTTTGAATGTTCGATCCAAAGTTTCCAGGCGTCTTTGGAAACGTTTTCAAAGACGCGTTTGCCGATTTCGCCTTTCCACGGTATGCGATCCAAGCCGGGAAGCTCTTTGCCGAATTTGACGCAGTGGACCATGCGGGTTCCAGGGGCAACGGGCTGACTGACCGCGGGCGTGGGTTCACAGGAATCGTTGGCCATCGTTCTCTCCTCGGGTTGTCCTCGTGAATGTTGTGAAATTTCACCTTACTGCATGTTCAAGGAAATTCCTAGGCGATAGATTAAAGCGCAAAAATGGAGAGGGCTTGCACTCAGGGGGGTAATCTGAGACAAGTATTTAAACATTTGTAATAGCTTCCAGGCGTAAAGGAGGCTAGTGGATCTCCCCAAGCTGGTCGTATCGCCTGGAGTCGTCAAGCTCGCGTACGAGTACGAACTTGAGAGATTCCGAGATACAGACACACTTAAGCGCTTTTGGTCGAAAGATACCAGCCTCTGGCAGGGCGGAGGGCCACGGAGCTCCGTTAGTGCCCGCAAGCTGGATTGGCTCGATCCTCCCGAAGGATTGGAGGGTTATGCGAGGCGAGCCGCACGGGCTGCGGACGGAGTGGGAGATGAGTTTGATGACGTCGTGTTTATCGCGCTGGAAAGCTCAAATCTAGCTGCGGAGATCGTCCCTTCCCTCGGTCTGTTTGCTTATGGCAAGCGCTTCTTGATCCTCGATTCAGTGCATCCCGCAGACATACGAAGAATCGAGGAGATTACAGACCTTCCGCGAACGCTTTTTCTTTTGGCCAGCAAGACGGGGAAACGCATCGAAACACACGGGCTGTTTCTTCATTTTTTGGAGCGCCTGAGGGCGCTGGGAAGTCCGTACCCTGGGCGAAACTTTATTGCGGTGACGGAAGAAGATTCGTATCTGCGCGATTTGGCGGGAGAATACCATTTTCGAAATATATTTGTTGATCCGGCAGGATACCCAGGCCGATTTTCCGGAGTGATTCATTTCACCCTGTTGCTTTCCAGTCTGAATAAGAGTGAACCTGATGCGCTGTTGGCAAAGGTGCGAGCAATGCGATCGGTGTGCGAAGCAGAAGGGGCATTGCGGGAGCATCCGGCCCTGAGCCTGGCCGCACTTCTGTCAGCAGGAGCAGAAAACGGCCACGAACGACTCATGATCCTCACTCACAAAGCATTGCGAGCCATCGCGTATCGGTTGGAACAGCTTGCTGGGACGAGCACATGCTCGGGAGGGAGGGGAATTGTGCCCATAACGGCGGGGCCAGGAATTATCAGTGCGATCCGAGGGAAATTTATGGCTGCGGTCATCCGGTTCGCAGGGGTTTCCGATCCCGAACTGGCGCAGGCACAGGATTATCTCGAGCGAGAGGGAATACCCGCGGCGTTCGTGGATTTAGGAGGGGTGGTAGACTTTGGCGCCGAAGTATACCGATGGGAGATTGCGACGTGTCTCGCATGCTCGGCGTTGGAAGTGAATCCTTTCGAAGCCCCGGACATGGAAGCTGGAAGAGCTTTGGCGATGGAATATCTAGGGAGGCAGACGTCGGGCCAGAAGTCCGCGGTTACGCCAGTACGTTTGCAGCAGGACGGAATCGAATTGTACGCGGAGGGCGGGACGCGGCACGAAATCTCCCAGCTGAGCATGAAAGACGCGCTCCGGAGCTTGTTTTCAATATTGGATGGGAATGGATACCTGGCTATTCTCTCGTTCCTTCCCAACCTGGGGGAAGTCGCAGTGTCCCTGCGGAAGCTGTGCGAACAGATGGAAGCGAATTTGCGCGTGCCCGTGGTGCTGAATCATGGGCCGCGATACCTGCATGTGTCCGGACAATGCTATAAAGCAGGACCGGCAAAGGGGATATTTCTGATGCTGACGGCGGAGTTTGAGAAAGATATCCCAGTTCCCGGGGCAGAATACACGTTCGGAGATCTGGTGAAGACTCTCGCGCTTTCCGATTTTGATTCATTGACCCTGCGCAATCGGATCGTGGTGCGGCTGCACTTGAGAAAGGGAGCCATTGCCGGAGTGGAGGCATTGCGGGACCTGGTGGACCAAGCTCTGATTGGAATTCGGCGCAGCGGAGAGTAGGCTAAGCAATTACAAAAAAACTGGAGGAGCCGAATCGCTCCAGGAGGCGGAGAGTCTTGGCAGAAATAACGACGCTCTTTTGGGATATTGGCGGGGTCCTTTTGACCAATGGATGGGACCGCAATTCGCGGCAAGAAGCAGCAAAGGCATTTGGCCTGGATTGGGAAGATTTTCAGGACCGGCACGACCTATCATTTCCGGCGTTTGATTCGGGACACATCACGTTAAACCAGTATCTGGACAGGACCCTCTTTTACAGACCCAGACCATTTACGCGGGAAGAATTTACGGCCTTCATGTTCGCGCAATCGAAAGAGTTTTTGGACTCGAGAGAGATCCTGAGTGCTGCGGCGAGGAGCGGAAAATATTTCATCGGGGCAATCAACAACGAACCGCTGGAGCTGAATCAATACAGAATTGAAGCATTCGGTTTACGGCGGGATTTTCAGGTATTCTTCAGTTCCTGCTTTGTTGGATCGAGAAAGCCCGAAGAGACGATCTTTCGAGTCGCATTGCAAGTGACGCAACGTCCCGCAGAGCAGTGCATCTTCATCGATGACCGGCAGCTGAACCTGGAGGCCCCGCGGCGGCTGGGAATGAACGTTGTTCACTTCCAGAACGCGGGGCAACTGCGCGAGGAACTGAGATGCCACCGGATTGAGGTATAGTTTTCACCGCCGGGCCGAACGCATCGGCAACGAGAGGCGGGGCAGAGAGGAAGAAAATGCCTGGAGAATCTACACGCCTGGGGAGTGCGTATAGCGGTGCAGTCGATCCCTGTGCGGTGGTGTTATTCGGCGCATCGGGCGATTTGGCCAAGCGCAAAGTATTGCCCGCGTTGTACGACCTGGCGTCACACAATTCGCTAGGGGCAAGCTACGCGATCGTGGGCTTCGCCCGCACGGCGATGACAGACGAGTCTTTTCGCGCCGGCGCGGGGGAAGCGGCAAAGACGATCTCCGAAGTTGGGCCGATTGATCCGGAGAAGTGGGGCAAGTTTTCTTCCAACCTTTATTACAACGCGGGAGAATATGGCGACCCGGAAGCGTATAAGCAATTGGCCCAGAGGCTTGCGGAACTGGAACTTGAAAAGAAACTAGGAGGAAACCGGCTCTTCTACCTTTCGACGCCTCCCGAGGTTTATCCAAGCATCGTGGAGCAACTTGGGAGGGCGGGACTGGCTCGTCCGTCGAGTGGAAGATCCTGGGTTCGAATCATCATCGAGAAGCCTTTCGGAAGAGATCTGGGATCGGCGAGAGAGCTGAATTATATCGTTCTCAATGTATTCGACGAGCAGCAGGTCTACCGGATAGATCACTATCTGGGCAAAGACACAGTCCAAAACATGCTGGTGCTGCGTTTCGGAAACGGAATTTTCGAGCCGCTGTGGAACAGGAATTACGTGGACCACGTGGAGATCACTGCGGCGGAGACACTGGGGGTTGAGCGACGCGGAGGATTCTATGAAACCGCAGGAGCTTTGCGGGACATGATCCAGAGCCACGTCCTGCAGTTGACTTCGCTTGTTGCGGTGGAACCTCCCGCCTCGTTTGATGCGACAGCGGTGCGGAACGAAAAACTGAAGGTACTGCAATCCATCCGGCCGTTCGATTTGGAGATGGTGGCGCAATCCGTAGTCCGCGGCCAGTACGCCACCGGTGAAGTCAATGGAGGCGCGGTGCCGGGATATCGAGAGGAGCACGGAGTAAGCCCCAATTCGCGCACGGAGACGTTTGTGGCGGCAAAGCTGTTGATTGACAACTGGCGATGGGCGGGCGTGCCGTTTTATCTGCGAACCGGAAAGCGTCTGGCGAAGCGCACGACGGAAGTGGCAATCCAGTTCAAACGCGCGCCACACGTGGTTTTCCGCGGGCGAGAGGCGGAACCGAACCGGCTGGTCCTGAATATCCAGCCGGAAGAAGGAATTTCCATTTCGTTCGGCGCGAAGCGACCGGGAACTGAGATGAACATCGGTAATGTAAACATGAATTTCAGTTATCTGGAAGGATTTGGAGAATCCACGCGAAGCGCATACGCCACGCTGCTGAACGACTGCTTGAGAGGAGACGCGACGCTCTTCGACCGTGGCGACAGCGTGGAAGCCGCCTGGGCGCTGGTGGATCCGATCCTCGACGTATGGAGCGCGGCAAAAACCGCAGCGGTGCCGTTGTATGCCGCTGGAAGCTGGGGACCGCGCGAAGCGGATCTTTTGTTGGAACGCGACGGCAGGAAATGGATGAATTCGTAACCGGGCGAGGATGGCAAAGATGACGAACCGGAGATATTGGGGGAACAGGTGATCCTCGCGGGAGATGTGGGCGGGACCAAATGCAACCTGGCGTTGTTTGCGGAAAAGGGCGGAAAACTGACGCCGGTGTTCAGGCAACGCTTTCCGAGCAAGGATTTCGCGCAATTTGACTATATCGCGAAGGAATTTTCGCGGCTTGCGGCGCCGCATCTTAATTCAGACCGCGTGGAGGCGGCGGGATTCGGCATCGCGGGTCCCGTGATTGACAACCGCGTGCGCGCGACGAATCTGCCGTGGGTGGTGGATGCGGCGGTGCTCTCGCAGGAATTAAATATCAAGCACATCGTATTGTTGAACGACCTGGGCGCGACAGGCCACAGCATTGAATACCTCGCGCCCGAAGAGTTCTGCGTGCTTAATCCGGGAACGTCGGAGCCGGGAGGAACGCGCGCGCTGTTGGCAGCAGGAACGGGATTGGGGCAATCCATCCTGGTGTGGGATGGCGCGCGGTACCGCGTGGTGCCTTCCGAGGGCGGACACACAGATTTCGCGCCGCACACGGAGCAGCAGATCGAGCTGCTGCGATTCATGAGGCGTCGGTATCCGCAAGTCAGCTGGGAACTCATCTTATCCGGCCGAGGGTTTCGCACGCTTCATGAATTCATAAATCCGAACGTCAGGCACGCTTCGTTCGATGATCCGGACTCGGACCCCGCGCCAGAGATCACGAAAAACGGACTTTCGAACGCCTGTCCAGTGTGCGTGGAGACTCTGGACCTTTGGACTGAAATCTACGGAGCGGAGGCGGGCAATCTGGCACTAAAAGTTCTTGCTCTCGGCGGTGTCTATGTGGCAGGAGGGATCGCCGTGAAGATCCTGGAAAAGATTAAGGATGGAACGTTTATCCGGCTGTTCAAGGATAAGTGGCATTTTGAGAATGTTTTGAAAAACATTCCAGTCTCTGTGATCTTGAACGAGAGTGCGCCACTGCTGGGCGCTGCCTACGAAGCGCTGCGAGCCAAACGCGAAAGCTAGGCGAAGTTGACCGCCCGCGAACTCTGCCTGAGAGCCTGATTTGGAAACTCCCACAAGACCCTTAGCGTGACCTGTCCCCAACGGTTTAGGCTGATCGTATGGGGTTCCTTGAAGAGCATTTCGGAGAATGGCAACCCGTGTCGCGCGGGGCTGCGGCTGCGTGGCTGGCGGCATACACGCTCTTCCTGATCTACGCGCTGACGGATCGAAGCGGATTTCTCTTTTTGGATTTTGCGAATCTGATGATTCATGAGTGCGGGCATCCGCTTTTCAGCTGGTTTGGTTACACCATCATGATTATGGGAGGAACGCTCGCCGAGCTCCTTGTGCCACTCGCCTGTGCGGCGTATTTTTTTGTGAAACGCGACGTGCCCGGCCTCGCGTTTTGCGGTTTCTGGTTTTTTGAGAACTTTCTCTATATCGGAGTGTATATGGCTGACGCGCGGGCGCAGGCGTTGCCATTGGTAGGGTCGGGCGACCATGATTGGGCGATTTTGTTCGGCAAATGGGGATTGATGCTGCAAGACCAGAAAATTGGCCATGCGACGAGATTCCTGGGATGGATGGGAATGCTGGCGGTGGTGGGATGGCTCGCATGGAGGGGCTGGCACGATTGGCGGGAACTCGCTGAGCCCTAAGTCTTGGCAATCCCTTCATGTTTGAATCTAGCAGGACGGCCGCCAAAAAGGTGAGGCGCGGGCGAGCGTGTGATACGCTTTCTCCGCTTGGAAAACGTGGAATTGCCAGGACAATGCAGCCCATTCGTTTGGAAATTAACGAACAAATCGAGTGCGCGTTCACGCTTGCTTCGCGTTTCTATACGGATCCCGCGATCTTCGAAATTGAAAAGGAAAAAATCTTTCGGCGCACCTGGCAACTCGTCGGAACGATGAACCAACGTTGCGGCGAAGCCAAGGGGAAAGCACTCACGATTGCCGATCCCGAGACCTATTTCACCGCGGAAATTGCCGGAGAACCGATCCTGATCGTGCGCGACAAGCAAGGCACCCTTCGCGCGTTCAGCAATGTTTGCCGGCATCGCGCGGGGCCGATCGCCTTGGGCAGCGGCTGCAAGAATGTGATGCGCTGCCAATATCACGGATGGACCTACACGCTGGACGGAAGGTTGATCGGCACGCCGGACGTGGAGGGCGTGGAATTCTTCGATCGCAGCACAATGGGCATGGTGCCATTGCGCGTGGAAACCTGGCAAAACCTTATTTTCGTGAATTTTGAAGGTCAGACAGAACCGCTCGCCGCGTTTCTTGGGGAAATTCCGAATCAGGCACGTGGATTTTCTTTCCAGGGCTTAAGGTCCGTTGAGCGGCGCGATTACGTGATTGACTGCAACTGGAAAGTATATGTGGACAACTATCTGGAGGGATACCACATTCCGATTGCGCACCCGGGATTGATGCGCGAGATTGACTATGCGCAGTACCGCACGGACACGTTCCGCTACTATTCCCAGCAATTCGCGCCGATTCGCGGGATGAAACCCGAGGACAAGGGCGAGCGGTTCTACGCGCCGGGAACCGGGCTGAGTGAGGCCTTATACTTCTGGATTTTTCCGAACCTGATGCTGAACATTTATCCAGACAATATTTCGACCAATGTTATCGTGCCGCTCTCGACGGACAAGACGCTGACAGTCTTTGAGTGGTTTTTCCACGATGCTGGTATGGCCAAGACGCAGGAACGCGTGCAAAAGGCAGTCAGCTTCAGCGATGAAGTGCAGCAGGAAGACATCCTGCTTTGCGAAAACGTGCAGAAGGGGCTGCGATCCTCCACCTATGACCGTGGACGATATTCCGTGAAACGTGAAAATGGCGTGCACCATTTTCACATGCTGCTGAGCGAATTCCTCGGACGCTGATTCCGGAAAAATATATTCCTGGCTTAAGGTTTGGCAGGTGTGGGGCTGGGGGCGGCTGACGACGGAGCAGCACTGCCGAAATTCACTTTGGGAACCTGCCGCGCCGCTTCCTCTGACTTGAAGTAGGCGTCGTTGCGCGGGAAGCCGCTCATCCCAGCGACGATGTTATTGGGAAAGAGCGCGATATAAGTGTTGTAGTCCTGAATGGCCTGATTGTAGCGGCGGCGCTCGACCGCAATTCTGTTTTCGGTTCCCGCCAATTCGTCCTGCAGCCGAAGGAAGTTTTCGTTGGATTTCAACTGGGGATAATTCTCAACGATCACCAGCAGCCTGCCGAGTGCGGAATCCAACTGGCCGTTCGCGGCGATTTTTTCCGCGGGAGTCTTGGCGCCGAGGAGGGCCGCGCGCGCGTTGGCGATGTTGCCAAAGACAGTTTGCTCTTGGGCGGCATATCCCTTCACCGTTTCAACCAGATTGGGGATGAGGTCGGCGCGGCGCTGGAGGACGACGTCCACTTGCGACCAAGCCGCGTTTACGGCCTCACGTTTGACGACCATTTGATTTCTTCGGCTGACGTACGCCCCGCCAAGCCAGAGCACAATGATTATCAGGACTCCAAGAACAATCAGACCCTTCTTCATATCGTGCCTCCGAAAACCCTCAGGAAACCCGCTTGCGTATCCGTTGCCACTCGCTCTTCGGGACTCTCTGGTCTAGCGCCTCGATGACCCTGGTGATTGCCGTCATGTAACCGCCGTAACCGCGGGCGACCTCCGTGGCGTGCGCGAGATCATCTCGCCAACGCCAAGGAATTTCGAGCGCCTCAACATCGGCACCAGTCAACTGAGCGATTCGTGTGGAAAGCTCCGGCCAGTCTTCGGGCGGCGCTCCACCAAAGGCCAGTATGACGTGACGCAGCAATACACGAAGACTTGAAGTGGATTTCGCGCTAAAGGCGCGCAAATCTCCATGATTATCAGCATGCAGAAGAAAATATTGGCGGAGTCTAAGCAGCAGCGTGCGAAGTTCATGCTCGACTTGCACCCGGTGCAAATTCATCGGCACGGAAATAGCGCCGATCACATCCGGCCCGTAGAGGACTTTGTGACTTTGCTGCATGTCGAGGAATTCAATCGCAAAGACGTCCGCGGACTCGTGCAGTTCCGCTTTTTGGAAGAGCTGCGGCGCAGGTTCTCCCTCGTCCTTGCACCACCAATTCACCACCGGAGAGATGCGTGCGAGCTCTTCGGCCGCAAGAGATTTCAACGTGCACAGAACATTCAAGTCAGAGCGCGATGCCTGATACTGGCCGCGAGCGGCTGAACCATAAAGCGTAACCGACTCCAAATTGTCTCCGGCGATTTCCCTGAGTCTTCGGACGAGATCCGCCACTTTTTCTTCTGCCGTTCGCATCGCACGAATTCTCCCAAGCCTTCGCTACCAACTTCCGGACGCGCCTCCGCCACCGCTCATACCGCCGCCAAATCCCCCAAAGCCGCCGCCTCCTCCGAAACCGCCACCACCCCAGCCTCCACCGCCTCCGCCCCCTCCACCACCAAGCATCCCAATCCACCACGGGAAACTACTTCCGCGGATGCCGCGAGGACGCCCTGTACGGCTTCGAATTGCATGTCCAATGACGGAAAAGAGAAACCAGATGATACCAATTATGAGCCACAGCGGGATGCCACTTCCATAATCTCTCGAATGAGAGGCAGTCGGCGGTGGCGATTGACCGCTGAGAGTAACGCCACGGTCCTGGGCCACATACGCGGCGAGCTGCCATGCGGCAACTTGAACTGCCTTGTCGTAGTCACCCTGCCGAAGATACGGAACCATGGCGCGCCCGGTGTCTCCGGCCCGTGCGTCATTGATGACTGGTTCCAGTCCATAGCCCACTTCAACGCGGTATTTGTGCTCCGGAGGAGCAATTAATAACAGCACTCCGCGATTGTCTTTCTTGTTCCCGATTCCGAGATGCTGGTAGAGATCCACCGCATAATCTTCAATGGATTCCCCTTCGAGGGAATGCACGGTGACGATCGCCATCTGAGCGCCGGTTTTTTGTTCGAGCTGAGCGCAGAGCGTCTCGAGGTTCGTCTTTGTCGAAGAGGATAAAACGCCATCCAAATCAATCACGTAGCCTGTCGGCTGAATCTGTTTGATCTTTTCAGCAGGCAAACTCCCGGTGCACAAGAAGAACAGGCCGACGCCGGCAAGAATTTTGGCAGGAAGGGGATAAATCATGAGCTGGGAAAAAGAGTATTCGCTATGAATATAGGGCTACTTCCATCGGGAAGTAAAGCGAAGCAAGGGCGACCTGAGGAGCGGCAACGCTGACGGGTCAAGTGTGAAGCAAAAAATTGCGGTAGAAAACAAAGAGGCCGCCGAAAACGGCGGCCTCTTAGCGAATGAAACCTGCTTGAAGATGGTTCGCTAGTTCTTGCAGGGAATCACGTTACCGCTGCCATCCTTGCACGTTCCGGTGTGCTGAACTCCTTGGCCCTTGGTGTACGTGGTTTGTCCCTGATAGGTGTCACCGTTTTTGCCTGTTGCAGTGGTCGTGTGTGTTGCGGTCCCGTTCTCATAAGTCGTATTTCCCTGATAGGAAGAACCGCTTGTGCCCTGAGCGCTGGTGCTGCGCCGACCAGAAACGTTTCCGTTGGCGTCGCGTTGCGAGGAACCGCTGCTCTGGATGGAACCGTTTTTGCCCGATGCCTGGAAAGCGCCTTGATGCGTCGCGCTGCCATCGCTATTCACCTGCGTGCTGCTCTTGCGTGAGCCTTGCGCGCCGTTCGGACCTTTGAATGCCGCGCCGCTGCCGGATTTCCAATTTCCCTGACCATCGGTTGCAATGTAACTTCCGCGAGCCGCAGTCCCGCCATTGGGGCCTTTCACAGCTGTGCCATGAGCCGCAACCGCGCCGCCCTGGCCATTGGTTGCCACGCCTGCGCCATGAGCCACGGTTCCTCCGTTCGCTCCCCTCACCACTGTTCCTCGGCCCGCAGTTACCCCACCCACCGCGTTTCGCCGTGCACCGGCGACGTGGCGAACGCTTTGCGCACTGGCTGTACCTGAGGTGAGCATAAAGGCTACTGCGGCTCCCACAACCAAAACCTTCAAGGACATCGCTTTCATCGGAGCTTTCCTCCTTCTCGTAGAAGCAGCGCCCAATTTCTATGCGCTTATCCCCTTTAACACTCGTGGAAAGCGGGAACGTGTAAGGAAGTGTCCGGGTTTTAGGACTATATGCAAAGCATTTATTTATAATGGTTTAGCGTTGCATCTTTGACTGGAAGTGTAATTTTTACCTCGAGACCATGAGGGGCTAAATTATGCGCCTGGATAGTTCCACCATGAAACTGAGCGGCTCGCTGGGCAATGGAGAGACCGAGCCCGCTTCCGCCAGTCCCACGCTCCCGTGCCTCGGACACCCGGTAAAATGGCTCAAAGAGGCGCAGGAGGGACTCTTGGGGCACACCGGGGCCTTGATCACGGATGACAATCTCGGCTACGTGCCCGGAGCCGTTGGCGGAGACGCCCAGTTTCGTCTCCACTTGAGTGCCCCGCGGAGTGTAGCGAATCGCATTCCGGACCACGTTTTCGAGGCAACTGCGCAGTAAGGACGGATCACCCGAGACAGAGCATTGCGCAGCAGCGATGATGCACACGCTTTTGTCCTCTGACTTACCTTCAAAGTTGGCATCCTCAACCACGCTTTCCAGGAGCTCCGTTAGGTTCACGACGGCGAGAGGCTTGCGCTCGTCCTGCCCATCCAGGCGAGTTAAGGTCAAGATCTGTGCAATAAGTAATTCGAGCCTGTCGAGCTCGGATCGCATTCGTTCGAGACTGTCGGTCTCGCCGCGGCGGGCGAGCTCAAGGGAGACATTCATGCGAGTGAGGGGAGAACGAAGTTCGTGCGAGATTTCGCCAAGGAGTTCATGCTGCTTGTGGAGGAGCGATTCAATGCGCGCCGCCATGCGATCGAAATCCTGAGAGAGCTCCCCGATTTCGTCTTCGCGGCGAGGGAGAAAAGGCTGAGTGCGGGCGCTAAAATCGCCGGCGGCAATGCGACCCGCAGCGGACTGCAACGTGCGGATCGGGTTCGCAAAGTGGCGCGCCAGAAGCAGCGATAACAGTCCGGCAGCAATGATTGCGGCGAGAAATTTGAGAAACGCCGCGCGAAAGCTGGGCCGTGGGAAAGCGCCTCGCAGGGGAAATACGCGGGCGACAAGATAGAAATCACCCTGAGGAGTATGGGCAATGGCGGCGCCTGTCCAGATGAGCCGGGTGAAGAACCGGGATTCGCCAGAAGCGCGGGCACGTTGGTAAACGCGTTCGGCACCTTGGGGAATGCCGCGGCCAAGGATGTCATGCCCTTGGGGGTCGATTAGTGTGGCGTGAACGCCCGCGGTCCGTTCCATCTGGTCGAGGTAATCTTGGAGGCGGGATTTGCCGCCCTGCTCGTAGAAATCAACAGCGCTGGTCGCGTACAGGTCGAGAGAACCAGCCAGCCAGCGTTGTGCCAGAGGTTGCGCGCCGGTGAGAAGTGTGACGAACACGACTGAGGCGGACACTAGAATCAGGGCGATCCAGAACCAAAGAAAAATCTTGGCAAAGATGCTATGACGGATCACTCCATCTCTCCCGTGTAACAGTAACCAGTTCCGCGGATGTTGCGAATACGGTCCACTCCATTGATCTGCGGCCCCAGCTTTTTACGCAGATTGCTGATGTGATTGTCAATGCTGCGGTCGAGCGGGCCGACGGGACGCCCAAGCGCCGCTTCTGCGATGTCGTCGCGAGAAAGCGTTTTGCCCGCGCTGCGCAGAAGCAGGAGAAGGATTTCGTATTCTGCCCCGGTGAGAGGCACTTCGTTGCCCGATTGCATGACGCGGCGCGAATTGAGATGCACTTCCAGATCTCCAATGGCGAAGGCACCCTGCTGTGGCTTGTCCTCATTGCGGCGAAGTATGGCGCGGATGCGGGCCACAAGTTCACGGGCGTTGAAAGGCTTAGGCAGGTAGTCGTCGGCTCCCGCTTCGAGGCTTGCGATGCGGTCTGTTTCATCGCCGCGCGCTGTGAGCATGATCACGGGAAGATCGGAATTGACGCGAATCTGACGCAGCACCTTTCTGCCGTCACCGCCAGGAAGCATCACATCCAGAATCGCAAGGCGATGCGTGCCGGAGAGAGCTTCGCGCACGCCGGATTCACCGTCGTGAACCGAAGTGACATCAAACCCATCAAGTGAAAGAAGCCGCTCGAGGGAAGTGCAGAGTTCCGTATCGTCATCAATCAGAAGGACGGGGATCGCGTGCGGCATGGGCGCCTCACATCTACTCATTAAACTCGGGTCGGCCTGTTTCCATTGTAAGGAAGTGTCAGTGCGCGAGAAATGTACGTTGTCCGATTCCGCATGGACATGCCAAAACGATGGAGATTACGAGGCCCGTTGATAGCCAAACGAACAACTCTCACGTGTGTTGTGCCATCTATTGCTCTGAGACCCGGCGAAAGTTCCATAAAGTTCCTTTGGCGTCAAAAAGGATCGCACCTTCACATTTGGTGACGCAGTAAGAATTGGTACAGGCGGAGGAACTGTTCGTTGGGACAGTTTCTCTGAGGACAAGCCAACCCAGCCGAGCGCGCCCGCCCCTTAAAATAAATCTCAGGAGCACGAGCCTTGAAACATACCGCGAGACTCGCGCAAGACCCTCGGTGCCTCAAGAAAACAACTGGCAACGCTCCGAGTTGGTGTGCGCCCGGCATGGTTGCTGCCCTCCTCATGGTGGAACTGATTTTCTGCCCGGCAGGACGCGCTCAATGCAGCGAGTTGCGCGCGGGTGATGCCGTATGGATTCGGCTCCTCGAACCGGTGTCGTCATACAGCTCTAAGGCCGGCGATCAGATCCGAGCGATTGTAATTCAGTCCCCAGTGTGCGATGGCAAAGAGGTTCTGCCTCAAGGAACGGCGATTGACGGCAGGATCAAGATGGTGAAGCGAGTGGGACTAGGTCTGGTGCACGAACGCGCATCCATTGACTTGGATTTCGATCGTCTCGTCCCCGAAGGAGACAATGCGATCAATATCAGCGCCAGGGTGGTGGAAATTGACAACGCCCGCGAGTCCGTGAAAAACGGTGTGATCCATGGGATTCGCGCAACAGATACTCCGCAAGGACGCATTACGAGCCGCCTGGCGCACCTTCCAACCTGGAATCCTTATTCAAGCTTGGCGTTGATCGCCTATCGTACGGCCTTCCCCGTTTTTCCCGAGCCGGAGATCTTTCTGCCGGTGGGAACCGATATGCGCCTTGGGATCTCTGAATCAACGGCTCTTCCGCCGCTGACCAGTAAAAGCGAACCTTGGGATGCGACCAACGACCCGGAGACTCCGATGCTGGACGAAACCCTATTGGACCTCCCGGAGCGGACCACGACAACTTCGGGTCAGGACGCCGACATCGTCAACGTGGTCCTGATAGGTTCGCAGGAACAAATGAATGCGGCATTCGGAGCCGCGGGGTGGAAAAACGGGGTTCGCACGAGCACGCGCTCAGTCCTGCGCGAGTTTCATGCGTTTCTAGCGTTCAAGAACTACCCGGAGGCGCCAGTTTCGAAGCAACTACTGGATGGTAAGATGCCGGAAGTGACTTGGGAAAAGGGCCTGGACAGCTATGCCAAGCGCGAACATCTCCGCGTCTGGAACTATCAAGCTCAGTCTCACGAGGCGAACATTTGGGTAGGAGCCTTCACGCGAGAGACCGGGGCCGCTCTTTCCATCCGCCATCGCGAATTCATCCATCACATTGACGCGGATCTCGACAGCGGCCGCGAGATGATGATCCGCGATCTTGTGTTGGCAGGATGTGTAGAAGACGTCAAGTTTGATTCGCGGCCGGAGCGGGCACGATTCACTCTGAATGCTACAGGAGATTGGATGAGGACGGACGGTTCCGTTGCCGTCGTCCAACTGAAAAATTGTTCTCATCCCCTGTTCCAATTCGATGAGGCACGGGACCGGCCGGTCAAGCCGGTCAGGCCAAAATCGATGTTCGCACGCTACCTCCGTATGCAAATCCTTTCCTATCGCAGCGATGTGATTCGGGGGAATATCTTCTATAGCGCCTTCGATCTGACGCGCATGATGTACCGGGCGCATCACCGCAATAAGGGCGTAGAAACAATGGCTCGAGCCAATTCGTTGCCTGTAGCCATCGGCGAGAGCACAGAGAATTGCTTTGTGGAACCACCTCTGGGAGAAGAATAGTCTTCACCGTCCGGAGTTTCTCAGTAGCCGGATCAAGAGCTACTTTTTCTTGCCGGCGTCTTGTTGGAAAATTCCGGAGCTTTCAATCTCAATTTGAACTTCGGGCTTAACTTTCAGAAAAAAATTGCTCGGGTTTTTCAATCCCCAACTGACGTAGGGAACATCGAACGCGCAGCTCGCCTTCCAGCGTTGTCCAACGAATTCCACCTGGACCGGCAGGATGATCTCGTGGTCCGTTCCGTGCAGCGTGAAGATCCCGTGCAGCTGCAGCGTCGCCGGGCCTTCGCGCGGAATGCTCCCGGTAAACCCAGTCGGCCGAAACGAAATCTCGCGGTATTTGGCGCTCTCAATGATTTCGCGGTGCATCCGCGAATCGCGCGAGCTATTTCCGCTTTGGCCGCTCGTTGCGTCCACCACAACACTTCCTCGAGCCTCGCCGGTCGCGGGATCAAGCGAAATTTGGCCGTTCTCCAATGAAAACGTACCGTGGACTGTGTGCAGGGTCGTGAGAAGAATCCATTGGATCGTAGTTTTTGCAGGGTCGAGGACGACAGGGAGTTCCTTAGCAGCGGGCGCAGACTGTTGCGCGGGCTGTTGAGCGAAGGTATGGCCGGCCTGCACCGCTCCGAGAGCGGCGAGAAGCACGGTAAGGATCGTGAATCGCGCGCGCATCGCTATCGCCTCCTTTTTCCCGGTCGAGCGATCATGCCGTCGCCATCCGCCATCCCAGGCAAACTCCTGCAGCTGCAATGCGACAAGGCGAAGTTTGTCCCACATGGGCGGCGAGCAGGGCACTGAAAAGCCCAGGCTCCGATCCAAGAGCACGCATTGCGCGACGTTGGAGCCACGGCCGTCCATCCATCGCCAGAATCAGTCTTGCCATCCTCGCCGGCCGTTTTGCCAATTCCCGATGCATTCTTCCATACAGTGGCAAATTCCCCAGAGCTAGCGATTTCGCCAGAGCCTCGGCTTGCAGGAAAGCCATGCGCAGACCTTCTCCGGTTACGGCATCCACGGTTCCGGATGCGTCACCCACGAGAGCTACATTCTCGCGATAAACTGCCGAATAGGAATCACTCGATGTGGCGGCACCTCGCTCCGGTTCCAGGCAGCCTGCGTCGGCGAGACGTGAAGCAAGCTGCGGGAATTCCAACAATGCCTCATCAATTCTGAGTTTGGAATTCCGCGAAATGACTGCAACGCAGACTTCTCGCGCGCCGACAGGAGTCACGTAAAACTGGGTCGTGCGTCCCCAATGGACTTCCATGTAATTCGACCAGGGCGCCTTCCGGTAGTGCTTGCGAAAAGCATAACGCCGGCGCGTGGAACCCAAGGGGACAATTCCAATCCACTTACGGACTCTCGAGCCGTTGCCGTCCGCGCCGATAATCCATTCACTACGCAGAAGTCTGCGGCTCACATAAGCGCCTGCGGCGCTAATTCGGTCAACGCAGGTGCCCCAGAGAATCTCAACGCCACTTTTCTCAGCGGCCTCGATCATTTTTTGGTGCAGCCTGAGCCGGGATATTCCGAGCGCGTGCCCGCTCGGGAAATCGGCGTGGGCAACATCGTTTCCGGCGATATATCGGATTCCCGGAAAAGCGAACCCTTCCCCGGGAGAGAAATTGATTCCTAAACGCCGCAGAGCCTCGAGCGCATCCGGCAAAAGGCCTTCGCCGCAGACCTTTTCGATGGGAGGATGCCCGGAGTCAATCACCGTCACCCAAAAACCGAGGGAGCGGAGCGCGATGGAAGCCGCGAGACCCGCTGGACCACCGCCGACCACTAGCACTCGATCCTGGAGGTTCATCCCTGGTTCTCAGTCTCAGATGATTCTACGCAGTGCGAGGTTGGCCGACAGAGCAGCAAATTGTTCTGAGGGCGTCCCACCATCGCGCAGCACTCACAACCTGGCGCCGACGACCAACTCACGACCCACTCACCAATCGTTGCAGGCAGCTTTCACCGAGAATAGAATCTCTGGAGCCCGACCTTTTGGAGTATTCGAGTTGGCATAAACAGTCAGACGCGGCCTGCCATATGGATTCATCCCGAACCACAAGTTGCTCAGCTGAAGCGATTGGCCATCCTTTTCGAGCGGCCAGCCTTCTGCTCATCGCCTTCACAGCGCTCTTCCCTATCGCTATGGCGACCGCGCAAAATTCCGCTCTCCGGCAACCGGGCAGTGCGTCCATTGAGGGCACCGTTCGGAATTCTGAAGGTGCCCCCGTGGAGGGAGCCACCGTATCGCTCGAAAGCAACGCAGGAGTCACCACGGCTGAAGTAACGACGGACCTTAAGGGCAGATATGCGATTGCTTCATGTCCAGCTGGTGAGTATAGCGTACGAGCCAGAAAGCCGGGCTTAGCGGGTGCCGCGAAGACCTCCATCACTTTGTCCCCTAACGAGAAAAAACAAATTGACTTGCTTCTCGGGTCGGCCGACACGGGCCGGGTCGAGTCTCCAAATCCCAATGCCTCTTCCGGAAGTGCAGCCGAGACGATGCAATTTGATGATGAACCGAAGTTCAGGGTCGCGGGTGTGACCGATTGGTCGAATTTTGGACTCCACGGATCGGACACGCGCGAACGGACCAGCGAAGCGCTTGCGAAGGAAACGATTGCGCTCCAGCCTGGCGCACCGGAGGCTCTTGCGTCGGGCGCTCCCGGAAGTGGACGATCTGCCGGTGTAACGGACCAGACCGAGGAAAACTTGCGCGCGGCCCTGATTCGCGATCCTGCAAGTTTTCAGACAAATCACCAACTCGGAGAGTTCTACCTTCGCGCAAAACGATACGAGGAAGCGATACCGTTGCTACAGGCTGCATACCGGATCAAACCGGACGATCAGGCAAATATTTATGATCTGGCATTGGCTTACAAAGCGAAGGGCGATCTCCTCCATTCTCGCGAACAAGTTCAGAAGATGCTTGCAATCGCCGAGAATGCGGACGCCCTTCGCCTTCTGGGGAATCTCGAGGAACATCTTGGAGATCCCATCGCAGCGGAGCGCGAGTATCAGCGGGCCGTGCAACTCGATCCGAGCGAGCAAAATTACTTCGAGTGGGGCGCCGAATTGCTCCTTCATAAGGCCGATCGGCCCGCTGCTGAAGTGTTCGGGAAGGGCTTTGTTAAACATCCACAATCAAGTCGACTGCTCATGGGCCTCGGCGTAGCGCTTTACGCGAGTGGAGCTTATGATGAGGCGGAACGCAGCCTCTGCGAAGCGTCCGATCTGAACACCACCGACCCCAATCCCTATCTCTTCGTTGGCAAAATTGAGAAGGCAACCGTGGCGGTGCTGCCGTGCGGTGAAAGGGTATTGGAGCGATTCGCGAGGCTGCAGCCGGAAAATGCACTCGCCAGCTATTACTATGCCGTTGCTCTGTGGAAGAAAACCAGGGGTGTAGAGAATTCGGAGATTTCGAAACACGCTCAGGCGCTTCTTGAGAAAGCCGTGGCTCTCGACCCCAAACTGAGCGGCGCGTATTTGCAGCTTGGCGTCTTGTATTTCGATCATGGCAATTTCGATCAAGCCATACAGGCCTATCGGAAAGCGATTGAAATTGCACCCGGTGTTGCCGAGGCGCATCATCGTCTTGCCCTGGCATATAAAAGAATCGGCGATCAATCGAGCGCCCAGCAGGAATTTCAAGCCTACGAACAGGCGGAGAAATCGGATGCAGCGGCTTTGGAGAAACAGCGGAGAGAGCTCCAGGAATTCATTATTATACTGGACGCTCGTCCCCAGGAAAGTGCGCCTCGCTAAGGGCTGCTTTGCCTTCCAGTCGGCATGTTCGCGCTTCTCAATGGCCCGCTGATTGTGTGCGAGGGGCCAGAGCAACGCGCCCACATCAGCTCTCCGCATGGTGCACTCTTCTTCTAGCTCCCCACATATTTCTCTCAAGGATTGAAGTTGTTGCATCGGCCCGGGCCGGATGCGCCATCTCTGCTGCCCCTCGCGTCTTCCGCGATTGGGCAAGATCTGTTCCTGGCCGGGTGCGCTGGGCGCAGGAGCAGGCGTCAAATGTGACGCGCATCACTGACTTCGGCGCTAAGCGGCAACAGACTGGGTTTGGAATGGAGCGGGCCATGTCGCTCGAGGAAGACATCGAGAGGCTCCGCGAGCTTAGGCAGGAACTGGTTTCTCTGGAAGTCGGCGAGCACCGGCATCCCGAAAGAGCCCGGCGACGTGCGCGGTTCGTCTTTGAGGATTCTCCCACTTGTTTGAATTCCGGGGATGTAGTGCGCTCCTTGCCTTGCAGCGACTATGCGCTTTCCAACGATGTGCCGGAAGATGCCAGGCGTAAAAAAGTATCTTGCCTGCACATTTCCTTAGACGCAGAAGGTGAGACGCCCGGCTTCCCCTATAGAAGAGGGACCCCCGGGGAAATCGAAGCGACTATCGCCGACTGGCTGAGTGCAGAGATCGAACGTCTTCAACTGAGCCAGAAGAAAAAGGCATGGCGGTCCGCAGGAGATTCCTCAGCGCAACGGTGAGGAAAGGAATGTTTTCGCGATGTGCAAATTCGAAATGCGCGAGACCATTTGACTACCATATAGGAGGGAAGTTCTATAGATTTCGCCAGGATGTACGCGCGCCTGAGTGTGAACGGAACACTCACGAAGTGGTCCATTTCTGGCTGTGCCCGCACTGTGCGGAGATCTACGCTCTGGATTTCGACGGGACTCACTGTCTATTGATTCAACCCGCGGGACACGCCGGAACAACGGGGGAGGTCCTGGAGCGAAGGACGGAGGACGACGAGGGATGGAGAGGCGCTGGAAATGAGGGCGTTCCGCTCGATGGCGTGATAGCGAGACGCGAGAAAGGAGCACTAAGATGAAATCTTCGGAAGTTCTGCTGGACCAGGGGATTCATAAGGAGACAGTTCATATCGGTAGGCGGAAAGATTTTGGAAGGCGGCTATGCGAGCTGGACGAATTAACCTCCCATCGCGCCTACGAGATTTTTGAGCGCAAAGGCAAGACCCATGGCCACGATATAGAAGACTGGTTTGAAGCGCAAGCCGAACTGTTCACCCCGCTAGGCGGCCAGATCGTCGAGGAAGAGTTCTCTCTCGAATGGAGGGCAGACATCGGCAGCTTCCGCGCCAAGGATTTGGAAGTGCACGTCGATCCACACAGACTCGTGATTCTTGGCCGGAAAGTTCCAGAGAAGCTTCACGCACATCCTGGAACGCCTGTTCATGAAAGGCAGGAGAAAGAAATTTATCAAGTTGTGGGCTTGCCGATGGAGGTGGATCCCTTCATGGTTACGGCTAATATTCAGAAGGGAGTACTTGGAGTATTTTTGCTGAAGGCGGGAAAGTCGCGTGGGGGGATTGGCCAAGCTGCCGCGGCATGATTTCAATCCAACTCTGCGCCGGCCAGCCACAAAGAACGAACGTTCCTTGGAATGCCGCGAACCTGCTCAGGATGAAGTGAACAGAATTAAACTGGCGTCGAAGATGCTGTCTTTTCAAGAAGCGATGTTGCTCCCTCGGAGCGATGATCCTCTTCCGCTGGAAAATAAGCATTCATCACATATTGGGCCATCATGCGCTGAGTATTAAAGAACGCGCCGTTTAGGGCGATGGCCGAACGCATGACCGCCGCATACGATTTCGGGCGCGTGTAGTACAGAGGGAGAATGTTGTGTTCCAGCTTCTGGTATAGCGAGGCAATCTCGATTTCGCGATCCTCGGGGTCTTCATCGTAACCGATGGCCCAGCCGGTCACCCCCTCGAAATGGCCCTCGAGCCACCAGCCATCGCGCACACTGAGGCTTGGGACACCGTTGAGTGCCGCTTTCATGCCGCTTGTGCCCGAGGCCTCGTAGGGACGATGGGGAGTATTGAGCCAAAGATCCACTCCGCTCGTCAGCAGACGCGCCCAGTTCAAATCGTAATTTTCGATATAGACAACGGGGATGCAATCTTTGAGAGCTTCCTTGGCTTGATATACCGCTCGGATGGCGGCTTTGCCGTCTTCATCGCGTGGATGGGCCTTGCCGCCGAATACGAATTGAAACGGAGCGCACTTCTCCCTGATGTCACGCAGCCGATTCAGATCAGAGAACACAAGATCCGACCGCTTGTAGGCAGCCGCGCGGCGAGCAAAGCCAAGCACCGCGAGATGCTCCGATAGCCGAACTCCCGTCGCTTTCGCGATTTCCTCGATCGCAGCGCGCTTCGCAATCGCATGGGCTTGTGCGATTTCGCCAAGATCGATTCCAATCGCATATCTCAGATAGAGGTTATCTTTTCTCCATTCAGGGATGTGACGGTCGTAAAGATCCTGGAAGGGTTTCGATGTCCAGGTCGCGGCATGAACGCCATTTGTGATGGCGTGGATGGGATAATCAGGAAACATACCTTGCGAGATTTCTCCGTGCCGCATGGCCACTCCGTTCACGTAACCCGAGCAGCGCAGACCGAGATAAGTCATGTTTAATTTGCCCAGACTGCAGCAACCGGTTCCCTGAAGCATGGATAAACGGTCCGGGCCGAGCACAGCGGCGGCGAGATCGCGCGGAAACTGGTCTTGGCCCGCCGGCACCGGAGTATGGGTGGTGAAGATGCAATTGCGCCGCACGCCGTCGATGTCCTGGCTGGTGGCACCACCGAGGTTAGCACTGCCTTTGCGTTCCTCAAGCAGAGCCAGGGCGAGAAGTGCGGAGTGCCCTTCATTCATGTGAAAGCGGTCGATTCGATTGAAGCCCAGGGCACGAAGCATTCGCACACCCCCTATACCGAGTACGACTTCCTGGCATAGACGATAATGTGCGTCACCACCGTATAAATAATCTGAGAGGGACCTTTCGTATGAGGGGTTTGACAGGTCACCCGCATCGAGAAAATAGACGGGAACTTCGAAGCCCGAAATGCCCCGGATCAAGTATCGCCACGCCTTCACAGTGATGGTTTGGTTGCCCAGAATCACGGGGACGCGGACGTCGAGCGCCTCGAGACCTTCCTCCGGAGCACAATGATCCGGCAACTCCATCTGCTGGCCTTTGCCATCGAGCTCCTGACGAAAATATCCTTTTCTACAGAGAAGAGTGACACCCACAATCGGCACGCCCAAATCCGCAGCGGAATGCAAGAAATCGCCGGCGAGCACTCCCAGGCCACCGGCGTAAGTTGGAAGCGCGGGATCTACCGCAATCTCCATCGAGAAATACGCAATCCGCCGCTCCAGGTGATTGGCCATCAAAAGCTCCCCACCCTTCATGCACTGCTCCCGCTCGCCCCTCCGCGAACTGGCAGAGTTTAGTTCATCACTGCGGGTCACCCTCCGAAGCGGATGTTAGCTTCCCCTCCAATTTGCGTGCGGTGATGCGCGTCACGCCGCTTTTCGGCGCGCTTGGAGGTGGACTTGATAGCTTGGAATGTCGCATGTAATCGAATTTGCCCGGATGCATCTCGATGCGATTAAAGAAGGATCACGCTGGTGCGTGAGCTGAGTCACTGCAATGCGGCCGGACTGCTGTGAATGTCTTGGTGGAGGGATGGCGGCCGCTTGGCACGTTGTTCATTGCCGTCTGCATTTGTTCGTCGCGGGAGAGCCATTGAAGGAGGGCAATTCCAATGACGCGAAGAAAAAGAAGGGACCTGAGGAAAAAAAGAGTCTCGATTCATGCGAAGCAGGAGAAAAGTCAAACGGCGAAAGTTAAAGGGCGGGGAATTCGCGAGCCTCGCTACCCGAATTATCTTGCGGAAATGCATCCGGAACTCTGAAGCGGGTTGGGATGGAAGTGTTTATGGAAGGAGAACGCAAATGAAGGTTAAGGATGTGATGATGCGAACCCCCGCGTTTTGCTCCATGGAATCGAACGCGGGCGAAGCTGCAGAAATTATGTGGAACCGCAATTGTGGTCTGTTGCCGATCATCAATGCAGAGAAGAAAGTGATTGGCGTTGTCACCGATCGGGACCTGTGCATCGCTTTGGGCACCCGGAACATTCCCGCCGGTGAGATTGCTGTGGCCAGCATTGCTACCGGCAATGTGTTCCGCTGCTATGCCGAGGATGAAATACATTCCGCGCTCGCAACCATGGCGCGAGAAAAAGTACGCCGGCTGGTGGTCCTGGATAACGAAGAGAGCCTCGAGGGCATTCTGTCCATGGACGACATTGTTCGCCATGCCTCGGAAAAAACGAATGGTAAAATCGCGGATCTGTCGGACGCAGATGTGATTGCCACCCTGCAACACGTCTTCGAGCCGCACGTTCCGCAGATGGCCGTCGCGAGAGCGACCGCAGCCTGAACTCCAGTGATGGGCGCCGCGAGAAATTCGTCGGAAGTGTGATTTGGCTCACAGGGGGGTGAATTTCCGCGAATCAGAACGGAATGTGAACACAAGGTTGTCGCTCAGGCATTCTGGACAACCTTCTAACCTGTTCATTTGTGGCCACTTAGAGTCACCTGAAACCTTGGCCGCATTCGGGCTCTAAGTGGCGCATCCCTTGCTCTCTTTTAAGTTTGAGAATACCTGAAATGGGTCCCAGACTGAGATCCGATGGGGGAAAGATGAACACACCTTATGGTCTTGAAATCATCGAAGACTGCCAGGCCTGCCGGCTGCAAAAAAATTCGTTTTTCTGTCACCTTCCTGCAGCAACTACAAAGGGCATTGACGAGGCCAAATACACGAATGCCTATCCGTCAGGCGCTCTGCTTTTCGTTGAAGGCCAGCTCGCCAGAGGCATTTGGATTCTCTGCAAAGGTCAGGTGAAATTGACCACAACCTCGCCAGAGGGAAAGACTGTCATCGTCCGCATCGCCGAAGCGGGAGAGTTGCTCGGATTGCAGGGCGTTCTTTCCGGCGAGCCGTATGAGCTAAGCGCACAGACTCTGGAACCCTGCCAGGTTGCGTTTCTACGCAAGGATGATTTCTTGAAGCTGATTCGCGAGCATCCGGAAGCCTGCGAGAGAGCGCTTCGGGAACTCAGCCATTATTACAAGGAAGCATTTCATCAGATTCGCTTTCTGGGTCTCTCGCGGTCGGCCACGGAAAAACTGGCGCGCTTCCTGGTCGAGTTCTCGGCGCGAGGTCATCAGACAGACCAGGGAATCCGGTTCAGTCTCGGGCTCACGCACGAAGAAATCGCGCAAATCGTCGGCGTCTCCAGGGAAACCGTCACGCGCTCGCTCACCGAATTGAGAGAGAAGACCATCATTTCCGTGCATGGTTCCTCGGTATTGATTCGCGACAAAGCGGGACTCCTGGAACTCGCTGCGGCTTAATGTTTTATTGCTTTTTAAACGATTGAAGTTTCCGATTACACAAACATCGCGTCAGTCGCTCATTGCCGAAGTCGGAGAGCGTAAGAACTGAGAACCTTCATATAGTTGCCGCGCTCAAACGCAGTAGAATTCGGAACGGACCGGTGGCTCATGCTGCCCTGCATCTGACCAATCGCGTCGTATTCATTTTCAGACATCCAGCGGGTCAGGTCATCTAGAACGCGGCGCACATAACGGCTCCCATTCTTGAGCAGCACGGACGCCATCATCGCGACGCTCGCACCTGCCATGAGTGCTTTCAGCACGTCTTCCGCGGAATGCACGCCTCCCGTGACCGCGAGATCTGGCCGCACACGCGAGAAAAGAATCGCCGCCCAGTGCAGGCGCAATAGCAGCTCGTTCGGTTCGCTGAGCGCGAGTCGCGGTATGACCTCCAGGTTCTGAATGTCAAAATCCGGCTGGTAGAAGCGGTTGAACAAAATCAAGGCATCCGCTCCCGCGCGGTCAAATCGCTTCGCGATGTGTGGGAGGGAACTGAAGAACGGCGTCATTTTGACCGCGATGGGAAGCTTTACGCTCGCCTTGAGTTGGTGGACCAGTTCGCAGTAACTTTCTTCTGCTGCTTCAGCGCTTCGGTGCACATCGGTTTCAATCGCGTAGATATTCAACTCGAGTCCGTCCGCTCCTGCTTGCTCAATTTCCCGCGCATAGCGGATCCATCCGCCTGGAGTGCTTCCGTTCAGACTGGCGAACACAGGAACCGAGAGGCGGCGTTTCGCCTGGCTGACCAGCTCCAAATAGCCGTCTGGATTGGTGTTGTAATTGTCCATATCCGGCAAATAAGTCACCGCTTCCGCGAATTCCTGTGCGCCCCTCCAAAGGTCTTCATCCAGCGTGACGCTTTCGAGAGTCAATTGCTCTTCAAACAATGAAGGTAGGACCACCGCAGCGATACCCGCATCCTCCAATCGCACCAGATTTTCAACCGACTCCGTCAGAGGGGAAGACGATGCAACCAGTGGGTTCTTCAGGGCGAGGCCCATGTAATGCGTTTTGAGGTCAATCATGCTTCTTCCCCTCCCGACGCTGCTGTCTCGGCAACAACGCTCATCTCAACCTTGATGGCTTTCGAAACTGGTTTGGGCACGGGCGCCGTAGCGTAATTCTCATACGTCTGCCAGCGCCGTTCTACGTCTTCCTTGGCTTCTCGCATCAGTTCCTTCGCAACGTGTGGGTCGCTCCGGACAAGCATCGAGTAACGCGCCTCCTGATACGCGTATTCTTCAAGAGAGATTCCAGGAGCGCGGGAATCCAGCTGCAGCGGGTTGCGCCCCTCGCCGAGAAGAGCGGGATTGTAGCGGAAGAGCGGCCAGTATCCGGAAAGAACCGCTGCCTTTTGCTGATTCATTCCGTGCAGCATGTCGTAACCGTGCGCGATGCAGTGGCTGTACGCAATGATGATCGAGGGACCGGGATGCTCTTCCGCCTCCAGAAAAGCCTTCACCGTCTGCGTGTCGCTCCCGCCCATCGCTACGCGCGCCACGTAAACGTTTCCGTAACTCATGGCCTCCATCGCCAGGTCCTTTTTTCCGGTGCGTTTGCCGCCGACCGCGAATTTGGCAACGGCTCCGCGCGGAGTCGCTTTCGACATTTGTCCGCCTGTGTTGGAATAGACCTCCGTGTCGAGGACAAGGATGTTGACGTTCAATCCCGTCCCGAGAACGTGATCGAGTCCCCCCGCGCCGATGTCGTAGGCCCAGCCGTCTCCGCCGACGATCCAGACGCTCTTGCGGATCAGTGAGTCGGCTACCGCCACCAATTCTTTCGCGGGTTCGGAGTCAAGTGACTCGAGTTTGCGCTTCAATTCCGCGACTCGTCTCCTTTGCGCGGCGATCCCGGACTCCCTGGACTGATCTGCTTCCAGAAGCGCCTTCGCTAAGTCCAATCCGATCTCAATAGACAATTGGGTGACCAGTGCCTCGGCATACTTAGACTGTTGTTCCGTGGCGATCCTCATGCCCAGACCGAATTCGGCGTTGTCTTCGAAGAGCGAGTTGGACCACGCGGGTCCTCGTCCTTGGACGTTTTTCGCATAGGGTGTCGTCGGCAGATTTCCGCCATAGATCGAAGAACATCCCGTGGCATTCGCAATCACCAGACGATCTCCAAAGAGCTGCGTCAACAGCTTGATATAGGGAGTTTCGCCGCAGCCGGCGCATGCTCCGGAGAACTCGAAGAGTGGTTCGAGCAATTGCACATCCTTCACTTGGGTCTGCGAGAGCCGGTCGCGATCAAACTCGGGCAGAGAGAGGAAGAATTCCCAGTTTGTGCGCTCGCTCTCCCGAAGCGGCGCTTGGGCTGCCATGTTGATGGCTTTATGCTTCGCTTCGCTTTTGCTCTTCACGGGACAAATTTCCACGCACAACGAGCAACCGGTGCAATCCTCGGGCGCCACCTGAAGCGTGTACACAAGATTCTCCATGCCTCGCCAGCGCGGCTTGGCGTGCTTGAAGCTCGAGGGTGCGCTTGCAAGGAGCTGCGAGTCGTACACCTTCGCGCGAATCACCGCGTGCGGGCACACCAGAACACATTTTCCACACTGAATGCAAAGTGGCTCATCCCAGACGGGAATTTCCTTGGCCAGATTCCTCTTTTCCCACCGCGAAGTGTCCGTCGGAAATGTCCCATCTTGGGGAAGAGCGCTGACAGGCAGCTCATCGCCGCGTCCTGCGATCATTGTTCCCAGAACTTCGCGCACCATTTTCGGTGCGGTCGGGGGCACCGTGGGTGGGATGTCCACGGTCGAGCTGACATGCCCCGGGAGCTCGACTTTGTGGAGATGCGCAAGTGCGTGGTCCACCGCCGCAAAGTTCTTCTGCAGCACTGCTTCTCCGCGTTTGCCGTAACTTTTTTCAATCGCGTGCTTGATAGCAGCAACGGCTTCTTCGCGCGGCATCAAACCGCTAATGGCGAAAAAGCAGGTTTGCATGATGGTGTTGATTCGATTCCCCATTCCCGCCTGCTGGGCCACTTTGTAAGCATCAATGGAATAGACTTGCAGTTTCTTGTCGAGGATTTGCTGCTGCACGGAACGCGGCAGGTTGTCCCACACTTCGGACGTTTCAAACGGAGCGTTCAGCAGGAGAACGGCTCCATGTTCCGCACGGGAAAGCACGTCCATCCGGTCGAGAAAAGAAAATTGATGGCAGCCGACAAAATTCGCCTTCTGAATCAGGTATGTAGAGCGGATAGGCTGTGGCCCGAAGCGCAAATGGGAAATGGTCACCGAGCCCGCCTTCTTGGAATCGTAAACGAAATATCCCTGCGCATGGCGTCCTGGAGTGTCGCCGATAATCTTAATGGAGTTCTTGTTTGCACCCACGGTCCCGTCTGAGCCTAAGCCGAAGAAGAGGGCCCGAGTCGTCTTCGGATTCTCGGTATGAAAATCAGAGTCATAAGGAAGGCTCATTTTTGTGACATCATCGTGGATCCCGATCGTAAAGTGTTTGCGCGGCTGCACCTTTGTCAGTTCGTCAAACACCGCCTTGGCCATAGCCGGAGTAAATTCCTTTGACGATAGGCCATACCTTCCGCCGATGACGCGGACTCCGCTTCGCGATTCTCCCAGCGCAGCTACCACATCCAGATACAAGGGTTCTGCAACGCTCCCGGCCTCCTTTGTCCGGTCGAGAACGCCGACGCTTTTCACGGTTTGCGGAATCGCGGCGGCGAAAGTTTCGACGTCGAACGGCCTGAATAGTCTCACCTTGAGTAGCCCAACGCGTTGGCCCTCACCTATGAGCCGATCCACCGTCTCTTCGGCGGCTCCTGCAGAAGAGCCCATCAGAACTATCGCTCGCTCTGCGTCCGGCGCCCCGTAGTAGTCGAACAGGTGATACTGCCGTCCCGATTGCTCCGCAAAGCGATCCATCACTTCTTGCACGATTCCCGGACAAGCCAAATAGAAAGGATTGCAAGCCTCGCGCGCTTGAAAGAAAACGTCCGGATTTTGGGCCGTTCCACGCAATACGGGGTGCTCGGGGGAAAGCGCTCGTTCACGATGCTTCTGAACCTGGTCGTCGTTGATGACTGCTCGAAGTTCCGCGTCGGAAAGGGTGAGGATTTTGTTCAGCTCGTGAGAAGTTCGGAACCCGTCAAAGAAGTGCAGGAAGGGAATCCGCGATTCCAGTGTGGCCGCATGCGCGATCAGTGCAAGATCGTGAGCTTCCTGAACGGAATTGGATGCCAGCATTGCAAACCCGGTTTGCCGCGCCGCCATCACATCGCTATGGTCGCCAAAAATAGAGAGGGCATGAGTGGCCACGGTCCGCGCCGCCACGTGAATCACTGCGGGAGTCAGCTCTCCGGCGATCTTGTACATATTGGGGATCATCAGCAGCAGTCCTTGCGACGCCGTGAAGGTAGTTCCCAGCGCTCCTGCCTGTAGAGCGCCGTGGAGCGTGCCGGCGGCTCCGCCCTCGCTCTGCAATTCGATCACTTGCGGAACTGCACCCCAAACATTCTTCCGTCCTTCGGACATCCACTGATCCGCCAGTTCGCCCATGGGCGAGGCTGGTGTAATGGGGTAGATCGCAATCACCTCACTCAGCCGGTAGGCAACGGATGCGGCCGCCTCATTTCCGTCCAAAATCGCTATAGGTTTCGCCATGGGTTTGTCCCCTTCTCTCAGGAAGCGTAATGGACGGAAGCAGCGCTAGGCCGTGACCCATGGCATAAGCCCGTGTGACCTCCATCACAGCCACAGACTGGCCATGAAGGCAGCATAGTGGTTCGAGGCTCGTCTGGTCGCGGCTTCGGAACTGATACAAAAGGATTTATAAGCCCATGGAGGCGCCTGAATGCGATCAGTGCTTCAAGCCCAATCGGGGAATCGAGAGGGGAGCTACCAGGATACCCAATTAGCACAACCCGTACCCGGAAAAGCCCCCCGAAAGCGGGGCCCAGAGGCACTCCCGAGCGGGCCGTCCCGAAGCGCAGAACGACGTTGGCGAACGGTCCTTGCTGCCTCTTCCATTGTGGCAATTCTCACTCACATCGTTATTCGGTACTTTTTCCACTTTTCCGGGCTCCCCGCGGATGCCTCACTTTTCCTGATTCTGATTTTCGGCGGCGTGCCCTTGGTTTGGGAACTCGCGACGAAGGTGATCCGCGGCGAGTTCGGTTCGGACCTGTTGGCCGGGATTTCGATTGTCACGGCAGCATGGGAGCGGGAGTATCTTGTTGCTGCGATTGTCGTGTTGATGCTCTCGGGCGGTGCCGCTCTGGAAGCGTTCGCGGCGCGCCGCGCTTCGTCTGTCCTGAACGCTTTGGCCAAACGTATGCCTCAGATTGCACACCGCAGGGAAGCTTATGGAATGGCCGATGTAAAGCTGGACGATCTTCGAGTCGGCGATCTCGCGGTGATCTATCCCCACGAAGTCTGCCCCGCGGATGGCATCGTCGTTGAAGGCCAGGGGCGCATGAATGAAGCTTTCCTGACCGGTGAACCCTTTGAATTGGATAAGACACCGGGTTCCTCGGTGATTTCGGGTGCCCTCAATCGAGAGACTGCGCTGACGATGCGTGTGGAAAAGCTCGCAATGGATTCACGTTATGCGAGAATCATGCGCGTGATGGGAGAGACCCAGCAGCACCGCCCGAAGATGCGCCGGCTTGGCGATCAGCTCGGCGCCTGGTACACGCCGCTCACGGTCGGAATTGCCGTCCTCGCCTGGCTCTTCAGCGGCGAGTCCCACAGATTTCTTGCCGTGCTGGTGATCGCGACACCCTGCCCGCTGCTCATTGCCATTCCTGTTGCCGTAATTGGTGCAATCTCGCTTTCTGCGCGCCGGGGAATCATTGTCAAGAATCCAGCCATCCTGGAACAAATTGATTCCTGCCGTACAGCGATTTTCGATAAGACCGGCACTCTTACCTATGGACAACCTTCTTTGACGGAGATCGCCTGTAATCCTGGTTTTGAGGAGACGTCGGTTCTTCGTTTGGCTGCATCCGTCGAGCGATATTCCAAACATCCGCTCGCGCTCGCGATTCTCGAAGCGGCGAAAAAAGAAGGCCTGTCCATCGAAGCTGCTACGGAGATCAGCGAGCCTCCGGGCCAGGGATTAACTGGCGTTGTCAGAGGCGTGAAGGTTTTGATTACCGGCCGGAACCACGTGGAAGCGAAATCTTTGGCTCTTCCCGCCTATCGCGCAGGTCTGGAATGCTTGGTCTTTCTCGATGATCACTTTGCCGCTCTGCTTCGGTTCCACGATTCGCCCCGCCAGGACGGCCGCACATTTGTGAAGCATCTTTCGCCTCGGCACAATTTTGACCGAATTCTTCTCGTCTCTGGCGACCGCGATGAAGAGGCGCGCTATCTCGCTGACGAAGTGGGTATTCGAGAAGTGTTCTCCGGCAGATCCCCTGAAGAAAAGGTCCAAATCGTGCGTGCCGAAGCTCTCCGCCAGAAAACGCTCTTTGTGGGCGATGGCATCAACGACGCGCCTGCCATGCAAGCCGCCAGCGTGGGAGTGGGCTTCGGCCAAAGCAGCGATATCATGGCAGAAGCCGCGGATGCGGTAGTGCTCGAGTCCTCGTTGGGAAAAGTGGACGAGCTGATCCACATCGGGCGCCGCATGCGCCGCATCGCCTTGCAGAGCGCGGTCGGCGGCATGGCTCTGAGTCTTCTCGGCATGGCGGCGGCGGCCTTCGGCTTCTTGCCCGCCATCGGAGGAGCGATTGCCCAGGAAGCCATCGATCTCGTCGCGGTGCTGAACGCAGTTCGGGTGGCGATGCCGTTCAAAGCTCTGCGCGACTTTTAGGAGCAGCCGCGCACTCACGATTGTTGCACTTCGTCGGGTTTTTGCTCAACACAAAGGGGAACCTAAATGAACGCTGAATTCGTCCAGGCAAAACAGGCCGTTCAACGGCCGTCGCTCGCCGCATTCTTCTCGCCGCAGGCTGTGGCTGTGATCGGCGCCACCGATCGCGAAGGCAGCGTTGGCAGAACCGTCCTTGCGAATCTCATCTCCGGATTCCGCGGCCGCATCTTCCCCGTCAATCCGAAACACACGGGCCTCCTCGGCGTCCCGTGCTATCGCGATCTGAACTCCATTCCGGAAACGATTGACCTTGCTGTGATCGTCACACCCGCAAAAACAGTTCCCGGAGTTGTGCGCGATTGCGTGGACGCCGGCGTTCGTTCCGCGATCATCCTTTCCGCCGGGTTCAAGGAGCTTGGCCCTGCCGGAGTCATCCTCGAAACCCAGATTCAGGAAGAGCTTCGCCGCGGTTCCTTGCGCGTCGTCGGCCCGAACTGCCTCGGGATGATGAATCCCCGCCTCGGCCTGAATGCCACGTTTTCACAGGACATCGCGCTCCCCGGAAACGTCGCGTTTCTTAGCCAGAGCGGCGCCCTTCTCACCGCCATCCTCGATTGGAGCCTCAAGGAGCAAGTTGGATTCAGCGCCATCGTCTCCACCGGCTCCATGGTGGACGTCGGCTGGGGTGACCTCATCTCTTTTTACGGCGACGATCCCGCGACGCAAAGCATTCTCATCTACATGGAATCCGTGGGCGACGCCGGTCCATTCATCGCCGCCGCGCAAAAGGTAGCTCGCAAGAAACCCATTATCGTCATCAAGGCCGGACGCTCCGAAGCCGCCGCAAAAGCCGCCAGCTCTCACACCGGCGCTCTCACGGGCAGCGACGAAGTCTATGACGCAGCCTTTCGTCGCGCCGGTGTTCTCCGCGTGCAGAATATTTCCGACGTCTTCTATATGGCCGAAGTGTTTGGCAAACAGCCTCGTCCGCAAGGGCCGCGGCTCACCATCGTCACCAATGCCGGCGGTCCCGGCGTCCTCGCGACCGACGCATTGATTGCCAATGGCGGCGAACTCGCTCCCCTCTCCGAATCCACCATCCGCGAACTCAGCGCCATTCTTCCCGGCCACTGGAGCCACGGCAATCCGATCGACATTCTCGGCGACGCGAGCCCGGAGCGCTATGCTCAGGCGCTCGAGATTGCCATCCAGGATCCCGCCAGCGACGGCCTCCTGGTTGTCCTTGCCCCGCAAGGCATGACCAATCCTGCTGAAGTCGCGCAGGGTCTGGAGCAGTACGCGAAGGGCACAGGCAAGCCCATTCTCGCCAGTTGGATGGGTGGAAGGGAAATTGCCGCCGGCGAATCTCTCTTGAACGCCGCCGGCATCCCCACGTTCGGTTATCCGGACACCGCGGCCCGCGCATTTTGCTACATGTGGCACTACGGCAGCCAACTCCGCCATCTTCCCGATTCCGCCGAACGCTTCGCCAGAGATCCCGGCGATTCCTCTCGCCGCGATCGCGCCTTCAAATTTCTTGCATCCGTCCTGGACAGCGGAAGAACTCTGCTTACCGAAGCCGAATCGAAAGAGTTGCTCAGCCTCTATGACATTCCCACTATTCCCACGAAGATCGCACAGAGTTCCGATGAAGCTGCGCAGTTTGCCGAGGCCCTGGGCTTTCCCGTCGTTCTCAAGTTGCATTCCTTCACTGTGACCCACAAGACCGACGTCGGCGGCATCCGGTTGAACCTGCCCGATGCTCAGGCCGTCCGCGATGCCTACAGCCAGATTCGGCAAAGTGTTTTTGCCAAAGCCGGTGCCGGCGCATTTCAAGGGGTAACCGTTCAGCCCATGATCCGTTTGAAAGGTTATGAACTGATTCTCGGCAGCAGCGTGGATCCTTCCTTCGGCCCAGTGCTTCTCTTCGGTTCCGGCGGAGAACTGGTAGAGGTCTATCGCGATCGCGCTCTCGCCCTACCGCCATTGGATTCTGCCCTTGCCGCCCAATGGATGGAGCAGACTCTTGTTTACAAAGCTCTGAAAGGAGTTCGCGGCCACAAGCCCGTGGATCTCGAAAAACTGGCTTCGATCCTTGTCCGTTTCAGCTGGATGGTCGCCGATCTGCACAGAATTTCGGAGGTGGATATCAACCCGCTGATCGCTTCGCCGGAGGGCATCCTCGCTCTCGATGCTCGCGTGGTTCTCCTTCCATCCGGTATCCCGGACGCGAATTTGCCTCGTCCCGTGATCCAAGTTCGTTAAATCACCGGGGGCGAAGTGGGAAGTTGTCAGGAAAAACAGGAGGGAAAGTGGCGCGCCCGGGGAGACTCGAACTCCCGACCCTCTGCTTAGAAGGCAGATGCTCTATCCAACTGAGCTACGGGCGCATCCTCCCATGATTCTAAAGCATCTCCGTTCGCCCTTTGCACTCTTTTCGCGGGAAGGCCTCCTCGCTCGATACAACCGTCTCCACGTCGTCCCCCTGCCCGGACGAAGCAAACTTTTCTTGCGCCTTTCAGGCTACTCGCCACTGCTAATCTTCTCGGCCACTTCGTCCAAAATGCTAAACTTCGCAGCTTAGGTGCCATCTTTCACTTTTGCCGTTGCACGGGAGCACAGGTTGAAGCGCCGCGACTTTGTAAAGGACAGTTTGCTTACCGCGGGTGGCGTTTTGCCATCGGTTTTTACCTTCCATCTCTTCTCGCTGCACGACCATCTTAGTCCGCGGCAAAATGTCGCTCCTCCCTCGCAATCCGATTTCAAGGACTTGGCCGAATTCGATGAAGCCAAGCAGCCTCTTCTCGCGGGCCGTTTTGAAGAAGCCTTGAAAGTCATTTTGCCCGCTCTGAAGGAGCGTCCCGGCATCGGCCCGTACACCGTCGCAATCATCTATCTGCGCCTCGAGCGTTACGCCGAAGGAATCCCCTACGCTCTTCAGGCCTGCCGCGACACGCCCGACGATATCCGTTACCAGTGGATGTTGCGCACACTCACGATTCAGGCTGGCCAGCCCGCAAGCTCCATCCCGCGCGAATTCCAGTTGAAAGTCCCGCCTCCCGCTCCTTCCACCTTCAAGTTCCGCGATGTGACCGGCCGTTCGCGCGTTGGAAGAATGGCCCTCGGCCGCGGCGCCGCTTGGGGCGACTTTGACAACGATGGCAGGGACGACATTCTCGTCGGCGCGGAGCGCGCTCCCTTTCGCCTTTTGCGCAATCTCGGCGACGGTACTTTCGAAGATGTCGCCGCTCAAATGGGTCTGCGCGATCCCGTCGGCCTCGGTTGCTACGCCTCCCAGTTCATTGATTATGACAACGACGGTTTTCAGGACATTTTTCTCTCGAGCAACGGCTGGGGTGGCGGTGGCCGGCTCTTTCTCTTTCACAATGAGTCAGGCAAGCGCTTCGTGGACGTCACTCAATCCGCCGGTCTCTCGGCGCCCGTGAATGCTTTTGGCTCTTCTTGGGCCGACTACGATAACGATGGTCGCGCGGATCTCGCCGTCGCCGCGGGAATCATTGATCCCGATAACGGCGATCGCCTTCGCCTCTTTCACAACGAAGGCGGCGGCAAATTCCTTGAAGTCGGTCGGGCTGCTGGCCTGAACCAAACAGCCCGCTGGATTTCCTGCTGCTGGGGCGATTACGATGGCGATGGCCGTCAGGATCTGTTAGCCACAAGTTACGACGCGGGTCCATTCCTGTTTCGCAATCTTGGCAACGGCCGTTTCAAGGATGTTAGCGTCGCCGCCGGGATCCGCACGCAAACGCACGCCTACACCTGCGAATTCTTCGATTACGACAACGACGGAAAGCTCGACATTTTTGTCTCCACCTATCCCGACAGCTTTTACAAGACCATGATCGAATACAACCTGAGCGGTGCCGCTGTTCCCCCCGCTCAGCGCCAGCTTTTGCTCCACAATAATGGCGATGGCACCTTTAGAAACGTCACACAGGACGCGGGAATCACCGGCTGGTACGGCGCTATGTCCTCGCAGGTCGCCGATCTCGATAATGACGGCTTCGATGAAATTCTTCTCGGCACCGGTAACCCTGAGCTCGATTGGTGCGAGCCAAAGCCCGTCTTTCGCAACAACGGTGAGGGCCGGTTTGCCGACGTCGGTTCCTCCTGTGGCCTCGTTCACTACGGAATGCTTCACGGTATGGCTTTTTCCGATTACGACGATAGCGGCAATCTGAGCCTCTTCGGTTCCTTCGGCGGCTTTTATTGGGGCACGCGGGAAACGAGCCGCCTTTATCGCAACTTGGGTTCAGGCAATCGCTCGCTGGAAATTCGTCTGATTGGCACGCGCTCCAATCGCGACGCCATCGGTGCAAAGGTCTCCGCCATCGCGGAGAATCGCAAAGTCTTCAAGTGGGTCAATGGAGGCAACGGCTTCGGCTGTTGCAGCTCGCGAATCGTTCATCTCGGCCTTGGCGTCTCGGAGCGCGTGGACGAATTGCAGATCAATTGGCCCAGCGGTCTTCGCCAATCCTTCGGGAATCTCGCCGCAGGTCAGCGCGTCGAGATCACCGAGGGGAAAGACAATATTCGCCCGCTTTTGAAATTTCGCCCTCGCTCAAGTCGGGCTTGATCCTGCCTCGCTCCTCACCACGTCCGTTGCAGCGGATGTGCTTCGGTATTGAAAACCGTCGTCTTCAGATTCACAGTATCCGGCGAAGCATAAATGAGATAAAGATATTTCAGCGTCTCCGCCAGAAAAAAACTTTCCATGTCATCCCGCTTCGTTTTCGTCCGCACGTCGCTCAGTGCCGCGTAGCCCGCGTCGGTCCGGCAATACTTCACCAGGTCTTCGTAGAATGTATTCCCCATTTCCAGGTAGCGCGGGTCCTTCGTGAAATGGAAAAGATAAAAAGCGGACTCGACGATTTCCGGCCGCAATTCATATCCCGGATAAAGCACTTTCATATCCGAATAATCAATCACCTCGGGCTCGATCCCGTACAAATTCCACATCTTGTAGCAGGATTCCTCGAGCTTTCTCGCGCGATCCAAATCGCCGGAAAGCGCCAGTTCCCCCGGGAAAAACGCTGCAAGCGCTCCGAACCGTGTGCCCATTCGTGCGCCCGTGTTCATATTAACTTCGCCGTACCAGAATCCCGTTTCTGCGTCGTCCGCAGCATATTTGTTCAGCGCCGCGATGCTCGTATCCCACATGCGCTTGCAATCCTCGTCGCCGAAGAGCAGCCAGCTCTTCAGCAGGTATTCATAGTAGGAATCGATCCCGCCGCCAATGTGGCTCACCGGGCTCTTCCACTCCCCGGTAGTGATGTCAATGCTCGATCCCACAAGTCCCAAAGGTGACCGCCGCTTGTAGAGTTCCACCACCGCGTACTTTGCTTTTTGGTAATAAATTTCCTTGCCTGTCAGCTTGCTCAGTGTCCCGAATTCCAGCAGCAAGGTCCCGATTTCCGCGGGATTCGTTTCCGTTCCCCGTACCGCTCCCGTCTTCAGATTCACTTCCACGTACGGCATCCCCGTCGGCGAATTGAAAACCGGCAGCAAACGATTCCCGAGATCTTCCGCCAGCTCGAGCAGCCGCTTGTCGTGGCTCAATTGGTAGCTGCTCAAAAGTCCGCCGAGCAGGCGGATCGTAATCTCGAAGTTCTTGACGTAAATGTCCTGGTCGAACGAGAGTTTTGTGTCAATCAGCTCGCGTGCTTCGTCGGCCTGTTTGTTCAGCCCCATCAGGATCATCGTGTCCAGCGCATCCACGGGCGTCATTTCGAGCGACACGCCATACCAGTCATGGTAGGACTTGCTCAACGGCATCAGTTCGTCGTGTCCCCACGCGTACTTCTTGTAGCCTTCCCATGTGTGCAGAAATTCCTGCCGCACTTTCTCCGCCATCTTTGCGTCCGTCGCCGGGAGCTCTCGGCCTCGTTTCGAACTGCCAGCTCTCCGGGTCGCCGCCTCGCCACCGCCCGAAGGCGCCCTCGCCGCCGCGATGGGCGCCGTAGACGGCATTACCGTTGCCATCGCGCACAGAATCGCCATAATTTTCAATTTCAAAGGATTTCCCATGAATCCTCCCGAGCGGGCAATACGGTCGAGCGCGCGATTTTCATGCGCCGCTATCACTTGTCACGAGCAATTCGATCATACACAATGCCTAAGCTGTGTGGCAGAGTTGCAGTGAAGGCCCCTATGGCGAACTTTTCCGCAACTGCCCACAAATCAGTCATATAACCGGGCACAAACAGATGACAAACGTGTGCGTTGACATTCGAACCGCGAACTCTAAACTCCACCCAGGAATGCCGTTTCTCCAGACTTTTTTCGCCGCCTCTCCTCTCCGCCTGAAGCCGTTCCTCCGCAGTTTGAGCCTCCTGTTTATGCTCGCTCTTCTTCCTGCACCGATTCTTGCTCAGGCGGACTCCGCCACGGATTCGCAAATTCAGTCTCTTTACACGGCAGCCAGGGAAGCGGAAGCCCAGGGAGATCTGGATCGCGCTGTTGAACAATATCAATCCATCCTCAACGTAGCGCCACGCCTCGCACCGGCCTACAACAATCTCGGCGCGCTCTATATGAAGATGGGCGAATATAAAAAAGCTTCGGAGACTCTCGAGCGTGGATTGAAAGTTGATCCCAAAATGAACTCAGCTCTGGTGTTATTGGGAGTCACGGAATTTCAGATGGGCGATTACACCGCCGCGCGCACGCGCCTCGAAGCTGCGCTTCGCGCCGATTCAAAAGATACCAACGCTGAATCCTATCTCGCGGATACCCTGGCCAAGATGGGGGATTTGGACGGTGCCGCTAGGCATCTTGAGAAAATCACGCAGCGCGAACCCAAGAATCAGGAAGCCTGGTATCGCCTGGGGAAAATCTATGTCCAGCTCGCCGAAAACGCCATCGTCAAGGTGAATCAGATCGATCCGAATTCCGTCGTCGTTCACGAACTCTCCGGAGAAATTATGGAGAGCATGCAGAATTACGATGGCGCGCTTGTCGAATACAAAAAAGCCGTGCAAATGGCCCCGCAGAGGCCCGGCACACACTTGCGCCTCGGAAATGCTTACTGGTCGCTCCGAATGTGGAAACCAGCGGAGGATGAATTTCATGCGGAGCTCGCGAATGATCCGAGAAACTGCGAAGCGCAGTGGAAGCTCGGGAATATTTTGATCGAGCAGCAAACCGATTTTGCGGCGGCGATCGCCGACGACGATAAAGCCCTCGCCATGTGTCCGGACTTGCGCGATGCGCACGAAGATCGCGCGCGCGCTTTGCTCAAGCTCGACCGTTACGACGAAGCACTGAAAGATTTGCTCTTTGCGGAAAAGGCGGATCCGTCGGTTTCTTCGACGCACTTTCTTCTCGCACAAGCGTATCGCGGACTCGGAAAAACCGCCGAGGCGAAATCGGAGATGGAAGTGTTCAGCAAACTGGAGCAGAGCGCCCGCGCCGCCTCGGCCGAGCGGCTGCACGAAGTATTGCAGAACAAGCAGAATCCCGACTGAGCCAGTCCAAGAACCCGGCTTCGAAGCAGATTTCTTGAATTTCCCCGCGTAGAAATTCCGGCATATTCAGCAGGAGTTTTCCCGAGATTAAGGCACAGAATGCGTTCCATTTAACGCCGCGCTGCGGTCGAGTTCGTCCTTGGCTTTTTGCGTCAATCCTTGCTTGCGGTAGACCTGGCCGAGCATGAAATGCAGCCGCGCGCTTTCCGGTGAGAGTTGCACCGCTTTTTGCAATTCGCTTTGCGCTTCGGGAAGCCGGTTCAGCAATTCGTAAGCCTTGCCCAGTTTCTCATGCGCGCGCGATTCGCCCGGAGCAATTTCCGTGGCGCGAAGAAGATACTGTACCGCGTCCTGGGGACGGCTCTGGTCGAGAAGCAGACTTCCCAGATCGAGATAAGGGCCCGCGGAAGCGGCAGAGGTTGTTCCCGAAGATTCCAGTGCAATCGCCCGGCGGTATGCGGCGATGGCTTCCGCAAATTTTCCGAGTCCTTCATAGGAGAGGCCGAGATTATCTTCCGCTTTGGCGTTTCGCGGTTCAAAACGCAGGCATTGCTGAAAAGATTGAATGGCCTCCTCGAAGCGATTCTCGTTGTATTTGGCGCGGCCCAAAAGATACCAGGCCTGCGGATCACTGGGATCCCATTGCAGCGAAAGAGAGAGCCATTTGTCCGCGTCGGCGAAGTCAGCCAGGAGGACGTAATCCAGAGCAACAACTTTCAGGTCGGCCGCACTGGGCTTGTGAAAACGGGCGCCAGCCGTGTATTCGGCGAGCGAGGCCTCCGCTTTTTCTTTGGTTTGCTGAGCAAGTTGAGAATTGAGGGCATTGAACTGCTGGCCCGGCGCCACCTCTTGCGCCGAGGCGCCGAGCTGCACTTCGCGAAAGAGAATCAGGCCGAGAAGAAAGTGGGCTTCGGCGGATTCGGGATGATCCGCGATGTACTGACGAACGATGTGTTCGGCACTTGCGGCGTTGCCCTGGTCGAGGACGGACTTTGCCTGGTCCAGAACGTGGTCTTCGGGATTGAGGGTAGGAATCTGAGCAGACGCAAACACGGCCGATAGCGTAAGGAGGAAAACGAGAGCAGCGGCGGTGGGAAGAAGGCCCCCCCTCCCCCCCCTTTTTTTGTAAGTATTCATTGCAAAGGGGTTAAAGACGCGACTTTTGGAAGTGTTCATTCCAGAGAACTTGCGGGCGAATTTTTCACAAGTGTTCATTCCAGAAGAGTTGCGGCAAGGGCGAGACATTCTGCGACGGTGGCAGGGTCGAAGCAGAGACTCGAGGGGGGATGAATGGAGTGAATTGGTCAGAAGGTTTGAAAGGATAGGCGCACAAAGTACCATGTTCTATTATAACCCAAAAGTAACGAAGCGTCAAGGAAAATCCGGAAGTTCATTCCTTTCCTAGAGATCCGGGCCGGACCGATCCGTCATTTTCTGGGGATCGAAGCTGACCCGGAGGTAAGAACCTCCAATTTTGCACGAGAACTCCACACTTTTCTCGTCCGGTGTGATGGTGGGGACGCCTGAAGAAGCCGTCTTGGGAAAGAAAAACACAGCCATAATTACCGGACCGGCGCTGTCGGAGCGCTCATAAACCACGTGGGAAGGAGAAATCTTGAGTTTGGTCTTCTTCATCTGCAGATAGGAATTTTCCTGAAAGTACTTTTCGTCCTGGCGCCGAAAGGGCGTCATATCCGCTGACTGAATGGCGAGCTGGTATTCGGATTGAGGTGCGTTTGCGTATTTGTCGACGTCCACAGAGCTATTCCCGCCATGCAGGATCGCCTTGCGAGCGGAGGCAGCGCGCATCACGTGAGAGGAGGCCCAGAAGACATAAAAGTTCAATGCGCCGCCGACGGAGGTTTCGCTGGAATGGTCCACATCGGAGGGCATGGGCCGGTCCCGTCCTGAAATCGGGGCACCCTGGACATCCTCTTTGGGGGTAATGGGAAGCCAATTTCGAGTGATGGTGGTCTGACGCACCCAGGGCGATTCCGTAAAGATCCGCTTGAGGTCGTTCTCGTCCCACTGCTGGTAAGATTTGCCTTTCCACGGCTCATCGCTGGACCGGCTTGAAGGCGCGGCCGCGAACACCGCGCCCAAAGCCAGCAGGATGAAGAGGAAACGCGCGGGTCCGGCAGAAATCCAAGAATGCTTCCATAAAGGGCGTTCGATCATGATTCTGGTCCCTTCTGCAGTCCGGCCCGGGCGGCCGAGCAGGAAAGCCGCGCAAGCGGAATATGGTGCTTCAACACAGGTCATTATAGTCCGCACGATTCTATCGCGCTGCAAAAGAAGAAGCCGGGACCTGGGGTCCCGGCTTCTCGGGGTGTGCAGGGCGGGTTGAGGCGCGTGCCCTGCCGGGGAACTAGAAGCTAAGCTTCAAGTAAATCTGGCCTTGCCGCGCGGAATTGTTCTGGCAGGGCTGACCTGAGTTCACAATCCCGAAGTTTGAGTCATCGACGTTATTGTCGAATCCGCAAATCTGGACGCGGTTAAGGAAGTTTGAATATTCCATTCGCACTTCCAGGGTGACCTTCTCGCCGATATAGAAGTGCTTTGCGAGGGCTAAGTTCTCGTTGGCTGTTCCAGGATTCCGAAGATTTCCCAATGTGCGGGGGCCGTTCCCCATGGTAAAGCCGGGGTCGGAGAAGGCGGACAAATTAAAGATTGGGAGTCCTTTGTAATAGTTATTGTAGTTCACGTTCAACGGAACGCTGGGATCGTAATTGGCGCGGTTGAAACCGTTGAGGAACACGTCATTGTTGTAGGCGTAGATGGTTTGGGGGGTGCCGCTGGCATAAGTCAAGACCCCGCTCAATTGCCATCCTCCGAGCAGGTTCTTCATCGCGATGCCTCCCTGGTTCAGAAAGGCCTTACCGGGGCCCAGAGGCAGTTCATAGACGCCGGCGATGTTGGCGATGTGTGTCTGATCACTCTGAGACAACGACCACTCGGCCTTCTGATCAAAGCCGTTTAGAGCCCCGAAGTTGAACGAAGAGAACCCGCTGTCCGTATTGGACATATTCCTCGAGAGCGTGTAGTTGATCAAGAAGGTGAGACCGTTCGAGAACCTCTTCTGCAATTGAGCTTGCAGTGCGTTGTAGAGAGAACTTCCGGCCATATTGAACTGGTTGGTGAGTCCTCCGGCCGATTCACTGGGGTTGAACTGCGCGAAGGGCAGCAAGGCCTGGGAGAGTCCCTTGTTCGCTCCGTAGTCGCAAAGGAAGTTGACATAGGGGGTGTAGTAAGTGCCCGTCAGGCCCGGATTGTTCGTATTGGCGCCGCAAGTGACCGCGGCCTGGCTGAATCCCGCGGCCTGCAGGTCCGCCTGAGACACTGCGGAAGTCCAGGCAAAATTCGGCGAACTGGGTGACATGGGGCAGCTCGGATCGTTCGGGTTACCGCTGGGGCAAAACTCAGACAGATACTGGGGGTTTGTCTGGTTGATCGGATTTAGCATGGAGGTGAGGTGAACGGCTCGATTGCCGATGTAAGAGACGGAAAGGAGCATGTTGCCCGGCAATTCGCGCTGCACACCGGCGTTCCACATCTGTATATAGGCGTCGGGCCCGGGATTCTTGGAGAACTCATAAAGCGGGCCAGTAGCATTAAATGCGGTGGGATCGAATGGCGCCGAAACGGGGGCACCCAGGGGATTGTTGTCCCAGATGCCGTATGCAGGGACATTGTTGCCGTTCGAGTTCACCACGATCTGTCCGGCCGAGAGGCTGCCATAGTCCACAGAAAGCTTGTTGTTTCCGAATTCGTAGGGACCCTGGTCCAGGAAGTTGATGGCGAAACCGCCGAGGACGACAGTCTTGTTATTGAGCTGATAAGTGGCGCCGATGCGCGGACTGAAGTCCTTCCAGTGAATATCGGCGCGGCGGTATCCCGCACAGGTGGAGCAATTGCCTAACTTTCCGGCAGAGCCGAGCAATGGTTCGCCCGTGGCAGGGTCAATGGCGGCTGCGTTCGGAGCCGTGCGGTCAAAGAATGTCACGTTGTCATCATTTTCGAGGAAAGGTCTCGGAATGTCCCAGCGGAGCCCCGCGTTTACCGTGAGCTTGGGAGTGACTTTGATGTCGTCTTGGATATACGGCGCCATATAGAGATTCCGGAGCCTGTTTTCGTCGACGAACCTGCGGAAGGCGGAGTCCACATCGCCAAGGAGATAGCTGGCGAACGCGGCACCCGTGTTTCCTGTGATGTTTGTTGGGTCGGCGGTGGTAGAAGCATTAAAAGCAAAGCCGCCACCGCACCCCTGGCATTCGTGGTCATCCTGATAAGCGCGGCGAATCTCGAAGCCAATATTGAACGTGTGCCGGCCGTGGATATAGAGCCAGTTGTTGTCGAAGCCGAGGCCGAGCTTACGGTTAATCGAGAAGGTCTCGCCATAGAGAGGGCCGCTGCTGGCTTGCATACCCCAACTGCTCGGAGTGGACAACTGCCCAGCGTTGCCGTTGAAGCGGATGAAGGGCAAGGTGATACTATCCACGACGCCGGGGAAGCTGACGCCGGTCTGGGTGTTGTATTGATCGTTGATTTCGCCGAGCCAGCTGAAGCCAGCGGTCATGACGAGGTGAGGTGAAAAGGTTTTGGAATAGGTGAGGATAAAGCCCGTCCCCGTATTGGGATTGATTTGCGCACCCGAAAGTGCGTTATCGAAAAAGACGCAGTTGACGCTGCAACCGAGGTTGTTCCATTCGTTGCGCCACCAGGCGAAATGGAAGGCTTGTGTTTGACCCAGGTTCTGGTCAATGGTGAAGCCGCCGTTCGTCTGCCGTGTGGGCAGGACGCTGAGTTGAGGCGGCAAGTTATTGTTGACGCTGGAGAATGCAGGCGCGGGGACCAAAGGAAGCAAGGACTTCGAAAGCGCGCTGAAGCATGCGGTTGGGATGATGTCGCCCGCCCAAGGCTGGCCCGGGGCCGGGGCTACGCAACCCGAAGGAACAAGACCGCCGCTAAAATTTTGAGGGACATAGATCTGATTCTCGACGTGGCCGCTGGCACTGCGATCGTTGCAAACTCCGCCAGTGAACCCGCTGGTGCAAAGACCCGAGAAATCGCCGCCTACCATGGCTTGGGTGGGGACCGTTAAATCGCCAGTGGCAGCTGCGTTCACGCGATACCAGTCAATGCTTGTAAAGAAGAAGGTCTTGTCCTTGCCGTTGTAGATTTTGGGAATCCAGACAGGCCCACCGACTGAAAAACCAAAATTGTTTTCGACGTCATGGGGAACCGGGCCCTTGACGAAAACCCCGTTCACCTCTCCGGATCCAGGAGGATTCACCCCGTGTGCATCGAAGAAGCTGTTGCGGTTGATCTCGAAAGCGCTTCCATGGAGGGAGTTGGTGCCGGATTTGAAGCGATAGGAGGCAACGCCGTCGGAAAAACCGTACTTTGCGGAGAAGTTCGAGGTGATGATGTCCGGTTCGTTGACCAAATCAAAGGGCGGATTGTAGATGGTCTGAAAACCCTGGGTTTCAGCTTGGGCGATGACGACGCCGTTAAACATGACTTCATTCTGGTAGCTGACGCCTCCATTGATGCGGTGTTCGAAGGCGCTGCCGGTCACGCCGGGAGCCAGGAACATGAAACTGTCAATCTGGCGGTCGCGGCCGCCACCGATAAAACTGGGAACTTCCTGGACGATGGTGCTCTGAATCACGGTGCCCAAATTGGGCTGGTCGGTCTGAAGCGTGATCGAAGGCGCGACGACCTCCATCGTTTCCGAGGTAGAGCCCGTTTTGAGAACGGCATTGGCAGTAGCGATTTGACTCACGTAAACGTTGACGTTCTTCACCACGGCCGTTTGGAAGCCGGATTTCTCGACCTTGACCGTGTACGTTCCGGGAATCAGGTCCGTAATGTAAAAGGTACCCTCAGAAGTGGTGACAGCATTGTGTACGACGTTCGTGCCAACGTTGGTGACGGTGACATTCGCATCGGGAACAACGGCACCGCTGGCATCCGTGACCGTGCCCGTCATGCCGCTCAACCCTTGGGCATGGGAAGGCACCGGGAGAAGGAGGAAAGCACACACCGCAAGAGCCGCCAGCAAGAGCCCGGACCGATCGTTCTGACAGAGAGACCTCAACACAAGACAACGCAATGACCTCATTCAAGCACCCCCCTAAGCGTCCGGCGCGCCCTGCCGCCCGATACCCCTACCAGGCAAACAGAGACGTGATTACACAATCCGACCGGATGGAGAGAGATTTTTCCCAAAAGGGGGCCAGCGTCAACACACCGAATTGTCATCTACATGTTCCCTGATATATCCATGCAGATAAATGAGTTAGATAGGGAAAGACCAGATATGTCTGTTTCAAAGAAGGGCTCTAAAGAGCGCCGGAATGGAGGAGAGAATGTAACATCGGCATGTTGGGATAACGAGCAGAAGGGGAAAAGGTGTGCGATATTTACGTGTACGCGAAATTACTGAAAACCTTTACCCTCAATCACGGTGTAAATGCGGTCCACTGCCGGCAAGGAAAACTCTTCCTTGGCGCCGTCGGGCCAGAGGATCTCGGTCTTATCTATTTTAGTAGAAGCGCCAAGGCCGAAATGCACGCGCTGGTCGGAGCTGGAAGCATAGCTGCCGCCGCTGTAGACATCGGCGCGCTGACGGACACCACCGGCTGTGAGAAAGACCTTTGTGCCGATGGCGTCACGAGGGCTTTTCGGCCCACCAACAAGCTTGAGCGTGACCCAATGGTTTCCGTTGTGGACGACATCGCGAAGCAAGGTGGGAGGCGCGTCCATATTGTTAATGACGACGTCCATGTGGCCATCGTTGAATAGGTCGCCGAAAGCGGCGCCTCTTCCCGAAATGACGTCCGCCAAACCGCTTCCGGTGGCCGCGGGAACTTCCCGAAAATGTTGGCCGTCGAGATTGCGAAACAACAGCGGCCGCTCGGCGTAGGTCGTGCCCCAATCGTGGTGATCCACGCTGGGATAGACGTGGCCGTTCACGATGAAGAGGTCAAGCAGACCATCGTTGTCATAGTCAATGAAGCCGGTGCCCCATCCGAGAAAGGGGATGGACGGTTCGGCCAAGCCAGCTTTGGAAGCTTCATCGGAGAACATGAGGTCGCCGTCGTTGCGGTACAGGACGTTGTAATCATCGGAAAACGCGGTGACGTAGAAATCGAGACGGCCATCGCGATTGTAATCGCCGATCGCGAGGCCCATGGAGGAATGAGGGCGGCCGTCACCGTCCACGGCGAAACCGGAGGTGTAGCTGACGTCTTCGAAGGTGCCATCGTGCTTATTGCGGTAGAGAAAATTGGGGACGGAGTCGTTTGCCACGGCGAGATCTACCCAGCCGTCATCGTCAACGTCAACAAAGACGGAAGCAAAGCCGTAGGAATCGTATTTTTCAGAGACGCCGGCTTTTACGCTGACGTCAGTAAAAGTGCCGTCGCCATTGTTGTGAAAGAGGTGGTCCTTTTCGCCTTCGAGCCCCAGAGGGCCGCAAAAATTGGTGACCCCGCGATACTGGCAGGAATTGGCGGGAATGGGACGCTGGCCCGCGATCGGGGGATGATCGGGATCAAACTTGGCATAGCCGGGGACAAATAGATCGAGGTAGCCGTCGCGATCGTAGTCGCCCCAGGTGGCGCCGGTGGACCAGCCGCCAAGCTGGACGCCGGCTTTTTCGGCGACATCGGTGAACGTGCCGTCATGGTTGTTGTGATAGAGGCGATTTTTGCCGAAGTTGGAGACGTAAATGTCGGG
>Ga0335081_10000799_pt1 | contig 51484 bp, 48 predicted proteins | sample Lox_Sample_35_FD_206713 | JGI IMG/M metagenome (GOLD analysis project Ga0335081, IMG submission 206713) | Soil microbial communities from Loxahatchee National Wildlife Refuge, Florida, United States - Lox_Sample_3.5 | ecosystem: Environmental > Terrestrial > Soil > Wetlands | place: USA... | reverse complement strand
CAATCTCCGCCGTGAGCGCTGACGCAAGGCCGGGTGGGGCCACCACCCCGATCGACAGCGTCGGCTGGACGGACGTCGCGTCCTCCGCCCCTGCGGTCGCGCTGCCATCCTGCAACACCGTTACGGATGTCACGTCCGCTCCCGTCAGGTCTCGTGGCCGAAAAGGGGCACCTTGCAACCCCGGTCCCTTCCCTGGGGCCGTGGTGACCGGGCAGGTGCCGTAAACGCGGAGACGTGGCGAGCGACCATCTGCGCGTCACGGGCGAGGGCGACCAGCGCACCCGTCAGCGCAGCTCCAACCGCCAACACGGACAGGAATGGCGCCTCGAGAAACAACAGGGCGGCCGCCAGGACATAGCGGGCACGACCACGGTTGGTGGACATATTCCGCTTCCTCCGCTTCGTCGTGTGCTCTTCCTCATGCGGTCCCGTAGGACCGCGTCCACGGTGATCAAGGCGAGGCGGTCAGGGCGATGGACCATTTATCCCGCCGCGAACACTGCCCAGTGCCTTTAGGAAGTCACGCGCCGGCCTATTTCTGAGGCTGGAATGTCTCGACGCGCGCTGGCGCGTCGTGGCCAACCGCAGTCGCGAATCGCAACAGAGGGGAAACGAGATGAACAATCACCGTCGTGAGCAGTTCTTCCGCGCCCAGCAGGCCGCGCGGGCGCGCGATCGCATGCTCGAGCGCTACATCGCGGAGCGGATCGCCAAGCAGACCGCTGGTCAGCTTGGCGGACAGAAGGGACCTGGCGCATGCACCTCACACGCTCGTACTCGAGCGCCGAGCCAAGCCTGGAAGCCACGGCCCACCCAGGAACACGCTGGCCTGGCCGCGTAGGCACTGCGCATCCGGGAGGCCGGGCTTGCGCCGGCGGCGCCGAGTAGTCGACCGGTGAGGTTGACGACTCCACCGAAATAGTCGCCATCGCGGGCGATGGCGGCGGTCCGAGGTGCACGCTTGCGTGCGCACTGAGCGGCAGCGACGAGCGCACTCCGTCGATGGTCTGGATCCCCCGCGGCCAGTGCCAGGGGCGCATCTTCGGAGGCGAGCATCCCGTCCCCCTCAGGGACTTTCATCAGGCTGGCTCGAAGATCGCGCTCTCCGGATCACCGCGCCGCACTGCCTCGCGTGATGGCCTCTGGAGGGAGGCCGCGGAAACGCAACGCGGCTACGCCCTCATCGCCGGGGTTTCTCAGCAGGACCGGCCACGCACGGAACATGACGCGTCCGAAGTGTCAGCTCGTTCAAGCCGCCTGTGGCGCACCTGCCCGAGTACGTGTGGTCGCCGGCCCGCGCACGCGGAACGCCAGCACGAGGGCTGGCAGCAGTCCCGCCGCAGTCAGCGCGACCGCCCACCAGAACGTTTGTGTGAACGCGTGCGCCAGCGGCTCCGCGACGTGTGCACGGATCTCGGGCGGGATGTGCTCGAGAGCCCCACCGCCCACGCCCACACCACCGGGGATCGCCACCTTGATCTGATCCTCGAGGACCACCGCGAGGAGCGCCGTGCCGATCGAGCCGCCCACGCGCTGCAGAACGTTCAATGCGGTGGTCGCGCGGGGCACCGCCGCGCGGGACAGCGAGGCGTACGCCGCGGCCATGGACGGCATCATGCTGCAACCGAGCCCGATCCCTCGCAGGACCAGGATTGCCGAGGTGACGGTGTACGGCGTGTGGGCGGTCAGCCCGGTCAGCCCGATCGTTCCCGCGGTCATGATCAGGAGGCCCACGAGCGTCACGGGACCGCCACCGATCCGATCCGTCAGCCGCCCGCTGATCGGCATGACCAGCGCCGCCCCTACCCCCTGCGGTGCGGTCAGCAGGCCGGTCGCCAGCACGGATTGACCCCGGTCGATCTGCAGGTACAGCGGGATCAGGATCAGCGAACCGAACAGCGCGGCGCCCACAAGGAGCACGAGGACCGCGGCGGCGGCGAAGCTGGGCTGGCGAAACAAGGTCAGGTCGAGCAGCGGCGGCCCGGACATGCGCAGTGCGTGCGTCACGAACGCCGCCACGAGCACGAGCCCGGCCAGGATCGGTCCCCACACGCCCGCGTAGGTGACCCCGCCGTGGCTCGAGGTCTCCGACAGGCCGAACACGATCGCAGCCAGTCCCGGCGACAGCAGGACGAACCCGCGGAGGTCGAGGCGTTCGCAGGGCTGAGGCTCTGAGCGGGGAAGCAGCCTGTACGCCAGCGCTAGGGCGAGCGCTCCGATCGGCACGTTGACGTAGAAGATCCAGCACCAGCTCAGGTGCTCGAGGATCAGCCCGCCGAGGACCGGACCGAGGATCGGTCCGAGCAGCATCGGCGCTCCGACCACGCTCATCACGCTGCCGATCCTCTGCGGGCCGGCCGCCTGGGCGAGGATGATCATCCCCGCGGGCATGATCATCCCGCCGCCCAGCCCCTGGAGCACCCGGAACAAGACCAGCGATCCTGCGGACCACGCGACTCCCGACAGTACCGATCCGACCACGAACAGACAGAGGACGGTCATCCACAGCCGCTTTGCCCCGAACCGCTCCGATGCCCAGCCGGTCAGCGGGATCACCACCGCCAGCGCGACCAGGTAGCCGCTCGCGACCCACTGGATCGTCGATAACGATGCGTGGAGATCGCGGCTGAGCGTCGCCAGCGCGACGTTGACGATGGTGGCGTCGAGGATCGACATGATCGCCCCGATCGCGACCACGGCCGCGATCACGAGGATCCCGCGTTCCAGCCTCTCCCCCTCGGCCCGTGACTCCGTTGCGGCCAACGCGCTGCCTACGTGCGCTCGCCCGCGGGTTCGAGGCGCGGCTCGAGCCATTTCTCCAGCTGTGCATGTGGCACGGCCCCGACTAGGCGGTCCACCTCCGAGCCATGGCGGAACAGCACCAGCAGCGGGATGCCGCGGACCTGATAGCGGTCGGAGATGTCCGGCGCCTCGTCAATGTTGAGCTTGACCACCTTCAGGCGGCCGGCGTGCTCGCGGCCGAGGCGTTCGACGAGCGGCGAGAGCATGCGGCACGGTCCGCACCAGGGCGCCCAGAAGTCGACGAGGACCGGCACCGAGGCGGTGAGCTCGGCCTCGAAGGTCTCGCGGTCGGCGTCGACGATCCACGGGAGCAGGGTGTGGCATGCGCTGCATCGTGGGACGCCCGATGGACTCGGCCGGACCCGGTTCTTCGTCCCGCAGTTGGGACAGGCGATGATCGTGCCCGGCTCAGGCATTACGTTCCTTCCTGTGAGGGGCGCGGTGGCTCATGACGGGGCGACGGCGCACCGAGGGTTCGCCGCCCGGGCCGCACGAGGGCACGCAGGAGGGATAACAGCTTTCTGCTGACCGCTCGAGGGGCGATGAGCAACGCGACCGCGAGGAACTCGGCCAGCGTGAGCAGGATGCAGATCACGACGATCTCCACGGAGTGAAGGAAGCCGCTGATCGATGCCTGGTAGACCACACACCTGGCGATAGGTCGTGTTCTCTGACGGGCAAGGGCGCCAGCGGAGCTGCAGCCCTCGCCAACCTGCCCCTGCGGCCTATGAGCAGGTGCATGGGAAGTCAAGACGTCTCGAATCTCTCGAACCGAAAGGAGCACGCGATGGTGGTCTTCGAGATCGTGGTAGTCGTCGTATGTGCCATGTCGGCCGTGATTGCCGCGGTCTCATTCCTGGGCGCGGCAAGGCTCTACGACCAGATCGGACGGCTTGGCATCTTCGCGATGAGCCCCGAGGAGGATCCGGACACCCCGAGGCGAGAGCTGGTACGCGACGAGGTGCGTCAGATGCTGCACGCCATCGTGGAGGCTCGGAAGGCCCGGGGAGCGCCACCGCCGGACCCGTACGAATTGATCAGGGAGCTTCGAGGCAACGCCACACCTCGCTCTGTCGGTGAGCGGGAATGAGGCTGATGCTGATGGCAGAGCGTGCCTGGTGTCGTCGAGAATGACCGCAATCCAGGTCCTCGAGGATCCCGCGGCCGCATGTGCCAAGCTGCTGACCCATGCGGCCGCGGCCCGGGGACAGCTCGTGCTGGCCGGGGGGACGACGCCGCAGCCGGCGTATCGCCAGGCTGCCCGCGACCCCGCGGCCTGGAGTGGGGCGACCGTGTGGTTCGGCGATGAGCGCTGCGTGCCTCCTGAGGACGAGCGCTCCAACTACGCGATGGTGCACGCCGCCCTGCTCGGCCGGCTCGATCCCGCCTCGCACCCGAAAGTGCACCGGATGCTCGGGGAGCGGGGAGCGCGCGAGGCCGCGGACGACTACGAGCAGCAGCTGAGGGCCGCGGGACCGCCGCGGTTCGACCTCGTCCTGCTCGGGCTCGGGCCCGACGGCCACACTGCGTCCTTGTTCCCAGACCAGGACACACTTCGCGAGCGCGAGCGCTGGGTCGCAGCGGTCGAGCAGCCGGCCCGGGCACCGTGCGTCCCGCGCGTCACCCTGACGCTCCCGGCGCTCGCGTCGACGCGCCGTCTCGTCTTCCTCGTCACCGGAGCCGAGAAGGCCGACGCAGTCGCGGCGGCCTTCGGCCCGGATGCCCGCCCGGACCCACACGTGCCCGGATCGATACCCCCCGGACTGGTCGATGAGGTGACGGTCCTGCTCGATGCCGCGGCGGCGTCGCATCTATGAGCGACTTGGTCGGCGTCGACCTTGGCGGTACCAAGATTGCCGCCGCGCGGATGAACGGTCGCCACCTCGGCGAGGCGGTCGTCGAGCCGACGAACCGGTCGAGCGCCTCGGCGCTCCTCGATCAGCTCGTCGAGCTGGTGGTGCGCGTGCGGTCAGGGGAGATGAGCGCGGTGGGAATCGGCGTGCCGTCGGTCGTGGAGTTCGAGACCGGACGGGTCGTATCGTCGGTCAACGTGCCGCTCGCCGATCTGCCCCTGCGGCAGCTCCTCGGGGAGCGGCTGGGAGTGCCGGTGTTCATCGACAACGACGCCACCGTCGCGGCGCTCGCGGAGGCCCACGACGAGCAGCTGCAGCCGATCGCCGACGACCTGGTCATGCTCACGATCGGGACGGGTGTGGGCGGTGGGCTCGTGATCGGCGGGCGGATCTACCGCGGCGCGATCGGCGGCGCGGCCGAGATCGGGCACACGATCGTCGGCCTTGCACTGTCGGAGAGTGCGGTGCCGGCGCCGGACGGGTTTCCGCAGCAGGGATCGCTCGAGTCGCTCGCGTCCGGCCGCGCGCTGGATCGCCTCGCGGCCGAGGCCGCCCGCGATCACCCGGAATCGGCGCTCGGCCGTCTGCGCGCCGAGGGCAAGACGGCCCTCGGGCCCGAGGCGCTGCGGGCCGCTCGCGGCGGCGATGAGGTCGCGGGGCGGCTGGTCGAGACCTGGGCGGAGCGGGTCGGGATCGGGATCGCCAACGCGATCAACACCTTCGATCCCGACGAGGTCGTGCTCGGCGGCGGCGGCGCGCTGGCCGGCGAGCTGCTGCTGGCCCCGGCCACGCGCGTGGCCCGCGAATACGTGCTGCCCGGCGTCGGGAGGCGCACGACGATCCGACTGGCGCGTCACGGCGTCCGCGCCGGGGTGCTCGGCGCGGCGCTGCTGGCGATGCACGAGTCAGAGGAACCGTGACCGTGCGCCCATACCGGAGGCCGCTGATCGCGGGCAACTGGAAGATGCACAAGACGATCGCCGAGGCCAGCGCGTTCACCGAGGCTCTGCTCCCGCGCGTGTCAATGGTGGAGTCGATCGACGTGGTGATCTGCCCGGCTTACCTGGCGCTCAGGCCGACGGTCGACTGGACTCGCCACTCGCGAGTACAGGTGTACGCCCAGAACATGCACTACGCGGCCGAGGGCCCGTTCACCGGCGAGGTTTCGGCGCCGATGCTGGTCGAGGCAGGGGCCCGCGGCGTGATCCTCGGCCACTCAGAGCGACGGCGGATGTTCGCCGAGTCAGACACGGCGGTGCAGCTCAAGATGGCGGCCGCATTGGCGGCTGGACTGGTCCCGATCCTGTGCGTGGGAGAGACCGAGGAGGAGTGCGAGCTCGGAGAGACCGAGCACATGCTCCGCGAGCAAGCGGAGACCTGTCTGGCTCTCGTCGAAACAGATCGGCTTGGCGAGGTCGTGATCGCCTATGAGCCGATCTGGACGATCGGAACGGGGCGCGAGACCAACCCCATGCACATCCAGGAGGTTGGCGCGCTCGTCCGTGCGGTGGTGGCAGAGCGCTCCTCCGAGCAGGCTGACCGAGTGCGGCTGCTGTACGGCGGGAGTGTCACCCCCGCGAACGCAAACGCGTTGGTCGAGCTGGAGGACGTGGACGGGCTGCTCGTCGGCGAGGCGAGCCTCGGCGTGGACTCATTCGCGGCGGTCGTCGACTCCGCGCTCCGGAGCCTCAGCCGCCCAGCAACCGCCTCAGCAGACTTGCGCCGATCAGCGCCCGGAGACCCCAGAAGATCAGGTTGACCCCAACCAGCAAACCGACGGCCCACGACGCAGAGCTGGGAAGGCTCACCGCGATCAACACACCCAAGACGACAGAGAGCAGGCCACCGACCCCCGTCGCCCACGCACCCGGGACGCCGCGAAGCTGCGCGGCGGCAATCAGGGATACGATCCCGCTCGCGAAGAACCAAACCGCGAGCACAAACGCAAGCGTGACCGTGCCACTTAGAGGCGCGAGCAATAGGTAAAGGCCCGCGATCAAAGTCAGGACCGCCTCGACGCCCTTGAGCAGGGAGCGATGGGGGATCGCCTGGACGGCGATCGCGGTACCTGCAGCTAGCAGCACCCAGCCGACGAAGATCGCGATCGCAACGGATGCGACTATTGGCACGACAACCGCGACGACTCCGGCGACGAGCGCGATGACGCCAGCCACGTTCAGCCATTTGTGTGCACGCCGAAGCCCATCTCCTGTCAGCCGTTCCCCGACCATCAGCAGGTCGAGGTCGCGACCAGGCGGGAAGCCCGGTCCCGCAACCTGCTCGTTCCAGCGCCATCCCATCGCTTGTCTCCTCGCTCGCCATTAAGAACGCCGGCCGTCCGCGCTGAGGTCCGAGCGGCGCAGACGGCCTGTCGTGCCTTCACGCCGTCGCGCCGACCTCCTGTCGACCGCCGTTCGTGCTCGCCTTGATCTCGATCCGCCGCGGGCGCATCGTCTCGGGCCTTGGGATCCGCAGCGTCAACACACCATCGGACAAGGAAGCGTCGACCGCGTCCGGGTCAAGGCCGCGCGGCACTCGCACGCTGCGCTCGAAGCGCCCGAACCCGCGCTCGATGCTCCGCACCGGGCCGGCCCCGTCCTCCTTGGCGTACGGGAACGGCCGGTCGCCGCGGACGGTGAGCATGTCGTTCTCGAGCTCGATCTCGAGGTTCTCGGAGCGCAGGCCCGGCACGTCCATGTAGACCGTCACTCCGTCGTCATCGACCAGCAGATCAGCGGGCGGGACAAACGCGCCCACGGCGCCTTGGTTGTGCATGACCTGGCCGAGCCCGCGCACCCACGGCGCAAACGGCTCAACCAACGTTGTGGCCATCGATCCTCCGTTCGATCGTTGGTTTTGAGACTCCGCGGGGCGGAGCCTCGTTGACATCCGTACCGCTAGGACGCCGCCAGGCCGCGTCAAGGAGGAGCGGCCGGAGATTGCCGCCGCCGGCATGCGGCCTAACCACGTTGGAGGAGCCCGAGATGAGCGTCGTCGCCGACCCCGTCACCGATGTCAACAGCCGCGAGCACTCGCCAGGCCCGGCGCGCGAGCTGCGGCGGTGCCAGTGCGTGGGCGTTCTCGGGATGGACCGCCATCGCATCTGCTGGCCGCCCGACGTGCCTCCCGATGGGCCGGTTCTCGACCGTTGTCGCGTGGGGTGCCGAAGACCGCTGCCCGGCAAGCAGGCGCACTGCCTGGAGCGCGCCTGATGGCAACGCAGACACCGGACCTGACCGAGTCGCCGGATCTATACGGTGCGTTCCCCAGGCTCAGCGACGAGCACATTAGGGCGCTGGAGACGGTCGGTGAGCGCCGGCGGGTCGAGCCGGGCGACGTGCTCTACCGGGAGGGTGACGGGAACTGCGATTTCTTCGTGATCCTGAAAGGGAAGGTGGCGGTGGTCGAGGAGTCGGACGCCGGAGAGGAGCCCATCGGCGTCCACGGACCGGGACGGTTCCTAGGCGAGCTGGGGCTGATCACCGGCCAGGCGGTGTTCGTGACCGCGGTCGTGCGCGAGCCGGGTGAGGTGCTGGTCGTCCCGCAGGAGCGGCTGCGCGAGATCGTCACACACGATGTCGTGCTCGGGGATCTGATCCTCCGCGCCCTGATCATGCGCCGGTCGATCATGATCGGCCTGGGGATCGGCTTTCGGATCCTGGGCTCGCGCCACTCGCCGGACACGAGACGCCTGCGCGACTTCGCGATCCGCAACCGTCTGCCGCACCACTGGGTCGATCTCGAGTCGGACCCCGGCGCGGAGGAGATCCTGCGCCGCCTCGGGCTCAGGCCGGAGGAGTGCCCGATCGTGCTCCTCGGCCCCGGACGCGTGCTGCGCAACCCGAGCAACTCAGAGCTCGCCCGCGCGCTCGGTCTGCGGCCGCCAACCGTTTCCGAGACGGCCTGCGAGCTGATCGTCGTCGGCGGCGGTCCAGCCGGGTTGGCGGCCGCTGTGTACGGCGCTTCGGAGGGTCTCTCGACCGTCGTGCTCGAGGCGCTCGCGACCGGTGGCCAGGCCGGGACCTCGTCCAGGATCGAGAACTACCTCGGCTTTCCCGCGGGAGTCTCGGGCGCCGAGCTCGCGGAGCGCGCGACGATCCAGGCCCGGAAGTTCGGCGCCCGGATCACCGTGCCCGCTGAGGCGATCGCGCTCGAGCCGCTCCACGGGACGTTTCGCGTCGAGCTCCGCGACGACGAGCCGGTCGTTGGCCGCGCGGTCCTGGTCGCCAGCGGCGTGCGCTACCGCAGGCTGCCGCTGTCCGATCTGGCTAGGTTCGAGGGTACAAGCGTCCACTACGCCGCCACGGAGGTCGAGGCACAGATGTGCCGCGGTGATCCGGTCGTCGCCGTGGGCGGCGGAAACTCGGCCGGACAGGCTGCCCTGCTCCTTTCGGGCTACGTGCCGCACTTGAGCCTCGTCGTTCGCGAGCACGATCTCGAAGAGAACATGTCCCGCTACCTGGCGGACCGGCTCGCGAGCACGTCGTCGGTCGACGTCCTCACGCACTGCGAGGTCCGCGAACTGATCGGCGACGACGCGCTCGAAGCGGTGATCGTCGAGGACACCGAGACCGGCGAGCGACGCAGAATCGAGGCGCGCGCGCTGTTCGTGTTCATCGGCGCGGATCCGCACACGGACTGGCTGCGCGGCCGCGTGGCGCTCGACGACGGTGGCTACGTCCTCACCGGCCAGGACGCCGCGGCCGCGTGCGCGGGACTTGAGGCGGGCAACGGAGCGAGGCGCGCGCCCGAGCTGCTCGAGACCAGCGTGCCCGGGGTGTTCGCGGCCGGCGATGTCCGCAGCGGTTCGACGCAGCGCGTCGCCGCCGCCGTTGGCGACGGCGCGATCGGCATCCGTCAGGTGCATCGGTTTCTCGGCGGTCGCCTCGAGGCAGTTCGCCTGGCTCAGACGTACCTCTCGTCGAAGTAGCACCAGCGCCAGCCCGCCGGGAACTGGCGTCCCCGACGGTCGGATGTCCGACGCGGTGGGCGCGATGTCATTCGGGTTGGTCGCCGGAGCCGGCCGCTGCGATCTCGGTCGGCGCGAGCGCGATGAAGCCGAGTGCGATGAACCCGAACAGTGCCACGACTCCAACCGCGTGCGCCCAGGCGGCGTTTGCGACGGTGAGGAGGCCGATGCCCGCGATCAGGCACGCGGCTGTCGATCGCGCTAGCAGGCCGGGTTGGGACACGCTGAACGGAATCAGGCCGAGCGGCTTGGATTGCAGCGCTTCGGGAGCGTTGGGATCGAAGCGCCCGTGGAGCACGAGCCTGAACAGCAGCGCAAGTGAGGGGAACAGGATCGCCGCGCCTGCGAGAACGGCGGCCACGACCAGCACCAGCGTGTCGTGGGGCGCCGCGGCGCGGGCCAGCGTGAGGCCCGGGAGGATGATCGGCTCCCGCGCAAGCGCCCAACCGGCGATGATCGCGGCCACGGCCAGCGCCGCGGTGTAGCGCGCCGGCTCGTAGCGCCGTCGCGACACGAGCGCGAGAGCCGTGATGCCGGACGCGATCGAGACGGCCAGTGCCGGCAGGGCGCGGCCGGCAACGAGTTGGCGGTACACCGCACGGGCGTCCGAGTGCAGGACCGCGAGGCCCGCGATCGCGATCGCACCGGCGCCGACGCCGGCGATCAGCGCGCGAGCGCGGAACGCGCGCGCCAGCCACGGATCACCGAACCGGACCGCGTCGGCCGCGAGATAGACGGCCGCGAGGTACGCGCCTGTGGCGACGGCCAGCGCCCCGATCAGGATCGAGGTGGGGTTCAGCCAACTGGTGATCAAGTTTCCGGCCGCGTTGCCCACCGGCACCCTTCCCGAGGCGATCGCGCCAACCACAGTTCCGAGCGCGAACGGGGTGAGGATCGAGGAGCAGGCGAATAGGGTGTCGATTGCGCGGGTCTCGCTCGATGACATCGCGCCCGATCGCAGCGCGTAGGCAGCGCCGCGCAGGACGATGCCCACCGCGGCGATGAACAGCGGCACGGACAGCGTCGTCGCGATCGACGCGAACGCGACGGGGTACGCTGTCCACGCCACGGTGATCACGAAGATCAGCCACACGTGGTTTGCCTCCCACACCGGTCCTATCGCCCGGTGTGCTTGGTCTCTGATCCGCGTCGCATCCGCGCCTCGCCCTGCTGTCAGCTGCCAGAAGCCGGCGCCGAAATCGGCTCCACCGAGCACGGTGTACATCGTCAGGCCGATCAACATGAACAGCATCGGCAGCAGGTACAGATGCATCGGGTCAGACGTGCGCGGGGACGGGCGGTTGCGACCGCGGCAGCTCCAGCGGGGCACGCGCGAGCCGCGCCAGGACCCATGCCACGGCGATAATCACCCCGAGGTACACGATCACGAGCGTCGCGTATCCGACCGGTATGCCCTTGGCGCTCGTGACCGCCTGCGAGGTTCGCATCACTCCGTAGACGACCCACGGCTGTCGGCCCACCTCGGTCGTGATCCAGCCGGAGATCAGGGCCACCAGCGACGCCGGTCCGGCCAGGATCACCGCCCGGTAGAACCACGGCGATGCCGGCAGCCGCTTGCGACGCGCGAGCACGAACGCGGAGACGATCCCGAGCAACGCCAGCAGCATCCCGACCGCGACCATCAGCTGGAATGAGACACGCACGATGTTGACCGGCGGCCGGTCGCTGGCCGGGACGGTGTCGAGTCCCCGCACGGTCGCGTTCCAGCTGTGAAACGCCAGCAGCGACAGCGCGTGCGGGATCTCGATCCCGTGTTTGACCTGACCGTCGGAGTACCAGCCGAGCAGGTGCTCGGGCGCGCCGCGGGTGGTGCGGCCGAGCCCCTCGATGGCGGCGAGCTTCACCGGCTGCGTGGCGGCGACGTCACGCCCTGCCCAGTCACCCACCAGCACTTGCGCAGGCGACGCGAGCGCCGCGATCGTCAGCGGGATCGCGAACGCCGTCCGGTGATAGCGCTCCCATCGTCCGCGCAGGCGGCCGACGGCATACGCGCCGGCCACCAGGAAGCCGGCGACGATGTAACCGGCGAGGTACATGTGGGTCAGCTCGTGCCAGAGATAGCTGTTGCCAAACAGCGCCGCGAGCGGATGCACGTCGACGACCCTGCCTCCGCGCAACTTGAACCCTGTCGGGTGATTCATCCAGGCGTTGACGGAGATCACCATCAGCGACCCGGTGAAGCCGGCGATCGCAATCGGAATCCCGCTGGCGAAGTGAGCGCGAGGCGACAGCCGATTCCAGCCGTAGACGTAGATGCCGATGAAGATCGCCTCGATGAAGAACGAGAATCCCTCGATCGCGAAGCCGAGACCGAATACGGGTCCGAACGTCCCGGTGAAGTTGGGCCACAGAAGACCCATCTCGAAGCTCAGGATCGTGCCCGTGATCACCCCGACCGCAAACAATGCGACCAGCACTCTGCTCCAGCGTCTCGCTAGCGTGAGATACAGCTCGTCTCCGGTCCGCAGATAGCGCCACTCGACGAACAGCACCATCGCCGGGAACGCAATCGCGAAGCACACGAGCGGAATGTGCACCGTGAAGGAGAGCGCCTGCATCTGCCGCGCCTGCAGCAGGTACTGCTGATGCACAGGGGCCAGCGAGAATCCGGCAACGGGCATGCGTGGTGCTGGCGGTAGGTCGCGCCGGACGAAGGTCAAGCTCGCCTCGCGGCACGACGGCTTATCGCCGCATTTGGATGACCGACCTGGCTAGCGCCCCACCTCCTGCGCACCCACCCGGGACGTGAGGGGAAGCTCGATCTCCTGCTCGGCGCGCTCGTGCATCGAACGCATCCCGAAGCCGTGGCGCAAGAGACGACGGTCGTCGTCGTCGGCGACGGCGAGATCGCCATGGGTCAGGTGATCGGTTTCTCGGCGGTCGCCTCGAGGCGGTTCGCCTGGCTCAGACGTACGTGTCGTCGAAGTAGCACCAACGCCAGCCCGCCGGCGGCTGGTAGGCCTCGACGATCGGATGGCCGATGACGTGGGCGTGTCGGCGAGCGTGCTTTCCTGGCGAGGAGTCGCAACAACCGACGTGCCCGCAGGTCAGGCACAGCCGTAGCTCGACCCATCGCGATCCGATGCGCAGGCATTCCTCGCAGCCCTGGGGGGTGCGCGGGACGACAGGGCGAATCATCGACAGGTGTGTGCAGCGCACCGGCGAACTGTGCGGCCAAACGCTCATGTCATCTGCGGGTTCGGCGGGAGCGCAAACCGCAGCGACGCCGCCGTCAGATGCTCGCGTAGCTCGGTGTCGGCCCGTACGTGGTGGATGGAGCCGCCCTCGTCGATAACGGCTTCGATCAGCTCGTCGATCACATCCGGTGTGCGGCGCGTCGCGCTGCCGCACAGAGGGCACGCCTCGCCGCTCGTCGCGAACCAGCCGGACGCGTCGCAGACGACCCCCGGCGCGACGGCTCCCGCTTGGACGACCAGCGTGGCCGCCGCCGCGATCGCGCCGGCCCATAGGCAGGATTCAAGCCCCACCGCGACCTGACCGCCGCTGGCCGCGGACTGGAACAGCTCTGCGACCATGCGCCGCTGCTGCTCGAGTTCGTAGCGCTCGAGGATCTCCTCCGCAGCCGGGCGCACCGTGGCCACGGTCGCGGTGTGGGGATCGATCGAGAAGGTCCCGGCCAGCCGGTCGCGCAGCCCTCGAGGAAGGAAATCCAGAAGTGCGGGCAGCTCGTGCTCGTGACCCCCCACGGCGAGGACGTCGTATCTCTCCGCGCGAAACAGATGATCGAGTGCGGTGGCGACCTCGCGGAAGTGCCGCTTGGAGAGCTCGTCGGCCTTGTTGCGCACCCGGTGTTCGGACAGCCGGTGCCAGCCCGCGTCCGAGCGGTTGCGCAGCGCGTAGCCATCGAGGCGTCCTGCATCTCGCATCTCGCCGAGATACAGCTCCCACGCCCGCGCCGACTCACGATCTACCACGACTGCACAACAACGGCGGTACTCGTCGAGAACCGCAAGCATCGGCCGGATCCAGGGCGTCGCGTCGACCATAATCCGGTCGCGGACCGCGCGAGGAAGCCGGACGACCTCGAGCATCCGCGCCCCGCTGCACGAGAAGATCGCCACCGTGCCTCGTGCGAGGGGCACCGTCCTGGCCACCTTCTGAATCCGCGCCATGTCGCCTCGCAGTGACACGCGAGCTTCGTGACCGAGCGACACGTCGTCAGCCAACGAGCGAAGGCGGTGCACGAGGCTGTCGGCCTTGGTCCGCAACGCTTGCCGAGGATTCGGCCCGGCTTCGAGAGCGAGGTACGTCGAGACGACCGGTAGGCCATGCCCGCGAAATCGTGCGATCCGATCGAGCGTGGACGCGCTGAGCACACGATCGGGCGGCGTGTCCCGTCGGTCACGCGACACCTGCGTGTCGCCCGTCGTTGCAGTCACTTGCGCGGACATGGGTCCATGTCGCGACCTAGGCCGCGCCCACCGGAGATCAAGGCGTCTTGGCGACAGCGACCTCCGACCTATCAAGACCGGTGGACCCCAGCCGACGCTCGAGGAGACATGCCGTGACAAGCCTGGTGATCGAGCAGTTCCAAACGCCGGACACTCACCGCAAGCTGCTGCGACTGGAATCGGTCCGCCGACACGCGGCCGAGCAGCTGGCAGGCCGGTCCGTGTGGTGCATCGCCGCCGCCCCGATGGAGACGAATGCCGCCGACGCACTGCAGCGCTGCCTGCACGGGGCGCGTGACGGGGGAGTCTCTCCGCACCGAACATCTCTGCAGCTGGGCGAACCGCTGACCGGCCTGATGGGGCGCCTCGATGCGATGCTCCGCGGAGTGACGATGTTCGGCCCCGCGCTCGGCCCCGCGGAGGAGGACGCCTACCGGAAGGGGAGGCAGAACGGCGACGCTCTCGTCCCCGAAGGAGTGCGAACAGGTGACGTCGTCGTCTTGCACGATCCGATTGCGACCGCGCTCGCCCAGCCGATCTGAGAGCGCGGGGCCCACGCAATCTGGAGGACCTGGATCGGGCGGTGGGGGAGCAACGCCGCGGCGGCTTGGCGGTTCCTGCACCGCTGGACGCCGGGGTTGGACGCTTACGTCATGACGTGGGGATCCGACCGAGCAGGCTGGCTCGGACCGGCCGGGATCGCCGCTTACATCTCGGCGCCGGGAGTGATGTCGGCCAAACAGGTGGACGCGAGCGAGCCCGATCAGAGCTACGAGGAGATCTGCTGGACGGCTGTTCTGGCGGATGTTGTGCGAGATGACCGGGCCGACCGGGTGGGAGGCACGGTCCATGCTCGGCCGTCGGTCGCGGCTCGCTGAGAGCCGTCGCTCGCGCCCCGCTCAGACGTGGGCTCCGCGGTCAAGATCGCGTCGACCTTCCGAGCCAGCCGCAGCTCCGCGTCGGTCAGACCCGCACGGTGCGGGTTGGTGATCGTCAGCCGAACCCGGTTGAAGTCGAAGACGCAGATGTCGGGCCGACGCTCGTAGTCCACCGCTTCGTTTGCGACGCGCTGCACAAACCTGAACGCCTCGTCGAAATCGCGGAACGACAGCTCGCGCACGAGCGAGAGGCCGACGCGGCGCCAGCCCTCATCAGCGGGCTGGCGCCGACCGATTGCGCGGTTGATCACGCTTACGCCGCCTTGACCTCGATCCGACGCGGCTTCGCCGTCTCGGTCTTCGGCACGCGGACCGTCAGGACGCCGTCGTGCAGGTTGGCCTCGATGTGCTCCTGGTCGGTCTGGCCGGGGAGCGTGACGCGGTACTCGAACTGCCCGGTCTTGCGGGTCTGCCGGCGGAGGATGCCCTTGCGCTCCTTCTCCTTGATCTCGCCGGAGATGATCAGCTCGGAGTCGCGGAGCTCGACATTGACGTCCTTGCGGTCGACCCCAGGCACCTCGGCCTCGATGACCCATGCATCCTCGGTCTCCTCGATGTCGGTCACCGGCATCCAGGCGCCGCCGTTCCCGGATCCGAGCGGGGACCACACGCTCTGCATCAACCGGTCCATGTGCTCCTGCAGCTGCTCGAGCTCGCGAGACGGCTCCCAGCGCTGTAGGGGCTGGGGCGAGACGCTGGTGGTGCGTCGTACGGGGACAGCCATGGTCGCTCCTTTGTTGTTGGGACGCTCTTCACCGCTGGTGCTAGGCCACAGTGGCTGCCGGCCAAGGGCGCTTGCTTGAAATCAGTCATGGACGCCCTACGGATAACCCCAGACCGATTTGGACGACTGAGAGGAGCTGGCATGGCTAAGGCGGTAGGCATCGATCTGGGCACCACGAACTCCGTGGTCGCCGCGACGATGGAGGGGGGCCAGGCCGAGGTCATCCCCAACGCCGAGGGAGCCCGAGTGACCCCTTCGGTGGTCGCGTTCACCGAGGACGGACAGCGGTTGGTGGGCCAGGTGGCCAAGCGCCAGGCGATCCTGAACCCGGAGGCGACCGTGTACTCGGCCAAGCGGTTCATCGGCCGGCGCTTCGACGAGGTGGACGAGGAATCGAAGATCGTCTCCTACAAGGTCGTCAACGGAGCCAACGACGCCGTCCGTTTCGAGATTCGCGGCAAGCAGTATGCGCCCGAGGAGATCTCGGCGCTGGTGCTGCGAAAGCTCGCCGAGGACGCGGGCAAGTTCCTGGGCGAGCGGGTCACCGAGGCGGTGATCACGGTGCCGGCGTACTTCAACGATGCCCAGCGGACCGCGACCCGGGATGCGGGAAGGATCGCGGGGCTCGAGGTCCTGCGCATCATCAATGAGCCGACCGCAGCCGCGCTCGCGTACGGAATGGACAAGAAGGGCCAGGAGACCGTGCTGGTGTTCGATCTGGGCGGGGGCACGTTCGACGTGTCGCTGCTCGAGGTCGGCGACGGCGTGGTCGAGGTCCGCTCGACGAGCGGCGACGGCCATCTCGGCGGCGACGACTTCGACAAGCGGATCGTCGACTGGCTGGCGGACGAGTTCAAGCGCGACCAGGGGATCGATCTGCGGTCGGACCCGCAGGCTCTCCAGCGCCTCTACGAGGCCGCCGAGCGCGCGAAGGTCGAGCTCTCATCCACCACCCAGACTCAGATCAACCTGCCGTTCATCACTGCCGACGCCTCCGGCCCGAAGCATCTGAACCTGTCGTTGACGCGTTCAAAGTTCGACCAGCTGACCAAGGATCTCGTCGAGCGCTGCCGGGGCCCGGTTGAGCAGGCCCTGTCCGACGCGAAGCTGACCGCGGATGACATCGACGAGGTGATCCTGGTCGGCGGCGCGACACGGATGCCCGCGGTCCAGGAGCTGGTGCGCCGCCTGACTAAGGGCAAGGACCCGAACATGACCGTCAACCCGGACGAGGTCGTGGCGATCGGCGCCGCGCTGCAGGCGGGCGTGCTGAAGGGCGAGGTCGAGGACGTCGTGCTGCTCGACGTCACGCCGCTGTCACTCGGGCTCGAGACGCTCGGCGGGGTGATGACCAAGGTGATCGAGCGCAACACCACGATCCCCGCCCGGCGGACCGAGACGTTCTCCACCGCCGAGGACAACCAGACCGCCGTCGACATCGTCGTCCTGCAGGGCGAGCGCGAGCTCGCCGCCGACAACCGCCAGCTTGCCCGCTTCCGATTGGAGGGCATCCAGCCGGCGCCGCGGGGTGCGCCGCAGATCGAGGTGACGTTCGACATCGACGCGAACGGGATCCTGAACGTGTCCGCGCGCGACAAAGAGACCGGCAAGGAGCAGCGGGTCACGATCTCCGAGAGCACGAACCTCGACCAGTCCGAGATCGAGCGAATGGTTGCCGACGCGCAGGCGCACGCCGGCGAGGATCGCCGGCGGCGCGAGGAGATCGACGCGCGCAACGAGCTCGATTCGTTGGCCTACCAGGTCGAGCATCTGCTGGCTGAGCTGCAGGACCGCCTGCCGGTGCATGACAAGGCACGCGCGGAGGATCTTGTCTCCACCGCGCGGCAAGCGATCCAGGAGCAGGCCGGAATCGACCGCGTGCGCCCGCTGATCGCCGACTTGCAGCAGATGGTGCACAGCCTGCCGACGAGCGCGGCCGCGAGCGCCGGCGCCGCGTCCGGCGGAAATGGATCCGGCGCGAACGGCGCCGGCGTCGGCGACCAACCGGCTGACGAGGAGGTGGTGGATGCAGAATTCACGCGCGAGTGACGCCGACAGGCAGCCGGCGGCAAACCACGAACCCGCTCCCCAGGCGTCGCCCGACGAGCGGCGGGACGAGCTGAGCGACGAGCTCGAGCGACTCGAGGATCGGTACAAGCGGGCGCTCGCGGACCTCGACAACTACCGCAAGCGCTCCGCCCGTGAGCTCGAGCGGCGCGTGCAGGAAGCCCGGGAATCGCTGATCCGCGACTGGCTCGAGTCCGTCGACAGCGTCGAGCGAGCGCTGCGGATGGACCCCGGAGGGCGATGCGCCGAGGGGCTGCGCGCCGTGCTCGACCAGATGGAGGGGGTGCTCGCACACCAGGGGGCGCACCGGATCGGGGCGGCCGGCGATCGGTTCGATCCCGACCGCCACGAGGCCGTCGCGGTCCAGCCCTCGGAAGACGTCCCGGAGCGAACGGTGATCGCGGTCGAGCGCTCCGGCTTTGCCGTCGGTGATCACGTAATCCGTCCCGCTCAGGTGGTGGTCGCGCGCGCGCCTGAGCACGTCTCCTGATGCCGGTCGCCTTCCAGGACTACTACGAGGCGCTCGAGGTGTCCCGGGACGCCAGCGAAGACGAGATCCGGCAGGCGTACCGGAGGCTCGCTCGCCGCTACCACCCGGACGTCAACAAGGAGCCCGGTGCAGAGGACCGCTTCAAGCAGATCTCCGAGGCCTACGAGGTGCTGCGCGACCCGGAGAAGCGCGAGCGCTACGACCGCCTCGGCGCCAACTGGAAAGCCGGGCAGGATGTCTCCGGCGCCGCCGGGTTCGGTGAGGGGTTCGACGCCGGCAACGGGTTTGGCGATGTGCGCGTCGAGTTCGGCGGCGACGACTTCAGCGACTTCTTCGACAGCTTTTTCGGACGCCGGAGGCGGGCCGCCGGGCGCAGCGGCTTCGACGAGTTCTCCATGCGAGGGGGCGACCTCGAGGCAGTGCTCGACCTCGGGCTCGAGGAGGCCGCCAGCGGAGGCAAGCGGTGGTTGTCGCTCGGCAATGGGCGCTCGGTAGAGATCGACATCCCGCGCGGAGTTCGCGACGGGGAGCGGATCCGGGTGCCGGGCCAGGGCGGAGCCGGCGTCAGCGGCGGTCAGGCGGGCGACCTTTATCTGCGGATCAGGCTCAGGCCCCACCCCCGATTTCGCGTCGACGGCGGCGACCTGTTCGTCGATCTCCCAGTGTCGCCGTGGGAGGCGGCGCTTGGTGCCGAGGTCCCGGTGCCGACGCTCGACGGCAGCGCGAGGGTCAAGGTTCCTCCCGGGTCATCCAGCGGTCGCCGGCTGAGGCTCAGGGGGCAGGGGATGCCAGGTTCCAGGGGAGCGCCGGCAGGCGATCTGTACGCGGTCGTGACCATTCGTGTGCCGAAAAAGCTGAGCAAGAGGGAGCGCGAGCTGTTCGAGCGCCTCGCCTCGGTATCCAAATTTGACCCGAGAAGGAGCGGCTGATGGCGACGACGGCACGCGCCGCCGCGCGCACCGGTACCCGGCTCGCCACCCGCAGCGCGGGGTTGGTCGGGATCGAGTCGCTGGCCCACGAGGCGGGAATCCATCCCGAGCTCGCCCGCCGGCTGATCGGGTTCGGGCTGATCCAGCCACGCGGCGGCACCCGAGCCGCACCGCTGTTCGGCCGGCAGGACGCGGCGATGCTCGCGCGCGCGATGCGGCTGCATCGCGACCTGGGGGTGAACTACGCCGGCGCCGCGCTGGCCTGCGAGCTGCTGGCGCGGATCGATCAGCTCGAGCGCCGGCTGGCCACGCGAGCGCCGACAACGACACAGCAAGAGGTGATCACATGGATCCCAGCCGGCTGACTGTGAAGACCCAGGAGGCACTGCACGACGCCCAGACCAGGGCGCTGCGCCACGGGCACACCGAGGTCGACACCGCGCACCTGCTGCTCGCGCTGCTCGAGCAGCCCGAGGGTCTCGTGCCGCGGCTGCTGGCCCGGGCCGACGTCGACACCGGGAGTCTGCGTGACGCGGTCATCCGTGACCTGGAGAGACGCCCGCGCGTCAGCGGTCCAGGCGCGCAGGGGGGCCAGCTCGGGGCGACGCGCGCCCTCGGGCAGCTGCTCGACGCCGCCGAGCAGGAGGCGAAGCGGCTAAACGACGAGTACGTGTCGGTCGAGCACGTGCTGCTCGCGGCGCTCGCCGCCGGCCCCTCCACCGACGCGGGCGCGCTGCTGGCACAGCACGGCGCCGACCGCGATCGAATCCTCGAGATCCTCACCCAGATCCGTGGCGCGCAGCGCGTGACCAGCTCCACCCCCGAGTCATCCTACGAGGCGCTGGAGAAGTACGGCCGCGACCTGGTGGCCGAGGCGCGCACGGGCCAGCTCGATCCCGTGATTGGCCGCGACTCGGAGATCCGTCGCGTCGTCCAGATCCTGTCCCGCAAGACGAAGAACAATCCGGTCTTGGTCGGCGACCCCGGCGTCGGCAAGACCGCGATCGTCGAAGGCTTGGCGCAGCGCATCGTCCGCGGCGACGTGCCCGAAGGGCTGAAGGACAAGACGATCTTTGCGCTCGACATAGGGTCGCTGGTCGCCGGGGCGAAGTATCGCGGGGAGTTCGAGGAGCGGCTGAAAGCGGTGCTCCAGGAGATCAAGGCCGGCGAGGGACGAATCCTGCTGTTCATCGACGAGTTGCACACGGTCGTCGGCGCCGGCGCCGCGGAGGGGGCGATGGACGCTGGCAACATGCTCAAGCCGATGCTCGCGCGCGGGGAGCTTCACTGCATCGGCGCGACCACGCTCGACGAGTACCGCCGGCACATCGAGAAGGACGCGGCGCTCGAGCGACGCTTCCAGCCGGTGCTCGTGGGTGAGCCGACGGTCGAGGACACGATCTCGATCCTGCGCGGGCTCAGGGAGCGCTTCGAGGTTCACCACGGCGTCCGCATCCAGGACGGAGCACTGGTCGCCGCGGCGACCCTCGCCCATCGCTACATCACCGATCGGTTCCTGCCCGACAAGGCGATCGACCTGGTCGACGAGGCGTGCGCGGTGATCCGCACCGAGATCGACTCGATGCCCCAGGAGCTCGACGAGATCACGCGGCGCGTGATGCAGCTCGAGATCGAGGAGGCGGCGCTCAAGAAGGAGAAGGACCGGGCCAGCCAGGAACGGCTCGAGGCGCTGCGACGGGAGCTGGCGGACCTGCGCGCTCAGGCCGACGCAATGCGAGCCCAATGGGACGCCGAGCGCCAGGCGATCCACAAGCTCCAGGCGCTGCGCGAGGAGCTCGAGCAGGTGCGGCGGGAGATCGAGGACGCCGAGCGGCGCTACGACCTGAACCGAGCGGCGGAGCTCCGCCACGGGCGGCTGCCTGAGCTCGAGCGCCGACTGCGGGGCGAGGAGCAGCGCCTGGAGGAGAAGCAGGGTGGCACCCGGCTTCTCCGCGAGGAGGTCACCGAAGACGAGATCGCCGAGATCGTCGCCCGGTGGACCGGGATCCCCGTGGCCAGGCTGGTCGAAGGTGAGCGCGAGAAGCTCTTGCGCCTCGATGAGGTTCTCCACGAGCGGGTGATCGGGCAGGACGAGGCGGTGCGGCTCGTGGCCGACGCCGTGCTTCGCGCGCGGGCGGGCATCAAGGACCCGCGCCGGCCGATCGGCTCGTTCATCTTCCTCGGCCCGACGGGCGTCGGCAAGACCGAGCTGTCCCGCGCGCTGGCCCAGGCGCTGTTCGACTCCGAGGACAACATGGTCCGGCTCGACATGTCCGAGTACCAGGAGCGGCACACGGTCAGCCGGCTGATGGGCGCGCCGCCGGGCTACGTCGGCTATGAGGAGGGCGGTCAGCTGACCGAGGCCGTGCGACGCAAGCCCTATTCGGTCGTTCTGTTCGACGAGATCGAGAAGGCCCACCCCGACGTGTTCAACACGCTGTTGCAGATTCTCGACGACGGGCGTCTGACCGACGCCCAGGGACGGACCGTCAACTTCCGCAACACCGTGATCATCATGACCTCCAACATCGGGTCGCTGTATCTGCTCGACGGACTGACCGACGACGGGCAGATTCGCGACGACGCGCGCGATCGGGTGATCGGCGAGCTGCGATCGCACTTCCGCCCCGAGTTCCTGAACCGCGTCGACGAGATCGTCCTGTTCAAGCCGCTGACCCTCAGCGAGATCGAACAGATCGTCGACCTGCAGATCGCCGACGTCCAGGCACGCCTGGCGGACCGGCGGCTCGCGCTCGAGCTGACCGAGGCGGCTCGCGAGCTGGTGGCGCGGCAGGGCTACGACCCCGTGTACGGCGCCAGGCCGTTGCGGCGCTTCATCCAACGTGAGGTCGAGACACGAATCGGCAGGGCGCTGATCGCCGGCGAGATCGGCGACGGCAGCACGATCACGGTCGACGCCGACGAGGACGAGCTGGTTGTGCGCTGGGACGAAGCGCCGGAGCAGCCGAGCGCCGCCAGGGAGACAGTCGCGGCGTGAGCCCCTCCGGGCTGATGTCGCAGATCAGCGGCTGAGGTATCTCAGCACCGCGAGCACTCGCCGGTGGCAATGTTCCTCGCGGGCTACCCCCAGCTTGGTGAAGATGCTCGTGACGTGACGCTCGACCGCCGAGACCGTGACGAACAGAGCCTCGGCAATCCCCTGGTTGGACTTACCCTCCGCCATCAGCGCGAGAACCTCCCGTTCGCGACAGCTCAGCTCGTCGATCGGGTCATGCCTGCGCCGACGCTCGACCAGCTGACCCACGACCTCGGGATCGATCGCTGATCCACCCCGCGCGACTCGGCGAACGGCGTCGACAAAGCCTTCGACGTCCGCGACGCGGTCCTTCACCAGGTAGCCGACCCCCTGGGGGCGATCGCTGAGAAGGTCCACCGCGTACCGCTCCTCGAGGAACTGCGACAGCACGAGGACCGCGGTCGTGGGCGCGGTCGCGCGGATCTCCTGCGCCGCCAGCAGGCCGTCATTGTCGTGATGCGGTGGCATCTGGATGTCAACCACGGCGATATCGGGCGCATGCGCGTGCGTCTTGCGTACGAGATCGCCGGCGTCGCCTACCGCCGCGACAACATCGAATCCCGCCTCTCGCAGAACGTGCACCACGCCCTCCCGAAACAGAGGCTCATCCTCTCCGACCACGACCCGAATCGGCGCACACTGGGGCACTGCGAAACGCCTTACCCCAGATTTTGAGGTCCCAATCTCATCGAGCCGCTCGGGGTTGCATAGCAACCTGGCGCGACCGTCCATTGCGTCTAGCCTGTCAACGGAAGCTCCAGCGAGACGCTCGTACCGCCTCCTGGTTCCGCTTCGATCCGGAGCGCCGCGCCCAGCTCGGCGGCTCGTTCGGTCATCCCCAAGATCCCCGTTCCGCGCCGCGCGGAGATTGCAGCCTCCCGATCGGGCCAGTCTCCGTCGTCGCTGACCGTGAGGCGCAGGAGCTCCGCCGTCGATCTGCTGGCGTCGACGCGGATCGTTGCGGCGCCCGAGTGCAGGCGGGCGTTCGTGATCGCCTCGCGGACGATGCGCAGGACCTCGGTGCCGCGATGGGCGAGCGAGCGTTCGGGGAGGTGCTCCCGACCGTGCAGCTGGACCTGGCAGCGGACAGCCAGCTCGGACTGAACTGCGACCAGGTCGTCGAGTAGATCGGCGAATAGGCGGTCCTCGTGGGTGCCGAGCCTGAGATCGTAGATCGCGCTGCGCAGCTGCTGGCCGAGACGCTGCAGCGTGGCCGTCAGCGCCGCCCAGCGCTGCTCGTCTCGCGGCTCCGACGAGCTCGAGCGGGCGAGGGTGGCGATCCCCAGCGCCTCGGTCAGCTCGCGCAGCCCTCCGTCATGGAGCTCGCGGGAGATCCGCCCGCGCTCCGCCTTGCGGGCCGCCTCAAGCCTCTCGTCTTCTTGGCTTCGCCCGGCCACGGTCGCGAGCACGTTCGCCACGGACTGCATGAAGCTGACGTCGTGCTCCGAAAAGGTCCGCCGCGTCTTCGAGAGCGCGGTGAGTGTCCCGAATGGATTGCCGACCAGACCGATCACGACGATGATCTCGCTCAAAACGGCGCTCTCACGCAGCAACGCGGGCACCTCGAAGCGGGTCTCCGCCGACATGTCGTCGACGATCACGGGCTCGCGCATGAGGAGTGCATACCCTGCGGGCGAGCCCCGGCCCGCCGGCAGCGTCGCACTCCCGACAATCCCTACGGGCCAGCCAGCGCCGGCACTGACAAGCAGCCGCTCCCGATCCGCCAACAGCTCGTTGATGCCCGCGTACTCGACGTCAAGCGTGCTGGCCACCACGTGCGCAGCGCGGTCGAGCACCGACTGCAGGTCATCGGTCGCTAACGCCGCGAGGCCCAGCTCGGCCACCGCCGCCTGCTGGCGGAGCGTCTGCCCGAGCTCAGCCTGAGCCCGTCGACGCTCTGAGATATCGCGGCGGATACCCGAGTAGCCGGTCGTAGCGCCCCAGTCGTCCTCAACAGCGACGGCGATGAGCTCCACCTCAACCGGAGAGCCGTCCTTGCAAACGGCCGTGAACTCGATTCGCGTCCGGCCGGTTTCGAGCAGCTCCGCCTCTAGTCGCTGCCGCGATTCATCGCCCGGGTAGCTCGCGACGTCCCGAGCCTCGCGGCCCAGCACGTCGTCCACCGAGAACCCGTAGAGCCGCACGGCGCCCCGGTTCCACGCGACGATCCGGAAATCCTCGGCGTCAGTCGCGATGACCCCGTCTTCGATGTTGTCAAGAAGGCTGGCGTGGTATTGCGACCGTTGCTCGGCGCGTTTGCGCTCGCCGATGTCGCGGTGAATCCCGAGATACCCGGTGATCTCCCCGTGCGCGTCGCGGATCCCGATGTTCACTGCCTCGACCCAAACCGTCGAGCCGTCCCTGCGTGTCACGCTGGCCTCGCCGCGCCAGCGACCGCGCTCGGAGAGCTGCTGGCGGACCGCGGTGGGCTCCTCCTCGCGCATATCCATTCGCAACAAGCTCGGCAGGTGCTTCCCGAGCATCTCGTCGACGCTCCAGCCGTACATGCGCTCAGCCCCTCTGTTCCACATCACGACGCGACGTCCCCCATCCAGCGCGATGACCGCGTCGTCGATCTCCTCCACCAGCGGCACCAGATACGAGAGATGCTCGCCGGAGCGGTCTCGTTCTGTGGTGTCGCGCGCCACGATCACCGCGCCGGCAATCCGGCCTGGATCGTCGTAGACAGGAGTGCAAGCGCGGCTGAAGCTGCGGCAGGTGCCCTCAGATGCGACGCGGACCAACTACTCACAAACGATCACCTCTTCGGGCCGGAGGCCGAAACTACACGCCTGTAGCGATGTAGCGCTTCGCGGAAGGCGCAACCGGCGTGTGCGCGGGACTGTCGTCGTCGCGACTCGGAGCGTCTTCCCTCACTCGCACACGTTCTCGCCGGACCGGGTGGCTGTCAACCGGGGTCTAGGGAGACTTCAACCCGGCTCCGTCCCTGCCGAGGTGTTGAAGAAGTGCTGGTCCCGACCTAACGCCTCAGCGGGCCCGGCTGGACCGCCCGGGATGTGTTAGCTCGATGCCGTTTGAGCCGATGGTGTATTCGCTGAGCCCCGGCTCAGTCCTGGCAGTCCGGCTCTTGAGGACGGTGAGCGCACGACGGTATTCGCCTTCGCGGCGCAGGAACTGAAGCAGGAGGACGTTGTCGGCCAGCTGCGAGAGCGGAAGCTCGGTCAGCCTCGTCGTGCCGAACAGCTCCGGGCTCTCGAGCGACATCATCAGCGTCACGCCAGCGCGGGCGAAGCGCTGCACGAGCGAGTACAGGTATTCCTGAAACCGCATTGGATCATGAGCAGCCGCCCGTAAGGTGCTCAATCCGTCGACGAACACCCTGCGGATGTCATTGGACTCCACCGCTTCGAGCAGCCCGTAGACCCATTCGTCGAGGTGCAGGTCGACAGCGGAGCGGTACATCAGATGGATCTCCGGTACCTCGAACGACCAACCGAAGCCCGCGGCCGCGCCTGCGATCTGCGACGGGTTCTCGTCGAAAGTCGAAAATACGGTGCCCTCGCGTCTCCGCGCGCCGTCGAACGCGAAGTGCATGCCCAGCACGGTCTTGCCGGCCCCCGAGGGCCCGACAACGAGCGTTGCAGAGCCAACTCGATAACCCTGCCCGAGTAGGGAGTCAAGCGTATTCACGCCGGACGAGACCCAGCGGCTCTCGAACTTGTATTCCGCCTGCTCGGCCTCGTCGGCGAGGCGCGGAAACACGCGCATGCCGTCGGCGGACAGGCGATAGGCGTGCCTACCGGAGAGAAATCCGCTCCCCCGCAGCTTCAGGACCTGCAGCAGGCGAATCTCACGCTGCTCGTAATGGCCGGAGGTCAGCCAGATCACCGCGTCGGCGATCGCGAACTCGGGTGCGCCCGCCACGTCGTTGATCGCGTATTCGCCCAGCCACAGGCTCGTCATCGGGCGGATGCTCATCCTCGCCGCAAGCTCGTGCAGAAACCGCCGGTAGTCCGAGCTCGAATCGGCGAGCGCGGCGAACGGCTTGAAGCTGTCGATCACGAGCAACCCCGGCTCACGCCGTTTGACGATCTCCTCCACCTGCTCCAGGACCGCACGCACGCCATCCTTGATCAGAGCGCCCCCGAGGTCCTCGTAGAAGACGCGCTGCCCAACCGCCTCGGCGTCAAAGAAGCCCAGTGTCTGGCCGTAGCGAACGATCTTTTCGAACGGCTCAGAGACGGTCGACAGGTAGACGGCGGGGCACTCGACGGTGGCGTTCTCGAACACGTATTGCTGTGCCAAAAGCGTCTTCCCGGCGCCTGGGAGGCCCACGATCAGATTGATCGCGTCGGCGGGAAGCCCGCCCCCGAGCACCCGGTCGAGGCCTCCCACTCCGCTGCGCAGGCGCTTGGGCACCGATCAGCGTTCCGGGCCGACGATCGCGCTGAGGCCAAGCAGATCCTTCACAGCCGAGACGAGCAGCAGATGACCCACGGGCTTGCGTAGGAACGCGTCCGCCCCTGCCCGCAGCGCTCGATCTGCAGCGTCCAGCCCCGATACCACAAGCACTCGCGGCGCGCCCTGCCCCTTCAGCCAGTGGCAGAGATGCTCGCCTTCGCCCCCGCCGAGCAGGAACTCGACAATGATCACGTCCGGGCGGAGGAGCTCGAATCTCCGTTTGGTCTCGTCCACGTCGAGCGCAACTTCGACCGCGAAGCCCTCCGTCCGGAGCAGGAACTCGATCAGCTCCGCGCTGTACTCGTCGCGCTCTGCAATGAGAATCAAGACGCGCGCGCCCGCCCGCGCATGCGCTTCGAGGAGGGTTCCCTCGGCCACCTGCTGCGCAACCAGGCGGTGGGCGTCCGCGGCCGTTGCCCCGCTCGCCATCTGGCCGGTGATGAAGCGAAGCTGTTCGATCTGAGTCCGGGAGTACAGACGATGTCCGCCGCGCGTGCGTTCGGGCAAGACGACGCCGTAGCGCTCCTCCCAGGTGCGAAGAGTGGCCGGCGGGACCCCCAGCATCGACGCGACGGCGCCGATGCTGTAGACGCCCTTGACCTCCGCGGTTGGACTCACGTGCCCGGCCGCGACCTCAGTCGCCGATCTCGGGCTCCTCACGTCGCCCAACACGCAAGCAACACTACTCGCCTGCTCAACGTCCCGTGCGGGGGCTTTAACTCTCTCTCTCTCTCTCTCTCTCTCTCTCTCACACACACACACACCCCTGAGGAGGTCTTGCGGAAGTTCGCCCGCCCTGAAGAGGTTCGCTCGGCTTGGGCAGGCTGGGCGTGGCGGACATTGGGAGCGCCAGAGCAGCAGTTCCATGCTGGCCAATTGGCTTGCGTGCGGGCTGTCAGGCGTATCCCCAGGTTCGATGTGCGGCCAACCGCACCCCAAATATGGGGCACGCTCAATGGCAGGAACAGGCTTGCGCGGCAACGCTGACGGGGATGCCAGCACTCGCGTCCAAAGCAGCCGGGAAACGGGCGTTCCACGAAAGCAACCGCCGACACAGGGTGGCGTCTCCGGCTCAGCGGTCGCGAGCCGATCGCGATCACCGCCGCGTGTCGAACCTCGAGCTGGCGTTGGTGGTGGCCGCCAAGCGCGGCGGAGCGCGCGACCGGGAGGAGCTGGTCGACTCGTTCCTACCGTTGATCGCGGGCATCGCACGCCTGTATCGCAGGTCAAGTCGCGTCGGTCGGGACGAGCTGATGCAGGAAGGGGTCGTCGGGTTGCTGCGGGCCCTAGAGCGCTACGACCCGCGCCGTGGCGTGCCCTTCTGGGGATATGCCGCCTGGTGGGTGCGCCAGGCGATGCAGCAGGTCGTCTCGGAGCTCTCAGGTCCGATCGTGCTATCCGACCGCGCGCTGCGCCAGCTGGCCCGGATCAAGAGCGCCCAACGCCAGTTCGAGCAGACCCACAGGCGTCAGGCCGGGACCGCGGAGCTGTCAGCGATCGTCGGCCTTCCCCAGTCGCAGGTCGAGAGCCTGCTTCGCACCGAGCGAGCCGCGCGTGGCTTGGATGAGCCGGCGGGCGCAGACGCGGGCGACGGGATGACGGTTGGCGAGCTGCTGGACGATCCGCCGGCAGAGGAAGCCTACGATCGGACGTGCGAGCGCATGATGGCGCAGGAGCTGCCGCGCATGCTCGCGCAGCTGACCGCCCGCGAGCGAGCGGTGATCTGCTGCCGCTACGGCCTCGGCCAGCGGGAGCGGACGCTCAGGGAGATCTCGCCGAACCTGGGCGTGAGCGCGGAGCGGGTGCGTCAGATCGAGCAGGAGGCGCTGGCAAAGCTCTACGCGGCAGGGGCGCGCGCGCCGAGGCGTGAGACCGCCAACGTCGGCGCCGGCGAGGCGCAAGCCTGAACCGCAGCGGCGTGATACCCAGCGGCAGCGCGGTTGTGGGGTTAAGCCCACAACCGCTGTGGGGTTAACCCCACACGTCGGAGTGCCAGAATCCAATTTGACCGCTTCCGCGTGGCGCCCGGTCGCCTTGCTGCGTAGCTCTAGGAGAATCGAGGTCTAGCGTGGCCGTCCTGGCACTAGTCGGCACGACCAAGGGACTGTTCTTGCTGTGGGGCGATGACGATCGGCGCCGGTGGCAGACCGAAGGTCCGCTGCTCGACGGCTGGGGGGTATACCACGCGATGCTCGACCCCCGAGACGGCACCGTGTTCGCGGCGACGAATCACCGCGTCTACGGATCGACCGTTCAGCGCTCGGCAGACACCGGGACTACGTGGACGCGGTCCAAGCAGCTCGGCTTGCCCGAGGAGTCGGGACTGACACTCGACGCCGTGTGGCACATCGAGGCAGGTCGGCCAGACGAGCCACAGACGCTCTATCTCGGGGCAGCCCCGGGCGTACTCCTTCGCTCCGACGACGGTGGCGCGAGCTGGGAAGTGAACCGCGGCATCCTCGATCACCCGACGCGCGAGCGCTGGTTCTCCGGGGCCGGAGGAATGTGCTGCCACTCGATTCAGCTCGACCCTCGCGACCGCGGGCGGATGTACGTCGGCATCACCGCGGCAGGCGTATTCCGCTCGGAGAACGCAGGTCAGAGCTGGATCCCGATCAACAACAACGTCGAGACCGAGTTCCTCGCCGACCCCAATGCGCAGGTCGGACAGTGCCCGCACAAGCTGCTGATGCACCCCGCGCGGCCGGATCGCCTCTGGCAGCAGAACCACTTCGGGGTCTACCTATCCGACGACCACGGAGATTCCTGGGTTCGACTCGACCGGAACGGCCTCCCGAGTGGCTTCGGCTTCCCGATCATGCTCGACCCGAAGGATCCGGACAGCGCATTCGTGATCCCCGAGAAGAGCCCCGAGTACCACTACAGCTCGGGCGGGCAGCTCGCCGTCTACCGCACGCGCGACAGCGGGGAGACGTGGGAACTGATGTCCGATGGTCTGCCCAAGCAGGCCTGGGCGGCCGTGCTACGGGAGGCCTCGGCCTACGATGCAGCCTCGCTCTATTTCGGCACTCAGAGCGGCTCGTTCTTCGCGCTCACCGATGGGGAGTTGTGGGTGGAGGCGGTGCGCCACCTCCCCCCGATACTCTCAGTCGAGGTCACGCCATGGTCCGGATAGCGGTTCCGAGCATGCTCGCCGCGCAGGCGGAGGGTCGGAGAGGTTTCGACGTCGAAGCGGAGACCGTTGGCGAGGCGCTGCGCGCGCTACCGGTGGCCGACCTCCTGTTCAACGAGCGAGGCGCGCTGAATCGCCACCTCAACGTGTATGTCGACGGGACGGACGTCCGCGAGCACGGCGGCCTGGAATGCCCGCTCGCGAGCGCCCATGAGATCCGGATCGTGGCGATGGTCTCGGGCGGGTAGGGCCGAGGCGCGCGATCCACGGGGCCGGTCCAGTGACCCTCAGCCGTAACGGCCACCACAAGACGGTTCTGATCGGCCGAAGCGAGGAGTGTGGACGGCTCGATCGGCTCCTGGCGGAGGCCAGGGCAGGGGCTAGCGCGATCCTGGTGCTCCGCGGCGCCGCGGGGACAGGTAAGACCGCGCTGCTGGACTACGCCGCCGAGAGCGCCGAGGGCTACCGGGTCCTTCGCGCGGTGGGAGTCGAAGCGGAGATGGAGCTTCCCTTTGCCGGTCTGCACCAGCTGTGTGGACCGCTTCTGGACCGCCTCGAGCGCTTGCCGGCCCCGCAGCACGACGCGCTCGCGACCTCCTTCGGGTTGAGCTCGGGCACCCAACCAGACCGTTTCTTCATCGGCCTGGCGGTGCTCAGCCTGCTGTCCGATGCGGCGGAGGCGATCCCCCTGTTGTGCCTGATCGATGACACACAATGGCTGGATCGCTCCTCCGCGCTGGTGCTCGCCTTCGTGGCCCGGCGGCTCGGAGCCGACTCAGTCGGCGTCGTGTTCGCGGTGCGTGAACCGTCCGAGGTTGATGAGCTGGTCCGGCTGCCGGATCTGCGGCTCGCGGGGCTGGCGGACGCCGATGCGCGTGAGCTGCTCGCATCGGTCGTTGACGCGCCGCTCGATAAGCGCGTTCGCCGCCGGATCCTCGCCGAGGCCCGCGGAAACCCGCTCGCGCTGCTCGAGCTGCCGCGTGAACTGTCGCCGGCGAGCCTGGCCGGCGGCTTCGGCCTCCCAGGCGAGATACCGCTGCAAAGCCGCATCGAGGCGAGCTTCCGCCTGCGCGTGGAACAGCTGCCCGAGGCGACACGGCAGCTGTTGCTTGTGGCGGCGGCCGAGCCGACCGGCGACCTTGCACTGCTGTCGCGATCGGCGGACGAGCTGGGGATCGCAATCGAGGCGATGGCTCCAGCCGTGGCGGATGGCATGCTCGAGCTCGGGGCGCGCGTCGCGTTCCGCCACCCACTGCTGCGATCATCGATCTATCGCGTCGCGCCGGCCGAGGACCGGCGAGCCGCGCATCGCGTGCTCGCTGGCGCCACTGATGCCGAGGTCGACCCCGATCGTCGAGCCTGGCACCTCGCCCGGGCAGCGCTCGCACCCGACGAAGACGTCGCCGACGAGCTCGAGCGCTCGGCGGCGCGAGCGCAGGCGCGCGGCGGACTGGCGGCGGCTGGTGCCTTCCTACAGCGCGCCGCGGAGCTCACGCTGGACCCGGCAAAGCAGGCACAGCGAGCGCTCAAGGCGGCAGAGGCCAAGCAGCTCGCGGGGGCCCCTCAGGAGGCATTGTCGCTTCTGGCGACGGCAGCGGACGGGCCGTTGGAAGAACTCGACCGCGCCGTCCTCCAGCGGCTCCACGGGCAGATCGCGCTGGACCTGAGACGCGCTGCGGATGCCGTGCCGCTGCTTCTCGACGCGACCAGACGGCTTCAATCGCGTGATCCCCGCCTGGCGCGCGAGACCTGCCTCGAGGCGCTCCGAGCGGCGAGCGTCGCCGGCCGCCTCGGCAGCGGCGTCGTGGCCGCTGCCAAGTCTGCGCGCAGAACCCCTCCATCCGAATGCCCTGATGCCACCGGCCTGCTGCTCGATGGCCTGGCTGCCCGTTTCACGGACGGATACGCGGCGAGCGCAACCACTCTCAAGCGGGCCCTCGCCGCCGTTCGGGACGAGAGCGGTCGTGCCGGGCAGGACGTCCGCTGGCCGTGGCTCGCTCGTCGCGTCGCGCCGGACCTGTTCGACGACGATGCGTGGTGCGCGTTCGCCACCAGAAACGTTCAGATCGCCCGGGATGCCGGGGCGCTTGCGGTGCTGCCGCTCGCGCTCAACTATCAGTCGTTGTTGCGCTGTTTTGAGGGAGAGCTCGCCGCTGCCGAGGCGCTACTCGATGAGGCCGACGAGATCGCCGAAGCTACCGGCACGGCAGAGATGGTCTTTGGAAGAGTGCTGCTCGCCGGCTGTCGGGGCGATCCACGACCAGGCCTCGCGCAGATCGAGGCCAGTGAGGTCGCGGCGAACGCGCGCAACGAAGGCGTCGTGCTCACCTTCGGGGAGCACGCGCGGGCTCTGCTGTACAACGGTCTCGGCCAGCATGCGGCGGCAGTCGCTCCTGCCCAGAGCGCAAGCTCGCGGGACGAGCTGATGGTCTCGGTGTGGGCGCTGCCCGAGCTCGTGGAGGCGGCGGCACGATCCGGCAAGCGCGAGCTGGCGGCTGACGCCGTGGAGCGGCTCGCCGAGCGTACCCAGGCGGCCGGGACCGATCTGGCGCTCGGGATCGAGGCGCGCACGCGCGCGCTGATCAGCGTAGACCCGGCTGCCGAAGAGCTTTACCGCGAGGCCGTGGCGCGGCTGGGTCGCAGTCGACTCGCGCTCGACGTGGCCCGTGCTCACCTTCTGTTCGGGGAGTGGTTGCGCCGCGAGCAACGTCGGATCGAGGCTCGCGAGCAGCTGCGGAGCGCGCACCAGATGTTTGATTCGATGGGGGCGCACGCGTTCACGGAACGCGCCGGCCGCGAGCTGCGCGCCACCGGCGAAACCGTCCGCGCTCGCACCCAGGAGGCGCAAGCGCAGCTCACCGCGCAGGAACTGCAGATCGCGCAGTTCGCCCGCGACGGCCTTTCGAATCCCGAGATCGCGGCGCGACTCTTCATCAGCCCGCGTACGGTCCAATACCACCTGCGCAAGGTATTCACGAAGCTCGACATCAGCTCGCGAAACCAGCTCCCGAGCGCGCTGGCTGGCGACGCGACCGCCGCGTAGCGGGGTCCGGCACGGCGAAGCCAGCCCCCGCTGGGCATACGGCTAGCCACTGACTGGTCACCCGAACTGTGCACCAGGCGGACGCGAGCGCAACCTCACTCGCACAGACTGCCCGGAGGAAACCCGGCCAGGACAGATTGTGAGGCGAGTGATGGGCCTGACACCAAATGGCATCCGAGCGGACACCGCGTCGTGCGGCGCCGGCGTGGCGGCGGACGGCCGCCGGTTGGGCTTGGGCGATGCAGTGGTTCGCCATCGACTGCGTGAAGCGCTCGAGCGCGAACTGGCGGTTGCAACGGCGGCGGCCGATCAGGCGGTGCGTGAGCGGCTCCTCACGGCTCTGCAGTCGGCGATCACGGCATGAGCCTTGCGCCCACAGCCCTCGGCCCCGCCCTCCCGCGACTCCGTCACGGCCACGCGCGATCCACGGAAGCCCCCCCGCCGATGCACTCAACGATTCGGGTTGTCGTGGGAAGCGACGACCCGCTCCGTCGAACCGGGATCACGCAGGTCTTGCTCGAGGCGAAAATCGACGTCGTTGCAGCCGCGAACAACGCCGCTGATCTGGTGCGCAAGACCCGGGCGTACCACCCGGATCTGGCCGTCGTCGACGTGGAGCCGAGAGCCGGCGATCCGGATGATGCTGAGGCCGTCCGCACCCTGCGCGCAATCGACCCTCCCGTAGCGGTTCTGATCCTGTCAAAGCACGCCGACGAACGGTACGTGCTCGACGTTGTGGGTGACCAACCACATGGCTTCGGATTTCTGGTGGAGGGGCGCATCGGGGATGTCGAGGACTTCGCGGCATCCGTGCAACGGGTCGCACGGGGCGGCACAGCGATCGACCCGGTTGTGATCTCACGACTCGCCGGGTCTCGGGCAACGGACGACTCGCTCGAGGATCTGACCGCGCGTGAGCGCCAGGTCCTCGCGTTGATGGCCGAGGGACGGTCGAACCAGTTCATCGCGAGGGAACTCGTGGTGACGATTCCCGCGGTAGAGCGCCACATCACGAGCATCTACGCCAAGCTCGGCCTGCGCTCCAACGGCGAGGATCATCGACGGGTGCTCGCAATCTTGCGATACCTCGGCCGCTGGCGCCGTGGCGACTCCGCGACCGCAGCCTCAGATCAAGCGGGACTCGGTGGCGAAGTTGCAGGCCGCGCCGGACCGCCGGTAACGACCCGCGTCGTGAAGGCTTGATCACCGCGGCTCGCGGCCTACGACATTGGGCATGACCATCGGCGGGAGCCTGCTCCTGATTGCAGCGGGCGCCATCCTCAAGTGGGCGATCACCGCGCACGTGGAGGGCGTCAACCTGCAGAACATGGGGGTCATCCTGATGGTGGTCGGAGGCGTCGGCCTCTGCATCGGCCTGTACCTCGTCCTCCGCACTCGGTCGACGACCGAGCCTCGCCCTGGACCGTTCTGACGGGAATCGTCCGCGACCTTGGACGGCCACTGGAACCGACAAGCCCCGGGTGAACCGCGCCGCGACGCCGGCGCCGATGCCGACAGCGGCGGCCTCACTCCCAAGTTGCCGCCGCCCGATCGTCGAGGACAGGCTCGAATAACGACCGCCTTCGTGGTCCTGATCGCGGTGCTCACGCTGCTCAACCTGCTCACACCATTCGGCCCGAGTAGGGCCGTCATTCCCTACTCACAGTTCCTCCAGCTGGTCGATCAGGGCCGGGTGCAGAGCGTCTCGATCTCCTCGACGGATGTGACCGGCGTCTACCAGACGGCGGGCGGCCAGCAGCTGTTCGATGCGACTCGGCCGCCGCAGGCAGACGACACCGCGCTCATCCCCCTGCTCGAGCGCAAGGGGGTCCAGTTCACCGGCTCCCAGCCCAGCCCGGTTGCCACCTTCATCACCGGATTCCTCCTCAGCTGGCTGCTGCCCTTCGTGATCCTCATCGGGCTCTGGGCGCTGGCGGTCCGTCGCTTCGGCCCGGGCGCCGGTGCGATGAGCTTCGGGCGGGCGCGCCACAAGATCTACGACCGGCGCGACCTGCGCACGACGTTCGCCGACGTCGCCGGTGTCGATGAGGCCGTCGAGGAGCTGCGCGAGGTCGTGGACTTCCTGCGCCGGCCCGAGCGCTACTCGCGTTTGGGGGCGCGGATCCCAAAGGGGGTGCTGCTCGCAGGACCACCCGGGACCGGTAAGACGCTGCTGGCACGGGCCGTCGCCGGAGAGGCCAGCGTTCCATTCTTCTACATGTCGGGCTCGGACTTCGTCGAGCTGTTCGTCGGCCTGGGCGCGGCCCGCGTGCGCGAGTTGTTCGAGGAGGCGAAGTCCAAGGCGCCCTGCCTGGTGTTCATCGACGAGATCGACACGATCGGCAAGGCCCGGGGTGGCGCGGGCCCCGCGGCCATCGGCGGTCACGATGAGCGCGAGCAGACCCTCACCCAACTCTTGTCAGAGATGGACGGCTTCGACTCCTCACGCGGAGTGATCATCATGGCAGCCACCAACCGGCCGGAGGTGCTCGATCCCGCCTTGCTCCGTCCCGGGCGCTTTGACCGACAGGTCGTGGTGGATCGGCCGGATCGGCGAGGTCGGGCGGCGATTCTCGCCGTGCACGCTCGCCGTGTCAGGCTGGCTCCCGATGTCGATCTCGAGGTGGTGGCCGCTCGCACTCCGGGCTTCGCCGGCGCCGAGCTGGCCAACGTGATCAACGAGGCGGCGCTGCTCGCCGCGCGTCGTGACAAGGCGACGGTGGGCATGGCCGAGCTCGACGAGGCGATCGACCGCGTGTCCATGGGACTCGAGCGGCGCTCGCGGGTGATCACCCCGGAGGAGCGCCGCAGGGTCGCCTATCACGAGCTCGGGCACGCGCTCGTCGCGCTCGCCTGCCCACATGCCGATCCCGTGCACCGCGTGTCGATCGTGCCGCGCGGCGTGGCGGCGTTAGGCGTCACCCAACAGCTTCCAGCCGACGACCGGTACCTGATCTCCCAACCGGAGCTCGAGGATCGGCTCGCTGTGATGATGGGCGGGCGTGCCGCCGAGCGACTAGTGTTCGGCGAGCTCTCCAGCGGCGCGGCCAGCGACCTGCAGCAGGCCACCGCTTTGGCACGTCGCATGGTCGAGCAGTTCGGCATGTCGGCGAAGGTCGGGCCCGTGGCGATCTCGGCGCCCGCGACCTTCCTGGAGCAGGACGGTCATCTGGAGGCTCGATCCCCGCAGCTGGTCGCCGAGGCCGAGGAGGAGATGAAGGCATTCCTGCAGCACGCCGACGAGCGCGCGATCGGATACCTGACCGACCGCCGCGCGGCGCTCGACCGTCTCGCGGACATCCTGCTCGAGCGCGAGGCGCTCGAGGGGGCCGAGCTCACCAGCCTGCTCGGCGATGCCGAGATGACGGCGGAGGCGGTACGCACGTGAACGCCGCGGAGCCGGTCAGGGATCATCTGGCGCACGCGCAATTCCACGCGCGCGAGCATCCGACCGGCATCGGGGCTGCCGTTGTCGAGACCAGATTCAAGGACGGCGCGCATGTCTGGGACTGCATCGTCGCCGACGGTCACGAGTGGCATTACGTCCGGGTTGTGGGTCGTGGCGTCGGACCCTTCCCCAACATCTCCGCAGAGGACGTCGAGCAGGGGATCGAGCAGTTCGCCGCGACCCTGCCGGAGCCGGATCGGCTCCGCCATCTCCTCAACGCGAACCCGCTGCACATTGACGGCAACGGGACGGTGAGTGACTGAGCTCCCGCGACCAACCACTTTTCATGGTTCACCAGCACTCTGCGCGAACGCATCACTACGACCGTCGCCTAGAGATCTGCGGAGCGCTGGTCTCCTGGGCGGTGGCTTCGCGTTGACCCGAACCGGCATCGACGGCCGGGGGCGCGAGCGGTGACTGCTCGTCAAGAAGCGGACGCCGGGGCGGTTGCGGGAGACGAGCCGGTGATCAGCCGGCCGAAGTCGGTGCTGAGCGGGCGCACGATCGAGCAACTGGCGGCGGAGGCGCAATGGCCCAGTACGCGCCGATGAAGGCGATCCTGGTCGCCGCGCCGTTCACCGATCCGAGGTGGCTGTTCGAACGCAAGCTCGACGGCGTTCGCGCGGGAGTGGTCGTCGAGCGTGGCGGGATCAGGCTCATCTCTCGAAGCGGTCAGAGGATGAACGCAACGTATCCCGAGCTCGTCGAGTTGATTGGGGCCGCACACCTCGGCGGGCTGGTCGCCGACGGCGAGATCGTCGCGTTCGAGCGGGGTCGCACGAGCTTCGCCCGTCTTCAGCGCCGGATGCAGATCCGCGACCCGGAGCGCGCTCGCCGCAGCGGCGTCGCCGTCTACCTCTACCTTTTCGATCTGCTCGAGCTCGACGGCGATGACCTGCGGCCCGCGCCGCTGCGCGAGCGAAAGCGCCGGCTGCGCGGAGCGTTTCGGTTTCACGACGGGCTCCGCTGGACGCCGTACCGCATCGGCGACGGCGAGGCGGCCTACCGCCACGCCTGCGCCCACGGCTGGGAGGGCGTGATCGCCAAGCGCGCCGACAGCCCCTACGTGCCGGTCCGCTCCCGGGACTGGCGCAAGATCAAGTGTTCTTGCGGCCAGGAGCTGTTGATCGGCGGGTGGACCGCTGGGCGGGGAGCGCGAGGCCGCCTGGGCGCGCTCCTTCTCGGCTATTGGGCCGGGGACCGGCTGCGGTACGCCGGCAAGGTCGGCACCGGGTTCGACAGCGAGGAGGTGAACCGGCTGGCGGACGAGTTGGAGCGCCGCGAGCGGCCGACGCCGCCGTTCACCGACAGGGGACTTCCCCGCGCCGCCCGGTGGGCCGAGCCGGAGCTGGTGGCGCAGATCGCGTTCACCGAATGGACCGAGGACGGGAGGCTGCGCCATCCCCGCTACCTCGGCCTGCGCCAGGACAAGCCGGCTCGGGAGGTGGTGCGCGAGCTGCCCGCCGAACGAGGGTAGGCGGAGCGACCGCTGAGGGGAGGAGTTCCTCGGGGCCGGCCTCAGGCGGGGCGCGGCTCCGGCACCGGCGCGATTGAGGTTATGTGGGTCCAGTTGACGTACACGACGAGCCCGTCGAGACCCTCGAGCTTGACGGGATTCGGGTGATCGCGCCTGACCGCCTGGACGACCTCCTCCTCGGTCTCGGTGACCGTAGTCTCTTGGCCGCCGAGGAAGACGATGCGCGTGGCCATGTTCACCGGCCTTTCGACTTGAAGAGGGTTTCGAGCTGCCGATCCGCGCGGCCGGCGAGGCCCGCGTCGCGGCATCGAAGAACGCCTTAGGCCCGGAGCGTCGTAGCGCAAGACGACATGTAACCCGGCAGCGAGCGGCAGAGCCAGCCAACGGCTTGGGTTGCGCAGCGCGCGCCCTAACACCACCCGTGATGGAGCAGCGACGATTCAGACATAGAGCCGAGGCCGGCCGCCTGCTCGCGTCACGGCTGCGCGAGTACGCGGGGCACGACGACGTCGTCGTGCTTGGACTTCCACGTGGCGGCGTTCCGGTTGCAGCGGAGATCGCCCGCGCGCTCGACGCTCCCCTCGACGTGTTCCTGGTCCGCAAGCTGGGCGTGCCGGGTCATGAGGAGTTGGCGTTCGGCGCGATCGCGACCGGGGGCATGCGCGTGCTGAACCAGCCGTTCCTCGAGCAGCTCGCGCTCCCGGCCGAGTGGATCGAGGCGATCGACGCCAAGGAGCGGCGCGAGCTAGAGCGGCGCGAGCGCGCCTACCGGGGTGAGCGACCGCCACCCGATCTCGCCGGGCGGACCGTGATCCTGGTCGACGACGGGCTCGCGACGGGGGCGACGATGCTGGCCGCCGTTCGCGCGGTCAAGCTGGACGATCCGGCGAGGGTCGTTGTCGCGGTCCCGGTCGCGGACCCGGAGGTGTGCCGTGCGCTCGGCACCGAGGCCGACGACATCGTGTGTCTGCATACCCCGGAGCAACTTGGCGCCGTGGGCGCCTGGTATGAGGACTTCTCACAAACGGCCGATGAGGAGGTCCGTGATCTGCTGCGGCACTCGCGCCGCCCGCCCGTCGCGCGAATCCCGCAGGCGGCCCGCCCGCTCACCGGGGAGCTCACCGACTACGACTGGCTGATCGAGCGGGCCAAGGCGGCGCGCTACGTGCTGCTGGGCGAGGCCAGCCACGGCACGCACGAGTTCTATCGCGAGCGGGCCGAGATCACCAAGCGGCTGATCGCCGAGGCCGGCTTCACCGCGGTCGCGGTGGAGGCCGACTGGCCCGACGCGTACCGCATCAACCGCTACGTGCGCGGCACGAGCGAGGATCGCAGCGCCGACGAGGCGTTGTCGGATTTCCGACGCTTCCCGGTCTGGATGTGGCGGAACGCCGAGGTGTCGGAGTTCGTGACGCTGCTGCGCGAGTGGAACGACGCGGTGAGCGAGGACGCGCAGAAGGTGGGGTTCTACGGACTCGACCTGTACAGCCTGCGCCGCTCGATGGAGGCCGTGGTCGAGTTCCTCGAGGCGATCGACCCCGAGGCGGCACAGCGCGCCCGCGATCGCTACGCGTGCTTTGACCAGTTCGGACGCGACCCGCAGGTCTACGCGTACGAGGCCGGGGTCGCAGGCGCCGAGCCGTGCGAGGTGCAGGCGGTGCAGCAGTTGGTCGAGCTCCAGCAAATGGCCGCAGCCGCGGACTCAGACGGTCTTCCCGATCCGGACGGCCACTTCTTCGCCGAGCAGAACGCGCGCCTGGTCGTCAACGCCGAGGAGTACTACCGCGCGATGTTCCGCGGAGGCGCCCAGAGCTGGAACCTGCGCGACCGGCACATGGCCGAGACGCTCGATGAACTCACTGTCCATCTGGGTCGGACATCGGGGCCGACGAAGGTAGTTGTGTGGGCGCACAACTCCCATCTCGGTGATGCGCGCGCGACCGAGCTCGGCCAGTCGGGTGAGCTGAACGTCGGGCAGCTCGTCCGGCAGCGCGTCGGTGCCGGAGCGTTGCTCGTCGGCTTTACAACCTTCTCGGGGACGGTGACGGCCGCATCCGACTGGGGCGGGCGGGCCGAGCGCAAGCGCGTGCGTCGGGCGCTCCCCGGTAGTTGGGAGGAGCTGCTGCACGAGGTGGGCGCTCCACGGTTCTCGCTGGATCCGTCAGCGCTGAAAGGACGGCGGCTCGAGCGGGCGATCGGCGTCGTCTACCGGCCCGAGACCGAGCGCATCTCGCACTACTTCCACGCCCGGATCGCCGAGCAGTTCGACGCGCTTATCCACATCGACGAGACAACAGCGGTAGAGCCGCTGGAGCGCTCGAGCGAGTGGGAGCGCGGCGAGCTGCCCGAGACCTACCCGACCGGGGTCTGAGGATGCCGGCCGCGCCGCAGACGATCGAGCAGCAAGCGGTTGCGATCCCGGTCAGGGACGTCCTGGTCGCCGGTAGCCTGTCGCTGCCGAACCGCCCCCGCGGCATCGTCGTGTTCGCCCACGGCAGCGGCAGCGGCCGCTTCAGCCCGCGCAATCGAGCGGTTGCGCAGGTGCTGCTCGACGGCGGCTTCGCAACGCTGCTGATCGACCTGCTGACACCTGCCGAGGAGCAGGAGGACCTCCGGACCGGGCGCCTGCGCTTCGACATGCCGCTGCTCGCCGAGCGGGTGATCGCCGCGATCGACTGGCTGTCCGAGGCCGCGGCCGACCAGTTCCCGGCCGCTGCTCGGGACGTGCCCGTCGGTTGCTTTGGCGCCAGCACGGGCGCGGCTGCCGCGCTGATCGCGGCCGCCAACCGCGCCTCGCTCGTTGAGGCTGTCGTCTCACGCGGCGGCCGCCCCGACCTGGCGGCGGATGTTCTCCCGCGCGTCGCGGCGCCGACGTTGCTGATCGTCGGCGGCAACGACCCGGTGGTGATCGAGCTCAACCGACGCGCCCGGGCGCTGTTGGCTGGCGAGTCCAGGCTCGAGATCGTTCCCGGGGCAGGTCACCTGTTCGAGGAGCCGGGAGCGCTCGAGCACGTGGCCGCCCTCACCCGGGCGTGGTTCTCCAAACACCTCGGAAGCCGGGCGAGCTGACAATGCGCCGCTGCTTGTGCTGCCATCGGCTGCTCGTGCGCCGCTCGAAGCTGTCCGCGCGGCTGTGCACCCCCTGCGCCGAGGGCGCGAGCGCCGTGGCTTCGGCCGAGGGGTCCGAGGCGCGCGTGCGCGGGCGCCTCTACGGGGCCGTTGACTTGCTGACCAGATCCGTCAATGTCGATGCCGCTGCCGGCCGCCAGAGGGACCGTACCGGCCCGATCTGAGGACGGCGCGCTCCCGTCCTCGGCGGAAGGCCTGGCGGCAAGCCTCGCAAAGATGCGCAGCGCTGGCATGCCCGAGCCTGCGCTGAGAGCGTTCACCTACTACTACGAACAGCTGCGTACCGGGCAGGCGGGGCTGTTGCCCGAGAGCCGGCTCGAGCCGATCAGCGAGATCCCAAGCCTCCGCGAGCTCCCCTGCGATGACGAGCACGGCCGCCAGCTCCTCCAACGGACGATCGTCCTCAAGCTCAACGGGGGCCTCGGCACGAGCATGGGACTGAGAGGACCGAAGTCCCTGCTCGAGGTCAAGGACGACCTCACCTTCCTAGACCTGATCGTGCGGCAGATCCTCAGCATCCGCCGCCGCGCGCAGTGGCGCATCCCGCTCGTGCTGATGAACAGCTTCGCCACCGACGGGGACACGAAGAGCCCGCTCGGCCGCTACCCGGACCTCGCCGCCGACGTCGCCACGACGTTCGTCCAGAACAGCTTCCCGAAGCTCCGCCCCGACGACCTGATGCCCGTCAGCTGGCCCGAGAACCGGGCGCTCGAATGGGCGCCCCCTGGGCACGGCGACCTGTACACGTCGATCGCCACCTCCGGAATGCTCGGGCAGCTGCTGAGCCACGAATACCGCTACGCGTTCATCTCCAACTCCGACAATCTCGGAGCCACGCTCGACCAGCGAATCCTCGCGTGGTTCGCCGGCGCGCAGATCCCGTTCCTGATGGAGGTCGCGGACCGGACGGAGGCGGATCGCAAGGGCGGCCACCTCGCTCGCGAGCGTGGGGGCGGCCTCGTGCTGCGCGAGAGCGCCCAGACCCCGGATGACGATGTGCCCGCCTTCCAGGACGTCACCCGCCACCGGGTCTTCAACACCAACAACCTATGGCTCGACCTCGAAGCGCTCGCTCGGCTCCTCGACGACCGGGACGGCTTCATCGGATTGCCGATGATCGTCAACCGCAAGCCCCTCGATCCCTCGGATCCGTCGACTCCCGAGGTGATCCAGCTTGAGAGCGCGATGGGCGCCGCCATCGGCGTGTTCGAGGGAGCCCAGGCGTTGCGGGTGCCGCGCCGCCGGTTCGCTCCGGTCAAGACCACCAATGATCTGCTCGCGGTGCGCTCGGACGCCTACGTGCTGATCGACGAGGCGTACCTGGAGCTGGCGCGGCAGCGGGCCGGGCGCCCCCCGGTCATCGAGCTCGATCCCCGCTTCTACAAGCTCCTGCCCGACTTCGAAGCCCGGTTCCCGGCCGGGGCGCCGTCGCTCGTGGCCTGCGAGCGGCTACGAGTCCGCGGCGACGTCCGCTTCGGACGCGGCGTTGTCGCGCGCGGTGCGGTCACGATCGAGCACACGGGCGCCGGGCACCTGCGGATCGAGGACGGCGCGGTGCTAGACGGAGAGATCGTGTCGCAGCGGCCGTGATCCGCACGGCAGGCGGCAACGGGCGCGCGGGCACCTGGCCGCGCGCTCGCTTCCCAGGTGGCGCTGGCTTGCTCTCCCTGCGTCTGGGCCTATAAGTAGCCGTGTGGGTGAAGAGACGTTCCTCGACGTGGTCGAGCAGGCTGCGGGCATCACGCGCCAGGACGCCCGGGAGGCGGTCCGCGCCACGCTGCGCACGCTCGCCGAGCGCGTTACCCGCGGCGAGGCTGAGGACGTCGCGCCCTTCGTTCCCGGCGAGTTCCGGGAGATTCTGGCGTCTGACGGGAAGACCGCCGAGCGGTTCGGCCCGGCCGAGTTCGTTGGCCGGGTCGCGAGGCGCGAAGGGATAGACGGGCGGACCGCGGTCCAGCATGTGCGCGCTGTGTTCACCGCGCTCGGGAAAACCGCCCCTCGAGATGCTCTGAGCAACCTGGCAGCGCAACTCTCGGAGGATTTCGACCCGCTGCTGGAGGTTGCGTGGCGCGCGGGCGGCTCCGAGACGCCGCGAGCGCGCCCCGGTTTCTTTCGGGGCGAAGAGTCGCACGGCGAGGCCGCCGACCGCCTGCTCGTGGGATCCGTCTCCGAAAAAACGGGGCAGCGTGCTCCCGTTGGCATTGAGGGCACTCCGTCCCACGTTCTGGGGAAACGTGGACTTCAAGAAGATGTCGTGACAACTCGGCCGACGACCACGTCCTCCCGCCAGCTATTCGCCGCCTACGGGGCAGTGGATCGGGCGCTTCAGCGGCTGTTCGAAGTCGACGCCAGGCTGTTGTACGGGTTCGTCTTACCGGTCCTCGCGGTAAGCGGCCTCGTGGTCCTGCTCGCATTCGATCCCAGCAGCTGGCTCCTCGCCCTCGTCGTCGTCCTCCTGCTCCTGGCTTCGCTGATTGTCGTGGTCGGGATCGTGCGGATGCTTAGCGACAACGATGCCACAGGCTGACTTCGCCCAAGCGCGGCCCAGACCCGGTGGCTCGTCGCGGGACGGGCACCGGACGCCCCGCGGCTATCGGTGCCGGTGTACGGCCCATAAATTGGCTGGGCACGAGGTCACATCCACTGCCCAGACAAGCCGCGCGGCGTGCACTCGTTGCTAGCGGGCTGGTTTCGCTCCGACGCTTGTGAGCGCCCTCTGAACGATGACGGTCGCCTCATCCAGGATCCGCGCCAGGTGCTGGCCGCCCAGGAAGCTCTCGGCGTAGATCTTGTACACGTCCTCGGTACCGGACGGGCGGACCGCGAACCACCCGTGCTCGGCCGACACCTTCACGCCGCCGAGCGGGGCGCCGTTCCCTGGGGCTCTGTCGAGCACCCGGAGGATTGGCTCTCCCGCCAGCTCGCGGGTGCTCACATCGTCGGCCGAAAGCCGGCTCAGCGCCGCCTTTTCGGTGGCCGTGGCGGCGACATCGATCCGTCGATACTCGGGAGCGCCAAATCTCTCGGTCAGACGACGGTAGCGCTCACCTGGATCCTGGCCGGTGCGCGCCGCCATCTCCGCGGCGAGCAGGCTGGGAGCGATGCCGTCCTTGTCGGTCGTCCACACTGAGCCGTCGCGGCGCAGGAACGACGCCCCCGCGCTCTCCTCGCCGCCAAAGGCGAGCGTCCCATCGAGCAGGCCGGAGACGAACCACTTGAACCCGACGGGGACCTCGACCAGCGTGCGACCCAGTCGGGAGGCGACGCGATCGATCATGCAGCTGGTCACGACCGTCTTGCCCACGCCGGCCCGCGGCGACCAATCGCGGCCGCCACCGAACAGGTACGCCGCGCACGCGGCGAGATGATGGTTGGGATTTAGCAGCCCGACGCCGGCGGTTACGATGCCGTGCCGGTCGGCGTCGGGATCGTTGGCGAAGGCCACGTCGAACCGACCTCGCAGGTCTGTCAGACGCGCCATCGCGTACGGCGACGAACAATCCATCCGGATCCGGCCGTCGTGATCGACCGGGATAAAGCGGAAGGTCGGGTCGATCCTGTCGTTGACGATCGTGAGGTCGAGCCGATAGCGGGCGGCGATCCTGCGCCAGAACGCCACGCTCGAGCCCCCGAGAGGATCGACCGCCAGCCGCAACCCCGAGCCATGGATGACGTCAAGGTCGATCACCGCACAGAGGTCATCGACATACGCGGTGACGTAGTCGTGACGGTGACAGGTCGCAGCGTTGATGGCCTGCTCGAACGGCGTCCGCGGCACACTGTCGGGCCCCTCCCCCAGCGCATCGTTGGCCCGTTCCTCGATCCAGCTCGTGACCTCGGTGCCCGCGGGTCCGCCGTGCGGCGGGTTGTACTTGATGCCACCGTCCTCAGGCGGATTATGCGAGGGCGTCAGCACGATCCCGTCGGCGCGCCGGGGGCGCCCAAGCCGATTATGGGTCAGGATCTGGTGTGAGATCACCGGCGTCGGGGTGTACCCGTACGCGGCATCGATGAAGACGTCGACGCCGTGCCCCGCCAGCACCTCGAGCGTCGTTCGAAACGCCGGTTCGGACAGCGCATGCGTGTCCCGGCCGAGATAGAGCGGCCCGTCGATCCCCTGCGAGGCGCGGTAGCGGCAGACCGCGTCGACGACCGCCAACACGTGCGCTTCGTTGAACGTCGAAGCAAGCGACGTTCCGCGATGCCCGGAGGTGCCGAACGCGACCCGCTGCTCGGGGACCGACGGATCTGGACGGCAGTCGTAGTAGGCGTCGAGCAGTGCCCCGACGTCGACCAGGCCGGCAGGACCGGGCAACTGACCCGCGGCGGGGTGCACCTCGGACAGCGTCACGGGGCCGCGCGTCCTCGAGAAGCGCGGGAACCCGGGCTCACCGAGGCCGGTCGCAACAGCGCCTGCGCCATGGAGGCGAGGAGCCGCAGCCTGCGGAGCTCCCCTCTGGCCATCATCGCCTCCGCGCGCAGCGCATCCCAGGCGGCGCCTCGCTCGCCTCGCGAGATCGCTGCACGCTGCCTGATCAGCCCCTCGAGCGTTTCGCGCACCTCGTGCTCCCGCTGCTCGATCCGCGTCAGCACCTCGGCTGCGAGGTCGCGCTCGCCGTTCCGATTCAAGGTGGCGGTGGCCAGGGCTTTCATGTTGACCGTGGTAGGCCGTCGACCGCCGCCACCAAGGCGTCTCGGGGGTGTCCGGGCGCTTGAAGCAATCCGGGCGCGACCTACGTCATCTGGTGTGCATGCGGGATCAATCTCCGGCGTGGAGATCGTCTTCCGGTTGGCGATCGTGTCCGTCCTCTGTGGCCTGATCGGGCTCGAGCGGCAGACGCGCGGCCAGGTCGCGGGACTCCGTACGCACCTGATCGTTGGCCTCGGGGCCGGGCTGTTCACACTCGTCTCCGCGTATGGGTTCAGCGGCGCGAACGCCTCCCACGCCGACCCGACGCGGATCGCCGCGCAGATCGTCTCGGGGATCGGATTCCTGGGCGGAGGAGCGATCCTGCGATACGGCGTCACTGTTCGCGGCGTCACGACCGCGGCCGCGCTGTGGATCTCGGCGGCGATCGGCATGGCCGCCGCGGTCGGGTTCTACGTCGGCGCCCTCGCCACGACCGCGATCGCGCTCGTGGCGCTGGTCGCGCTGCGGAGGCTCAAGCCCGTCGTCAGGCGGCGATTCGCCGGCGAGTCGCTCAGCCTCGAGCTCGGCCTCGCTCCCGGCGCCTCGATCCGTTCGCTGCTCGGCGAGCTACGGCGTCGCAACCTCAGGGTCGAGGGATTGGAGAGCCGGGTCCTCGACGACGGCTCAGAGCGCCTCCGACTCGACCTTCGAGGGCCCGCGTCGCTCGACGTCGACGGCATCCTCGCGGGCCTGTCGCAGATCGGCGAGGTCGCGCGCATCGATCTGGCCGTGCGGCACACGCCCGACCTGGACAGCGACGAGGAGGAGCCGGCGAGGAGCAGCCGGCTGCGGGACCGGCTCACGGTCCCAACTCGTCGATGAGGTCGGCCACCGAGTCGACGATCCGCGAGGCTCGGTAGGGGAAGCGCTCCGCTTCGCCTCGAGTCGTCACTCCGCTGAGGACGAGAATCGTCTCGAGTCCTGCCTCGAGACCGGCCACGATGTCGGTGTCCATCCGATCTCCGATCATCGTGGTGTTCTCAGAGTGGGCGCCCAGGGTGTTGAGCGCTGAGCGCATCATCAATGGGTTGGGCTTGCCGACAAAGTACGGATCCATGTCGGTGGCGCGACTGATCAGGGCCGCGATCGAGCCGGTCGCCGGGATCGGGCCCGCGGCCGACGGGCCGACCGGATCCGGATTGGTCGCGATGAACCGCGCGCCGCGCAGCACCAGCCGGATCGCGTGCGTGATGCGCTCGAAGCCGTAGGTTCTCGTCTCCCCGAGCACCACGTAGTCCGGATCGCGGTCAGTCATCGTGTAGCCGGCCTGGTGGAGCGCGGTGGTGAGGCCGGCCTCGCCGATCACGAACGCCGAGCCTCCGGGGCGCTGCTCCTCAAGAAAGCGCGCGGTCGCCAGTGCCGAGGTCCAGATCGCCTCCTCGGGCACGTCCAGACCGTTCACGCGGAATCGAGCCGACAGATCCCTGCGGGTATAGATCGAGTTGTTGGTGAGCACGAGAAACGGAAGCTGGAGCTCTCGAAGTCGGGCGAGGAAGCGATCGGCGCCGGGGATCGCCTGCTCCTCGTGGGCAAGCACGCCGTCCATGTCCAGCAGCCAGGAGTGGGTCACCCTCTCCGAGGCAGGCGAAGATCGGCCGGGACGCTCTCTCTGCCGCGGGCCGGTGATGCGGCGAAGGGCATCGCGCACGGCGCGATCCTCCGTTGACGAAGGATCAGACGGCCGCACGGACCCCAGACCGTTCGAGCACGCGTCGGATCAGGCTCAGGTAGTCAAGCAGGCTCCGAGGGCTGGTGAACTCGTCTCGAACCCGCTCGCGGGCGCGCTGGCCCAGCAGCTCGGCGCGCTCGGGGTCGAGCAGCAGGCCGGTCACCGCCTCGCCAAAGGCCCTCAAATCACGCGGATCGGAGAGCAGGATCCCGGTCTCACCGTCCACGATCTGCGAGCGGATCCCGCCGATCCCCGAAGCGACCACGGGCCGGCCCTTCCACATCGCCTCCGCCACGGTGAGGCCGAATCCCTCGGCCAGGCTCTTCTGGACGATCACACTGACGTGCCGCTGAAGCGCGTTCACCATGATCGCGTTCTCGGCCGCGTCCTCCATCGGCAGCGACGCAAGGTGCACTCGCCGACGCCGGGCCCGGGGCAGGCTCTCGCGCAGCGCTCTTGCCTCCTGCAGGACCTGGAGGCCCTCGGGGTCGTCGGCGACGGCGGCCACCGAGGGTCCCGCGTAGATCAGGTGCGCCCCGGTGCTCTCCGGCACATGCTCGGCGAACCCGCGGATCACGCCGATCGGGTCCTTGAGCGAGTCCCACCGCGAAACCTGCAGCACCACTGGCGTCCTCGCATCGAGGGGCTCATCCTCGAACACCTCGGCCCGTCGGTCGACGCGGGAAGGGGTTGCGTCCCGGCGCCTGAACGTCGAGTCCTCAGCCTCGCCGCCGTCGGCGAGCAGCCCACTGGCGCGAAGCACCGCGAGCACGGTTGAGTGATCGAGGTCCTCGTTCTTCGGAGAGAACACGTCAATCGAGGGCGCGATCACCGCGATCCGGTCACTATCCAGGCCCTCCCACGCGAACGACTCGCGTGAGAACACGTAGGCGTCCGCCTCGACGATGTACGGATGGAGGAAGTCCCAGGCCTCCCGGGCACGCTCGTTAGGCCGGTCGAGGCCGACGTGGCAGCGCCAGATGACAGCCGCGCCTCCGCCCCGCAACCCCGCGATTAGTCCCGCCGGCTGAGGGTCGTGGATGATCACCACGTCGCCGGGACGCACGCGCTCGCCAATCGCCGGCAGGTTGTCGGCCAGGACGCGTTCGTAGGCGGCGCGGGCCTGGTCGTCCAGCGCGCCACCGTCGCCCACAGCGCCGTGCAGCCGGTTGTGGATTCGCTTCGTAATCGCGAAGAAATCGGGCGTGCCCTCGATCACCACCCAGCGGACGTCGACCCCGGCGCCGCGCGCATACGCCACCAGCGATTCGAGCAGCTCGGCGACGCCGCCGCCGCGAGCCGTCGAGTTGATGTTCCAGACAACCCTCCCCGCGAGCAGCCTGCGCGCCTGCCGGACGCCCTGCTCGAACGCCTCGAACCGCCGCGGTGAGAGAACCGACCGAAACCGTGCGGGACTCATCGACGAGACCTCGACCTCGAACATGTCACTCGCTTCGGTAGGCCCGTCGCCGGTGCCGTCAACTTGACTTTCCTCAACCGGGGCCTAGTGGGCGGGGCATGACAGGCGCAGCTCCCGGAGCAGGATCCGACTACAGCCACAACGTCTTTCAGCTCCCCACCGATCGCCGCGGGGTGCCTGCCCGAGAGCGAGCCCAGCGCACGAAGCAGCGGCGACTGCGGATCGCGATGCTCGCCCCGCCCTGGATCCCGGTCCCGCCGCCCGGGTACGGCGGGATCGAGTTCGTCGTCGCGCTCCTGTCCGACGCACTCGTCGAGCAGGGCCACGACGTCGAATTGTTCTGCACCCCCGGATCGAGTTCGAAGGCGAAGGTTCACCCGCTGCTCGAGACGCCACACCCGGAGAAGATCGAGCGGGCGCTGTTCGAGGCCGATCACGTCGCGTCCGCGTTTGCCGCGCTCGACGCGGCCGCGGACGCCGGCCTGCCGTTCGACGTGCTGCACGATCACTGCGGGTTCACGACGCTGGCGATGGCCGACCGACAGTCCACGCCGGTCGTGCATACGGTTCACGGGCCGTTCGATCACGATACGACCCCGTACTACTCAAGGCACGGCACCAAGGGCCACCTGGTGTGCATCAGCCGGTCCCAGGCAAGCATGGCGCCCGAACGCGCGGGCGAACCCGCCGTCGTCTACAACCCGATCGACGTCGACTCGTGGCCGGTGGGGTACCGCAAAGATGACTACCTGCTGTTTATGGCCCGGATGGTCGAGGAGAAGGGCCCGCACCGGGCGATCCGAGTCGCGCAGGCGGTCGGCCGTCCGCTGGTCCTGGCGGGCCCCGTCCAGCCCGGTCATGAGCGCTTCTTCGCCAACGAAGTCGAGCCGCATATCGATGGAAAGCTGGTCCGCTACGTCGGCGAGGTGGGCGGCGTGCGCAAGCAGCGCCTCTTCGCCGATGCGTTCGCGTTCCTGATGCCGATCCGCTGGCCAGAGCCGTTCGGGCTGGTGATGGTCGAGTCGCTGGCCGCCGGCACCCCGGTGCTCGCGTTCGCACACGGCGCCGCACCGGAGATCGTCGAGCACGGGGTCAACGGCTTTCTGTGCCAGGACGAGCAGGAGATGGCCAGCCTCGTCGAGCAGGCCGCGACCATCGACCCCATGCGGTGCCGCCAGACGGCGGCCGAGCGCTTTGCGCCGGATCGCGTCGCGGCGGCGTATGAGGCCGTCTATCGGCGGGCGGTTCAGAGCAAGCCGGCGGCTCGGCGAGCCGCCCGCCGGACCCGCACGCCGGCGGCAGCCGGATGACGCGCTGGCCCCCGATCACGACGGCCCTGGACCGAAAGCGGAACTCAACGTGAGCGAGCTGTTCAACCTCTCCGAGACGACGGTGATCAAGGCGGACAACGCGTTCTGCGTCGCCTTACGGGACGGGCGGCTGCCGGTCGCGGACGATCATCCGCTTGGGATCTACCTCGCCGATTGCCGGCACCTCCGCGGATACGAGCTGTGGATCGCCGGTCGCGAGCCCCGGCTGCTGATCTCGAACGACTCGGCGGGGAGCGCGGCCGTGTTCGAGCTCACCAATCAGGACCTGGTGCTCGCCGATGGGCGCGAGCTTCCCCTGCAGTCACTCCAAATTCGACTAGACCGTCAGATGAGGCCTGGGTCCATGCTGGAGCGGATCAGCCTGCGCTCGCACGCGCGCGATCCAGTCGGCTTCGAGCTGGAGCTGCGCCTCGACGCGGATTTCTCGTCGATGCTCGAGGTCCGAGGTCTCGCGCCGCCGATCGCGCGCGAGGTGCAATGCGAAGTCCACGGCCACAACATCCGATTCACCGCAACGGGAATCGATCACGTCGCGCGGTCGACGACCGTCTCCTGTTCTCGGGCTGCCGCACGCGAAAATGGAAGCCTGCGAGTACCCGTGCATCTGGAGCCCGGTGAGGAGATCTCGATCGCCGTTGAGTTCGAGCTCGCACAGGGAGATGAGTCGCGACCCTCGTGGCTCGTGGTTGAGCCGGAGCAGGGCGCGTCGATGTCGCAGGCCGGCGCGGACGCCGACGCCTGGCTGGCCGACCGGTGCCGGGTGGAGGTCGACGAGGAGCTCGTCGACCGCGTCCTTCGCCGCTCGCTGCTCGACCTGCGTCTGCTGGCCTCAGAGCTCGACGGTCACGGCTACTACGCGGCCGGGGTGCCATGGTACGCGACGCTGTTCGGTCGCGACAGCATCATCACGGCGCTACAGACGCTCGCCTTCGATCCCCGGATGGCCGACGAGACCCTGCGCGTGCTCGCCGGCCGGCTGGGGGACGGCATCGATGACGAGCGCGACGAGGAGCCGGGCAAGGTCCTCCACGAACTGCGTCAAGACGAGCTCGCCGCGGCCGGCCTGACACCGCTCGCACGGTACTACGGAACGGTTGACGCCACGCCGCTGTTCCTGTGCCTGCTGTGTGAACACGCCAACTGGACGGGCTCACTCGAGCTGTTCCACGAGCTGCAGCCGCACATCGACCGGGCCCTCAGGTGGATCGACGAGTTCGGCGACCTCGACGGCGATCAGCTGCTCGAGTACCGGCGCCGCTCGCCCAACGGCCTGGCCAACCACTGCTGGAAGGACTCGTGGGACGGGATCCCGGACGAGCACGGAACGCCGCTCGAAGCCCCGGTAGCGGTCGTCGAGGTCCAGGGATATGTGGTCGCCGCCAAGCGCGGCCTGGCCCGCCTGTTCGAGCTCGACGGCGACTCCGCCCGGACGCAGCGCCTGCGAGACGAGGCGGCATCGCTGGCAGGGCTGATCGAGCGT
>Ga0335081_10000798_pt1 | contig 51508 bp, 45 predicted proteins | sample Lox_Sample_35_FD_206713 | JGI IMG/M metagenome (GOLD analysis project Ga0335081, IMG submission 206713) | Soil microbial communities from Loxahatchee National Wildlife Refuge, Florida, United States - Lox_Sample_3.5 | ecosystem: Environmental > Terrestrial > Soil > Wetlands | place: USA... | reverse complement strand
GCCGTCCGATTTAATCAAGAAACCGCTGCCTTGCCCTTTGTCGGTTTTGATGACCACGACTGCGGGCCGGGCGGCTTCTATTACTGAGCGCCAAGCGACTGTGCCTTCGGGCGCTGCAAGGGAATGCTTCGGCGGTTCGGATTGGGAGGGCGGTGCGTCGGGCTTTTGCTGCGCGAGGGCGGGGAACGGCGTTGTGAGAAGGGCGATGGCGGCGAGCAGGGATGCGCGGGCGAATGTGGATCTGGGCATTGGACACCTCGGCACGTTATTTCTATCAGAATGGTGTCCGCGCGGCTAGCGGGGTGGCGGGGTCGCTACGGCCAGAGCTTGTGGCTCAGGTATTGGGCTAGCAGGGTGCCGAGGATGCCGAGGATCGCGCCAACGATCAGTGGGACGATCTTGTCGGTGAGGTACTGGTGGATTGGGGATGGATCCCAGGAGTGGCGGGGAACGAGGATCGTGTGCCGGGCTCCGTTGACGAGTGCGGCGATGATGGCGGCGTACGTGAGAAGTCCCAGGGTGGCTGCGTGGGTGAGGTGGGACAGGCTGTCGAGATTGAAGGCAAGTACGAAAAGGGCTCCGGGCGCGGCCCAGAGGAGCAAGTTGAGCCCCCAAGGTATGGCGTGGAGGAGCGCGCTCCAGCGGCGCCTTCTTTTGTTGAAGACTGATTCTAGCTTGTGGTAGGCCGACCATGTGTCGGCCTTTGTTAGGCCGGATGATGTCCAGCGGGTGAGCAGAGGGTGAAAAATCAGCACGGTGTCGGAGTATGGCTCGTTGGACACCGAGATGCGGAACTCTCGGTACCATTTCACGATCTTTGGCAGTTCCTCGACGTTGTCGCATTCTTCGCATGGTTCGCCTGAGGTTGAATACCTAACTGTGGTTTGTGGCGCCTCGGTGGCGTGGGAGCGGCCGTTTTTTCTGCTTTCGACAAACTCACTGAGGATGCGAACGATTTCTTCGATGTCGTTGAGGTAGAGGCGTGCTGGTGGAAACTCGATGGGGACTTCCGGTTCTTTTGTTCTGATCGTCACTTGCGCATTTATAGCAGTGTTGGTGGTGTGGTGTCCACGCGGCCAGTGGGGCAGCAGCGAGGAGGTTTTGGCTTCTACTCGACGCGGAACTTTTCCCAGTTGCCTTCCCAATGTAGTGTGATCTGGCGCTGGACGGGTTCGACCCCGTCGCCTGATATCTGCACGTGGAATCTGAAAACTCCGGTTTCTTGAAACAGTCCTTCATATCGCAGGGGAAGTACGCAGATCGAAGGGGCGAAGCGTTTGGAGGTGCTCCGCGTCGAGAAGACGTCCACGAACTGCGGGACATCGCGTGGGAGATCGAGCGCGGCGTAGACCTCGTCAGGCCTTCTCGCTGACCACGCGAGCTGTATGCTATCGCAGTAGATGGTTGGGACGAACGCTCCCGCCACTCGTTTTTCGACCCGGACTAGGTAGGCCCGGCATGCCTTGGCCAAGCGCGGGCGTGAGTTCACGACCTTGATTCGGATGTAGAGCGCGTCATGTATTGCTAGGCCGTCCGTTTCTGGGGTCTTGGTTATGAAGTCGAGGGATGATCCGAAGGACAGCGTGAGCTTCGGTCGGAAGAGCCATTGGCGGAAGGGCTCGGCGAAGACGGCCGTGAGGAAGCCGGCCGCGAATGCTAGCAATTGGGGGAGGCTTCTCAGGAGGGCTGACATGATTCCTCCGGTCGGGTAAATACCCGTCTCGCGTCCTGAATTCTAGTATGGGGTGTGGCTCGGGTGGTGTCCAGCGTTCGTGGCCTGCTGGAATATCTGGGGTGTGACGGTGTCCAAGTTGTAGCGTTTGGCGTGGCGGACAGTGCGCTGGGGTGGTAGGCTCGTGGATACTTGGGATGGGAGGAGGGAAGATGACAGATGGGCACAACGTTTTCATCAGTTGGTCGGGCGAGTGGAGTAGGGGAGCTGCAGCGGCCCTCTATGAGTGGCTCCCGATGGTCGTGCAATCTTCTAGTCCTTGGATGTCGGAGGAGGATATCGAGAAGGGGAGCCGCAGCCTGGTTGAGATTGGCAGGGCTTTGGAGGGAATCAGGGTGGGTGTTGTTTGCCTGACTCCTCAGAATTGGAACAGGCCTTGGATTCTGTTTGAGGCGGGGGCTCTCTCAAAGAGTCTGGATGATAAGACTCGGGTTTGTACTTACCTCTTGGGCGAGCTGCGGCCTGGGGATGTTGTACCTCCGCTCGGAATGTTCCAGGCGACGAAGGCGGAGAAGGCTGACACGCGGAAGCTGATTGGGACGATAAACAGGGCGGTAGGGGGGCCGCTGAGCGGGGAGCAGCTTGACACCTTGTTCGAGCAGATGTGGCCGAGGCTAGAAGCGAAGCTGTCTGCGATTCGTCCGGCAGAGGAGATTGCTGGGCCGGAGCGCACGCAGCCGGAGATGGTGGCTGAGATATTGGAGCTGAGTCGTTCGGCTGCGAGCAGCGGCGCGAGTTCTGCGGAGAAGCTCTCGGAGCTTCTGCGGTCTGTAGGTGAGGTTCTGGGGCATCTTCGTCCGTCAACTTACTTTAGTGGGCTTGGTCTAGGCCCCACCAGTTATGTTCTTGGTGGGAGCGGTTTAAGGCAACGGGGCATGTTTCCCGCTGATGATGCGTACGCTGGTTTTGCTGGGATGGTGGGTTCGCCATCTGTTGAGGATTTGCCTGGGCCTTCTCCGAAGGGACTGCGGGGAGAGCGTGAAGACGGGGGAGAGGTGGAGCCTGGCGGTGAGGGCGTGCGGAACGCGCTTCGAGGGAGGCTCATGGCGAAAAAGACCGAGGGGGAGGAAGGGTCGTAGGCTGTGCCGCGGTGTCCGCGAAGATTGGTGTCCTATCGGGTGTAGCGGGTGAGGATGCGGAGAAGGGCGGGCTTGCCTTTTTTGGCTTGGGAGATGGCTGGTTTGATTAGCTTGGGGAGTTCGCGGAAGCGATGTGTGCCGCACGTCCTGCGCTTGGGATAGTTTTGTCACAAGAACCAAGCCCTTACCATTCGATGCGCTCAGGGCAGGCGGGCTGGGCCGTTCGGGGCTCAGAGTGGACTAAATTGTGACGGGCCGATGGGGGTTTGAGAATAAGAGGGATAAAAGCAAAGAAAAAGAGGCCCGCCACGGTCGGCGGGCGCTACAAAGGCAAGACCCGGGTTCGGAAAAGGAACCTGGGGCACCCGCAGAACAGCGATAAAAGCAAAGAAAAAGAGGCCCGCCACGGTCGGCGGGCGCTACAAAGGAAAGACCCGGGTTCGGAAAAGGAACCTGGGGCACACCGCAGAACAGCGATAAAAGCAAAGCCCGATAAAAGCAAAAGCAAAGAGGCCCGCCACGGTCGGCGGGCGCTACAAAGGCGAAGAGTGAACAAAAAACAGATCCCTCACCTGCGAAGAAATGCAGGTTCGGGATGACTGAGTGATGCCGGAGTGCAAAAGCAGCGAGGGGCGATTCAGTGCTGGACGTGGAATTGCTGTTCGGAGGGCAAACCGGATTTGGTGTTGGCGCGGATGGTGAGATTATGCTGGCCGGGGCCGAGGGGGATGGAGACAAGCTCGAGTTCACCGGTGCGGACGTGGAAGAGGCTTGTGCTGTCAGTGCCATCGAGCGTGGCTTGGAATGAGGCGGGATCCATGACGGGATCGTAGTAAATGACGACCGCGAGAGCCTTCTGTTCGGCGGGAAGAGTGACCTCCGGGGATAGCGGCTGAGCAAAGCTGAAGGCGCCATGAAGCGGCTGGAGGCCGCCGCTATCGAGATCCAGGCTGAACGGATCGCGACGGCAGATGAACCTGAGCTCGAAGGAACTTCCGGGGTAGGTGGGGATGGTCTGCAGCACAGCCAGAATCTGATGGTAGGAACAGGCCGGCGCCGTGCAGGTCGTGTCCATCTCGAGATCGAACGAGCCGTTGCGGGAGCTTTTGATGTGAAGAGCGTACGCTCCCGCGGCAGGGCTTTGCACACCGAAGGAATACGAAGTGACGGTAGGACCCGGATCGCTGGAATTGTCGGGGTCATTGTCCACGTTGTCCATATCACTGTGATAGCTATCGCCAACGGCGACGGGATGGCCCTTATCGTCGGTGAACGAGACGTCGAGGTAGTTATCCGTTTCCGGGCCGCCGGGAGTGGGAACAGCGGCGGCGTGAATGCCCACGTCAAAGGATTCATAAGGTGGCAGGCCATTGTCAGGCGGCGCGGGTTTAGCGAAAGCAGGGGCAACGGTGCTTGGGAGAGCGCTGCCGACGCGCTGGCCGGGCTGCCAACCGGCGGGGTAAATCGTGAACCTGGTTGGTAGGCTCGTTCCGCCGGGGGTGGTCACGGTCACGTTCAAGAAGCCGAGAAAGGAGTTCGAGGCGATGGTGTAGTCGGCGGTGATTTGGGTGGGGCTGTCCACATGAATGTTGCGGAGGTAGAGGCCGGGAGGAGTTCCAATGGAGGAGCGCGGCGAAAAGTTCGCTCCACGGAGGATGATGGTGCCGGTGTCGCCGACATGGACGGTATCCGGGACGAGCTGAGTCAAGGTGGGGCGGGCAGGAGCGGGTGGCTGTGTCGCTTGACGGGAACAGCCTGCCATTAAGAAGAAAAAGGTCAAAGAGATGGCGGGAAGGGAGTGCAGGAGGACACGGATGGAGAGGATACGTTGGGCTGGAAATTTCGTTTTCATGTTGACGATGGGCGAGCCGGTTGCCGACGCTCTCGAGATATGCTCGCTCCGAGGTTGGCGGGTCACAATGGTACTTCGAGTGGGAGATGAGCAAAGGAACAACAAAGGCGTGATTCGATGGCGTGGGATGGACGGCCCAGGAAGACGGAGTTGGGTCCAAGAGGAATGCGCGCCGGGGTCGCGGCAGGCGTTACAGGGAACAGAGATCGCTGGAGCATGAGCTGAGGTCTGTGCCTCGAAGAAGGCGAAGACGCCCGCCACGGTCGGCGGCCGCTACAAAGGATAAAGTTTCCCGCGCCTCGCTGCGCGAAGGATGGGACAACCAGGGGAAACAAAACGAAAAGCAGATCCCTCACACCGTTTTCGGAAAACGAAAACGGGTTCGGGATGACAGCGGGAAAGGCAGGATTAAAAGCAAGATCAAAGAGGCCCGCCAAGGTCGGCGGCCGCTACAGGACGGGGCACGATGTATCGTGCCCTTGCGAGGAGAGGATCTCGGAAACGGAGCCAGGTGTAAAGGGGCGCCTGGGCACACAGGGACAAAGAGCTAATCGTCTTTGGGGGGAGTGGCTGGGGTGGAGGAGGAAGAGTTGGCGCCGGTAGATGCAGAAGAGGAGGCGCCGGCGGCGGCTTGTTTGGAGCGAGCAGGAGCGGGGGAGGCGGATGAAGAGGCGGATTCTTTCTGGCCGACGTGGACATTGCTGTGGAGGAGAGCGCCGTCTTCGATGACGATGCCGTGGGTTTCCATGTCGCCGGTGACGCGGCCGGTTTTGGAGACGTGGACGCGTTCGCCCTTGAGCGTGCCCACGACCTCGCCCTGAATGACGATTTCGCGGGCGTCAATGCCAGCGCTGATGCGGGCATTGGGACCGATGGTGAATTTACCATCGGGGATGTGAATTTTGCCCTCGAAGACGCCGTCCCAGAAGAAATCCTCGTGACTGGTGAGTTCGCCCTTGATCTTGATATTGGGGCTGGTACGAGCGGGAGAATCGGAGGGAGCCGCGACGGGTGAAGGTCCCTGCGACGCTTGAGGGGCGGATGACGGAGCCGGGTTTGCGGAAGGCTGCGCGTTATTTTCTTCGGGCTTACGCCACATGAGACACCTCTAAAAGGGAGACTCGGAAGCCACGCCGAGCTGGGGGCCGACGGACAAATCCGGAAAAGCGAAGATAGTACAGCGGGGAAACGGAGTAAAGGGAAATGAAGGCCGGGCAGGCCGGCCGGAAGGCCAGCCTACCCGGAAGCGAGCGAAACTCAGGGCAATGCTGCGCCCCTTATGGGTGAGGGGCCATGGACTTGGGAGCGATGTCGCGGTCGGGAGGACGCGAAGGAAGCTTCTTGGGATTGGCCTCGACTTCCTTCAGGACAACGGCGATGGCGCGATCGAGCTGGGGATCCTTGCCGGCAATGACGTCGGCAGGATCGTTGTCCACGACGATGTCGGGATCCACGCCATGACCTTCGATTTCGAGCTTCCCTTCCGGCGAGGCGGCGGCGAAGAATTCAGGAACGAAGACGGTGCCGCCATCAAGGAGCGGTCCGCGGCCCGTGATGCCGATGACGCCGCCCCAGGTGCGCTTGCCGATGAGCGGGCCGAGGCCAGCCTGGCGGAACATGTAAGGGAAGATATCGCCATCGGAGGCGGAAGTTTCATTGATCAGGCAGACCATCGGACCATAGAAGACGGAGCCGGGATAGGTGCCGGTGTATTGAACGGTGCGGTCGAAATTGGTGCCGAGGAGCTTGCGGCTGAGGCGCTCGATGAGCATCTGAGAGACGTTACCGCCGCCATTGCCACGATCGTCCACAATGAGACCCTGCTTGCGAATCTGTGGATAGTAATACTTGATGAATTCGCGGAGGCCGGCGGCGCCCATGTCCGGGACCTGAATGTAGCCGACGCGGCCATTTGTTGCTTTGTCCACATATTCGCGATTGTGGGTGACCCAGGCGAGGTAGATGAGATCCTCCTCGCTGGTGATGGGGCGGAAGCTGACTTTGCGGGCGCCTTCCATAATGGGCTTGGAGTTGAGCGTGAACTCGACGGGATTAACAGCTTTGTTGCGAAGGAGTTCGTAAGGATTTTCGCTCGCGGTAAGATTTTCGCCATTGATGGCGAGTACGTAATCGCCGACATGGGCTTCCACGCCGACTGCAGTGAGCGGGGAGCGATAGATCTCCTCCTGATTCTGGCCGGCGAAAATTTTGGAGATGCGATAACGGCCGGAAGCGGCGTCAAGCTCGAAGCGGGCGCCGGGAAGTGCAACTTCAGGGCGCTTGGGAAGATTCAGGTCGCCGCCGGTGATGTAGGCGTGGGAGTTGCTGAGCTCGGCAATCATTTCGCCGACGACGAAGTTCAGCTCGGAGCGGTCTGCGACGTACTTGACGAGCGGCTGATATTCCTCGCGGAGAGCGTTCCAGTCATAGCCGTTCATGTTGGGAGAGTAGAAAAAGTCGCGGTAGCGGCGCCAGACTTCGCGGAACATTTCCTGCCACTCTTCCTGGGGAACTCGGTCCACGACGAGGCCGGAGGTGGAGACGACTTTGGCGCCGGCTTTTGCTTCAGGCTTGACATCATAGAGCTTGAAGTCATGTGTGCCGCGGACGAGGACCTTCTTGCCGTCGTCGGAGACGGAGAAGCCGCGAATGTCGTCGGCGAGAGTGGAGGCTTTGCGGTCTTTTAGAGAAAAAATTTCGAGAGAAGTCTTTGTGTCGGGAGCGCGGCCGTAGAAGAAGGCGCCGAAGCGCGCGTAAAGCAAGTAGTCCTTCGTGGCAGTGAGGCCGGCGTAGTTATCGCCTTCCACCGGGACGCGGGTGACGCGATCGGCCAGGCCGTCGTAGTCAATGGCGAAGTAGCCGGGCTTTTTATCTTCCTTTTTCTCTTCTTTCTTTTCTTCCTTGCCTTTTTCGGGAGAGGCGGATTTTTCGCCTTCTTTCGTGACGGTGACTTCGTCGCTTTCGGGCGGGAAAGGATTTTTCACATCCTTGCGGAGAGCGAGGGCCAGGAGATCGAAGCCGCGGTCGGTGGCGAAGTTGAATTCGATCTGGCTGATCTGCGGAGCGAAGTCATGAACGGCTTCATAGTAAAGATAGTTGCCGTCGGGATCCCAGGCCGGGTCGCGGGTATCGAAGAGCTCGCTGGTGACGCGGTGGACCTTGGCGTCCTGGACGTCCCAGACGTAAACGGTGCGGAAATTGTTGGGATCGCCCAGGGTGAAGGCGATGTGGCCGCCGTCGTTGGACCAGACGTAATCGCGCAAGTTGCCGGCGGGATCCTGAGCGATTTCGGAGACTTTTTTGTCGTCGAGCGTGAGGACGTAGAGCTTGCCGTCTTTGTCCGAGAAGGCGATGCGCTTGCCGTCGGGAGCCCAAGCGGGAGCGTAGAGCATGGCGTGAAGGCCATGAGTGAGTTCTTCGGGCTTGCCGGTGCCGTCCTGATTGATGAGATAGACTTCGTCCTCGCCATCCATATCGGAGATGAAAGCGATTTTGGCGCCGTCGGGCGACCAACTGCCCCACTTGTCGTGGGCATTGGAGGAGTCGGTGAGATTGCGCGTGGGGCCCTTTTCGATGGGAGCGGTGAAAATGTCGCCGCGGGCGACAAAAACGGCGCGTTCGCCTTTGGGGCTGAGGCCATAGTCTTCGATGTCGTTGGCGGCGGAGACTTGCGAGGGACGCATATAGACGCCGTCGTCGGGGACCTCGATGGAGAGATGGCGGGATTTGCCGGAGTTGATGTCGAAGATGTTGAGCTCGCCGTCGAGCTCATAGACGATCTGATTTTTGTGGTCGGTGCTAGGCCAGCGGAGGTCGAACTTGGTGTCATGGGTGAGCTGCTCGGTTTTTTTTGTGGCGGTGTCGTAGGAGAAGAGATTGAGTTTGCCGTCGCTGTCGGTGTCGTAGAAGATCTTGGAGCCGACCCACATGGGATCACGATGGGTGTAAAGGTCGGTGGTGATTTTTTCCGCGGAGTAGGTCTTCATGTCAAAGATGTAGAGCTGCTCGGCCCAGCCGCCCTGATAACGCTTCCAGGTGCGGAAATCGCGGGAAAGAGGCGAATAAACGATTTTGGAGGCGTCGGGAGAAAGGTCGCCAGCACCGGACTTGGGCATGGGGAGGGCGACGGGAAGGCCGCCGGTCACGGGGACGGCATAAAGGCGGCAGTCGCCAGGGCTGAAGTAGTCGCGGAGGGAGCGGAATACAATGGATTTGCCGTCGGGAGTCCAGCCGTAGACCTGATTGTCGTAGCCCCAGCGCGGAGGAAGGGGGCCATGAGCGGGATAGAAGGTGAGCTGCTTGGGGACGCCACCGGTGGAGGGGATGACGTAGACCTGCTCGTCGCCGTCGTACTGGCCGGTGAAGGCGATCCACTTGCCGTCGGGAGAGAACTTCGCGAAGAGCTCGAGACCGGGGGCGGCGGTGATACGCGTGGCGAGGCCGCCGGAGGTGGAGGCGGTCCAGAGATCACCGCCGTAGGTGAAGACGACCTTGTCACCATGGATGTCCGGGAAGCGGAGGAGCTTGGTTTGGGCGTTGGCGAGCGAGGCGAAAAACAAAAGAGCGAAGGATGACACAAGAGCAGACTTCAGCTTAATCATGATTTTCCCTCAGATGAGTGGATCTTTGGTCCGGAAAAGCGAAGAAACTCCGGGCGAGGCCCCAACCCCGTTGCTTGAGCCACCGACATTCTACACCCTCAGACGGCCAAGCCCAACGGAGAGTGAGCGAGAGCATGTATGATAGGGAGGAAATTCCTGGGATCGGTTAACCGCACGAAACAAAGAGGTTTGTTGCACGCAGAGAGTTAGAACTGCGCGATGATGGGAGAGATTCCCTGGATGAAACGATGAGGGAAGTGTTCATTTGTGACGCGGTGAGAACGCCGATTGGAAGGTTTGGCGGCGTGCTGGCTGGTGTGCGAACGGACGATCTGGCGGCGGCGCCGATCAAAGCACTGATGGCGAGGAATGAGAAAGCGGACTGGTCGCGGCTGGATGAGGTGCTCCTTGGATGCGCGAATCAGGCAGGCGAGGACAACCGGAATGTGGCGCGGATGGCGCTTCTGTTGGCGGGGCTGCCAGCAGAGGTGCCGGGGGCGACGATCAACCGGCTTTGCGCCTCGGGGATGGATGCGGTGGGCACGGCAGCGCGGGCGATTGTGAGCGGCGCGATTGAGTTTGCGATTGCGGGGGGTGTGGAATCCATGTCGCGCGCTCCCTTCGTGATGGGCAAAGCAGAAACAGCGTATCAACGGAGCGCGGAGATTTACGATACGACGATCGGGTGGCGGTTCATCAATCCGCTGATGAAGGAACAATATGGAGTGGACTCGATGCCGGAGACGGGGGAAAACGTCGCGGAAGAGTTTTGCGTTTCGCGGGAGGATCAGGATGCGTTTGCGCTGCGGAGCCAAGAGCGGGCAGCGAAGGCGCGAGCTTCGGGATTTTTCGGAGAGGAAATCGTGGAGGTGGAGGTTCCCGGTAAAAAGGCGAGTACGGTGGTTGCCGTGGACGAACATCCAAGGCCGGACACAACGATGGAAGGGTTGGCGAGATTGAAGCCCGCGTTTCGGACCCCGGGAACGGTGACGGCGGGAAATGCGTCAGGAATCAATGATGGAGCGGCGGCGATGATACTGGCTTCGGAAGAGGCGGTGAAGATTCACGGGCTAAGGCCGCGGGCGCGAGTGCTGGGGATGGCGACGGCGGGAGTGGCACCACGGATCATGGGGATGGGGCCGATACCCGCGACGGAGAAGCTGCTCGGGAGGTTGAAGCTTTCGTTGAGGGAGTTTGATGTGATTGAGCTGAACGAGGCGTTTGCGAGCCAAGCGCTGGCCTGTTTGCGGAAGATGGGAATCGCGGACGACGCGCAACATGTGAATCCGAATGGCGGTGCGATCGCGCTGGGGCATCCGCTGGGGATGAGCGGGGCACGGCTAGTGCTTACGGCTGTGCACCAGCTGGAGAAAAGAGGATTGAAAAGGGCGCTGGCGACAATGTGCGTGGGAGTGGGGCAAGGAGTTTCGATCGCGCTCGAACGCGTTTGAGGACGGGGCTCGCGTGCACGGAGGCACAGCGATTGCTCACTTCGCAGAAATATATTGCGGGGATGACACACGCGCCTTGCAGAGCCAACGCCGAGAACGTAGACTCGCGATTGTAGAATCTTCAACAGCCCGGGCCTCGATTGATTGCTTTTCCCAAAAAGGGAGGTGAACCGTGAATCCCGCTCCCACAGAACGTTTGACGACCCCTCTGATTCGCGAGAACGGCAAGCACCGCGCCACAAGCTGGGAGGAAGCGCTGGAGTGCGTGGCAAAAGGACTTCGCCTTCAGATTGAAGCACATGGGCCGCGCGCGCTCGGAATGTTCAGCTGCTCGAAGACCACGAACGAGCTGAATTACATCGCGCAGAAGTTCATGCGCTCCGTCATCGGGTCAAACAACATTGACAGTTGCAACCGGACTTGACACGCGCCAAGCGTCGCCGGTCTGGCGGCGGTATTCGGAGCAGGAGGCGGAACGAGTTCCTACCGGGAAATCGAAGAAACCGATGTCATTTTACTCTGGGGCTCGAACGCGCGCGAGACGCACCCGATTTTCTTTCACCATTTGCTGAAGGGCGTTCGGCGCGGCGCAAAACTGATCGTGATTGATCCGCGGCGCACAAGCTCCGCGCAATGGGCGCATTTGTGGCTTGGACTGGACGTAGGATCGGATATCTCTCTTGCCAATGCGATGGGACGCGAGATCATTGCTTCCGGGTTGGCGAACCAGAAATTCATCGCGCACGCGACGAGCGCGTTCGAGGCATATAGAGAGTGCGTCGAGAAATACACTCTGGAGCGCGCCGAGCAAGAGACGGGCATTCCCGCTGGAGCTATCCGCGAAGCGGCCCACGCTTATGCCAAGGCTGAACGGGCGCAGCTTTGCTGGACGCTGGGGATCACGGAACACCATAACGCGGTAGACAATGTGAGAGCGCTGATTAATCTGGCGCTACTCACGGGACATGTTGGGCGATACGGAAGCGGCATCAATCCGCTGCGTGGGCAAAACAACGTGCAGGGCGGCGGGGATATGGGAGCGTTGCCGGACCGATTGCCTGGATTTCAGCACGTGGAAAACGATGAATTGCGAAACAAGTTTGAACGGGCGTGGGGCTGCAAAATTCCGGTGACACGCGGCTGGCACCTGAGCGGAATGCTGGAGGCGATGGATCGTGGCGAGCTTACGGCGCTCTACGTCTTGGGAGAAAACCCGGCGGACTCGGAAGCGGACCGTCACCGGGCGCTGCGGCTCTTGAGCAATCTCAAGTTCCTGGTTGTGCAGGATTTGTTCTATACGCGCACAGCAGAGATGGCGAATGTCGTGCTGCCCGGGGCGGCGGGATGGTGCGAGAGCGAGGGCACGGTAACGAGCAGCGAACGGCGCGTACAACGAGTGCGGCGCGCGGTGCCTCTGCCCGAAGGCACGCGGGACGACACGGCGATCCTCTTTGAACTTGCGCGACGCATGGGCCACGACTGGGGCGAGCCGGAACCTGAAAGGATCTGGAATGAATTGCGCCAATTGAGCCCAATGCACGCGGGGATGAGCTACGCACGGCTCGAGGCCCTTGGCGGGATTCAATGGCCTTGCTATGACGAAACGCATCCCGGAGAAATGTATCTTCATAGCAGGCTGTGGGAGAGACCTCTGGTAGGACCGCGGGCCCCATTCGCGGCGGTCCAATTCGAGCCACCGGTGGATGCGCTGGACAAGGAGTTTCCCATCCGGCTGACGACTGGAAGACGGCTGGATTCCTTCAACACAGGCGTGCAGAGCGGGAAGTTCAATTCGCCCTTGCGGCGGAGAGAGGCGCTCGACATGTCTCCCGAAGATGGAGAGCTATACCAGTTGCACGAAGGCGACAAGGTGCGCGTGAGCTCACGCCGGGGTTCAGTGATCGCGCCGGTACATTTCGATGCCGGGCTTCGTCCTGGGCTTGCATTTCTGACAATGCATTTTCACAATCAGGTGGCGACGAACGAACTGACAATTGACGCCACCGACCCGAAATCCGGAACATCCGAGTTCAAGGCAACCGCAATTCGGATCGAAAAACTCCAAGGGAACTAAGTGGACCTGCATCACACTGACGATCAGCCGCCGGAATCCGAGAAGAAAGCGATTGACGTTGTGCTGGCTCCGCCGAATTCAGGGTGGGATGGATCAACCCGCGACGTAGATCTCGACCGTCACGTGGCCGCCAGAGTCTTTCCCCGAAGAGACCTGCTCCTCCCTGTTTTGCATTCCATCCAGTCCCGCATCGGATGGATCAGCCCGGGAGCCATCAATTACATCGCGGTGCGAATGAATTTGCCGCCGGCGGAGATTTATGGCGTCGCATCGTTTTACTCCATGTTTTCGCTGTTGCCGAGGCCGCTGGTCGTGGCACACGTTTGCGACGACATTGCATGCCTGACCCACGGAGCGGCTCAACTCTGTTCGACCCTGGAAAATACTCTTGGCAAAGCAGGTTCAGCCTCGGCCGATGGAAAGATGACCTGGGTTCGTTCGCCATGCCTAGGGTTGTGCGAACGGGCACCAGCGGCTTTGGTCAGCGCGGCGGGAGAGGCGCCGAAAGAGCGCGTCCTTGCTCCCGCATTGGCCGATTCAGTCCTCGAGATCATGAAGGATCTCTCGCAAGGAAAACGCTCGGCTGAACCGGATACAGCCTCAGAGAAACCGGAGATTCCGCAGGCTGGAAGTTTGACGCTGCGCCTTCTCCAACGTGTGGGTCAGATTGATCCGACGAGTTTCGAGGAATATCGGGGAGCGGGTGGCTATACCGCCCTAACTCGTGCGATCGCGATGGGGCCGGAGGCCGTAGTGCGAGAAGTGATCGAATCGAGGCTTTTGGGGCGCGGCGGAGCGGCATTCCCGGCCGGAAAGAAATGGGAGGCGGTGCGGCGGCAGTGCGACCGGCGGCCTCATTACGTTGTTTGCAACGCGGACGAATCGGAACCGGGCACGTTCAAGGACCGCATCCTGATGGAGGGCGATCCATTTGCAGTTCTGGAAGGGATGACCATTGCAGCGTTTGGCGCGTGCGCCGAAAAGGGCTACATCTATATTCGCGGTGAATACCCGATTGCGGCGGAACGGCTTAGCCATGCAATTGAGTCCGTGCGGAATCACGGAATGCTCGGGAAAAACATCCTGGGCTCAGAGTTTTGTTTTGATGTCGAGCTGCGGCGAGGAGCGGGAGCTTATATTTGCGGCGAAGAAACCGCGCTTTTCAACTCGATCGAGGGATACCGAGGGGAGCCGAGAAACAAACCACCCTTCCCGACCGAGGCAGGGTTATTCCGAAAACCGACGGTCGTCAACAACGTCGAGACGCTGGTCAACATTTTAGAAATTATGCTCAAGGGTGGAGCGGCATACGCAAAAATTGGAACTGCAAATTCGTGCGGCCATCGTCTTTTCTGTGTTTCCGGACACGCAGTACATCCGGGAGTGTACGAATTCCCTTTTGGCGTGTCGCTCCGGTATGCGATCGAAGCGGCGGGAGGAGTTGGCGGCACGGGGAAATTGCAGGCAGTCTTGTTGGGGGGCGCTGCAGGATCGTTTCTGTCCCCGAACGAATTGGATACCCCTCTCACATTTGAGGACACGCGAGCCATTGGGGCGACGCTGGGCTCGGGCGTCATCATGTTGTTCGACGATTCCGTGGATCTGAGACAAATCCTCCTGAGGATCGCTGAATTCTTCCGTGAGGAAACCTGCGGGCAGTGCGTCCCTTGCCGGGTGGGGGTCACTCGCCAGAAGGAAACTTTGGAACGGATGATTGAGGGAAAGCCGTCAGGAAGAGGAGGGCAGGAGATTCGATTGCTCCAAGAAATGGCGCAAGCGATGCGGGACGCATCAATTTGCGGACTGGGACAGACGGCCTCGAGCGCCATACTGTCTGCGGTGGAACGTTGGAGTTTCTTCTGATGGCCGAATCTCACGACGCACCGTCCTTACTGACTCCTGTCCCGCGAGGACCAGTGCCCCAGCCCCCCGCGGCACCGCTGTGTCGCGAGTTGGAAATTGAAATTGACGGCGAACGCGCGATGGTCCCCGAGGGCGCGACGATCCTAGAGGCGTCGCGAAGTCTCCGGATAGACACGCCGACGCTCTGCTTTCTTGAGAGCCTTACGCCCGTGAATGTTTGCCGAGTGTGCGTAGTGGAAGTCGAAGGGTCGCGTGTTCTGGTGCCCGCTTGCTCCCGAAAAGTGGAGTCCGGTATGAAGATCAAGACAGATTCGGAGCGAGTGCGTTTGAGCCGGCGAATCGTGCTTGAATTTCTCGCCTCGTCCGTGGACGTCAGCACGGCGCCGGCGCTGCTAACATTCATGAATCGCTACGGCGCTGATCCTGAACGTTTCGGAAAAGCGAGAAGTCATGCCCGTCAGCCGGTCAAGATTGATAATGAGCTCTACGTCCGGGATTATGCGAAATGCATTCTCTGCTACAAATGCGTCGAGGCGTGCGGGGTGGATGCACAGAACACCTATGCCATCAGCGTCGCAGGGCGAGGGTTCGAGGCGCGGATCGCCACAGAATTTGATGTGCCGCTGCCCGAGTCCGCTTGTGTGTATTGCGGGAATTGCATCGGGGCATGCCCCACCGGCGCGTTGATGTTCCTGTCCGAATACGAAATGCGGCAAGAAGGGACCTGGGACGAATCCAAACAGAGCCGCACAGACACGATTTGCCCTTACTGCGGGGTAGGATGCACGTTGACGGTCCATGCGCAAGAAGGGGAAATCGTAAAGATTTCCTCTCCCTTAGATCACTCGGTTACCCACGGACATCTTTGCATCAAGGGAAGATTCGGATGGCAATTTGTGAAGACTGACGGGCAGAAGCGCTCCGAATCAACGGATGACAGCGAAAGAAAGTAAGCCGGGATCCAAAACGCGGCGATACTCGGCTAGACGCCAACGATCGCGCCGGAATCGTCCACGTCAATGGAGGCGGCTCGCGAAACCTTGGGCAGGCCGGGCATCAGCATCATATTGCCGGAAATGACGACGACGAAACCTGCGCCGGCAGAAAGCGAAGCATCGGTAACGTGGAGTGTCCAACCCTCGGGCGCCCCCATGAGTTTGGGATTATCCGTCAAGGAATACTGTGTCTTAGCGATGCAGACGGGCAGCCGACCGTGGCCCCAATCTGTAAATTGGCGAAGCTTTTCGGTGGCCATGGGACTGAACTGCACATCGGCTGCGCCATAGATCTGTCTTGCGACTTTCAAAACTTTTTCGGCAAAGGGCTCTTCGAGCGAGTACATGGGGCGCACGTCGGGTGAAGGGTTTTTCTCTATGAGTTCGACAACCTGTTCGGCAAGCTCCTGAGCACCTGGCCCGCCACGAGTGAAAGCTTCAGAGTAAGCGGTGGTCACACCGTGCTCACGGCAGTAGGCGGCTAGCTTCTGAAGATCCATCTGGGTGTCAGCAGGAAAGCGATTCAGAGCGACGATTGTCGGCACGCCGAAGCTGCGCAGAATGCGGATATGGCGGCCCAGGTTCGGAAGACCCCGAACAAGGTCTCCTTCTCCCTGGTTCTTGATGCTCTGCACTGTCGTCACAAGAACCGCAGCAGACGGAGTGTTTCCTGATTGCTGCATGACGATATCGAAATATTTCTCGGCGCCCAGATCGGAAGCGAATCCAGCTTCATTGACAACGTAGTCCGCAAGGCGCATTCCCATTTGCTGGCAAATGACGCTGCTCGTTCCGTGAGCAATGTTTCCGAACGGCCCGGCGTGAACGAATGCCGGAGTGCCATCGGTGGTTTGGACCAGATTGGGAAGAATAGCCTCGGAAAGGAGCGCCATCATGCCGCCCGTCGCTACGAGGTCCCGGGCGCAGACTGGCTTTGCGTCCCGGGAAACCCCTACGACGATGGAGTCGAGACGGCGCCTGAGATCCTTAAGATCGCGAGAGAGGGCAATGATAGCCATGATTTCAGATGCGGCAGTGATTACGAATCCAGTCTTGCGACCCCCACCGTCTCTTTTGCTGTCCAAAGCGACGGCGATGCGGCGCAAGGCACGGTCGTTCATATCCAGGGCTCGGGGCCAACTGACCTTTTCGGGGTCGAGATTCAATTCGTTGCCGTGGAAAAGATGGGCGTCCAATAGGGCGGCCAACAGATTGTGCGCGGAGGAGATGGCATGGAAATCGCCATGAAAGTGGAGATTGATCTTGGCGGCAGGCTCGATTTGCGAAAGCCCTCCTCCGACTGCGCCACCTTTCATGCCGAAGACGGGACCGAGCGAAGGCTCTCGCGATGTGATGACCGCTTTCTTGCCAATCAAGGAGAGGCCTTGTGTCAGGCCGATGGCGGTGACGGTTTTGCCCTCGCCGGATGCTGTTGGCGTCGTGGCGGTGACCAGGATCAATTTTCCGCGCGGGGGAAATGCAGGATCCGCGAGAAGTTCCAAGCGGATTTTCCCGCCATACCGCCCAACGGTTTCAAGATATTGCTCGGGTAACTTGACTTTGCGCGCGATTACATCAATCGGAACAAGTGTTTTTTGCATAACAGGGGAAGATCAGTAAGGGGTTAAATCACTAGACTATTATATCTATCTTTGGGCACAACGATGAATCGGGTTTCCCATTTTCTTGGGAAAGGCGAAAGGAGCGAGCGCACAAGGCCGAACGTGGCGAAATGCGATGCGCGGGCTTCTCCGTCCAGATGCGCGGCGCTTGTCCTCGCGGAGGACTGCACACTTTCCGCCATACCATAGCCAGCCGAAGAAAAGTGATGAGTGTCACCCAGGCGGCAGGCCATTCGCCGCGAAGGTTCAAGGATACGTTCGACGTAATAGACGGTTCAAGATGAATGGCGGTAGGTGGGCCAGCCGAGATAGCGTGTGGTGGCTTCTTGGATCGCTTTCGCGACGGTGGAGAAATTTGCGGCGACGTGGTGCTCGAAGCCGTTTTCGCAAATGTAGTGAAGTAGACGCTGCATTTCGGGGATTTCCACGACGCCCGCGCCGCCGAACGTCTCGAGCGGATCGTCGGTGAACCGGCCTTCTCCAACGTAGCCGCGAATCTTTCCGGCCCGGTCGTCCGTGGAGAATCGAGCAAAGCTCATTGCACCGGCTTTGACCAAGCCTTCGCAAGTTCCGAAGGTGTTTTCTTTCCCGACGGTGCCGGCGATGATCGCCTGATATTCCATTTTCACATTCTTGAAAAAGTGTTTCGGCAAATTGCTGCAGTGAAAACAAACGGCCTTGTTGGGATCCGAGCCGTAGTTGTTGTTCCAGTCGAGCAGGGCGCTCGGCGTGCCGGAAGCAAGGCGCAACATGTGCATACTAAGCACGCCGCAGACGTCCACTTCGCAGGCGCTGGAATGCAAGTTGTCGCTCATCATGCTCATCATGGTGCAGGGGACCACCCCTAGGTTTTCCTCGAGCGAAGTCCAACACTGCACGGCGCTCACAATGACTTCCGTAGCTTTCATCCATGCGTCCACGACTGCGGAGAGCTTGGCCATTTTGAGTAGAGCCGCATCCGGAACGCCTGCGGTGGAAACATACGCTCGAATGGCCGCGAGCTTGGCTTGCACGCTTTCGTCGGTGTCCTTCAGCCGCCCGATACGGCCGAGGACCTCACTCAGATCCAGCGTCTCGACGGAAATTCCATTGGCTTCGAGAATTTTCTCACTATACCTGACGGTGTTAAATGCAGCGGGGCGGGCGCCGATGGAGCCGATACGGAGATTCTTGAGGCCGCGGACCACGCGGCAAGTTGCGGCGAAGGCATCGAGATCGCGGGCGAACTCCGGAGAATCGGGAGAAACGGTGTGAAGGGTGGTCAAAGTGTAGGGAATGCCGTACTGCGAAAGATTATTGCAGGCGGACATTTTTCCGCAAAAGCTATCCCGGCGGTGCGTGATTTTCATCTTTCCGGGCGTATCGGGCGTCGCCTGGACAAGCACGGGAACGTTCAAGCTTGCAAGGCGGAGAGTGTCCGCAATGGCCCGCTCGTCACCGAAGTTCGGGAGGGTGACGATGACGCCCTCGATGTCGTCCGCATGTTTGCGAAACAGGCCGGCGCAACTCCTGGCTTCTTCGTAGGTTTCGACAGCGCCGTGTTTGCTCTGGTCTTCGCCAAGAACGACCGCGGCAAAGCTCGCTCTCTCGAGAGCTTGAAGCATCTCCTGGCGGCCGCTGGATGCCAGATGGCCGGGGAAGAAACCGCGATTGCCGACAATGACGCCAAACGTGCCTTTCGCGCTCATCTCCAGAAACTCCTCCTCACGCGCCGCTCTTGGGCCGGTATATGGCGACGTATCCGCCGCCGATGACAATCAAGAGTGCGCCCCACCACACGGGCGCGTGCAGGTTCGAAAGAACGGTGTCAGGTGGGTGCGGCCATTCCGCCAAGCCGCTGGCGAGTATCAACACGCCATAGATCAGAAGTAACAGGCCCACAAAGAACCATACGGGAATAATGTGATGTTTCTCGGTCATGATTTTCACCAGAAAATGATCTGCAAGACGACCAGAGCGATGAGGGCCAGAGCACCCCAGACGGCAGGTTTGTGGAGCCAGCTTGCGTGCTCCTCGCGCGGGACATCCGTGAGGCTATAGACGAGCCCTCGCAACTCCTCGTCAGGTTTGGGCTTCGTCACCACAGTGACGAGCACGGTCACCACAACACACGTGATGCACGCCCAGAGCGCCTGGTACATGTCCTGAGCGAGTCCCGAAGCTTGTGGATCGAGAGCGAACACGTGGACCCAGCGGGCAGGATCCAACTTATTCAACGTAAAGATCGTAACCGAGGATCCGACGCCAGCGAGCAAGCCCCAGAATCCTGCGGCGCGCGAAACGCGTTTCCAAAGCATCCCCAGCAATACCGTCCCGAAGAGCGGGGCGACGAACATGCCAAAAAGAGCCTGTACATAGTCCATGATGCTCGCGAAATGCATGACGATATAGGCGGTTCCGATACTAATGAACAGGCCGATCAGCGTGCACCAGCGGCCCATCGTCACGTAATGCTGGTCGGAAGCGCTTTTCCGGAGGAACGGCCGGTAGATGTCATAGGTCCAAACCGTGGCGAAAGCGCTGACGTTACCGGCCATACCAGCCATAAAGCCGGCGACAAGTGCGGTAATGCCCAGACCAAGCAAGCCCGGCCCGCAGTAGCGCACGAGCATGAGCGGGAGGACAGCATCATAAGAGTATTGACCCGAGCCTGCAGCGCTTGCCGGTACCAGGTGGAACGGCAGGACGGCCAAACCGAGCAGACCGGGAAGAATCACAATGAGGGGCACGGCCATTTTGAAAAAGGAGCCAATGATGGGAGCCATCTTCGCGGAACGAATGTCCTTGGCGGAAAGCACGCGCTGCACGACCAGAAAATCCGTTGTCCAGTAAGCCATGGACTGGACCGCGCCCAAACCAAAAACGATTCCGATCCAGGTGATGCCCATGGGATTTGAGGAAGCCGACTTCATCGGCCCCCACATGTGCGTGAAATCCTGGCCAGGGAAATTCTGGTGGATGCGCGCGACCATGCCGCTCCAACCGCCTGCTTCCACCAGTCCAAGAATGGGAATCAGCAGCGCGCCGAACCAGATCAGGAAAAATTGGAGAACTTCATTGAAAATGGCGGAAAAGAGACCACCGGCAGCAACGTAAACACCCACGGTTAATGACGAAACCCAAATGCTGAAGTTGAGGTTCCACCCGACGACTACCTTCATCACCACAGCCATCGCGTACATATTCACGCCGGACATGAGGATGGTCATGACGGCAAAGGTGATGGCGCTCAATCCGCTGGCCCCGGGACCATAACGAAGTTGCAAATAGCCGGGAACTGAATGCGTTTTGGAGATGTAGTAGAACGGCATCATCACCAGGCCCAAAAACACCATGGCCGGAATGGCGCCGATCCAATACCAATGCGCGGCCATGATACCGTACTGATAGGCGTTTCCGGCCCAACCTAGAAGCTCGAGCGAGCCGAGATTGGCGGAAACAAAGGCCAACCCCGCGACCCAAGCGGTCATTTCGCGGCCCGCCAGAAAGAAGTCTTCTCCGGTCCTGGCGAAACGCTTGAGGTAAAAACCGATGGCGAGGACGAGCGCAAAGTAAACGATTACTATGACGAGATCTGTGGGCGCGAGTTTGACCAGGCGCCCGGTGTCCAGCATTGCCAGGAAAGCAGTCATCGGCTCCTACCCACGTCCTTTCTCAGTTGGCGCTACTCAAAAGTTTTCACAAAGCTTATACATGCGCCAGAAATCCTAAATCAACTTCGAGGAGAACCGAAAACGTACGTTTGACCCTTTGATCTATCCACCACGAAACTCCCAGTAAACGTGTACCCGGCGGAAGAATATACGGCTCGGAAAGCATATCCTAATTCCGCCTGGATTCCACGCAACTGACTCCCTTGGGATGTTGATGGTGACACTTCGCTTGGGCTCTAATTCACTCACGAAATCGGGCCGCCAGTCCAACTCGCGGTCTGAAAGAATAGGAGCATGCGAATCCCCCGAAAACAACGTCAGTCCAACATTCGTTCGCCGGTTCGCGTCAAAGCCAGCGTCAACTTCCCGAAAATTTATAGACAGTCTCGGATCGGGATTCTTTACCTGGGCGCAAAATCACCGAAGGAAAGTTCGCGTGGTGCACGGAATCCGGGAAATGCTGGGTCTCGAGGCAGAAAGCTCCGTACTTTTCGTAAGCTCCCCCAACGCCGTGAAGACTTCCGTCCAAGCCAATGGCGATGTAGAGTTGCACCCCGGGTTGGGTGGTCCACACTTCCAACTCTCGGCTCGAAGACGGATCCTTCACTTCGGCGATGCGGCGCAACTCGCCCGCTTTTCCGTTTAAGACATAGTTGATGTCGTATCCCCCGACTTTGGGAATTTCTGAAATGCGCGCTCCGATTTCCATCGGCTTGCGAAAATCGTAGGGCGTTCCCTGCACGGATTCAAGTTTACCGGTGGGAATGAGCGTATCGTCGGTGGGAGTGTATTGATCCGCATTCAGCCAAAGGACATCTTTCAAAATATTGCCGCTTCCCGCCCCTGATAGGTTGAAGTAACTGTGATTTGTCAGATTGATGGGGGTGGCCTTGTCCGTCTTTGCCTCATAGGAAATCTTGAGCGCATTGTCGTTCATGAGGGCGTAAGTCACGGAAACGGTAAGATTGCCGGGATAGCCTTCTTCCTCGTCCTTGCTGACATAAGTGAATTTCACGGCAGCGCCGTTGGTTATCTTGAGGGGCTCCGCTTTCCACACCCGGCGATTGAAGCCGATTTTCCCGCCGTGAAGAGAATTTGGGCCGTTGTTGATCGCCAGAGTGTATTCCTGTCCGTCAAGGGTGAATTCGCCTTTTGCGATGCGGTTGGCGTAACGGCCAATCGTCCCTCCGAAATAAGGCTCATTGCCGAGGTAGCCCTGCAAGTTGTCAAATCCCAAAACAACGTCCGCTTTCTTGCCGTTCTTGTCGGGAATCCACAATTCAGTTAGCGTCGCGCCGTAAGTAATCACCTTGGCTTCGGAGCCTTCTGCATTCTGAAGTGTGTATTGCTCGATGGCGGTGCCGTCGGGCAGTTTGCCGAAAACTGATTTCTGCACTCGCGCTTCAGCCCCCGTGGCTCCCAAAGTTGCCATGTTATTTGGAGCGACCATAAGTACAAGCAGCACAAGAGGGAAAATGTGACGAGCATTCGCGGGAAGCCTCATGCCGACTCTCCTCTGGGAAGTTCAAACTCACGGTATTCATGTATATCATTTTTTCCCCATGGAATGTGTAAGCGGACTGGTACCGAACACGATGGTCAGTTCCGGCGAGGCAATCTTGAGTCCCTCTCATGCTCGAAGCGTTGAATTTCCCTGTGCGCCTTTCTGGATCGCACGAGCCTGCCGATCCTACTTATTCATGGAGCAACAGAAACCGAAGTTCCTGAGTAGACTACCATCTTGTCGGCTTCTTCCGTGGGTCCAATTCCCTGCCCATGGCCGTCGCTGACGAAGACAATCCGGAAAGTGCGGCTTTGGAGCATCCCGGGAAATTTTCCGCTTCTTGAACCGATGGTCAGTGTTTGCTGGGCCTCGTTCCATTGCATCGGGATGGTGGCGTAAACACCTTTCTCATAGTCGTAGGAATCGCCTTCATCTTCATAAAGTGTGAATTTGCCATCCGCCCCGCGGTAAACGCGCAATTCTATTGGGTCTGGTGGCTTCTCCTGTGTGTACTCCTCCTCGGGTCCCATCGGCACAATCGAGCCTGCGCGGACAAATAATGGCAGGCGGTCGAGAGGCGCTTCTACTGTTACGTCGCGCCCGCCAGACAATTTCTTGCCGGTCCAGAAGTCGAACCAAATCGTCCGAGGCAAATACACACTTCGGGAAGTTGCTCCCGGCTCGGTGACGGGATTCACCATGATTGCGGGACCGAAGAGGAACTGATCGGCAATGTTTCGCGCGCGAATGTCCTCGCGGAAATCCATCACCAGCGCGCGCATCGGAGTGTAGCTCTGGCTGGTGGTCATCCATGCGACCGAATAGATGTACGGCATCAGGCGATAGCGCAGTTGATCGTAGCTGGTCAGCAACTTTTGCGTTTCAGGGCCGTAAGACCAGATTTCGTTTTGATTCGAGGTGCGCGTACCGTGGGCGCGGAAAATCGGGCTGAACGCGCCGAATTCAAACCACCTGGCGTAGAGCTCCCGGTAGGCGGGATCATCCGGATTCGCAGAAATAAAGCCGCCAATGTCTGTGGTCCAGTACGGCAGTCCCGAGAGTGAATAGTTCAAGCCCGCAGGAATCTGCCGGCGAAACGTAACCCAGTTCGGTTCGACATCGCCCGACCAGACCGCAGCGGCATTCCTCTGTTCACCCGCAAACGCCGACCGCGATAGGATGAAGACTCGTTTCCGTTCGCTTGCAGCTCGCTGTCCCGTGTACACAGCGGTCGTGGTCATCAGCGGGTAGAGATCGGCGAACCGCGCGCCGCTACCTTCCGCCGTTTGATGGTCCATAAGAATCGAGTTTTCCCGCCCTTCCGTTTCGGGCTCCGTGGTGTCTAACCACCAGGCATCCACGCCAATCTTGAAGAGCGCATCGTCCATCAGCTTCCAGTAATACGCCCTGGCTTCCGGGTTGAACGCGTCATAAAGGGCCTGTCCGGCGGGATGGAATCCTGGGATTTTGGTCTTCGCGATGAAATAGCCCTTCTTGTCCATGTAGTCGTACACCGGGGATCCTGGCCGAAAGAAAGGCCAAACGGAGACCATCAAGTGCACGTGTTCACCATGAAGCTGTTCGATCATGCCCTTAGGGTCGGGATAGTTCTTGTTCCATACGGGATCGCCCATGATGTTCCACCAGAACCAATCCTGGACGATGTTGTCGAGCGGGATATTCAGGTCGCGATATTTCTTTGCGATCGCAAGCAGTTCAGCCTGGGAATCGTAGCGGTTTTTGCATTGCCAGTAGCCGTAGGCCCATTCTCCGAAAAGCGGCGCTCCTCCAGTTAACTCCCGGTAGCCCGCGATGATCTTGTCGAAGTCGGGGCCATAGATGAAGTAATAGTCCATTTGATCCGCTACATCGGAACTGACGTAAAGCGCGTTGACAAAGCGATTATTGAAGCGGCTTCTCGATGGATTGTTCCAGAAAATTCCATAACCTCTGCTGGAGAGCCACATGGGGATCGAAATGTTGGTGTTGTCTTGAGAAATATCCACGGACTCGCCGCGATAATTCCAGACACCCGCCTGATGCTGACCCAGGCCGTAAATCGCCTCCTCCGAATCCCACATGTTCGTGAAACGCTCAAGGTGAAACGTCTTTTCTCCATTCACCTCCACTGGCGTCATGGTGCGGTCATTCTCCGCCGTGAGTTTTTTTCCAGTCGAATCCAGAAAAAGGACTGAGCTATCCTTGCGCGCCACGACGAGCTTCAACGCGGCTGTTGTGAGGGTAATGTTCTCCTGGGTCGCCACCACTGTGAATTTCGCATGCGGCCACTCTTTTTTGATGACAACGAAATCCTTCACCTTGGGAAACCTATTCGTGGGAGTGTAGAGAACACGCACGATCGAATCCGTGCACACCCGTAGTTTCAAGATTCCTTTTTGTAACACAAGTTCGGCGCCGTCCGGTTCTTGCCTGACCTCCATCACCGGATTGAGCGGATTCCACTGCGCGACCACGGGTGGAGCGTCGGCGGAGAGGCAAGCAGAGACGACGATGAACATGAAGCGAATTTGACGCATGACCCGCCACGGGCGGGAGAAACCGCAAAGGTTCATCATGATAAACGATCACGGCAACACGAAATGCTGCACCCCCGGCACTTTCACATTGCCCTTCCTGTGTGTCAATCGCTTTTGTGTTTCGAGAGCAAATGCGGACGAGTGCGTGAATCCGAGTGCGCGATCATGTCAACATCATGATGGGTCGTCAAATCCCCGAGTCAATGTGGAAAGGAGGCTTGCGATGAATCGTAAACTCGACTACTTCTCGTGGGCGGGCGCGGCTGGGGGAGCGGCAGGCTTTAACGCGGCTGCCGCCTTTTGCAATTCTGTGATAGACGAGGCAGGAATCTCATAGAGTTCGGACTCGCCGTCCCGCTTGGCGATGTAATTCTCGCCGGCCTTGGAAATGAGCACTTTCTCCGTGCGTTTCTTGTCGTTCGAATCCACGGTAATTTCGATTTCGGGATTGGTGAAACCGCTTTCCGGAAACTTATCAGCGGAAAGATCGCGAATTTTCTCCAACAGATCGTCGGCGGAATCCAGATCCAGTTTCTTGCCGTCAGGACCCCACCAGTCCGTTCCGGAGCGCGTCAAGAAGTAGGCTTTCGCTCCATCATGGACTTCCATCTTGTCGGGATCGCTGTAGCCGAAGTCAAAGAGCTTCTTGTTCAGAAAGTCATCGAGTTTCTTGTCGAGCCCCATGCCAACATTGCTCGGCACTTTGTAGATTCCCGGAACCACGGATGACTTCGCGAAGTAGTCGTCTTTGACCTTGCGAACCTGCAGCTCCTGCGTTCCGGAAAGAGCGCTCACTTGGACGGTCGCGATCTCTTTTCCCGATGCAAATCCAGCGGCCTGTTTTTTCTGTTCGCTCGGTGTACCCTCCAACTGCATTTTGGCATCGCGGAGGGTGCGCACCAGTTCATCCACCTGGAAGCTGTCCGCGCGCATCGGCCTTGGCTTCAAGATCTGCCACTCGTCCTTGTTCCGACCAAATTCAATGGACTGTTTTGGCGTGGAGAGAGCGATTTCGCTGGCCTTATCGAAGTTCGCTGTAAGCAGCCGCTTATCGCGAAGATCGTCCGCCTTTTTGTCAATACTAGACTTGTTGTAGTTCGCGATGGTGAAGACGCGCGGATCCCCGGCTACGGTCACGTAGTACGCATTGCCGGCGGGGGTTTCATCTCCGATCAACAGCTTGTGCACCTTGTTTCCGCCCGCGGTCACATCTACTTCAAGCGTGGGATTTTTCAATCCGAATGCAGAAAGGTCGCTCGCTTTGTCCTCGATCAGGCGTTCCGAATCGAGCGAGGAGAGCGTGGAAAGCATGCTGGTCACCGCGTCCTGATCCGCGCCCAATTGATTGGGTTGCGTAAGTTTCCAAGTGCCGTCGGCTTTTTCCAGCGCGACCTCCGGCTGCCCTTGCTTCTTGATGTCGACCTGGAAGATGTCAGCTTGCTTCAAGCTCAGGACTTTCGGCGTTGTGTCTACCGCTGCCTTTACCGTGTTGTCCGAGGGCTTTCTATGGTTGGACCAATATAATGTCCCCGCGAGCGCGGCGAGCACTACTGTAGCAATTAACAATCCGCGGAGTTTCATCATCTCGTTCCCGCCAGGAACCGGCGACACTGGTGCACGTTCCAGACTCCTTCCCACATCGGACGTTTCATCGCCGCCGCCACCATACCAAGATGCCTTCGAAGATTACGGCGAGAGGGATAAAGAATTGGCTGGTCAGTCGCACCCAATTGAATTGAGCTTGCGTGAGCGTAAGCCGGCGGTTGTCCGGAGCTTTTGGCCGAATGGAAATAAGATCCTCGTCGGAGGAAAGCCAATTGACCGTATTCATCGCGAGATCGCTATTGCCGTTGAATCCGATAAACGAATTGGCGGCCCAGGAAGAACTCCCGACGACGACGAATCTTCCCTGGGAGTTCGGCTTGCCGGTGTCGTATGTCCCCGCCGCCGCAACAGTCAGAGGACCTTTCTTGTTGTCAGGGTCATTTGGATTCACTGCGGGAGAATCCAGTTTCATCGTCGCCAAACTGTCCGGAGAAGAACCAAACAGTTTCTCCACCGTAGTCTTCGCGCCGTCTTTTGTCTCGAGGGAGCGCGCCAAAGGGAAGCCCGTGGCCGTGCCCTTCATTTCGTTCACGATCGGATGGGGATCGTATCGGGCCACGATCGTGTATTGAGGACCGAGACCCAGAAGTTTGCCGACCGGATTGAGATCCAGAATCAGATCCTTATCGGGGGTGACACCCCAATCCGCGAGGACTGCCGTAAGGGCATCGTTATCGGCAATTTCGGCGCGTCCCAGCTTCAGCGGAGGGTCAAGCAAAAATAATGCCCGGCCGCCTCCTTGCACGTAATTCTTGATCGCATCCACTTCCGGCTGCTGATAGTCCGTGACGGGCCCGCCGACGACGAGCACGGTACAGTCCTGGGGAACATCGGTTTTGGTCAGAAGATCAATGGATTTGGTCTCGTACTCGTCTTTTCCAAGAAGATCCTTGAAGCGCGAGTAGCCGTTGCGGCCCGAGTCATCAATTTGGTGTTCGCCGCTTCCGGCCACGAAGCACACTGTACGCGTGGTCTGCTTCAGATCGCGGATGAAGGCGCCTGTAAGGTCATCCTCGGAGAGACTCTTGGCTTGCTCTTTGCGGTCTCCGATCTGAACGACGGTAGTGCCGTATTCCCTGATGCCGGCCTCACGAGCCAGTTCCGGTTCTTTGTCAGGGTCCACATACTTCACATGCACCTTGGGCGAAAGATCGGCGTACTCCTGCAGTTTGTCTTTGGCTTCGCCAAAGCGCGTGCTCTGATCGTAGTAGGTGAGCGTAGCCGGTTCTTTCAGTTCCCTCACGATCTTGGCGGTTTGTTCGGAAAGGCTGTAGCGCTTGTTGGAAGTAGTGTCGAGGGACTTGTTGTAGCGGTTCGCCAGCACGTTTGCGACCGAAAGGATGGCGAGCACCACGGCAATGTAAAGTGTCGCGTAAAGGATGTAGCGCGTCTGGCGCGCCTTCAAGAGATTCAGGTTCATTTACGTCCTCCACCTGAGGGATTCCATCGAGCGCGCCGTCAGGAATAGCCCGAGAAAGATCAAACTGACGTAGAACACCGCGTCTCTTGAGGAGAGCAGCCCCTTGGAAAACGAATCGAAGTGCGTCAGCACAGACATGTAACCGACCACGGTTGCCCAGGTTGCGGTGTTATACCCGCTCACCCATTCGAGCACCCATAAAATTAGGCAAACTCCGAATGTCGCAGCACCCGCAATAATCTGATTTTTCGTCAATGTGGATATGAAGGTGCCGATCGCAAGCAAGGCACCCGCTTGCAACAGGAGCCCTAGATAAGCGATCGCCAGAGGCTTCCAATCCGGATTGCCGTACTTGAAGAGCCACGCGAAATTCAGCGCGGTGAGAAGCAACATGCAGGCGTACAAAACGACCGACGCAAACCATTTGCCTAGAATCACCTCGGTATCGCGGATGGGAGACGTCGTCAGGAGTTCAATCGTGCCGGTGCGCTTTTCCTCCGCAAACAATCGCATGGCGATCAGCGGAATGAAGAAGAGCCCGACAACGCTGACGTTGGAAACAAGCGGGCGAATAATCTGCTCGTTCAGATTCATCGGGAAAGTCTCGCCACGCATCTGCGATTCCAGGCCCATCATGATGAAGGTGCCCACGGCATTCCAGAAAAAGAAACCGAAAATTACCGCAAACATCGTGAGCAGAAGATACGCCACCGGAGAAACAAAATAGCTGCGCAACTCCTTCTGACAGACGATCCATACGTTTCTGATTGAGTTCATCCCTGGGCTCCCGCGACAGCCAGTTTTTCCGGCGCGAATTTTCTTGTGGAATTGTCGTTGGCTTCCTCTCCCGTAAGTTGCAGGAAGACTTCTTCCAGGCTCACCGCAGCGTTTCTTAATTCATTCAAGTCCCAACCGGATTCCACGACGGCTCGTGCGATTTCGCCCCGCAGACCTTGATTTGCTTTACCTTCAACCTCGAACACCAGGCAATCCGGAAGAGAATCCTTCTGGACGACGCCAACCACGCCCGGGATTTTTTCGAGGCGCTTCTGCACGGTCGCGGGTTGCAGCGCTCCGTTGCGGCCGGCAACTTCCACAAGAACGGAGCCGGCGCCCTGCGCACGAGCTTGCAGGTTGTTCACGGAATCCGTGGCGACCAGCTTTCCCTTGTTGATGATGATCACCTGCTCGCAGGTTTGTTCCACTTCCGGAAGAATGTGCGTGCTCAGGATGATCGTATGATCGCCCGACAGGCTCTTGATCAAATCGCGTGTTTCGTTGATTTGCTTTGGGTCGAGGCCCGCGGTGGGCTCATCGAGTATCAAGACATCTGGATTGTGAATGATTGCCTGAGCCAGCCCAACTCTCTGGCGGTACCCTTTCGAAAGTTTGCCCAGGACCTTCTTTTGAACGTCTTCCACGGCGCAGCGCTCCAGTACAAACCCAACGCGCTTCTTCAATTCTTCGCCGCGTAGGCCCTTGATTCTTCCCACGAACTGCAAATATTCGGTGGTGCGCATCTCCGGATAGAGTGGCGGCGTTTCCGGCAAATAGCCGATCCTCCTCTTCACCTCGAGCGGCTCTTCCAGAACGTTGAATCCGGCAACCGTAGCGGTGCCGGAGCTGGGCGGCAGAAAACAGGTCAGCATGCGCATCGTGGTGGTCTTCCCGGCGCCATTCGGCCCGAGGAATCCCACGATCTGCCCTTTTTCCACCTCGAAGGAAATGTGGTCAACGGCGGTGTTGTGTGCGTACCTCTTGGTAAGCTGCTGGACGTTTATCATTGTTTTTTTCAGTCTTACGGAAAAACACGAAGATGCCCTGCGGTACTTCGCAAGCAAACGACTTCAAGTCGCGCACATTATGCTATGAAGCCGTGGAACCTCTTGTCAATCATTGATCTGCGATCGGCTGCACCGGGCAACGAAGTTCCGCGGGAAGCACCAGGACAAACTGCCACTTTCACCATTACCGCAGGTTGGACGTGAGTCCAGCCGGAAACGTTGCCCGAAACTCGATTTTTTTTGGAATCGGCCGTGTCATTTCAAAATCGCACCATCTGGTGGGCGGCGAACCCTGCGTCACGTCGCGTCTTCATTCGGTTTCGAGACGGGCACACGCTCTCAGTACGATACTTGCAGTTTAAGCTATAACGCTGTATATAAAAATAATCGCTTCCATCTTTGCCCAGGTTTAGTGTACCCAGCGGCAACAAGAGAGGCTCGGGCCCTTGGATAAAATTGTCATCAGCCCCACCGAGTTGTCTGAAGTCGGCGAGGATCCAGGGCAAGCAGCCCGCGTCGAGCCAAAGCTCCCGCCGGCAATCCCGTGGTGGGGCCGCGTGCTCCTTGCGCTGCTCACGCCATTCCTTCCCCTGCTGTGTCTTGTAACAATTATTCTGCGCGTTGCATTGCGCGGGCAGCCACCGCGCACGCGTCACGCGTGGACCGCGTACCTTTCTACATTGCTGATCATTAGCGGTTTCTTGACTTCCATGGCGCTCGTGATCGCGGTTTCGCTGGGTCCAGTGGCTCCCTCGTTCATCAGTTCAGGCCTTTCGGAACTCGACGAGCGAACGGATTATCCGGCGTTGCCCGCGCAAAAACCGCTGACTGGTGTGGATGCCTCTCAGGAACTCAAGAGCCTCGTAGCCGTGATCTCTCCGGCCAGCCGTTCATGGTTCGGAAAGCGCGAAATGCTTTCCGCCTCATTCGGCGCTGGAATGCTGCTGCAAGCCAACGCATCAGGCTACCTTTTTGCCACCGCCCGCCACGTAATCGGGACCTCCAACTGGAACATCGCCAAAGGGCCCAGGGCAATGATTGCGCTGGCCTCCGGCATTTGGACCGGCGCGGACGTGATCGCCAAGCACAAGAATCTTGATCTTGCGCTCATTTGGCTCCCCCGCCATTCCGGGGATTCAGAATTCGTGCAGCCCATCGCCGAGGCCAAAGAAGGCGAGAATATTTTTGTTATCGGTCATCCGGAAGGGCTGAGGTTTACCCTCAGCACTGGATTGATTTCGCGCATGGACAATACCGTGCTGCAGATTACTGCGCCCATTAGCCCGGGCAATAGCGGCGGCCCTGTTTACGACCAGATGGGAAACCTGGTGGGCGTCGTCAGCTCTACGCTCGACAAGAGCATTCAGCCCAATGCCGAGGATATTAATTTTGCCGTGACTGCCGGCGCCCTGCTTCGCGAAGAAGGATGGGAATTTGCCAAGGGAGGCCGGGACCGTTTTCTGGATTTTGTTCATGCGACGCAGCACGCCGGCACGGAAGAGAAAGCACCCAAGAAGCAATCGCGGATCCTTCCATCTGAATCTTTTCATATACTTCCCTGGTTGAGGACCGATGGCCACAATTAATGTGACGGTTTACGACTCGACGGAAAACAAGCGTGTTCCGGTGGAGCTGCCGGATGATGCTCCCTGCAACAAGATTATCGCCGTCCTGATCCAAAAACTTCGTCTGCCGACCAACGGTCCCGATGGTGCGCCTCTCAGCTATAAATTCCATCACAAGAATTCGGGCCGTCAAATCCAGGATTCGCAGACTCTCGCGGAAGCCGCCGTACACGACGGCGACATTCTGCGGCTGCAGCCGGAAATCACCGCCGGATGACCACCACGCCGCAGCAGACTGTGACGGTCGGCTCGCAGGAGATTCGCGAGGACCGCTACAGTCGTCTGCGGCTCATCCCCTGGTGGGACCAGAAGAAAATTCAAGACGCCAAAATTCTGGTGATCGGTGCCGGCGCGCTCGGCAACGAAATCCTCAAGAATCTCGCGCTGCTGGGTTTCCAGAACATCGTGATCGTGGATCTCGACCGCATCGAAGAGTCGAATCTCTCGCGTACCATTCTTTTCCGGAGCGGCGACGTCGGCCAATTCAAAGCCGAGGCCGCGGCGCGCGGCGTCGAGGCCATCTCGTCCGGGATTCACGCCCGCGCCGTCGTTGGCAACGCGATGCACGACTGCGGCCTGGGCCTTTTTGTCTGGAGCAATCTCATCCTAGCCGGGCTGGATAACCGCGAAGCCCGCCTGTGGATTAACCGCTGCGCCTGGAAAATCAATCGGCCCTGGATTGATGGCGCGATCGAAGGCATCAACGGCGTTGCTCGCTGCTTCCTGCCGGGAAAGCCGCCCTGCTACGAGTGCACTCTCGGGGAAACGGACTGGCAACTGCTCGAAAAGAGGATGTCCTGCAACCTGCTTGCTCGCGCTCCAGACGTGGAGGGCAAAATTCCGACGACGCCGACGATTTCTTCCATCATCGCCGGGATTCAAGTCCAGGAAGCAGCCAAGCTGATTCATGGGATTCCCACGCTCTCCGGGCAGGGCTTCGTCTTCGAAGGACTGCATCACACTTCCTATCGCGTGGACTATACAGAGAACGCTGAATGCATGAGCCATTACACTCTCCCGAGAATCATTGAGCTTCCCGAGTGCGCGCGGGATCTCAGTCTCCTCGATCTTCTGGAGTGTGCAAAGCGTGACCTCAATGCACCTGAACCCGCCATTGAATTCAGCCGCGATGTCATCTACAAGCTCACCTGCCCGCAGTGCGGCGCGGAGGAGGAAAGGTTCGCTCCGGTTGGCTCCATCGGCTACGAGGAAGGCCGGTGTCCCCGCGATCGCCAGATGCGTATAGTCCAGACGCTCCACGGTTTCTCCGGCGGCGAACCCTTTGGCGGCCGGACGCTCGACAGCTTGGGACTTCCCTTGTTTGACATTTTCACGGCACGGAGCGGTGAATCGGAAGTTGGCTACCTGATCGCCGGCGACCGCGATCGCGTATTAGGAAAAGTGGCCGAGGCAGGACAGCCTCGATGAGCCGAAAAAACAAGTCGGCTGACCTGCAACCGCGGGTTGTGATTGACGGAGAAGTGGTCCGCCAGATTCGCCAACACGCTCGTTCCTGCAGCAAGACCGAAGTCTGCGGCGTGCTCATCGGCAACGATTCCGGTCATGCCCTTTCCATTGACGCGTGCATCGCCGGCCTGAACGCCGCTCAAGCGGGAACTCACGTTACTTTCACGCAAGACACCTGGGAACACATCTATAAGACGAAGGACGCGAAATATCCGGACCACCGCATTGTTGGCTGGTACCACTCGCACCCGGGTTTCGGCGTCTTTCTATCCGATCACGACACCTTCATCCACAAGAATTTCTTTTCTTCTCCGCTCCAGGTCGCTTGGGTGTACGACCCTCTCAGCGATGAAGAAGGATGCTTCGGATGGGCCGGATCTCGGCTCGAACGTATTTCCGAGGTTGCTGTCACGGATCGCAAGGGCGGCGAAGGCGCGGGCGAAACCGGGAAACCGGAGCCTGTGGGCATGGAGGATGATTCTCAAAGCGCGGAGCAACACGAAGAGTCAGGGGATGACCAAGAGAGCCCCGCCTGGCTTCGTATTACCTTTCCGATTGTCACCCACACGATCGTGCTTCTGCTGGGCTTTCTCGCCGCGTGGTACTTGTTCCCACCACGGATTCTGATTTGGCCGATTGATGGAAATACCGGCAGGCCCATGATTGATCGCCCCGTGGACATCGAAACTCTGAAACAGATGATCTCCGACGAAAAAGCACAGGGAAAAGACAAAGTTATTGCGGCACCACCTCCTGAACCCGGCAGCAAGGACAACAATGTCCCCCGATAGCAAAAACGAGCCGATCAAGATCACTCTCGACGATCTAGCGAAGGTAGACCTTGCCGCTCCGGCGCTCGGTTCTCCGTCAGCGCTCTCATCTGGCGGCGCCAAGGTCTATGGCAGCGTGAATGACGCCTCCTCGGAACCCATTCCTGCCACTGAAGAACGCGCAAGTATTTTGCTTCAGGCCTGGTTCTATCTCGGCCTCGCCGGTCTCATCGGAGCAATCCTGGGCTGGGCGATCGCAGAACCCGCATTCGTGGATGGAGCCGGCCGCCGCTGGGGCAATTGGGCCGTCATTCCTCTTGTAATTACGCTCGAATGTGTCGCCTTCTCGATTGCAGAAAGCATTGTCGAGCGTTCATCAAAGAAAGCCCTTACGCGCGGTCTCCTCGCTCTTCCTCTTGGAATCGTCCTAGCGTTCATTTTTGATTTCTTCGCGGAGTTGATCTTCAATCTCGGCCTCGCAATCGCGTTCGAAGCTGGCGTTCACACTCCGCGCAACCCGGCGTTCTGGATCGTGCGCGGCATTGCCTGGACGGTTTTTGGTGCAGCAGGTGGAGTCGTCTACGGCATCGTCGGGCAATCCTCAAAGAAAGCGCTTTACGGAGCCTTGGGAGGCGTCATTGGAGCAGGTGTGGGCGGAATGATTTTTGATCCGATCTCCCTTGTCACGCACGGTGGCGCGGCAAGCCGTGCTGTCGGTTTCGGACTGCTTGGCATGGCCACCGGAGTCGCCATCGGCCTCGTGGAGAGCGCGCTGAAAGATCGCTGGCTGTATGTCACTGCAGGTCCCCTGGCCGGCAAGCAGTTCATCCTGTACAAAAACCGTACCATCATCGGAAGCGATCAGCGCAGCGACATCTACCTCTTCAAGGACTCCAACATTCTCCCGCAACATGCGGTGGTGGAAATTGCCGGCTCGCGCGTGCAAATTCGTGCTGCCGGGCCGGTCTACGTTTCCGGCAGCCCGACAAAGCTCATGGTTCTCCAATCCGGCAGCATGCTCCAGATCGGGCGATACGCCTTCCGCTATCAGGAGCGACACCGCAAGTGAATCCAGTCTGCCCATATTGCCGCACTGAAATTGGCTCGGGGGAAAATGAGCGTCTGGATTGCCCGGGCTGCGCCACTCCTCATCATCCGGAGTGCTTCGCTGAAAATGGTGGCTGCACTGTCTTCGGCTGCCCCAAAGCACCTGCCGACGAAGCGAAGATCAGTGTCACTGGCGGCGACCTGCAGCCTGCGCCCCATCCCGCCGCCGCTCGTCCGTTTGCGCTGAACACTGGGCTCTCGATGTTCGCACCGACAACTGTTACCGCATATCCAGCGCCTGTCGCCTCTGTGCCTCCCTCGAATGCCGTGCCGCCACCACCATCGCCTCTCGCTGGAACCGGCGCTCCTCCGCCTCCTATGCCGGGTGGATTGACGGTTGCTCCCCCAGTCTCGAGCAATTTACCCTCGATCCTCCGCCCCGCCTCGAATGGCCCCTCCAAGAGCCGCGTTGCGTTTGTCCTGTTGGGTGTATTTCTTGGATTTTTTGGGCTGCACAATTTTTATGCCGGTTACAACAAAAAAGGGGCCATTCAACTGGCCCTCACCATCCTGACTTTCTTTTACGCCGGGGCCATAAGTTGGGTTTGGGCCATCGTGGAAGTCTGCGTCATCAACCGTGATTCCGAAGGCGAGATGTTCGCTTAAAGACGGAGGCCGTGTGAATTATTTTATCAAGCGCGATCTCAACGAGTATGGTCCTTACTCTTTGGCCGAACTTCAGCGCTACGTCGCTTCGGGCAACATTCTGCTCACCGATCTCTGCCGGAGTGAAGGCATCCAGGACTGGGTTCCCGTTTCTCAAGTCATCGGCAATATCCCAGTGCCACAGCCCGGGCCGGTCACGCCTGCTTTTGCTCCTGCCGCCCCCGAGGTGTCCCCTTACCCTCCTCCTCCCTCTTTGCATTGGGCCCTTGTGTTATTGCTTGCGATTGTGACTTGCGGCCTCTTCTATTGGGTTTGGGCAATCGTCGAGGCGGCCTGGGTCAAGAAAGTTCAACCCACAAGCAAAGGCGTGATCTATTGGGGAATCGCGACTGGCCTTCTTTTTGTGGATGTGATTCTCAATTCCAACCAAGATCCGGCCATGAAAGCGGTTGGAGGTCTGGCGGGGATTGCCTGGCTCGTTCTATGGATCGTTGGTGCATTTAGCCTGAGAGACTCCATCGAAGAGCATTTTAATTCTGCCGAGCCGTTTGGCCTCCAACTCAACGGCGTCATGACCTTCTTTTTCAGCGTCTACTATTTCCAGTATCATTTTTCCCGCATAATCGGAATCAAGCGCAGTCGGGGGCAGATCGTCTGACATGGAGAGCACTCGACTCTTCGCGCATCTCACCGCGGCTTCCTCTCTCGGAGGCTGCGTTGTATTGCACGAATTACCGCCCGAGAAGTTTTCTTTTTACCCCAGATGTCCTGTTTTCTCTTTTCTCCACTTATACTGCCCGGGCTGCGGAGCCACGCGCGCGCTGGCGGCCCTGACGCACGGGAACCTCGCGGAAGCATTGCGCTACAACGCATTTTTTGTCATCCTCCTGCCCGTGCTGCTTGCTTATTTTGGTTTTGCCTATTGGAGAGCGATGCGCAACCTCGAATTTTCCTGGCCGGCGGTTTCCCCGCGCGCGCTGCGGCTTCTGTCCGTCGCGGCAGTTCTTTTTGCGATCTTGCGCAACGCGCTGCACTTGCCCATATAAGACCCATGCTCTCGCCGCGCATTCGCCGCCTCAAACTCGATTACGACACGCTGGTTTCGCGCTTCGCCAATTGGCCACTCATCCGGCTTTCGGGCACCGCCGGGATGCCTCCTGAGGTATATCGCATCACCTACCAGGTCAAGGGCCTCTACGTTTCTCCCGCCGGCGAGATTCTCGAACGCAGTATCCACCAGTTGGAAATCAATCTCTCTCTAGGGTATCCTCGCCGCGCGCCGCAGTGCCGCATGCTCGCGCCCGTTTTTCATCCTAATTTTGACGATGCCAGCGTCTGCATCGGCGATTTCTGGGCTGCCTCGGAAGGTCTGGATGACCTCATCGTCCGCATCGGCCGGATGATCGCTTATCAGGAGTACAACACAAAAAGCCCTCTCAATGGTCTCGCCGCCAAATGGGCCGCCCAGCATTCTTCCCTGCTTCCCGTAGATCCTCGAAATATCGCTCCGCCTCTTCCAACCGAAGGGCATGAGGCACTCCCTCAAGTAAATGATGACGCCCCGGCATCGGCGTCCTCGCCCCATCCACCGGAGCAGCCGCCGCCGCAGCTCGCTTCGGAAACCCGGGATAACAAACCGGCCGATTCCCCCGCGGATCCCTGGTCGCAACGGATCGTCGTAGACTGAATTTGCGGCTCAAAAATTTGGCTGGCGATTGCGAGTAAGTCAGGCCGGGATCCGTAAACTCAAATATGTCCGAAGATACATCGCGAGGGCGATCCGTAATGAATGGCGGCGAGGAGGCGCCTTTCGTTTCTCGAGGCGAACCGCAACGATTTCTGGCTTTTGCGGGCCAATTTCGCTGGGTAATCTGTGGGCTGCTCTTTCTGGGCGTAACCAAGAACTACATGGATCGCCAGGTTCTTGCTGTCCTGAAAGAGCCGCTTCAGCACGCTTTTGGCTGGAACGAAATTGATTATGGCAATGTCGTCTTTGCGTTTCAGGCCGCGTATGCCGTCGGAATGATCTTTGTCGGCCGCTTGATTGACCGGCTCGGCACACGGATCGGCTATTCCGTCGCCATGGTGTTCTGGAGCCTCGCTTCGATGGGCCACGCTCTTGCCAGCTCCCTTTCCAGTTTCCTTGTTGCGCGCTCGGCGTTAGGACTGGGGGAGTCTGGAGTGTTTCCTGCCAGCATCAAGTGCATAGCGGAATGGTTCCCGAAGAAGGAACGCGCCCTGGCAACAGGAATCTTTAACGCCGGCACAAACGTTGGAGCGATCGTCACCCCTCTGATTGTTCCGTGGATCGCCGTCCACCTCGGCTGGCGATGGGCCTTTATTCTTACCGGCGCTCTCGGCTTTGTTTGGCTGCTGTTGTGGCTGGCTGTTTATCGCAAGCCGGAAGAACACTCTTACTGCACGCGAAGTGAACTTGAATATATTCGGGGCGATCCGCAAATCGCATCCGGCGCCCTCACTTGGGGGCAGCTCTTGCCCTACCGTCAAACGTGGGCCTTTGCGGCGGGGAAGTTTCTGACTGACCCGATCTGGTGGTTTTATCTGTTCTGGATTCCCGATTATCTGCAGCGCGAGCACGGCCTGCGGCTAACTCAAATTGGCCTTCCGATTCTTGTGATCTACGTCATTTCCGATGTCGGCAGCGTTGCGGGAGGCTGGATATCGTCGTCACTGATTCATCGGGGGTTCACGGTCAATGCGGCCCGAAAATGGGCGATGCTTCTCTGTGCTCTAAGCGTCGTGCCCATCGCTATCACCTACAGAATTTCAGGCCTTTGGCCCGCGACACTCTTGATTGGCCTGGCCGCAGCAGGACATCAGGGTTTTTCGGCCAATCTTTTCACTTTGTCCTCTGATCTTTTTCCATCGAGAGCCGTTGCCTCGGTTGTCGGCATCGGCGGAATGGCCGGAGCCGTTGGCGGAATGTTGATCGCCGAGGTTGTGGGGCATGTATTGCAATGGTCGGGAAGTTATATGATTCCCTTCTTTATCGCCGCTTCCGCTTATCTCGTCGCGCTGCTGGCGATCCAGCTGCTGAGTCCAAAGTTGCTCCCTGCCCGCTTGGGGCGGGACTGAGGTGTATCTGATGCTTTCGGTCAAGACCAGAAAGAGTTGCCGCTGGGATCTCGTCAGTCTGGGTGAGGTGATGCTTCGGTTCGATCCCGGCGAGCGGCGCATTGGGACCACGCGGCAGTTCGAGGTGAGCGAAGGCGGCGGCGAGTACAACGTAGCGCGAGGCTTGAAGCGCTGCTTCGGCCTGGACACGGCGATTGTTACGGCATTCGTAAAAAATCCCGTCGGCAGTCTGCTTCAGGATTTGATTTATCAAGGCGGCGTGGATTCGTCGTTAATTCGTTGGGTTGAATTTGACGGCATTGGCCGGAACGCACGGAATGGTCTGAACTTCACCGAGCGGGGATTCGGCGTGCGCGCCGCTTTGGGATGTTCCGATCGCGGACACACCGCTGTCTCTAAGCTCAAACCCGGCGATCTGGATTGGAACCAGATTTTTGGAACGTTCGGGGCGCGCTGGTTTCACACCGGAGGCATTTTCTGTGGACTCTCGGAAACCACTCCTGACATTGCTCTCGAAGCGATGCAATCTGCCAGAAAGCACGGCGTTGTGGTTTCCTACGACTTGAATTACCGCGATTCTCTATGGAAATCCTTTGGAGGCAGGAAGCGCGCGGAGGAAGTGAACCGCAGGCTGGCGCCCTTCGTTGATGTGATTCTGGGCAACGAGGAAGACTTTTCCGCCGCGCTCGGATATGAGATCCCCGGAATGGATCAGCACATTTCTCTCCTCGATCCCGAAAGCTTCAAACAGATGATTCGCATGGTAGTTCAGGATTTTCCGTTCAAAGTCGTCGCTACCACACTTCGCAAAGCGACGACCGCAACGAGAAACGACTGGGGAGCCCTCTGCTACACAAACGGAGAGTTTTATGAAGCCGCGAAACGTGAGAATCTCGAAATCCTGGACCGGGTCGGCGGCGGAGACTCTTTCGCTTCGGGTCTCATCTATGGGTTTCTCTCGGATAAAGATCCATCGTGGGCGGTGGAGTGCGGGGCGGCTCACGGCGCTCTGGCGATGACCACGCCGGGCGACACCACGATGGCGACTCTCGATGAAGTGCTGCAAGTCATGAAGGGCATGGGTGCCAGAATTAACCGCTGATCACAGAGGAGCGATCGCTTTGACGAAGAAAGAAGAGATCCGGGGGCTGATCAAGGCGATCGGCATCGTGCCCGTTGTTCGCGCCTCATCTCCGCATCAAGCGCGGTTCGCCGCGGAAGCGGTTTTGCTCGGAGGCATCCCCATCGTCGAAATTACCATGACCGTTCCGCGCGCGATCGTGGTCATTTCGGAACTCGTGCGTTCTAGCCCGGAAGTTCTCGTTGGAGCAGGCACTGTTCTCGATGCGGAAGCGGCACGGCAATGTGTGGACGCTGGCGCCCAATTCATCGTGACACCTGGGTTGGACGCCGCAACCGCCGAATTCGCGGCGAACTCGCAAGTTCTTTTGATGATGGGCGCGCTAACTCCAACCGAAGTGATCACCGCATGGAAGGCTGGCGCGGACTTCGTCAAGTTATTCCCATGTGGAAACCTCGGCGGGCCGAACTACATCAAGGCTTTGCGCGGCCCATTGCCGCATGTACCCTTGGTTCCAACCGGCGGCGTCTGCCTGGACAACGCGGCCGATTATATTCGGGCCGGTGCGGCGGCGTTGGGAGTCGGCGGTGAACTGATCCTGAAAAGTGCACTTGAATCGTGCAACTCTGAGCCTATCCGGGAGTTGGCACACCGCTTCGTGAATGCTGTTAAAAATGCTCGTGACCAGGAAATTCCGAAAACCGGCGGTACCGCAACGGAAAGAGGAAGAACCTAGATGGTACGGACTGCGGAAACGGTTCGCCAATCCTCCCGTATCCCTCGGATCGAAACTAGGGAGTATAAGAATCCTAGACTTCTATTGGTTCACGCCGCTGGCCAGAAACCCTCCGTCCACCACCAGGGTATGTCCAGTGACGAAGCTCGCGGCTTCGGATGCGAGGTATACCGCTGCGCCCACCAATTCCTCCGGCTTGCCGAATCGTTTCATCGGAGTTCGCATCAGAAGTTCCCGTCCACGCTCGGTTCCATCCAGAAGTGCGGCATTGAAGTCCGTGCGAAACACTCCGGGAACGATTGCGTTCACGCAGATTCCGGAGCCTGCCCATTCGATAGCGAGAGATTTTGTCAAAGAGCCCACCGCTGCTTTGCTCGCGGAGTAAGCCGCAACCTCGTAAAATGCTACAAACGTCGAAAGCGAGGCAATGTTGATGATGCGCCCGTAACCCCGCTCGATCATGTGCCTGCCGATGACGCGGCAAGCGCGCAGCGTTCCCGTCAGATTTGTCTCCAGGATCGCGTTCCATTCCGCGTCCGAGAGGTCCAGCGTCGGCGTGCGCTTCGTTCTGCCCGCGCAATTCACCAGTATCTGAACGCCTCCGAGTGCCGAGCATACGGAATGAAGCAAGGCTTGGATCGTCGATTCGTCGGTGACATCGCATGTCATTGCAAGCGTGCGGCGGCCAATCCGCCTGATCTCTTCCGTCACCTTTTGAACAAGCTCGCCGCGCCTTCCGGTCGCAACCACGTCAGCCCCGGCGATGGCCAGCCCTTTGGCAAGCTCAAAACCGATTCCACTCGTCCCACCGATTACAACGGCCGTTTTGTTCGTCAGATCAAGAAGGGGATGCCCCAATTAAGCTTCTCCTCTCACGCGCTATGGGCGTGTCAAATTCTTTCAGCGAGGCCTTAGATTAGCAATGCGAATCACAGATGCGAAGGTGAATGTTTGCTGCCCCGGCCGCAATTTCGTGACGCTCAAAATTGTGACCGAGGGTGGAGTTTACGGTCTCGGCGACGCTACGTTAAACGGCCGCGAGCTCGCCGTGGCAAGCTATTTGACGGATCACATCGCTCCGCTTCTGATTGGCCGCGACGCTCGCCGCATCGAAGACACCTGGCAATACCTCTATAACGGCGCGTATTGGCGCCGCGGCCCGGTCACCATGGCTTCCATCGCCGCCGTGGACACCGCGCTTTGGGACATCAAAGCGAAGTCACTGAACGTCCCACTTTATCAATTGCTGGGCGGAGCTTCGCGCGGGGCGGTCCTGGTTTACGGTCATGCGAGTGGTGAAAATATCGAGGAGACCGTCAAGGCTGTCGCCGCGTACCGCGATCTGGGTTACAAGGCCATTCGCGCCCAAAGCGGCATACCGGGACTCGGAAGCACCTATGGCGTTGGCCGCGGTAATATGTACTACGAGCCCGCGGAGCCGGGGGCTCCGAAAGAAAATCTCTGGAGCTCGGAGCTGTACCTCAATTTCGTGCCCCAATTATTCGCGCGACTGCGCCGCGAGTTTGGCCCGGATCTCCATCTTCTGCACGATGCCCATCATCGCTTGACTCCGATTGAGGCGGCCTGGCTCGGCAAGAGTCTCGAGCCCCACCACCTCTTTTGGCTGGAAGATCCCGTTCCCGCCGAGCTTCAGGAGAGTTTCCGTATCATAAGGCAGCACACCACCACTCCGCTCGCCGTCGGCGAGGTGTTCAACTCCATCTACGATTGCCAGCAGCTGATTCAAGAGCAGTTGATTGATTACATTCGGACGACCGTCGTCCACGCCGGCGGAATTTCCCATCTGCGTAAAATTGCGAGTCTGGCAGAGATGTACCACGTGCGGACAGGTTGTCACGGCGCCACGGATATGAGCCCCGTCTGCATGGCGGCCGCACTTCATTTTGATCTCAGCGTCCATAACTTCGGGATTCAGGAGTACATGCACCACACGGAAGCGACCGACGAGGTATTTCCACACAGCTACACGTTTTCGGAAGGAACTACGCATCCGGGCGAAGCTCCCGGCCTCGGCGTGGACCTCAATGAGGAGTTGGCGGCGAAATATCCCTATCGCCGAGCCTATTTGCCCATCAATCGCAAGATCGACGGAACCATGCACAGTTGGTAGAGCGGCGATCGCTCCCACCTCGCCTCGCCGCCCCGCTAATAATCCTCTTCTGGTTTGTGCCCGTATGGACTCCGCAGCACTTTGGGCGAGTGAGACTCCCGGTAAGTATCCAGCTCGGGGCCGGTAATCGCGAATTGCGATTCGGGAGGATGGTTTGAATGCGCTGCCAGTTCGGCGTTCAGTCGAATGGCGCAGATGGCCGGAGCGTCCTGATACCTTGCACGGTGTGAAACAAAAGCCTCGTTTTCGATGTTGAGAGTGAATTCACGTTCGCTGCCCGCTTCTCTCACGCTGAACGTGTATTCCCGCACCAACGTCTTCGCCTCAAATCCCACGTACTGGACGATCGGGCCGCTGCTCACTGGGCACCTGGAACAAATATCGGGCAGGACAAATCGCGCGCCATTTTCATTTTCTTGGCGGGCTTGGCACGGCGGCGCTTGCGAGGATTTCCCACCGCTCGTCCGGCCACCAGCCTTCTCGTGACAAACTTCTCGATCCCATCCATGTCGAACTCAATTGTAGTCCTATCGGGGTCCAATTCGGCGATGAATTCTCAGCCACATGCTAAGTGCCCGCTGCGCTGGCCTGCCGTTTGATTCGGCGCAAACCCTCCATTTCAGAAAGACCGTCTGAACTTCCCGCCCACCGATCGCTTCTGGGCTGCTCAAAGCGGACTCCGGGCTGAGCCGGTTCTCCCGCCGTCCGGTTCCGCTGGCCAGTTCGGCGGGTACAGGCGTAAATTGAGGTAATGTGGACTCGCGAATGGCGGCGAAGCCAACTTCGAGGAGTAGGCTGTGACATGGACTCTGAATGAAAACGGAAAGCAAGATTTATGAAATATCCGGGTATCGGATCTGCGTGGGGCAAAATTCTCCGCGGGCGTAAGCCGCTCTTGTCGCTCGAGATTACCAGGGAGTGCCCATTGCGTTGTCCCGGCTGTTATGCCTACGAACCAGGCCATCTGGGTTCCAGTGGCCCTCTGCGCCAGCTCAACGACTACCGGGGAGAAGCCTTGATCTCGGGTGTGCTCTCGCTCGTTCGTCGCTTCAGGCCGACATATCTTTCAATTATCGGGGGCGAGCCGTTAGTCCGCTATCGCGAATTGAACATCTTGCTCCCAAAGCTCGCGGCTATGGGCATCGACGTCCAACTCGTTACCAGCGCGGTGCGCCCCATTCCTTCTGAGTGGCGCAATCTTGAGAATCTCAGCATTGCGGTTTCTGTGGACGGTTTGCCGGCCGAGCATGATAAACGCCGCGCGCCGGCTACTTATGACCGCATCCTCGAACATATTGTGGGCCACCAGATCATCGTGCATTGCACCATTACCAGGCCACAGCTTCGGCGTCCTGGCTATCTCCGCGAGTTTGCCGAATTTTGGTCTGAGCGCGAAGAAGTGCGAAAAATATGGTTCAGTCTTTTCACTCCGCAGGAGGGAGAACAGAGTGAAGAGCGCCTGACCGCCGAGGATCGTCGGATGGTCATCGCGGATCTCGCTCGGCTCCGCGAGATCTTTCCGAAGGTCAGCATGCCGGGCGCGGTATTGGATGGTTATAGACATCCTCCCGCTTCTCCCCAGGAATGCATTTTTGCTCAGACCACTACTTGTGTTTCGGCGGATCTGACCACTCGCATTTCGCCTTGCCAGTTTGGCGGCCGCCCTGTTTGTTCCGAATGCGGCTGCATGGCCTCCGCCGGGCTAGCCGCCATCGGGAGGCACAAATTGGGAGGCCTGCTCCCCGTTTCGAAAATCTTTGCAGCCTCCCGGAGTTTCGGGGAGCATTACTCGCGGCTGACGAGTTGACCGCCACAAATCGACCGATTCAATATTGGCTAAAAACGAGCACGATCCCCGGGATGTGCTATACTGTTGCTGCGCTTAATACCGCGGTTGTGTTGTGCGGTTCCTCTGGTTCGTACTCTGATCTGAGATCACCCGCCTCCGATTCCTCCGTAAGTCTTCAGCGTAATTCAAAATAAGACTGGCCGCGTGAGCCGTCAGGACATCACAGACGTTTGTGCATGGACCGCGATCGCCCGCCCCAGCAAGAAAGCTAAATGCATAATTTTTCAGATTTACAGATTTCAAGCTCCCTCAAGGATCGTTTGGCGGCGGCAAACTTTTCCGTCCCCACTCCCGTCCAGGCAGCGGCAATTCCCAAGGCGCTCGAAGGCAAGGATCTTATCGCGACGGCACAGACCGGGACCGGCAAGACCCTCGCGTTTCTCGTTCCCATCATCGAAAAGCTGCTCCACAAGAACGCCCCCGGCATCCAAGCTCTTGTCCTTCTTCCCACCCGCGAGCTCGCCATGCAAGTGGCCGATCAGTACAACGTGTTGCGCGGCAAACTCATGCCCGCCGCTCTGGTCGTCGGCGGTTTACCGGAACACCGGCAACTGAATTCGCTCCGCAACGGTGCTCCGCTGGTTGTCGCCACTCCGGGCCGGCTGGAGGATTTCCTCGATCGCGGCCAGGTCAAGTTCCCCAACCTTCAAATCCTGGTGCTCGATGAAGCGGATCGCATGCTGGATATGGGTTTCCTTCCCGGGATTCGCAGAATCGTAGGTGTGTTGCCCCGGGAGCGGCAAACCCTCTGTTTTTCCGCAACCATGGAAGGCGCCATGACCCGCCTGGTCAAGGACTACACGCAGGACCCTGTGCGTCTCGCCTTCGGTTCCGTCCTTCAGCCTTCGGAGAACGTGCGGCTTCAGGCGTTTGAGGTTGCTGCCGACGGCAAGCTCGAAGCGCTGCGACACATCCTCGCGAAGGAAAGAGGCCGATGCCTCGTTTTCTCGCGAACCAAGCGCGGCGTGGAGCGCATCGCCAGGTGCCTGAATCGCGATGGCATCAATGCGGCCATGATTCACGGCGATCGCTCGCAGTCCCAGCGCTCCGCGGCCCTCGAGGGTTTTCAGAATGGCCGCCATCGCATTCTCGTGGCAACCGACCTCGCCTCACGTGGAATTCACGTGCAGGACATCGCCCATGTCATCAATTACGATCTGCCGGAAATCGCAGAGAACTTTATCCACCGCGTAGGCCGCACGGGGCGCGCGGGACGTCGCGGCGTCGCTTCCACTTTGTTTTCCAGGGATCAGCGTTCGGACTTGTTGCAGTTGGAACGCGTTCTCGGCCTCCGGATCGAGAAACTTCCCATGTCTCAACTCGCCCTGGAACCGAAAGAGCAGCCTGCTGCTGGTAGGCTTCGCCTTCCAGCGGTCCAGAAGCACACGCTGACTCGCCTTCCGGGCGAGATTCTGCAGGTGCAGTTGGAGAGTTAGCAGCTTTCCGTCGCTGGGCCGGACCCTAACTTGGCCCCGGCCCGCCTTTTTTCGGAAGGAGAAGCTGTCGCTAATGATGAGCTCCCCGCTTTGCCGTCATTCCGCTCGTCAGCGAATTTGCGCCGTATAGTGTAGACTGATAAGGAACCGATTTAGGTATGAAGATGCCGCGCCAGTCGGCGGCTTCGGAGACGCGGAACCTTAGACCGCAAAGAGCTGCGGGCACCGACTGCCCTGGCTCCATTTCGCAGATCGTCTTCCCCGTCATCCATGTAGCGTCCGTGACTTTTCCGCGGCGGTGATCAGGAGGAAGGCCCGGCCAGTCTTGGCAGTGGCTTCAGGGGGGACAAATTCGTGTTGGCAATACAGGAAAAAAAGTCTGATCCGTTCCGCAGTCTCCTCAGCGTTGCCAAGGAGCGCGGGTACCTCTTGATTGACGAAGTGAACACTGCGCTCGCCTCGGAGGACCATTCCGATGCGGATGCGGACAGTCTTTTCGCATCCTTCGAAAGCGATGGTATCGAAATCTACGAGGACGCTGCGGTCGCGCAAGCTGCTCAAAGCGCGCGGGAAGTTGGCGAACGATCGGAACTCGACCTGCCGCAGGAATCGCTGTCCGAAGATCACGCCGAAAGCGAACTCAAGCCCGGTTTATTGGAGAAAGGCAGCGACCCCGTCCGGACTTACCTCCGCGAAATGGGGGTCGTTCCGCTTCTGAACCGCGAGCGTGAAGTTGCGATTGCGAAGCGGATCGAGTGCGGACAATTGCTGGTTCTTAGGACCATCTCGCGCTCTCCCATCGTGCTGAAGGAATTGATCAGGACAGGACGTGACCTCCGGGAAGGCACCCGGTCCATCAAAGAGATTGTCCAGTTTGACGATCAAGAGCTGGCCCCGGAAGAAATCGAGGACAAAACTCGCCGCACACTCCGGATCATCAACAAAATTGAGGAACTCCATGAATCTGGACTCCGGCTAGCCTCCAAACTGGATGAAGCCGAGCGTTGCAAACGCAGTGCGCGTCTGAGGGCTCGCTGGCGGCTCGGCCGGGTGCGCGTGAAAATGTCCCAGCTCGTCCGCACCATTGATTTCAAGGAGCGCGAAAAGGCCCGCCTGATCGAAATGGTGCGTCATACCGTCGGCCAGCTCTCTTTCCTCGAGCGCGAGTGCGCTCGATTGGACCGCCGCGCCGGCGCCTCTCGCAGCGAAGCTGCTGCCGAGGCCCGTAAGGAACTCCGTTTGCGTCGCACTCAGATTAAAAGCATTGAAGAATCCAGCCGGACGGATTCTCTCGGCTTGAAGCGCGCTCTTGCTCTGATCCTGCGTGGCGAGCGGGAAGCCTCGCAGGCAAAAAAAGAGTTGACCGAGGCAAATCTCCGCCTCGTCGTGTCCATCGCCAAAAAATATACCAACCGCGGCATGCAGTTTCTCGACTTGATCCAGGAGGGCAATATCGGCTTGATGCGGGGAGCCGATAAGTTCGAATGGCGCCGCGGCTACAAGTTTTCCACCTACGCTACTTGGTGGATCCGCCAGGCCATTACCCGTGCGATTGCCGATCAGGCGCGCACCATCCGCATTCCGGTGCACATGATTGAGCGCATTAACCGGCAAGTCCGCACCAGCCAGCAGCTTGTCCAGGAACTCGGCCGCGAGCCGACTACCGAGGAGCTCGCCACAAGATTGGACGTTCCGATTGACGCCGTCCGTAAAACGAAAAAGATCGCGCAGCAGCCCATTTCCTTTGAGACTCCTATCGGTGAGGAGCTGGAAACACATCTCAGCGATCTGGTTGAGGACAAAGGCGTCGTGTCTCCCTCGGATGCGGTGATTAACCTCAATCTGAAGGAACAAATGGCCTACATGCTCAAAACCCTCACCCCGCGCGAGGAAAGAATCATCAAGATGCGCTTTGGGCTGGATGACGGCAGCGAGCACACGCTCGAGGAAGTGGGCCAGGTTTTCTCTGTAACGCGCGAGCGCATCCGCCAGATAGAGGCCAAAGCGCTGCGCAAGTTGCGTCACCCGTCGCGCTCCCATCGCTTTCGGATTTTCCTCGAGGGAGCTCTTTAGGTGATTTGCTGGGAGGGACGCTCAATTGTTCTTGCTGCTGCATTCGGGAATTTAGTCGAATCGAAAGAGAGGAAGTATGAAGAATCTTTTTGTAGGCAACATGAGCTTTCAGACCACGGAAAGTGATTTGAACGCCCTGTTCAAACCGTTCGGGCAAGTTGGCCGCGTTCACATTGCCATGGACCGCGAAACCGGTCGAGCTCGCGGTTTTGCTTTTGTGGAAATGCCCAATGACGATGAAGCGGCCAAGGCCATGGCGGCCCTCGACGGAAAAGATTTTGGTGGCCGCAACCTTAAGGTCAACGAGGCGCGCCCCAGAGCCGAACGTGGCCCTTCCCCGAACCGCGGCACTGGCGGGGGCGGGGGCCGGAACCGCGGCGGATTTTCGAACGAAGATTATCGAGAGTCTGTCCGCCAGCCTCGCGAACCGCGCTGGTAACTCCGTTTTGGCATTGCGCCAAAGGAATTTCTGATTGCGAATTCAAGGAGACTCTATGGCAATTACATTTCAAAAGCGTCAGAAGGAAATGAAGAGGCTCGAAAAGCGGCGTGAGAAGGAAGAGCGTCGCGCTCAGAAAAAGCTTGCCAAGCGCGCCGAAAACGAAGCCGCAAAAGAAAATGCGTCCGTTCCTGCCGAGTCAGAAACCGAAAGCTGAGCGGTTACCGGATGCGAGGGCGCTTCACGCTCGTCGCTAGCCCCACTCGTTCTAGCGCGTAGATGAAATACCAACCCACGTCTGGTTGCCACCACCGCAATCCCAGCCGCGCGGAGCCCGCGTTCGAATGATGATTCTTGTGCCAGTTTTCTCCCCACGCCGCCAATTGAAAGGGCCCAAGCCACCACACGTTCTGGCTTGAATCTCCTTCCTCTGCATGCCCCAGATGCGTGAGGCTGTTCACGAAACACTGCATGTGCAGCGAATACGTCAGCCGGATGGCTCCAATCCAGAAAAAGCCTTGCCACCCCAGTACGAATCCACAGAGCAACGAGGCGACGATCAGCGGAGTTTCAGCCGCCGTCCAGAATTTGTACACTCCCCGTGTCAATTCAGGGCACCACTTCTGCGAATCTGCCGGTGCTGATTGGTACAGCCACCGCAAGTGCGCCCACCAGAATCCTCCCTGCTTCGGACTCGAGATATCTTCTGCAGTGTCAGTTTTTGAATGGTGGTGCCGGTGGTAGGCCACCCAGCTCGCCGGCGCTCCCGATCCGTTGAACATCGCGAAAAAAATCAGCACGTTCTCGACGAACTTGTTCATCTTCAGCGTGCGGTGCGACAGCAAACGGTGGTAACAAACTGTTGTCCCCAATCCTCCCAGGGCTGCAATCAAGAGTGACATTCCCACAACTCTCAGGCTGGGAAGCGGAAAAAGAATCAGCCCGGTGATGCTCAGCCCATGAATCAACACGAGAAATGCAAAAACTCCTCCCTTGCCTGGAACCGGCTTCCAGAAGGGCCGTTCCCACGGCCGGGTTTCCTGCGCGGCGATCTGCTGCATTTCAGCTCCCGTATGGAGATTTTGCGATGTTCCCGAATTTTTCTGGCTCACTTCAAGGTTGTCTCTCACCACCTGATAGCTTTGCAGGGTCAAAAAAAGAGGAGCAGCAAGTCTGCACCTGCAGCCCCTTAAATGAATCCAAAGGTTATACAAGAACATCAAACGCAGTCCAACTCTAACACACTAATCTTCGCCGCATTCGGGAAAATGCCCCTTGTTTCGAATCAGCGAACAGCCGGAACTCTTCCCATTTTCTCTGCCGGTCCGCGTCAACCCAGGCGCCAGTCAACCATCTCTGCCGAACGGTGAAATCGGATCCTTTCTCGCGGCCATCGCGGGAGAACAGGCTGCAGGCCGGACTCTTCCTCGCCGGGGGGCTCCGGCCTGGCACGTCTCGCCTTCGAGCTGAGGACCCACGCAGGCGGCCGCAACGCGCATAATGCCTCTTGACAATAGACGTTATAACGACTATAGTTCATCTGGGATAACGAATACAGTTGTAACGATTATCGTCATTACGCATCTCATCGGTGAGAAAGGAAGGCAACCATGAGCACGCAAGTTGTACCCCGCACCCCAACCACGACCTGGAATCTTGACCCGGTTCATTCCGTGGCCGAATTCAAGGTCCGGCACATGATGATCTCCAACGTGAAGGGTCGATTCGCCGCGGTCGCTGGCAAATTGGTGCTGGACGAAGCCGATCTTCCCAATTCACGCGTCGTGGCTTCGATTGAAGCGGATTCCATCAATACCCATGACGCCCAACGCGATACCCATCTGAAAAGCGAGGACTTCTTCCATGTCGAAAAGTTCCCCGCTCTGTCCTTCACGTCCACGCGCATCACCCGCAAAGCTGGCGGCGAACTCGATGTCGCTGGCGATTTGACCATTCGCGGCGTTACCCGCAACGTGGTGTTTGCCGTCGAAGGACCGGCCGCTCCCGTCAAGGACCCCTGGGGCAACACTCGCTTGGGGCTCTCGGCCACCACCAGGATCAACCGCAAGGAGTTCGGTCTCACCTGGAACGCGGCTCTCGACGCCGGCAGTGTTCTCGTCGGTGACGAGGTGACCATCACCCTTGACGTCCAGTTCGTGAAGGCCTGAATCATTTCGCACACGGCGCGCATCCAAAGTGTTGCGCGCCTCAGAAAGGGATAATTTATGTCGCTCCGCCCCGTCAGACAGATCATTCAAACGCAACCCGCCACTGAGGGAGCGGGCGTCAAGCTGCAGCGCGCTTTCGGGTTCGGCAAGACCAGGGATTTCGATCCGTTCCTTCTGTTCGACGATTTTCGCAACGAGAATCCGCGCGACTACCTCGCCGGGTTTCCCTGGCATCCGCACCGCGGCATTGAAACGATCACATACGTGCTCGCCGGGTCCGTTGAGCATGGAGATAGCCTCGGCAACAAAGGCAAGATGACCGCCGGCGACGTGCAATGGATGACCGCCGGCAGCGGCATCCTGCACCAGGAGATGCCCAAGGGGGATGCGCAAGGCCGCATGCACGGTTTCCAACTCTGGGCGAATCTCCCTTCCTCCCTGAAGATGACCGACCCGCGCTATCAGGACATCCCATCGAGTGCGATCCCCGAAGTCACTGACGATGACGGCACCCGTGTGCGCGTTGTTTGCGGCGAATTTTGGGGCAAGAAGGGGCCGGTCGAGGGCGTGGCCGCAGATCCGCAATATCTCGATATCTCAGTGTTGCCGGGGCAGCGCAAGCAGCTCAAAGTCGAGACCACTCGGAATGCTTTTGCTTACGTGTTCGCAGGCTCCGGAACATTCCGCGACGCCTCGAATCCCCGCGCGGTTCTTACCGAACAGGTTGCAAAACCAGATGCGCCGCCTTTATACGATGCCGCCAACCACTCGTTGGTGCTCTTCGATCGCGGCGACGAAATCGCCGTCCAGGCAGGCGACGCAGGAATCCGCTTCCTCCTTGTCTCCGGCAAGCCCATCGAAGAGCCGGTGGCCTGGTACGGCCCCATCGTGATGAACACCCAAGCCCAGTTGCGCCAGGCAATGGCGGAGCTGAATGACGGCACGTTCATCAAACACCGCTGATACCAATCCGGGCGCCCACGCGTTCGAGGATCGATGTTCCCGGACTTGTGCCAAGCTTTACAGTCAAATTGTCATTGATGAGACCCTTGAGGATTTGTTTCCGCTGGGCGGCGCACCACGAGCAAAACTCCTTTGCGCTTCGGTCAGACTCAGCAAAACAAATCCTTGGTAGGGGCGGTGGGGATCGAA
>Ga0335081_10000797_pt1 | contig 51587 bp, 45 predicted proteins | sample Lox_Sample_35_FD_206713 | JGI IMG/M metagenome (GOLD analysis project Ga0335081, IMG submission 206713) | Soil microbial communities from Loxahatchee National Wildlife Refuge, Florida, United States - Lox_Sample_3.5 | ecosystem: Environmental > Terrestrial > Soil > Wetlands | place: USA... | reverse complement strand
GCTCGTCGCATCGGATAGAAAATCGAACAGCAATGTCGGGATCGAACGGCGATCAGCGACAGCTAGCAGCGTCGTTCGAGGGCGCGATGGAAACGTGGGCCCGGCCAGGCGCCATGCTTGCGCTCGGTCGGGTGCAGCACGGGATGATTCAGACCTGTCACGACGCAATCACCTCGGTGCCGCAGTCGATGGGCTGGGTAAAGAAACCGGGAAGCACTTCGGCGCGGGCCGCCGGCAGGATCCGCACCCGGCTGACCCCCCGCTTCAGCGCGCTGGTGCAGGCTTCCAGCTTGGGCAACATGCCGCCGCTGATGGTCGCCTCCTGCACCATGCGGGTAATGGCGGCGAGGTCGAGCCAGCGGATGACCGAGCCGCCGGCATCCTTCACGCCTGGAACGTCGGTGAGGTAAATGAGCGCGTGGGCGCCGCAGGCGATGGCGCAGGCGGAGGCCATCTGATCGGCGTTGACGTTGTAGTACTCGCCGTCAAACCCCAGCGCCAGGCTGGAGACCACCGGAACCATGCCGGCCTCCCACAGCCGCTCGATCCAGCGCGAATCGACGGTGCAGACCTCGCCCACGTAGCCCAGGTCGGGCTGCTTCTTCCTGGAAGCCAGCACCATGCGCAGGTCGCCGCCGCAGATGCCGATGGCGGGCTGGCCGGCCTCGCCGATGGCGGCCACCAGCTGTTTGTTGAGCTGACCGGCGAGCACCATGATGGCCACGTCGCGGGTCTGCGAGTCGGTGACGCGCAGGCCGTTGATGAAGGTGGTCTCGCAGCCAAGCTGTTTCAGGGTGCGGCTCAGCGCCGCGCCTCCGCCATGGACGATGACCAGCTTGTGGCCTTCGCGACAGAGGCTGGGAATGGTCCTGGCGAAGGTGCTGACCAGCTCCCGGTCGTCCAGCGCCGCTCCCCCGATTTTGATTACCAGCTTCATGGCAGCCCTTCTCTCTCGTCGAAACCGAACATCAGGTTCATGTTCTGCACCGCCTGCCCGGCCGCCCCCTTCAGCAGGTTATCGAGGCAGGAAACCAGCACCGCCCGCCCGCCGTCGGGCGAAAGCGCGAAGCCGATATCGCAGTAGTTGGTGTGCAGCGAAAACCTGATCTGCGGCAGGCGCGCCGCTCCGAAAACCCGCACCCATGGCCGGCCGGCGTAGAAGGCCGTCAGCGACTCCTCCAGCTTCTGCGCCGTCACCGGCCTGGCCAGCCGGACGTAAATGGTGGACAGAATGCCGCGCGGTATGGGCAGCAGATGCGGCGTGAATTGCAGCGACTCGTCGCCGATCCCGAGCTGCTCCAGCACTTCTCCGGTGTGCCGGTGGCCGAAAACGCTGTAGGCGGAAAAGTCGCCGTCCACTTCCACGAAGTGGGTCTTCGCCGAGGGGGTTTTGCCTGCTCCCGAGACGCCGGATTTCGAGTCGCAGACGATGCCGCGCCCCACATCGGCAAGACCGGCGCGAATCCACGGGGCCAACGCGAGGATGATCGAGGTCGCATAGCAGCCGGGATTGGCCACCAGGGCCGCGCTCCGGATCTCGTCCCGATGGAGTTCGGGCAGACCGTAGATCGCGGAGCGGTCGAGTGCGGCGTGCTCCTGCCCGTCGGCAAAGCCGTAAACGTCGCGGTGCTGCGCCTGCTTCAGCCGCCATGCGCCGCTGAGATCGATCACACGAAAGCCCCGGGCGATGGCTTCCGGCACCAGCTCGCGCGAGAACTCGTGGGGCGTGGCGAAGAACACCACATCCACGCCGGCGTCTTTCATGCCCTGCCAGGAGAAGTCCCGGAAGGGAAAGCCGCCGTTGCCGGCCAGCTGCGGATAGGCTTCGCTGAGGTCGGCATATCCGCCGCTCTCGCCGTTGCGCCGCAGCAGCATCGGCTTCTTCGCCGCCGGATGACGCGCCAGCAGACGTACCAGCTCGAAGCCGGAGTAACCGGTTGCGCCAAAGATCGCGGGTTGCAGGGACGAATTCATCTCTCTCCTAGGCAAAATAGCTGCGCACCCGGTGCGCCAGCTGGGCAGCGGCCCTGGTTCCCGTCGTGATCGCCAGGATGGTGTCGTCGCCGCCGATGGTTCCCAGCACTTCCTCCCACTCCTCGGCATCGATGGCCGCCGAAACCGGCTGCGCGCTGCCCGGGCTGGTCTTGATAACCACCTGGTTGAGCGCCGTCCGCACGTCGTAGACGAATTCCTGGATGAGGCGCCCGATGGAAGGCAGGTGCAGTTCGGCCTCTCCTTCCTGCGGCACCCGGTAGCCCTGGGGCGTCTTGACCAGGCCGAGCTCGTGGATGTCGCGCGACAGCGTCGCCTGGGTCACGCGATGTCCGTGGCGGAACAGCAGGCGGCGCAGCTCGTCCTGGCTCCCCACTTCCCGGCCCTCCAGCAGCTGGCGGATGGCGGCATGGCGCGACAGCTTCGACATAGCATAAATATACTCTTCTCTGCATATTAATGCACCACAATTCGTCGCCGGAAAAGCGGGAAATCCGCCAGCTCTTTCCGCCGGTACGCCGGGGGGATTTCCGGCCGCTCTGGCACAGCTCGGGCCGCCGCACCCGCACGGTTCCGGCTGGCTCCGGCAGCCGGACTCTCCCGGCAGCTTCTGCGGCCGATTCCTCATCCAACGTGAGTTGAACGTCTGCGCGCCGTGGCCGTACCATGACCGATTCGACGGTCGAGCGACATGAACCTCTCCCCTGACGCCATGTGGTACAAGGACGCCGTCATCTACGAAGTGCACGTGCGCGCCTTCTACGACAGCGTGACCGACGGCATCGGCGATTTCGGCGGCCTCACCCAGAAACTGGACCACCTCGAAGACCTCGGCGTGACCGCGGTCTGGCTGCTGCCCTTCTGCCCCTCGCCGCTGCGCGACGACGGCTATGACATCTCCGACTACACCGACATCCACCCCTCCTACGGGAGCCTGAAGGACTTCCAGCGCTTCCTGCGCGAGGCCCACCGGCGCGGCCTGCGGGTCATCACCGAGCTGGTGCTGAACCACACCTCCGACCAGCACGTATGGTTTCAGCGCTCGCGCCGCGCCCCGCCGGGCAGCCGCTGGCGCGACTTTTACGTGTGGAGCGACACCCCCGAGAAGTACCGCGACGCGCGCATCATCTTCAAGGACTTCGAAGCCTCCAACTGGACCTGGGACCCGGTCGCCAAGGCCTACTTCTGGCACCGCTTCTACTCCCACCAGCCCGATCTGAACTGGGACAACCCGGAGGTGCGCGACGCCATGTTCGCCGCCATGGACTTCTGGTTCGATCTGGGAGTCGACGGGCTACGGCTTGACGCCGTGCCCTATCTGTTCGAGCGGGAAGGCACCAACTGCGAGAACCTGCCCGAGACCCACACCGCATTGCGGGAGCTGCGCCGGCACGTGGATGAGAAGTATCGCGACCGCATGCTGCTGGCCGAGGCCAACCAGTGGCCGGAGGACGCGGCCGCCTACTTCGGCAGCGGCGACGAATGCCACATGGCCTTCCACTTTCCCGTGATGCCGCGCATGTTCATGGCGCTGCGCATGGAGGACCGCTATCCCATCACCGACATCCTCAAGCTGACGCCGCCCATCCCGGAAAACTGCCAGTGGGCCATGTTCCTGCGCAACCACGACGAGCTGACGCTGGAGATGGTGACCGACGAAGAGCGCGACTACATGTACCGCACCTATGCCCGCGACCGCGAGATGCGCATCAATCTCGGCATCCGCCGCCGCCTGGCGCCCCTGCTGGAGAACGACCGCCCGCGCATCGAGCTGATGAACACCCTGCTCTTCTCGCTGCCGGGCACCCCGGTCATCTATTACGGCGACGAGATCGGCATGGGCGACAACATCTTTCTCGGCGACCGCAACGGGGTGCGCACCCCCATGCAGTGGAGCTCGGACCGCAACGCGGGATTTTCGCGCGCCAATCCCCAGCGCCTCTACCTGCCGGTCAACATCGATCCCGAGTATCACTACGAGACCATCAATGTGGAGGCGCAGCAGAACAATCCCCACTCGCTGCTGTGGTTCACCAAGCGGCTCATCCAGCAGCGCAAGCAGTTCCGCAGCTTCGGCCGCGGCACCCTGGAGTTCGTCTACCCCGGCAACCGCAAGGTACTGGCGTTCATCCGCCAGAGCGGAGAGGAAAAGGTACTGGTGGTCGCCAACCTGTCGCGCTTCGCGCAGTGCGCCGAGCTGGAGCTGCGCGGCCATCAGGGCCTGGTGCCGGTGGAGGTCTTCGGGCGCGCTCGCTTCCCCGCCATCACCGAAAATCCCTATCTGCTGTCTCTGGGCCCGCACGCCTCCTACTGGTTCCATCTGCAGCCGCGCGAGGTAACCCAGGAGGCGCTGAACGTCAGTGCCACTCCGCGCGAGCTACCCACGGTGGAGGTGGAATCCGCGGCCAACATCTTCTCCGAACTGATGCTGCAGAGAATGCGGCACATGATCCCGCCCATGCTGCGCCGCATTCCCTGGTTTCTGGGAAAGCGGCGCTATATCACCGGACTGTCGCTGCACAACGTGCTTTCCCTGCCCGGCACCTCCGCCCACATACTGTTTCTCAACGTGGAATACGGGGAAGGCGATCCGGAAGTCTATCTGCTGGCCGTCTCGGTGGCCACCGGCGACCGCGCCGATGCCGTGCTGCGCGACCACCCGGACGTGGCGGGGGCGCGGCTCAGCGGTCTGGCTCCCGATGACAGGGCGGTGCTGTACGCCGCGACCTTCGACCGCGACTTTGCCGACGCCCTGCTGCGCGCCATCGTGCGCCGCCGCCGGATCCGCAGTGCAAGCGGAGAGCTGATCGGCGCCCACACCCGCGAGTTCCGCACGGCGTGGTCCGCGGCGCAATCCGGTCTGGAGCCCTCGCCGCAGCAGTCGGACCAGTGCTTCACCACCCTGAACTACGGCAATGTCTTCGTGCTCAAGCTCTACCGCAAGCTGGAAGAGGGTGTGAATCCGGGGCGCGAGGTGCCGGAGTTTCTCTCGGAACACACCCGCTTCGCGGCGATTCCCCGGGCACTGGGCTCGCTGGAGTTCCGCCGTTACGACGGAGAGATGGTGCACGAGACCTGCCTCGGCACCCTCAGCAGCTTCCTGCATAACGCGACCGTGGGCTGGTCCTGGTCGGTGGACCAGCTGGGACTGTTTTTTGAACACGCACTGGCGATTCCCGAGCAGGACCCGCGCGTCCGCGACCTCAAGTTTCCCAACCTGTGGGTGCCCGACGATCCGGTGCCGCAGATCGTCGCCGAGCTGCTGGGCAACTACGTCGACAGCATGCGCGTGCTGGCGCGGCGCAGCGCCGAAATGCACGCCGCCCTGAGCAGCCGCCCCGACGTTCCGGACTTCGCCCCCGAACCGTTCACCACCTTTTACCGGCATAGCGTCTATCACGGCATGGTGGGCCAGCTGAACCGCTCCTTCGAGCTGCTGCGCAGCCGCACCCGCGGCCTGTCGCCGGAAGCCCAGGAGAGCGCGGCCGAGGTGCTGGGCCGCGAAGCCGAGATCCGCAGTCAGTTGCTGCTGCTGCGCGACAAACGGATGTCGGGCAGCCGCATCCGCAATCACGGCGATTACCAGCTCTCGAATGTGGTGTATTCCGGCAGCGACTGGGTGATCACCAATTTCGAGGGCGACGCCACGCGTCCCCTCAGCGAGCGCCGCATCAAGCGCTCGGCCCTGCGCGATGTCGCCACCATGCTGCGCTCCTTCCACTACGTGTCGCATGCGGCTCTGTTCGGCGACGTTCCGGGTATCGTCCCCCGCGACGGTCATCCGCAACTGGAGAAGTGGGCGCTGGCGTGGTATCAGTGGGTTAGCGTTATCTTCCTCAAGGAATACCTGACGGCGAGCGCGGCCGCGGCCTTCCTTCCCCAGCAGGCCGACGAGCTCAAGATTTTGCTCGCGGCCTACATGATCGAGCGGGCGCTGACCGAAATCGAGTACGAACTGGAGCAGCGGCCGGACTGGATCCGCATTCCACTGCACGGAATTCTGGAGCAACTGAAGACGCTTTGAGCCGGGGCGTGATTATCTCTTCGGCGCCAGCCGGTAATTGTCCGCGTTGTTGAACACCGCGTTCGCCCCCAGGTGAGCGGGGGCGCCGGCCAGCAACTGCTCCTTGCGGTAAACCAGGTTGCTGGCGTTGTAGGTTGCCAGCTCGAAACCGTGGCCGTGGGTGATGGCGTCGGTGGGACAGGCTTCCACGCAGTAGCCGCAGAAGATGCAGCGGTTGTAATCGATGTTGTAGACCCTGGCGTAGCGCTCGGCGCCACTGACCCGGTTGGTCTCCGTGTTCTCCGCCGCCTCGATGTAGATGCAGTTGGCGGGACACGCCGCGGCGCAGAGGAAACACGCGACGCACTTTTCCAGCCCGTTCTCGTCGCGTTGCAAAACATGCATTCCGCGGAATCGGTCCTGGAACATCGCGCCCCGCGTCGGACCGGGCCCGTCGGGATAATTCTCCACGACGGTGGGATTAAACATCTCCCGAAAGGTCACACTCATTCCCTTCGCAATCGCAGCGATGTTCCTCACGATTCCCATGTCGTTCCCAGTATAACAACGCCGTTGGCGGCGTTCAGGTCTGCATTCAGGCAGCGTAGAGCGGACCTTCAGGTCCGCGTCACGCGATGTCTTCCTTTTTGGATGCCAGCCGGCTTTAGCCGGCGGCACAACCGCGGACCAAAGTCCGCGTGAAACACAATAATGGCCCGGCTCGACGCTGGCCTAACCACCCCATCTCGCGCAAAATGCGGCCCGAGTTGGACCCCTGGGCCTGAAGGCAGCTCTACCCGGGTCAGCGGCCCGCTCTACCCGTGTGCCGTTTTGCCGCCGAGCTGCTCCCTCAGCAACTCGTAATGATGCTGCGCGTGACCGGCGGCAATATAGGCCAGGGCCCGGACCGTGACGCGATTGCCGTTGGCGACACCCGCCCGCATCTCCGCTCCCGGCGGCAGCGAACTGAAGAGCGCGATGGTGGCCCGGCGGACGCTCTCGAATTCGCCCAGTAGGTCCTCCAGGCGGCGCGTATTGGAGCCGGCCTCCCGGACGTAATCATCCTGCTCGAAGCCGTGCAGCTCTTTCGTATCCCCACGCGCGAAGCGCAGGGCGCGGTAACTCATGACCCGCTCGGCATCGCAGACGTGTCCCAAAACCTGCTTGATGCTCCACTTGCCCGGGGCGGCCGGCGCAGCCGCCTGCTCGTTCGATACCCCAACCAGCAACTGGCGGTAGTCGCCCGGCTGCTTGGCCAGAAAATCGAGCAGAGGTCCTTCCGGGACGCGGGCAATGTAGTTCCTGTAATACTCGGCGTATTCGGTGCTGTCGGGACGGGAAAGCATGAGGACAACTTTGACATAGTTTGGCGACCGGCTGCAGAAGCTGTGACGAAGTGCCGCCAGGGAGTTTCGAGCTTCACATTTCAAACCGCGTGCAGCGGTGGATCCGCGGCTTCCGGCTTCTCCCTGGTCCGGGCGGGCCCGTCGCCGGAACTACGGCGGCTGCGGCCGCTGTCGGGCGGCCATGTCCATGTATTTTTCCTGATTGCGATAGTCGCCAAGCCGGTTGCAGGCGTAGCTCATGTACACCAGCGCATTGCTCCTGATGGTTGGCGTATAGGCGGCGAACGGTTCCGTCAACTGCAGCACCTGGCTGAGTTCCTTAAGCGCCTGGCCGGGATGGCCATGCTCTTCCTCGTAAATGCCGATGTGGAGATGAGGAAAAGGAAAGAGCGGCTCCATGGACGCTGCCGCGCGGAAATGCGGAATTGCACCCTCCCGATCCCCATCCCGCAGCAGATCTTCGCCGATCATGTTCTCGGCCATCCAGTTGTTCCTTGTCACCGCCGCCGTATGCCGCCAGAGGGTGAGATCGTCCGACCAGTAGCCCAGTTGACGGCGGGTAGCCATTGACAGCAATAGCAGGACCACGATGGCCCCGGCAGGTACCCACGCTTTGGAAGACCGCCAACGCGCTGCCCAATCGGCCACGCCCCAACTCACGGCGAGAAACAATCCCACCATGGGCAGGTAGGCATAACGATCAGCCATGGCCTGGCTGCCAACCTGAACCAGGCCAATCATCGGTACCAATGTGCCCAGGAACCAGAACCACCCTACGGCGAGATACGGACGGTTGCGGCTGCGAATGGCGAACACGGTGATGGCTGCCAGCAGGACCAGAGCGGCCATGACTTCCCAGGCCGGCGACGTCCTAGCATGGGGGTAGAAGAACGCCAGGCGCGACGGCCAGATCGCATAGCCCAGATATCGCACGTACGCGATGATGGCGTTGCCGGCACGGGCTGCGAACGTAAAGGAGTTCACCGCGCCGCTCATGGTGCCACCCGCAGTCTGCGCTTTTATGGTCATGACCGCGCTGGCCATCGAAAGCGCCAGCAGCGGCAACTTCTCCAGCACCAGCCGGGAAAAACTCCTGCCTCCGCTTTTTCCCGCCCGCGCTGCCGGGGGCGGGCCCTTGCCGGAAAACATCCGCCCCAGCGGCCAATAGTCCCACAACAGCAGCACAAACGGCAGCGTGATGATCTGGGGTTTGCACATCAGTCCCAACGCAAACAGCACGGCGACGATTAGGTAGCGGCCCAGCCGCGGCCTGCGGACATAAGCGTACCAGGCGCCCAAGGTCAGCAGGAAGAAGAACATGCTCAGCAGGTTCTTCCGTTCCGCCACCCAGGCGACGGATTCAACATTCAGGGGATGGAGCGCAAACAGGGCCGCCACCATCGAGCTGCGCCCCACCCATCCGGTCGCCTGGGCCAATACCCAGAACAGCAGAAGAGCGTTGCACACATGCAGCAGCAGGTTGATATCGTGGTGCCGGCCGGCACGAAGGGAAAACAGGCGGTAGTCAACCGCGTGCGACAGCCAGGTTAGCGGAAACCAGTTCGCCCCGCGGTAGGTCGTGAACGACCACTTCACCGTCTCCCAGTTCAGGGTAGTGATATGGGGATTGTGTACTACGTAGGGCAGATCGTCGAGAACAATGAAGGCATGACGATGGACCGGCCAATACACAGCGATGGTTGCCGCCATGAGCGCGATGAGCAGGACCACTTCCCGCCATGCCGCCGGAAAAGGCCGGTCAGTGGCGCCCTCTGGCTCCGGATGAGCCACCATTTGCAACGCCCCGCTCGTTGCCGCTTCCAGCTCGGGGAGTTCCCTGCGAATGTCGCTGAGACCAATCCTCATCACTTTCGGCGCTTGCCCCATTGCTGGCGGATGATATCAGAATGATCCAGGGGACCTCACCAGGAATTACCCCCGATCAACGGGTCCGGCAGCCGTGCACCTTCAGTATCGCTGTTAGCTCTCGCTGGTTCGACACGCGGGCGTTGGAAGGGCACGGCTTCAGCCGTGCCGTGACGGAGCTCAGATTTTGTGTCGCCGTTAGGCACGACGGCGCTATCGCGAGGTTCCGCGTCTCGAACCGCGCGAGATCCGCGAGACCCGGCGGCTTTGGAATTAGCCGTTGCGAGTCAGTCTTTGCGCGATCTCGGCGTTGCTCATGACGGAGGCAATTTTGTCCTTCATGTAACGCAGCGAAGTCGCCTCGTGTTCCTTGTCGTAGGAACCGATGCAATCGGCGGCCAGAATCACCGGCCAGTCGCGCTGGTAGGCGTCGATGGCAGTCGTGCGGATGCAGGCATGGGTATTCACGCCGGCGAGAATTAGCGCATCGGGCTGCAACGCCGCAAGCAGCCCGTCGAGGTTGGTCCCGAAGAAGGCACTGTACCGCTTCTTGATTACCACCGCATCACGGGCGTCGATCGTAAGTTCAGGGACGATCTGGCAGCCCGGCGTTCCTTTTATCGTGATGCTGATTCCCTTCTGCCTCATCTCAGGGAGGGCATCGCTCAGATCCGGCTCAAATTCCTGCCGCACCCAGATTACGGGCAGCCCTGCGGATCTCATCATCGCCAGCAGCTCGTTCGTCGCGTCAAGCAAGGCCTTTCTCGATGCCGCAGGCCACTGATCGAGAAAGTCATTCAGCATGTCGATGACAAGCAGTGCCGGTCTCTTCATCTGTGAAACCCCGGTGCCGTCCCTGAGGAAGACAGCTGACTTCTCGAGATGACCGCTTCGTGAAAGCTGGCGCCCCGCTCACCTGCGAGCGCAGCGGAGCCCAACCACGCGGACTTTCGTCGCCTGCTTCATGCGGATTTCTTTCGGCCAGGAATGGTCCCGCAGAGGCTAATCTGCTCGGCCTATCGAAAAGGATTGTCAATCCGCAAGTCGCCAAACCTCTGCCCGTGACGCATGTCTTCGCTGTAAAGCACGCCGCACTGCGCTTCCAGGGCGGCGGCAACAATCAAAGAGTCGTACCAGGACAATCGGTAACGTTCGCACAGCCGCAAGGCGTCAGCAAGTAAGGCTTGCGATGAGTGCACGGCCAACAGAGGACGAAACACCGACGCCAGGTAGGATTCGGCTTCCGCCAAGGTCATCGGCGGCGTGAAGCGGCGGAAAGCGACGCTGAAGAACTCCTGCACCACCTGATAGCTGATGATTCCGTTGCGGCTGCTGATCGCCTCGCGAACGAGCTCGGCTGCGCGTCGTGCTTTGGCGGCCGGAGTCCCCCCAAGGGAGTACACGAAGAGATTGGTGTCGAGGAAGAATTTAGCGCTCATTCATCTCGTCGCGAGTAAAAGGGCCGCCCGAGCGGATGTGGCGTAGCCGTTTCATGAGAGCGTCAAACTCCTGGACATTGCCGGACTGCCGCGTATAGTTCACCAGCCACTCGCGAAACGCCGCGTTCAGGGTCTTATGTTGCGAGCGCGCCACCAGACGGGCCTGCTCGATCAAACCCTCATCCGCGCTGAGCGTGATGTTCTTCATGGAAGTAGTGTACACGATTTTCGTGTACACTAACGACGCACTCTACCCCAGCCCAAACTCCTTCCACCGCTTCGTCACGCACGCCTTGGTCGCTTCGTCCATGCGGATTTCTTCGGGCCAGGGGCGGGTGAAGCCTTCGGTCGGCCATTTGCGGGTGGCGTCGACGCCCATCTTGGAGCCGAAATCCGGCAACCTTGACGCATGGTCGAGCGAATCGACCGGCCCTAACGTGAACTGGATGTCGCGCTCGGGGTCAATGTTGTTCAGCACCTTCAGCGTGACCTCGCCGATGTCCTGCACGTCCACATCTTCATCCACCACCAGAATGCACTTGGTGGACATGGCCTGGCCCATCGCCCAGATGCCGTTCATCACCTTGCGCGCCTGTCCGGGCCAGGACTTCCTGATCGAGACAATCATCAGGTTATGGAAGATGCCTTCAATCGGCAGATTCACATCCACGATCTCGGGAATGGTCAGCCGCATCAGCGGCAGAAAGATGCGCTCCACCGCCTTGCCCATGTAAGCGTCTTCCATCGGCGGCTTGCCCACGATGGTGGTCGAGTAGATGGCATTCTTGCGATGCGTGATGCAGGTGACGTGGAAGACGGGATAGAGGTCCTCGGGCGTGTAGAAGCCGGTGTGATCGCCGAAGGGGCCTTCCATGCGGAGTTCGTCCAGCTCGACGTAGCCTTCGAGAACGATCTCGGAGGACGCGGGGACTTCCAGATCGACGGTCTCGCACTTCACCAGCTCCAGCGGCTTCTGCCGCAGGAAGCCGGCAATCAGGTACTCCTCGACGTCGGGCGGCGCCGGCACGATCGACGAGAACATTACCGCCGGCTCGGTGCCGATGGCGACCGCCACTTCCATCTTTCCGCCGACCTGTTTGCCTTCCGCGATGCGCGAGCCTCCGCCGGAGCGCGCCATCATGTCGAGCGCGGCGCTCACCGGATGTGCCTCGCCCGCCGCAGCGGCCAGCCGCATCTGCTCGCGGTAGTGCTCCGCGCCGATCTTCTGCCGCTGCCAGTGCATGCCGGCGGTCTGCGGGTCGTACACCTGCATGCGATAGGTTCCGGCGTTGCGCTTCCCCGTCCTGGGGTCCCGGGTGATGACCGACGGCAGCGTGATGAAGCGCCCGCCGTCCAGCGGCCAGCATTGCAGGATGGGAAAATCCAGAAGGGAGAAATTGTCGCGCCGGATGACCTCCTTGCACGGCCCGGTGGAGACTTCTTTGGGGAAGAACTTGCCCAGCTCCGCCAGCATGGGCAGCATCTTGATCTTGTCCAGCAGCCCCTGCGGCGACTTCACGTCCATGAAGTACTTGATCCTATCGGCAATCTCGTCCAGCGACTCGACCTCCAGCGCCATGCACATACGGCGCTCGGAGCCGAACTGGTTGATGAGGAGCTTCGATCCGGGATAGCCCCTGACACTCTCGAAGAGCAGGGCCGGCCCGCCAGGACCGTGTTTTCCTCGCGGCCCCCACTTGGAGACGCGATCGGTGATCTCGGCGATCTCCAGGATCGGATCGGCTTCCGCCTTGATGCGAACCAGCTCTCCGGCTTTATCGAGCGCGGCGATCCATTCACGCAGGTCGTAGTAGGCCAAGGTAGGTCCTCGTGGTGAACGGACGATTATAGAGGGACGCCGGCGTGACACAGTACGTTATGGCCGGGAATGTGCGCAATAGAAGGTTGTCATCCCGCAACGCACCCAACTCGCCGGCCAGCAGCCCTCATCCAAGAGCTTGAAGCGAGGAGCTTTCGCTTCACACTTCATCTCAGGGTACCGAATGCCGAATTCACACGCCAAACCTTCGCCCGAGCTGGATGCGCTCTCGCGGCTGACACTCGACCCGCAGAACGACGCTGGTGCCGTCAGCTATGTTGCTGCTCTGAGTAACGGTCAGCGCGATGAGCTGGTTTCGCTCGCCGACTCGAATCATGTCGTCATGCGAGCTTTTCAGGTGGTCGCGCGCCAGGCTGGTAATGATACCGAACTGGCCGGATGGGCCAATGGCGTACTCGCGAAGGAACAGCAGCGCATCCAGAACGCGCTCACCTTTCTGCACCACATCTGCGAGGCGCTGGAGCAGGGCGGCTGCCCGGTCACGGTGATGAAGTCGCTGGATCACTGGCCTGATCTGGGCAACGATCTCGACCTCTATACCACCGCCGACGAGCGGCAGGTCGTGCACATCATGCTGAACCGCCTGGGTGCGCACATCGAGCCGCGCAGCTGGGGCGACCGCCTGGCCAACAAATGGAACTTCACCGTACCCGGTCTGCCGGAGTCGGTGGAGGTGCACGCCCAGCGCCTGGGGCAGACCGGGGAGCACATCGCCATGGCGAGGCGCTTCGTCACACGTCGCGTCCCGAAGACCATCGCCGGACTGACGTTTCTGGTTCCCGCGCCGGAGGAGCGCGTCATTGTCGCCACCCTGCAGCGCATGTACCGGCACTTCTACTTCCGCGTGTGCGACATCGTGAACACCCTGGGACTGCTGCTGGACGGCCAACTGGACTTCGACGAGCTGCAGAAGGCGGCCGACATGGGCGGCATCTGGCCGGGCGTGGCAACCTACCTGAAGATCGTCTGCGACTACGCCCGCCAATACCGTTACCGTGGCGACGCTCCCGACCTGCCGCAGCAGGTACTCGCGGCCGCGCGCTTCGGCGGCGAAGCGATCACCGCCGGGGGAAAGTTCCTGCGCATCCCCATCCTGCCCAACGGCGCCGAGCTCTACACCCGCCAGATCACCCACACCGCCATGCGTGGCGATGTTCCCGCAACTCTCCGGCTTTCGCTGCTGCCCTACCTCGCCTCGGCAGCCGCTGTCGCTTTTCGCATAACCGGAAGTGATAAAGGAATCTGGTGAGCCTCGTGAGCCTCCCTTGCGGATGAAGATCCATCAGCTGCGCGCTGAAGCGTTGTATTCCGGCTGGCACTCAGGTGCCAGCCCCTCATTGAGCAACTCTATTGCCAACAATTCGTCCCACGTGGCTTGATGCAGCTCGGGTTGGAATTGATAATAAGCCGCATGCTTGTGGGGAGAACATCTGCCTGGTAACCTATTCGTGTAACGTGTTATAAGGAACCTTGTTGTTACAAAGATAGTTCGCGCCGTGAGAGTTTTCACCCCTATCGGCAGTGTCGCGAATTTTCACGCTCTTCGTCCGCCTGCGCCGCGTGTTTCGAGTGCGAACCAACGAAGCACTGACAATGCATCAGAAACTCATCTCACTCGAGGGAGAGGAAATTAGCTATGCCGGTCACTCGCATCGATCTGCCTATTGAGGACCTGACGCGTCCTCGAACCGAGGAGGAAATTCAACAGCGGCTGGCGCAGGAGCGTGCGCGGCTGGCCAGCATGATGGGTTTGGACAGCGGGCCTGTCCGCCACTTTCATCGTCCCGTAGAGCGGCCCTTTTCGGCCGAAGAGCGGAGCAAGGTCACCATCCTCTTTGGCGGCCTCACCTGGAAGCACGAGCGCGTGATCCAGGCTGTCTTCCAGGGCTGCGGCTACAACTGTGACGTTCTGCCGGTGCCGAACGTCAACGCGTTCCAGCTCGGCAAGGAGTACGGCAACAACGGCCAGTGCAATCCCACCTACTTCACGGTGGGGAACCTGGTGCAATACCTGCAATTCCTGGAGTCGCAAGGGATGACGAAGCAGCAAGTTTGCGACAAGTACATCTTCTTCACCGCGGGATCGTGCGGGCCGTGCCGCTTCGGCATGTATGAGGCCGAGTACCGCCTGGCGCTGCAGAACGCCGGCTTCGGCGACTTCCGCGTGCTGCTCTTCCAGCAGAACGACGGCGTGAAGGCTGCTTCGGGCGAGGCCGGCCTGAAGTTCACCGTGGACTTCGGCTGCGGCATGTTCAATGCCCTTAATCTCGGCGACATCATGAACGAGATGATCTACCGCATCCGTCCGTATGAAGTCGAGAAAGGTAAGACGGATGCGGCCTGGCAGAATTCGATGGACACGCTGTGCACCATGCTGCGCGAGCGCAAGCCATTCGAAGACCACGAAGACCTGCCGGAATGGCTTGCCAAAAAATGCCGCGACAACAAAGGCAAGAAATGGGAGACCACGGTCAACTCGCTGCTGAAGCTGCGCGAGCAACTCTACGGCAATCCATACAAAGAGGCGATGGCCGCCGTGCGCGAGGAGTTGAACACGATCGAGGTCGACCGCCTGCGCGTGAAGCCGGTGGTGAAGATCATCGGCGAGTTCTGGGCGCAGATCACCGAGGGCGACGGCAACTTCCACATGTTCGAGTTCCTGGAGCGCGAGGGCGCGCAGGTGCTGGTGGAGCCCATCGGCACTTGGGTGATGTACATGATGTATCAGTGCAAAGCGCGCGCCGCGGCCCGCCGCGAGCTCGATGCGCCGTACAAGCACCCCAAGTGGTACGAGGTCAAGAAGCAGTTCGTCAACCAGATGAAGTTCCACTCCAAACAGTGGATGTGGACGGTGGGCGAACGCATCTACGCACGGCAATATCAGCGCGTGGTTGAGGGCCTGGGCAACATCGCTCACGAGCTGATCGACCAGAAGACGATGGCCGAGCTGGCCAATCCCTTCTACAACGAGTTCGCGCGCGGCGGCGAAGGACACCTTGAGGTGGGCAAGAACGTCTACTACACCAAGAACCAGCTTTGCCACATGGTGCTGGCGCTGAAGCCCTTCGGCTGTATGCCATCGTCACAGTCGGACGGAGTGCAGTCTGCGGTTGCCAATCACTTCAGGGAGATGATCTTCCTGCCCATCGAGACCTCGGGCGAGGGCGAGATCAACGCGCACAGCCGCGTGCAGATGGCGCTGGGCGAAGCCAAGGTCAAGGCCCGCATCGAATTCGAGCAGGCACTAAAGGCCACCGGCAAGCGCTTGGAGGACATCAGGGATTACGTGGCCGGGCATCCGGAACTGCGCAACGTCTTCTATCCGGTGCCCCACCGTCATGGTTACGCCGGCGTCGCAGCCAACTTCATTCTGCACGTCAGCGATCTGATGAACGGCAGGAAGCGGCTGGCGCGCGTTCCGGTGCCGACTCCGCGTAAGCTGGAGACGTCGCCCGCGTTCGGCGACTAGGTAGAGCAGACCTTTAGGTCTGCGTTACGGACTGAGAATTAACTCCACGTCCGGCGCTAAGATGGAACGTTTCAGCGCCGGACCTATCAGATTGGCGACTGGGACGCGGGCCTAAAGGCCCACTCTACCCGGCAAGACTACTTGGAAAGGAACCTTTCGCTAGATGTCGACTCAGGTGGAGCTACCAGAGGGGACGACTGCCGCCCCGACCCATCGCCTCGATGTTCAACTGCACGACCTGCTGATGAAGCAGCCAGAAACACCGCGACTGCTTCCGCCACCCCCAGACGGAAAGCTACAGACGCTGCCGACGCCCGTATTTCCGCAGCATCCCGAGCTGATGAGCGCTGCGGATGAGGACTTCTTCCCCAAGAACGGCGAGCGGCGCAGGTGGTCGACTAAGCACATTGTTCGCGCCATGCGCGGCTGGGCTGTGCCTTGGATTCGATCGCGCGTCTTGCCCGGCGACTTTCACCCGATCATCGCGTATCTGTTCAATGAGTGGAAGTGCAATCTCGACTGTCACTACTGCTGGGCCTTCGACAACAGCGTGCGCGGTATGACCGAAGACGTCGCCAAGCGTTCCCTCGATTGGCTGCGCGATTCCGGCGCTGGCGTGCTGGCGCTGATGGGCGGCGAGCCGCTGCTGCGCCCTGACTTCGCCCACAAGATCATCTACTATGCCGTGAAGAAAGGTTTCTGGGTTTACCTGCCGACCAATGGCCGGCTAATGTGGCCCAGGGTGATCGACGGGATCGCAGATGCCGGCGTGGGCACGGTGAATCTCGCAGTTGATGCCTGGGACGACGTGCCGGGCCGGGGCTTGCCCAAAGCCATGGTACCAATCCGCTCGCACTTCGATTACCTGGTGAAGAAGCAGTACAAGTACGGCTACTCGGTCTTCCTGAACATCAACATCTGTGCCAACAATATGGAAGATGTGCGCATGTTGACCGAGTTGGCGCACGACAACGGCATCGCCACCGACTACCACATCTGCGAATCGCCGATGACCGAGCAGCCGCATTTCAAGCATCTCTACTCCAACCCGACGTTCATCCGCGAGGAGCACCACCCCAAGGTGGCCGAACTGGTCGATTGGCTGATCGAGAAGCAGAAATCCGGTTATCACATGGTGAACTCGGTGGAGCGCCTGGCGCAGATGAAGAACTTCGTGCACGGCGAAATGCATGACTGGGGCTGCCGCGCCGGACACAACTCGCTGATCGTGCGGGTCGACGGCACCCTGGCGCCGTGTTTCCCCATGTACTCGGCCGGGTACGACTGGGGCACCATCGAGAATCACAAGTTTGACACCCGGCAGCTGAAAGAGATGAAGAAAGAGTGCCAGAAGAACTGCTTCTCCACGCTGAACCATATTCTCGCGTTCTGTTACAACGACAAACGCGTCATCGAGTGGCTGTGGCGGCAGGCGAAGCACGGCTTCCGGAGGATTGAAGGCAACTTCGGCGAGTGCTGAAGCGCATCTTTGAAAGGGCACGGCTTCAGCCGTGCCGATACGAAGCTGGCTATGTTGCGGCTTTAGCCGCTCAGGGGCATGCTTTTGCAGCGGGCTAAGGCCTGCTGGAAATTGACATCGATGACGGCACGGCTGAAGCCGTGCCCCTTCAGGAACACGGAGGCCGAGTGAGTCACTCTCACCAACACGGGGACCACGGATGCTCCACCCCAACAGGTCCAAAATCGGGACCTGTCGGGGGCTCCAGCTGCTGTGACACTCCGAATCCCAAGGTTGACGTCTCTCTTAGCGCCTTAACCAACTCTGAGCCCCAGGAGACTTCCCTTCCCGCCCGCATTCTGGCCAAGTCGCGTGAGATTGCCGCGCAATCGGGCCACAAGGCTGTTTACACCGTCGGCATGGACGTCGGCTCGACCACGGTGAAGGCCGTTGTCGTCGAAGCCGCAACCGACCAGATCATCTGGCAGGACTACCAGCGCCACGAAACCAAGCAGCCGGAAAAGCTGCTGGAATTCCTCAAGCGCATGCAGGACGAGGTCGGCATTGCGCCCCACAACTGCCGCATCTTCATCACCGGATCGGGCGGCGGCGCGCTGTCCAACCTGATTGGCGCAAAGTTTGTGCAGGAGGTCACGGCAGTTTCGCTGGCGGTCGAGAAGCTGCACCCGGAAGTCAACTCCGTCATCGAGCTGGGTGGTCAGGACGCCAAGATCATCGTCTTCAAGGAGGACGAGAACACCGGCCGCAAGAAGAAGATCCCCTCGATGAACGACAAGTGCGCCGGCGGCACGGGCGCGGTCATCGACAAGATCAACGCCAAGCTGAAAATTCCCGCCGCGGAGCTGTGCGACCAAGGCTACATGGGCATCAAGCTGCATCCCGTCGCCGGCAAATGCGGCGTCTTTGCCGAAACCGACATCAACGGCCTGCAGAAGCAGGGCATTCCGCCTGACCAGCTTATGGCCTCGCTCTTCGACGCCATTGTTCTGCAGAACCTGACAGTGCTGACGCGCGGCCACACCCTGCGTCCGCATGTGCTGCTGCTCGGCGGCCCGAACACATTCATCCGCGGCATGAAGGAAGCCTGGCAGCAGAACATTCCCCGCACGTGGGAGGAGCGCAAGGTCCCGCTGCCCGAAGGCAGCAAGCCGGAAGAGCTCATCAAGGTTCCGGAGAATGCGCAGTACTTTGCGGCGCTCGGGGCGGTGGAGTTCGGCAAGGATGAAGAGCCCGAAGTCGGTATCTACATGGGTACCGAGTGTCTGGAAGATTACATCGCCGTAGGCCGGACGGCGGAGAAAGCCAAGTCCGGCTCGGCTGGTCTCAGCGCCTCGCAGGAAGAACTTGCCGGCTTCAGGGAGAAGTACCGGGTTCCGAAGTTTATTGCTGCGGAGTTTGCAGTTGGCGAGACAGTCCGCGGTTTCGTCGGGCTTGACGGAGGGTCGACTTCAACCAAAGCCGTGCTGCTCTCCGAGGGCGGCGATGTGCTCTGCAAGGCCTATCAGCTCTCCGGCGGCAATCCCATTCAGGACACCATCGACATGTTCGTCGCCCTGCGCCAGCAGGTGGAATCGCAGGGAGCGACGCTGGACGTGCTGGGCGTCGGCACCACCGGGTACGCCAAAGACGTGCTGAACGATGTGCTCAAGGCCGACGTCGCGCTGGTCGAAACCGTGGCGCACACCGAATCGGCGATGAAGTTTTACAGGAACCCGCACGTCATCGTCGACGTCGGCGGCCAGGACATCAAGCTGATCGTCCTGAAGGACGGGCGCGTCAAGGACTTCAAGCTGAACACGCAATGTTCGGCCGGCAACGGCTACTTCCTGCAGGGCACGGCCGAATCGCTCGGCTACAAAGTCGAGGAGTACGCCGATATCGCCTTCTCCGCCAATACCATGCCCGTCTTCGGCTATGGCTGCGCGGTCTTCATGCAGTCGGACATCGTCAACTTCCAGCGCCAGGGCTGGCGCGGCGAAGAGATCCTCGCCGGCCTGGCCGCCGTTCTGCCGAAGAACATCTTCCTCTACGTCGCGGGAATTCCCAACCTCGCCAAGCTGGGATCGCGCTTCATCCTGCAGGGTGGAACGCAGAAGAACCTCGCCGCGGTCAAGTCGGAAGTCGATTTCATCCACTCGCACTTCCATGGCGTCGGGCACGAGCCGGAGGTCATCGTCCACGAGCACTGCGGCGAATCGGGCGCCATCGGCGCGGGTGTCGAGGCGATCCGCTTGTACAGGAACGGCCACCGCACCACCTTCATCGGCCTCGAGGCGGTGCAGAAGATCGGCTATCGCACCACGCGCAACGAGGACACGCGCTGCTACTTCTGCAAGAACAATTGCCTGCGCACCTTCATCGACGTCAACGTCGGCGACCAGCTTGAACCCGCCTCGCCGCTGCCGGTCTTCAAGTCGAAGGTGCCGCTGCAGGCCGGTGAGCGCCGCCTCATCATCTCCACCTGCGAGAAGGGCCAGGTTGAAGACGTCAACGCTATGCGCGGCATCAAAGCCGGCCTCGACGCGGTGAAGAAGCAGAACCCGAACTTCGTTGACATCGCCGCCAATGAAGTCTGGCGCTCGCGCAATCCGAAGGTCGTTGCCGATCCGCTCCCCACGGCTCCCCGCTGGAACTGGAAGGCGAAGGCGTCGGTCAATGAGCGCCTCGAGCTGATGAAGAAGCGCGCGACGCTGCGCATCGGCATGCCGCGCGTGCTCAACATGTACATGTACGCGCCCATGTTCAGCGCCTATCTCGAGAGCCTCGGTCTGCAGCCGGAAAACCTTATCTACTCCGAATTCACCGGCCAGGAGATGTACCGCGCAGGCGCCGGCCGCGGCGCAATCGACCCCTGCTTCCCGTCCAAGATCGGCATTCCGCACGTCTACAACCTGATCTTCCAGAAGCACCAGAAGAAGCCGCTCGACGCCATCTTCTTCCCCATGATCGACACGCTGCATCAGCCCCTGAAGAACTGCAGCGGCAGCAACGCCTGCCCCACGGTGACCGCGACCCCCAACGCTGTGAAGGCCGCCTTCATCAAGGAGAATGACGTTTTCAAAGAGAACGGCATTCAGTACCTTGACCCCATCCTGAACATCGACGACAAAAAGCTCTACGGCCTGCAGATGTTCCGGACCTGGGCGCCGATCCTCGGCCTGTCGGAAGAGGAAAATGAGCGCGCCGTCGAGGCCGGCTTCAGGGCCTTCGAGGACTTCGATCGCAGCCAGCGCACCCGCGCCCGCGAGGTGCTGGACACCCTGGAGCGCGAGGACCGCCTGGGCATCGTGATGCTCGGCCGCGTCTATCACCACGATCCCGGCCTCAATCACGAGATCATGGAGGAGTTCCAGAAGCTCGGCTATCCCATCTTCTCGCAAAGCTTCCTGCCGACCGATGAGGATCTGCTCGACCGCCTGTTCGGCGAAGAGGTCCGCTCCGGCGCCATCACCCACGCGCTCGACATTCGCGACGTGTGGAAAAACGCCTATTCGGCCAGCACCAACACCAAGATCTGGGCGGCCAAGTTCACCGCGCGCCATCCCAACCTGGTGGCGCTGGAGATCAGCAACTTCAAATGCGGCCACGACGCGCCCATCTACTCGGTTATTGAGGACATTATCGAGAACTCGGGCACGCCGTACTTCGCCTTCAAGGACCTGGATGAGAACAAGCCCACGGGCTCGATCAAGATTCGTGTCGAGACCATCGACTACTTCCTCAAACGCTATCGCGAGGACCTGCTGAAGAAGGCCGAAGCCGCGACGAAGCTGGAGGAACAGTTGGCGGAGTACGAGCGCACGCTGCGGATGTCGCTGACGCACAAGTCCGTGAGGCGCGAAGCAGAGATAGTTCCCTTTCCGCAACCGGCGCACGAGCCGGAAACGGCGACCGCGGCCGGCGACGATTAGCCAGGAGCGGACCTTCAGGCCAGCGCATAAGCGGATCTACAGGTCGGGTAGAGCGGACCTTCAGGTCCGCGCCCCGGGCCTTCTTTTCCACGAGCGCAGGCTTCAGCCCGCGCGCACATTTTCTATCCAAAGCTGGACTCGGCTTTTATAATCAGGAGGAACCTTTGACGCGGAGCTGAAGGTCCGCACTACCCGACCCCATGCCTCTTACCAGCGACACCAAGAAGGTGATGTTCGAGATCTACCGCGATGCCGACTTCGGCGGACGCTATCGCGTCGTCTATTTCACCGAACTGGGCGAGCACGACAAGGAAACCGAGATCCAGAACGCCATGCGCGGCGAACACATCTTCGACGGCTTCCTGCTGCACCGCGAACGCAACCAGGCCAAGCAGGTGGTGGACGAAATCCTCGAGCGCCTCAACCGCGGCGAAGAAGTTGACGAAGCCGCCATCCGGGAAACCCTGCAACCCTTTCTCGCCTGATCATCGCTCCCGGCCAATTCGGTTATCACTCCCAGCAGGGCATCACCGCGCCTCGTGATGGCAGTCCTTGCCCGCTCTCCGGTCGAAGCGAATGATTGCACAGAATCCATGCTTTTGCGTGGAACGTCTGCCGAGCTGCTGCCATGGCGCAGGTCGTTACTGAATCCGAACCGGCAACAGGGACTCCACCCATCGCGCAGCATCGGCGGCATCGGCTTCGCTGGACACTTCTCGCGGCGCTTGTTGTGGTAATGATCGCCGCAGTAGGTCTGTACGGCACAACCGTTTACCTCCTGCAGAAGTCACTCAGCCACCGCGTTGAAAAGCTGAAATACATTCCTCACGACCTGGGACTGCAAGGGGAATCCCGGGCGTTGACCAGCTCGGACGGCATCCCGCTGAAGGCCTGGTGGATTCCGGCGGATCCGGCTCGTGGCGCCGTGGTTGTACTGCACGGAATGGACGGGCTGGATGCCTCGTGTGTGCTGCCACAGGCAAAATTCCTGCACGATGCGGGGTGGTCCGCACTGGTGCTCGATATGCGGGCCCATGGCCGTAGCGGTGGCAATCGCATCGGATTGTCTGTGGAGGAACCGCGGGATGTGAGCGCCGCTCTGGATTGGCTACAAACACAACCGTCGCTGCAGGGCAAGCCGCTGGTCCTGCTTGGGCTCTCGATGGGAGGCGCGACGGCCATCCGCACCGCCGCTGTCCGGCACGATGTCGATGCGGTCATCAGCGTCAGCTCCTTCGCCTCATTCGAGCCTTTCATGGGCAAAGGCATGGAGCTGTGGCTGGGACGCCTTGCTATCCTGACCTTGTATGGGGTGTGGACGCCAAACGTCCAGCCCGTGCGCGAGATCGGCCGCATACCTCCTCGCCCCGTGCTCATCATGCATGGCAGTGCCGACAGGCAGATTCCGGTTGGAGACGCCCTTCTGCTGAAACAGGCCGGAGGGCCGGATGTGCAATTGTGGATCGCTCCCGGCGCTGATCACCTTATCTACACAGAAGACGGAAACGGCGCAGGAGCGCTCGACACCGGGTACAGGACGCACATCCTCGACTTCCTGGCCGGCCTCGGGCACCGCGGCTAGCAGCAAATCATCGCACCTGCAGCACTGCCAGGCCATTGATCGGGAGTTGCAATGTCAGGCTGCCGCCGCTCAGGTGCGTGGATTCGGCCGCCGGCAGTTGCGAATTCCGCCGCAGCTCATTGAGTTGTGCCTCCGTCGGATATCGTGGGCTGCCCATCCTCTCCCACAGCCCCAGAGTGTTGCCGTGGGTCTCATCGATGCGGCGGATGGAAACGCCGGCAGCGGGCGCCACTCCCTTAAAGTACAGCTTTATGCTTTTCGCGGATCCTGTTGTGCCGGGATTCGCAAGGTTCCACACCGCAACCACAAGCGATCCATCCCGTGCCTTCGTCACCAGCACATCGCCATTTGTATTCTCTATCCGCCGGTCGCCCAGAGCGTGCAGCGCCTGCATGGCGTAAAACGATGGCTTGGGAATATTGCCCGCGGCGATCAGCCCGAAGCCGCCGTAGAACGGAGTCCTCACCACGCCCTGCTCCTCGAAAACATCGGAGAAGGTCCAGTAAGACATCATCGCCGCCAGGCCGTCGCACTGCGCGATGGTGCTGGCCAGCCACGGTCCCATGTAAATGGAATCCGTTACCGCGACCTCGTTGTCATAGGCGGCGTTGAATTCGCTCCAGATCAGCGGCATTTCCGGCCGGGTGGAGGCCCTGATCTCCTCGTGCACCTTCTTCACGGCGCGGCAGACCATTCGGTCGCGGGAGATGTTCTCGCTGCTGCCGAAGACATCGCTTGCCGTGTCATTGCCATAGACGTGGGTGGAGACGAAATCGAGCGGCACATGCGCCTGATCGGCATGCCGGATCATGTCGGCCACCCACGCCGCCTGGGCCGTCGCCGGTCCGCCAACCCGGAGCCGCGGACTCACCGCCTTGATATCGCGGGCGGTGTGGTCATACAGCTCGAAGTAGCTCTTCTCCCGCGGCGCGCCCGTCCAGAAGTCGAGATTGGGCTCGTTCCACACCTCGAAATACCAGCTCGCCACCTCGTCGATGCCATACCGCTCGACGATGTGCCGGACGAAATGCCCGATCAGCTCGTCCCAGAGGGCGTAGTCCTTCGGCGGCGAGACATTCGGGTGATACCAGAACGCCTGCAGGTGCTGCTGCGCGGCCAGCTTGTAGGGCATGAAGCTGAGCTCGACGAACGGCTTCACATGCGCGGCCAGCAGCCCGTCGTAGATCTGATCAACATAGGAGAAGTTGTAGACCGGCTGCCCATGTTTGTCCTCGTCATAGACGCCCACATCGTCGTCCAGGATGGCGTGGAAGCGGATGTACTGGAAGCCCGTGATGTCGCGCACCGCAGCCAGGTCGCGGCGATAAGAATCGCGCAGGCTCAGGATGGCCCGCCCCGAGCCGAACATCTGCTCCCAGAAATGTGGAAATGGATGGGCCGGGGCTGCCGCATCGATGGTAATGGTCTCTACCGATGTTTGCGACGCCAAAGGGAGCGCACAGAACACCAGCACCGTCAGCAGGAAGATTGGATTGCGCATCGCTGGTATGGGTAAACGAGAATCGGCCCGTAAGATGATTATGGATGTTCTTCAGTTTGCTGGAAAGGCTTACGCCTGCAGCCGGTCAACCCCATAGAAAAACGCCTCCAAAAACGGGTTTATGGCTGTCGAAGCCGCGCGCGAGGGGCGATAATCTAAGCTTTCGAGAGGAAACGTAATGAAATACAGGAAAATCGGCAAGTCGAACCTGCAGGTCTCCGCCATTGGACTCGGGTGCAACAACTTCGGCTTCATCGCCAACCTGGATGTCGAAGCCTCGCGCAAGGTTATCGACAGGGCCATCGATTCCGGCATTACCTTCTTCGATACCTCCGACAGCTACGGCACGTCGGAGAACATTCTCGGCGAGGTGCTGGGAGCGCGGCGCAAAGATATCGTTCTGGCGACCAAATTCGGTGCAAGGACAAACGCCCTCGGCGAGAAAAGCGGAGCTTCGCGCGCCTACCTGCTGGCCGAAGCGGAAGAAAGTCTGCGCCGTCTCAGGACCGACTGGATCGATCTCTACCAGATTCATTATCCCGACCCCAAAACGCCCATCGAGGAGACGCTGCGCGGATTGCACGATCTGGTGAAGAGCGGCAAGGTGCGCCATATCGGCTGCTCGAACTTCTCTCCCTCGCAGTTGCAGGAAGCGCAGAGCACCGCGGCCGCGAAGGGCCTGACCGCGCTGGTCTCCAGTCAGGATGAATACAGCCTGCTGGTGCGCAAACTCGAGCGCGAGCAGTCGCCGCTCATCGAGAGTTACGGCATGGGCGAGCTTCCCTACTTTCCTCTGGCCAGCGGTCTGCTCACGGGAAAGTACAGAAAGGGGCAAACGGCGCCAAAGGGTACCAGATTGGGTGAGAACAGGCTGAATTTGACCGATCGCTTCCACAGCGAGGCCAACCTGGAAAAAGTGGAACGGCTGGAGAGCTTCGCCAGGCAAGGGGGCCATAGCATGCTGGAGCTGGCATTCAGCTGGCTGCTGTCGCGGCCAGCGGTGGCCAGCGTGATAGCCGGCGCAACCCGGCCGGAGCAGATCGAAGCCAATGCCAAAGCCGGCGACTGGAACCTGAGCGCTGCGGAGCTGGCCGAAGTAGATTCGATAACGGGCGTGCCCTCACCGCAGATGGCATAGCCGCCCGCTCCGGCTATGCCTTCCAAACACCCAGCGCTTTTCGCACCAGCACCAGTTGTCCCAGGTGATAGGCGTTGTGATCGGCCACCAGCAGCGCCTCGCGGAACAGGGTCTGTCCCGAGCCATGCGGCAGCGGCTTGAACAGATCGTGGTTGGCATCGCTGATCAGCTTGCGCATCGCTTCCAGATTGTCCCTGATCGCGTGGACGCTTTGCTCCCACGCCTCTTCACTGGGCGGAGCGGCCTTCTTTGGCCAGTAGTCTTCCGGCCACGGAGGCGACTTGTGCCGCGCATCCCGGCAGAACTCCACGATGTCCCACAGTGCTATGCGTATGTGTTCCAGAAGCTGCCACGCCGAATAAGGCAGTCCCTCGGGCACCCGCCCGCGCAACTTCGCGGGAAAATCGGCCACGGCGGCCGAAAAGTCGGCATGCGCCTCATGCCAGTCAATCGCTTTTGCAAGTTGCTGACGAAGCTGCCTGTCGTGCTCCATAGAGGACCTCGCTGGAGAGATAGATTACCGATTGGATGTGAGGGATACTGCCCTAGATCCAGCTTGGGGCCCGTCGGAATGCCGACCGGACTACCCCCGGTAGGTGCGGCGGCGGCGATGCAGGACGCTGGTGGCGTGTGGGTTGACCAGCACGGTGAAACCGGCGTGCGGAGCCGCGCGATCGCCTTCCAGCAGCGTGGCGCGTTCACCCTCGATGCATCCGCCCAGAACCCGTCCCAGGCTGAGCAGTGAGCGGCTGCCGCAGACCTCGCAGGTCTCGCCGCCGCTGTTGCTGATGATCTCGCAGTCGGCGCACAGGACCGCTTCCACCAGCGGAAGTGAATTAAGAATCGGTTCGCGTCTGGAATCTTCGTCCATAGGAGAGACTCTGGATTTACGCTAGCTGTCTTTCGAGACGCGGGAAAGTGCCTGATGATGAACGAAGCACAGAAGTAACCAGGGTGCTATTGACAACCAGAGAAATCCGGGATTCGCGCCTTAGGCTGGACCTGGGGAATGCGATTGCCCCCTCAGCTGGCGTCCTGGTTGGCCTCCGATGGCAGCAGGTTATGATTCAGCGCGAACAACGCCAGCTCCAGGCGGGTGCCCACACCGATTTTGTTGAAGATGTTGGTCAGGTGGCGCTTCACCGTCTCCTCGCTGATGCCGAACGTCTCGGCGATGTGCCGGTTGGTCGAGCCCTCGGTGATCAGGGTTACCACTTCCAGCTCCCGTGCGGTGAGGCCAAAGGTCTTGCGTGGAGGCGGCGCGGTTTGCGCTGCAAGGTCGCGCAGCACCTGCACCAGGTTCTGCACCGGGCGGCCTTCCAGCCAGTATTGGCCTTGCATGACGGTGCGAATGCAGGCCGAAAGATGCGCCAGCGCGGCATCCTTCATGACCACGCCGCGCGCGCCCAGTTGCAGTGCCTCCAGGATCTGCCTTTTGTCCACATGCGCCGTCAGCACGATGGTGCGTGTCCCGGCGTTCTCGCCGGTCAGCTCGCGTAGCGCTTCCATACCTGGCATCTTCGGCATGGCGAGGTCGAGCAGAAGAATGTCCGGCCGCAGGGTGCGCACCATGTGCAGCGCTTCCACGCCGTCGCGAGCTTCCGCCACAACCTTGACCTGCGGATCGGATTGCAGCATGTTGCGCAGGCCAACTCGCACTACCGGATGATCGTCTGCAATCAGCACCCTAATAGACGTTGGCGCCATCTTGCTTCCTCGCTTGAGGGATGGTCTTGATGTCGTTATCAGGCCGCGGATCCTTCAGCCGGAGCTACCACCGGACCGAGCTCGCGTATCAGCTCCGCTTCCACCGCTTCCAGGGCCGCCACAACTTCCTGCAACATCGGCTCGGCGCTGCCCAGCTCCGAATTGCGGGCCATATGCTCCAGCGTCGCACAGCATTGCGACAGCTGTTTGGCCCCCAGCATCATACTGCTGCCCCTCAGATAATGGGAGCGTGCGCGCAGTTCGTGGGCATCGCCATCCGCGATCGCTGTGCGCATCCCGGAAATCGCCGAGCGGGCGTCCACCAGATAGTCGCGGCACAGCTCCGTGAACTCCGCCGGATTGCCCGCCGTGGACTGGCGCAGGCGTTCGAAGATGTCGCGGCTTATGGCGTTGTCGGTCACACTAGCCTGATGGTGCTACCCCATATCCCGCAAGGATAACCCAAATAGGTAACCCTATGTGCGTGCTGCCGTCAAGAAGGGAATCCCGCGCCGCACCTTTTTTGTTGCAACTGGGGCCGCGAACCGGCGAATCGCGACCTCCGCACGGACCGCAAAACGCTCAGAACCCGGAGAAATCAGGCTTGCGCTTTTCCAGAAATGCAACCAGAGCTTCCCTCGTCTCGAGCGATTCGAGGCGCCCGGCGATGACCTCGAATTCCTCCATCAGCGCACGCTCCACCTCGGACTGGAAAGCGCGCTTGATCAGCTTCTTGCACTCCAGCACCGCTGCCCGTGGCTTCTCCGCCAGCTGTTCGGCGGCGCCGCTTGCCACCGTCAGCAGCTGGTCAGGGGCGACAACCGCATTGACCAATCCCATTTCGTACGCCCGCGCCGCGCTAAAAGGCGTCCCCAGCAGGAACAGCTCCGACGCCCGCTGCCGTCCCGCAAGCAGCGGCAGCAGCACGGTCGAGGCCGCTTCCGGCACGATTCCGAGATTGATGAAGGGCATCATGAACTGCGTATTTTCGGCTGCGTACACCAGGTCGCAGTGCAGCAGGATGGTGGTGCCCACTCCTACCACCACCCCATGCACGGCGGCGACGACCGGCTTTTCCGCGCTCGCCACCACACGCATGAAGCGCAGCGCCGGCGGCACCGCCTGCCCTCGCCACGGCTTCTGCACGAAGTCCTGCAGATCGTTGCCCGCGGTGAATGCGTCGCCCTTGCCGCGCAGCAACATAACGCGGACATCACCCTCGCCTTCAGCCCGCTCCACCGCATCGGCCAGCGCCATGTACATCTCCGCGGTCAGAGCATTCTTTTTCTCCGGACGATTGATCGCGATGTGCATCACCGCGCCCCTGCGTTCCACCTCGATCTGGCTCATGATCCGACCTCTTGCGAACTCCGGGCAATCGTCCCGCGCCCGCTTCGCCGACTCGAATTCCTGAAGGGGCGGCCTTCACGCCGTCCACTGAGAATGGCGTCCGGCTCAAGCTGCGAGAGACCCGGCGCGATGGCAGTTTCCGGGGCATCCAGCGTTGCCCGTAAACGCGGCAGATAGTGATCTACTTTTTGCGCGTGAAGTCGAAGCGTCCGGTGGTCAATTTGCCGTTTCCGTCCAGATACGTCCACTCCTCCACGTGATGGTCGGGACCATCGAAGATGAACGCCACCTCCTGCATGTGACCATCGTGAGCGCCGATGTTAGTACCATCCTTGAATTTGAACACTACGCGGTTGGGGTCGCCGCTGGGAACAGCCACAAATCGCGGCTGATTGTGCGCCGCGCAGTAGTGCGTCGCCATCAGGTCTTTTCCATCCATGTGAAAGATGGTGACCATTTCCTCCGGCGTTCCTTCGGCCAGCCACCCCATGATTGCCGAGCCGTCCGAGACCATCATGAAGCGGGTGCTCGTCGGGTACTGCTTGCCGCTCTCTATCATGGTCCCTACCCACGCGCCGTCCAGCGTCTTCAGTTTGTCGAACGATGCATTGGGTTGAATCGCGGACTTATGTTCGTCCCCCATCGCGGCCGATGCTGCCAGGAAAACAACCAGAGCCGCAGCAATTCCGATCCTCATCGCCAGCCTCCTTGCGAAATCATGTGGATTGTAGCCGAATTCGGAACGGCGGACGAGTGATCTCAGACCGCAATGTTCCCCCGCCTCGTGCTACGGATACAATGTTCCCGGAATCGAACCAGCGTTGTTCTCAGCCAGTTGAAGAACAAGGAGATCGTCATGTCCGCCAAAATTCCCGACAGCTATATGGATCTCTTCCGGAAAAAGGCCTTCGGCAGCTTCACGACGCTGATGCCCGATGGCAGTCCGCAGACCACGCCTGTGTGGGTAGATTATGCCGATGGTAAGGTGCTGGTGAACTCCGCCGTTGGCCGCCAGAAAGACAGGAACGTGCGCCGCGATCCGCGCGTGGCCATAACCCTTATCGATCCCGACAACCCCTATCGCTACCTTGAAGTCCGCGGCCGGGTCAGCGAGATCACCCAGAACGGCGCCGACCAGCTCATCGACAGGCTGGCCAAGAAATATCTGGACAAGGACAAGTATCCCTTTGCCCAGCCGGGCGAGCAGCGCGTCATCTACAAGATCGATCCGCAGCACGTCAGCCCGCACGGGTAACCACTGCCCGCAAACGGCCAGGAGCAGGAGATGCGTACCGGCCGGCCTGCATTAGAGCTTCACACTGCGCAGGCGCAGCGCATTGCTGATGACGGAGACCGAGCTGAAGCTCATGGCGGCGGCGGCGATGATGGGGCTCAGCAGGATGCCGAATTTAGGGTAGAGCACTCCCGCCGCTAACGGCACGCCCACCGAGTTATAGACAAAAGCGAAAAACAGGTTCTGCCGGATGTTGCGCATCACGGCGCGGCTGAGCCGCCGGGCGCGTGCCAGCCCGGCGAGGTCGCCCTTCAGCAGCGTGATGCCGGCGCTTTCCATGGCAACATCGGTCCCGGTCCCCATGGCGATGCCGACCTGCGCCTGGGCAAGAGCAGGAGCGTCGTTGATGCCGTCACCGGCCATGGCCACCACTCTTCCCTGCTGCTGAAGTTTCTTCACCGCATCGGCTTTGCGATCGGGCAGCACGCCGGCTTCAAAATCGCTGATGCCGAGCTGACGCGCAACCGCCGCCGCCGTAGTTTCGTTGTCGCCGGTCAAAATGACCACCCGCAGACCCTGGCTACGCAGATCGCGAACCGCCTGCACCGCCTCAGGCTTTACCGGATCGGCGATCCCAAGGACTCCCACGGTGCGGCCATCCATGGCTGCGAAGACCACCGTCTGGCCGTCATGACGCAGCTTCTCCGCCTCCGCCTTCAGCTCCCCGACTTCGACCTTAAGCCGCCCAAGAAGGGCTTCATTGCCGGCGGCCACCTCATGCCCCCCGACCGTGCCGACAACGCCAAGCCCGGTGAGGGAGCGGAAGTCTTCGGCAGGAATCAGCGGAATTCGGTTGGCTTCGGCTGCTTCCACCACCGCCGCCGCCAAGGGATGCTCACTTGCCCGCTCCAGGCTTGCCACCAGGCGGACGACGCGCTCCTCGCTCTCGCCATCCGCGGCGACCACCGCCATCAGCTCCGGCTTGCCCCGCGTCAGCGTTCCCGTCTTGTCCAGGGCCAGCGTGTCGACCTTCTGCAATGTCTCCAGGGCCTCGGCGTTCTTGATGAGCACTCCCGCGCGGGCGCCGCGCCCCGTTCCCACCATGATCGCCATGGGCGTTGCCAGACCAAGCGCGCAGGGACAGGCGATGATGAGCACGGCGACTGCATTGACAATGGCATTGGCCAGCCGCGGCTCCGGTCCTTTGAGCAGCCACGCGGCGAACGTGACCACCGCCACCGCCAGCACGGCGGGGACGAACCAGGCCGCGACCCTGTCGGCAAGACGCTGAACCGGCGCGCGGCTGCGTTGCGCCTCGCTGACCATCTTCACGATCTGCGCCAGCATGGTGTCGCTGCCCACGCGTTCGGCGCGCATCAGCAGCCAGCCCGTGCCGTTCACGGTGCCGCCAGTCACCTTGTCCCCGGCATGCTTCTCGATGGGCATCGATTCGCCCGTTACCATTGATTCATCTACCGAACTGAGGCCGTCGAGCACGGTGCCGTCGACGGGGATTTTCTCGCCGGGGCGGACCCGCAGCTTCTCGCCCACCTTCACCCGGTCGAGCGCAACATCATATTCGCTGCCGTCGTCGCGCATGATGCGCGCCTGCCTGGGCGAGAGATCGAGCAGCGCGCGGATGGCGCTGCTGGTGCGGCTGCGGGCGCGCAGCTCCAGCACCTGTCCGAGCAGCACCAGCGCAACGATGGCAGCCGCCGCTTCGAAGTAAACCTCCGGCCTTCCCGCCATGCCCCGCATTGACGGCGGGAAGATGCCGGGAGCGATGGTGGCGATGGCGCTGTAAACATAAGCCACACCCACGCCCATCCCGATCAGGGTGAACATGTTGGGGCTGCGAAATTTCACCGATGCCCAAGCACGCGCGAAGAACGGCCACCCGCACCACAGCACGATTGGAGTCGCCAGCGCGAACTCGATCCAGTTGCCTGCTCCCGGGCCAATGGCGCGCAGCGCCGGGCTCATGCGAAGCATCGCAAATGCCACCAGCGGAATGCCCAGCAGCACGCTCGTCCAGAAGCGGCGCGTCATGTGGCGCAGTTCGGGATTTTCTTCCGCCGCCGCAGCGACCGTCTTCGGCTCCAGCGCCATGCCGCAGATGGGGCAGGAGCCCGGCGACTCGCGCACGATCTCGGGATGCATCGGGCATGTCCACTGCGTCTTTGCAGCAGCGGTCGGAAGTTCCGGCTCCAGCGCCATGCCGCACTTCGGGCAGGCTCCCGGACGGTCCTGGCGGACCTCGGGATCCATGGGGCAGATGTAGGTGCCGGCCGCAGCCGCGACTTTGCCCCCCAAGGCGACAGGCGGAGCTTCGGAAGGTCGCAGGTATTTTTCCGGTTCGGCTTTGAACTTCTCGGCGCATCCCCGGCAGCAGAAATACCAGGTCCTGCCGGCATGAGTAACCGTGCTGGCCGCCTTCGCGGGGTCCACACTCATCCCGCAGACCGGGTCCTTTTCCGCCTTGCGGGCCGGACTGGTCGCCATGGCTGCGGCGCCAATCTGCACCACGCCGGCCATTCCCACCGGCTTGTATCCCGGCGCGAGATATTTCTGCGGGTCGCGCCGGAACTTCTCCGCGCACCCCCGCGAGCAGAAGTGGTACAGATTGCGGTCGTACTCGGCCGTGGAGGCGGCTTTTGCCGGATCGACATTCATACCGCAGACCGGATCCCTGGCCGGCTTGCGCGGCTCCGGCTGCGCCGGCGGGCCCGTTTCCGCCCTGCCGGCGGCTTTGACATACCTCGCAGGAGCAGCCATGAACCTGTGCATGCACTCGGGCGAGCAGAAGAAGTACGTCTCTCCCTCGTGCTGCGCTTTTCCACGCCCCTGCCCCGGCTCCAGGATCATGCCGCAGACCGGGTCTTTTGCGGAAAAGTCCAGGCTCAGGTTCTCCACATCCGCCTTGGGGTCGCTCATCTGCCCGCTCTCAGCCCTGCGCAATTGTTCACAACCGCAGCCATGCTCTATATTGAACTCGGATGCCGTGTCGCGCCTGAAGTTGCGGTGCAGGCAGGCCGCCGGTCCGTACCTCATATCATTGCACGTTTGCGAGGCCAGTTTGATGACTGCGGTAGAAGTCTTATTTCGCTATGCAATGCCGCCCGGCGAAACGCAGATGACGGCGCTGGCGCAGATGAACGACGTTTATGGCATCCGCCGCGTTCGCTTCGATGAGCAGGAACGCACGGTCCGGGTGGAGTTCGACGCTACCCGCCTCAATGAGTCGACGGTCGAAAATCTGCTCCGCAAGGCTGGACTGGATGTGCGCGAGCGGCTGGCGCTCGTCTAGCGTTCGTGCCTGAAGCAGGGCCACCCCCGGCAGCCCGGTCCGGTGCCGGCGATTGCTCTGCCGCGCCATTTTTACCCTGGTACCCTAGGGCACTGCAGTCTGAGATCAGGAAATATCGTGGCACTTGACCAGAAAATCTACGACCTGCGCAGAGACAAGTTGAAGCAGATCGAGGCCCTGGGACAGGCGGCCTACCCTTACCGTTACGAGACCACACACTCCATTCCCCAGATCCTCGACGAGTTCTCCGCCAGGACCGCGCAGGAACTGGAGTCGCCGCGGATCAACGTCAGCGTCGCCGGCCGCATCATGTCGATTCGCGTGCAGGGTAAAGCGGGCTTCGCTCACCTGCAGCAGGGCGGCAGGCGACTGCAGATCTACGTCCGCTACGACGCCGTAGGCGAGAAGGCGTTCCAGCTTTACAAACTGCTCGATATCGGCGACTACATCGGCGTGAAGGGCTATCTCTTCCGCACGCGCACCAACGAGCTGACCGTTCACGTCGAGGAGATCACCTTCCTGGTGAAGGACCTTCTTCCCCTGCCCGAGAAATGGCACGGGCTGCAGGACGTGGAGACGCGCTATCGCCGGCGTTATGTCGATCTCACCATGAATCCCGAGGTGCGCGAGGTATTCACCCGGCGCGCCCGGGTGGTGCAGTCGCTGCGGCGCTTTCTCGACCAGCACGGCTTCATCGAGGTCGAGACCCCCATGATGCACGCCATCGCCGGCGGCGCCGTGGCCAAACCCTTCATCACCCACCACAACACCCTCAATGTCGATCTCTACCTGCGCATCGCCCCCGAGCTGTATCTGAAGCGGCTGGTGGTCGGCGGCATGGACCGCGTGTACGAGATCAACCGCAACTTCCGCAACGAGGGCATCTCCACCCAGCACAACCCCGAGTTCACCATGCTGGAGTTCTACATGGCCTACGCCGATTATCGCGACCTGATGGACTTCACGGCGGAGATACTGGCGCAGGTGGCGCGCGACGTAAATGGCACCACCACCGCGCATTTCAACGGGCACGAGATCGACTTTGGCAACGTGCAGCGCCTCTCGATGCGCGAAGCCATCATCCGCTACTGGCCCGAGAATGCCGGAGACGCGCCGGAGATGGACGATTTCTCCAGCGCCGAGCAGATCGCGGCCATGGTACACCGCTATAACGCGGCCAATCCGCACATCCCCTACGATCCCACCGCTTCCGACGGCAAGACCATTGCCGACATCTTCGAGGCGGTTGCCGAGCCGCACCTGATCCAGCCGACATTCATCTACGATTTCCCGCTGGCCATCTCGCCCCTGTCGAAGAACAAGCGCGAGGGCTTTTCCGCCGACGAACGCGAACGCGCCGGTAACGCCGACTGGGTGGAACGTTTCGAAATCTTCGCCGGCGGCCTGGAAATCGGGAATGCCTTCAGCGAGCTCAACGACCCCGAGGAACAGCGCCGGCGCTTCGAACAGCAGCTGAGCGAACGCGCCCGCGGCGACGAGGAAGCTCACCGCATGGACGATGACTACATACGGGCGCTCTCCTATGGCCTGCCGCCGACGGCGGGCGAGGGCGTCGGCATCGACCGCCTGACCATGCTGCTCACCGACTCGCGGTCCATCCGCGACGTGATTCTCTTTCCCCTGCTGCGCCCGCTCCGGCGCGAAGAGGAAGAGGAGATAGATGCAGAAGAAGCAACTGGCAATTAGCTGCTGGTGACTGTTAAGTGAGCAGCGAGTAATCGCACCGTCAGGCGTCCCGAATCCCTCAGAGTGTCTGCTAATTGCTAGCTGCTTACATAAAAATGCCCCTCTCGCGAGGGGCTCAAAGTTCAGGAAGAAAGAGGGATTGAGATACGGCAGAGAACAGAACCTATTGCGCCAGCAGTTCGCGCAGCCGCAGCCGCGCCTGATGCACTCCCCGGCGCGACGCGTCTTCGGTTACGTTAAGCAGCCCCGCGATGCGCGCGTGATCGTAGCCTTCCACATCGTGCATCAGGAACATCAACTTTTCCGTTTCGGGTAACTGGATCACGGCGCATTCCAGATGCACGCGGAGAGTATTGCGGCGCACCGACAGCACTCGCTTGCACGGCGCGCATTTGAGCGTCAACTTCCCCAACGGCATACATGCCCGGAGCTCGGCAATCAGGGCGCGATCGATCTCGTCCGCGGAGGGTTCCTCGCCGGCGGCAAACGCACGGCAGAAGGTGTCGATCATGAGCTGCTCCGCCGTCAGCTCGTTGCCGGTCATCAGGAAAGCCAGGCAATACACCCGGTGCCGGTTCTGTTCGTACGTCCTGCGGCACCTTTCCACACGCAGCTGTGGAAGAACGGCCGCCAGGGGCGTGGCAAAACCTGCCAACTTTGCTTCTCCGATGCTGAGGCTCATGGGATCTCCCTTCGGGGTCGCGCCGCGTCAGCTTGCATGGCTTGCGCGACACTTTGGTACTAAGCAATTGGGCTGCCCATTCGCACCAAACCTGAGCTGTGGATTTCGATGGCCTGCCAAGCTATTGAAAGCAATGGCTGAATGCTGCAAGTGGCTCAGAATCAGCTTCAGCCCGATTCGTAGTCCAGAGCACCGGCTACCCGTCAGCCGCACACAACATGGAGTCGCCGTACCGAAGATTGGCATCCTGATGCCACATTGCCGCGCCAATTGCATGTAAGTTTTGCGCGGCATCGGAAATCATTCACGGATTTATTGTCCTTCTGGCAACACTTCTTTGCCTTCTGGCAACATGGATGACGATTATTTTTCGATTTTCCCGAGGTCTTACGACACGCCCCGGGCTGAAAGCGCGCTGTAAGCTCCTGCCAGGAAAGTTGTACTCCAGGCGATGCAGAGTAGGTACAATCGAGCGAGCGCTGATCTGCGTCCTGAATTATGGCCGAGCAACAGATACTGGTGGTTGATGATGAAACTGCGATCCGCGACGCCATGTGCTCCATCCTCAGTCAGGCGGGCTTTGAATGTCGGCCTACCGCCTCCGGAGACGACGCCCTCGGGGTTCTGCGACGCTCCAAAGACAGCATCTCCATCGTTCTCTCCGATCTGATCATGGAGGGGATGGACGGCCTGACCCTGCTGGCGCGGATGAAGCAGGAGTATCCCGACATCCCTGTGGTGATGGTGACGGCGGTGCACGATATCTCGGTGGCGCTGGCTGCCATCCGCAATGGCGCTTACGACTACCTGCTGAAGCCGTTTGAGAGGGAGCAGTTGCTGGCCATGGTGCGGCGGGCGCTGGAAACGCGCCGCCTGCGGCTGGAAAATATCGCCTACCAGACCAGTCTGGAGTCTCAGGTTTCCGCCCGCACCGAGATGTTGAGGAAGGCCCTGTCCGATCTGGAGCGTTCCTACGACATCACCCTCGAGGCGCTGGGGGACGCTCTCGACCTCAAGGACGCCGAGACCGAAGGCCACTCCAAGCGCGTGACCGCCTTCACCATTGCCATCGCCCGCGCCATGGATCTGCCGCAGGACCGCGTGCGTGTCATTGCCCGCGGTGCCTTCCTGCACGATGTGGGGAAGATGGCCATTCCCGACGCCATCCTGCGCAAGCCGGGACGCCTCAGCCCCGAGGAGCAGTCCATCATGCGCGAGCACGCCTTCCTCGGGTACCAGATGCTCCGCAAGATACCGTTCCTGCACGAAGCGGCCGAAATTGTCTATTCGCACCAGGAACGTTATGACGGCAGCGGCTATCCCCGCGGCCTGCGAGCCGATCAGATTCCTCTGGGGGCCCGCATATTTGCCATCGCCGACACCTTCGATGCCATGACCTCAGACCGCCCCTACCGTGCCGCACAGTCCATTTCTTCCGGCCGGCGCGAGATCGAGCGCAACGCGGGCAAGCAGTTCGACCCGGAGATCGTCAAGGTTTTCCTCGCGCTGTCGGAGCACATCTGGCAGGAACTCCGCAAGGAAATTGAAAACCAGAGCGCGAAACGCCGCTTCGGCAACGCGCGTCTTAGCCGCGTCGAGGCGGCGCACCACTGAGCGGCGCGGAACGCGGTGAGATGCAGCCGCCTCAAGGCGCCGCCGCTCCCATCTTCCGGCACAATCCCGGATTCAGGAGTCGCCATGAGCACAGTCCTGTCCGATGCCGAGGTCGAGAATGCCCTCCAGCAGCTGCCCGGCTGGAGGAGCACTGGCAAGGCCATCGAGCGTGTCCTGCAGTTCGACAGCTTCGTCAAGGCCATGGAATTTGTGAATCAGATCGCGGAGGCGGCTGAGGCCGTCAATCACCATCCCGACATCCTCATCAGCCACAACAAGGTCACGCTCTCCCTGGTTTCCCATGACTCCGGCGGAGTGACCCAGCGCGACATCAGAATGGCCGCCAGAATCAATGAGCTGGCGCCCGCCTGAGGTACCGTTCACTGCGCCCGCACGAACACGGAGACAAAGTTCGAGGTACCGTTTGGCCCCTGCGCGGTTCCCCGCAGCGTCAGCGTGTTGCCGTCCGGCGAGAGCTGACCGCTTCCGGTTTCGATCACGGCCCCAGTCCGGTCCTTGACCGTCCACTGCACGCTGCCGCCGGCGGTGCGGGTATAGGCCACGGTGCTGCCTGCTTCGCTGCTCATCATCGGATGGTCGTTGCCGTCGATGGGACCGTCGTAGGAAGCGATGTAGCTTTTGCCATCGGCCGTAATTCGCTTCAGGTTCCACTTCAGCATGTCCGGCTTGTCGGTTGAAACCACAAGCTGTTCGAATTTGGGCGCCGGCAGGTTCCCGAAGGACGACCGGCTTACCTCCAGCCGCCACGTGCCCACGGCCGATTTCTCCCCTGCCACTTTGGCTGCCGCATCCGGGGACGCCACAATCAGCAGACATAATCCCGTCAGCGCCACTGCCAGAATCCTGCTTCTCATTTGCTTCACCGTCCTTTCATAAGTCGTTTGCCTGTCGATGCCGGTCGCCCGCATTTGCTGGTTGGTTTGCTGCTGGGCTTGACGCAGTTGCGCCATCAGCGCTCTGCTCCTGGCGCTCTCTTCGTCATCGCTGGCGAGCTGCGGGCCGCGCTTGATTCACCACGCTCGATGCCGCCCAGAACTCCTCGAACCTCCCGACGGTGGTACCCATGCTAGGTAGTCTATCCTGTTCAGGGCTCTCAGGATAAATACAGCCGCGGAGCGGCGGGATGAAGTTAGGCGGGGGCGGGAGCCCCCGCCTAAAATGAAGAGAAGGTCCGAGCCGCGGCAGCGGCGATACCGCTCGGGTTCAGCTGAGTGCCGCCGCTCTGCGGCTCAGCATCGTGGGTGACTGATAACGGGAGCTTCCGCCCCCGCCTAAACCCATCCCGCCGCTGCGCGGCTGGTCTTGTCCCTTCCTACCACTACGAATGCGCTCGAACGCCCCTCAAAACGGACACGCCGGGGATTTCGGGGGTATCGCTGTGCTCAAAGGACTTCCCAACCTGCCACTGTCAATTGTTGGTGAACCGGATGTACCAGACCAGTACGGTTTGTCTGCACCCTTGGAGCGAGCCGAAGACCCATGACTCCTCTTGCAAGGAGCTCAAACGACAAGAGCAAAGGCTCCAGGCTAACCTGTGGCGGAGTATGTTCGTAGCCAATCACGACCGCAGCCTTTCGGATCTTGGCTGGCAGCGACTGTAATTTCAGGCAATCACCCAGGAGGCTCGTATTGCCCGGATACGGATGCAGCAAATTGACGGACCAGTTCTCGGCCAGTTTTCCGTTATCGCCGAAAAAACGGGCAATCTTGCATTCGATCGCCCAGTGCCCGGGTATCAGCAGGTCTGGTGCCCTCTTCGTGCAGATCCCGCCATCGCAGGGTAACGTCACATTGAGCCGGGCCGCTACAGCGGAGAGCAGTTGCGGTTCTCCGTAAGGCCCGACTCCAGGCGAGAACTGCCGGAACGCGACGCCTGAAGCATCAATTGCCACGAGGCCGTTGGCGAGCGCATCCACGATGCGGTTCAAGCTAAGATCCATACGCAAAAAGGGCCACGCACCGCGCGGCCCCACTAGCTGCTAGTTGCTAGTCGCTACTTTATCGCCACCAGCTTGTTCATCAGCTCCGAGTAGTCCTTCTTCTCCACGCCATGCACCTGGCGGTTATACTCGTCCACCTTGGCCGAGTAGTTCATGGAGCAGAACTTTGGACCGCACATCGAGCAGAAGGCCGCCTCCTTGTAATAGGCATCGGGCAGCGTCTCGTCGTGCATGGAGCGCGCGGTCTCGGGGTCGAGCGAGAGCGCGAACTGCTTGTCCCAGTCGAAGGTGTAGCGCGCGTAGCTGATGGCGTCATCGCGGTCCTGAGCTCCGGGACGATGCCGCGCCACGTCGGCGGCGTGCGCCGCAATCTTGTAGGCGATGATGCCGTCCTTGACGTCCTTGTCGTTGGGCAGCCCGAGATGCTCCTTGGGCGTGACGTAGCACAGCATCGCCGCGCCGTGCCAGCCGATCATCGCCGCGCCGATTGCCGACGTGATGTGGTCGTAGCCGGGCGCGATGTCGATGACCAGCGGACCCAGCGTGTAGAACGGCGCGCCATGGCACATCTCGACTTCCTTGTCCACCTGCTCCCTGATCTTGTCCAGCGGCACGTGGCCGGGCCCTTCGATCATCACCTGCACGTCGCGCTCCCAGGCTTTCTTCGTCAGCTCGCCCAGCGTCTTCAGTTCGGCGAACTGCGCCTCGTCGCTGGCATCGGCAATGCAGCCGGGTCGCAGCCCATCGCCCAGCGAGTAGCTGACGTCATGCCCGGCAAGAATCTTCGTGATGTCGTCGAAGCGCTCATAGAGGAAGTTCTGCTTGTGGTGATGCGCCATCCACTGCGCCAGGATAGCGCCGCCACGGCTCACGATGCCGGTGATGCGTTTGGTGATCAGCGGCAGAAACTCGACCAGCACACCGGCGTGGATGGTCATGTAGTCCACGCCCTGCTCGGCCTGCTCCTCGATCACCTCCAGCATGATATCGGCCGTGAGGTCCTCGATGCGCTTCACCCGTGCAACCGCCTCGTAAATCGGCACCGTGCCGATGGGCACCGGCGAGTGCCGCAGAATGGCCTCGCGGATTTCGTGGATGCCGCCGCCGGTGGAGAGGTCCATCACCGTGTCGGCGCCGTAGTGCACCGAGGTGTGCAGCTTCTTCAGCTCCTCATCCACGTTGCTGCTGACCGACGAGTTGCCGATATTGGCGTTGATCTTGCACTTTGAGGCCACGCCAATGCACATCGGCTCCAGCTCGGGATGGTTGACGTTGGCGGGAATAATCATCCGTCCGGCAGCCACCTCGTCGCGCACCAGCTCGGGCGAAAGCTGTTCGCGCTCGGCCACAAAGAGCATCTCTTCCGTCATCAGGCCCTTGCGGGCAAAGTGCATCTGCGACATGTTGCTGTCGCCCGTCGCCGCCGCGTGCTCGCGGCGCTTCCGTATCCACTCGGAGCGGGGTTTGCCATTACTGCCATTTGTTCCACTCATAATGTTGGGATACTCCTGACCGACTCGATTATAGCCTCTGGGGCGGCCGATGGAGACGATTGCAGGCTGGGCCGTCACGCACCGGGCGCGGCGCGATACGCCCGGCCTTCCGTCCTGAATTCCGGCTGGAGCAGGCGAGGAACTTCACGTTCGACGTGGAGCGGTCATGCAGGCGATTACGGGAAAATTTTCGCCCGGCGGTGTAACCTGATTTGCAGCGGCAAACAAAAATGGGGAAGTTTTCCACTCCCCCTTCGAGCGACAGAGGCGATATCACCGATAATGGATTCAGGAGCGGTTCTCCCGGTTGCACGATGCCGAATCCCACGCAATCCCGGCAAGCGCCAATATCTAAAGCGGTTACCGATCTTCCCGGGGCTGAGGAGCGCACCATCACGCTGAACGGCGTGAATTGGCGTTACTGGTTTGCCGGCTCCGGTCCTGCCCTGCTGCTCATCCACGGCTTCATGGGCTATTCCTTTTCCTGGCGATTCAATGTGGAGCCGCTTTCCCGGCACTTCTCCGTGTACGCCATCGACCTTCCCGGCTGCGGCTTCTCCCAGCGCACCCAGGCCACCGAGTGTTCGCTGGCCTGCGACGCGGAAGCCGTTCTCGATTTCATGGAGCACCTCGGCATCACCAATGCCGACCTGGTGGGCTCGTCACGCGGGGCCGGCCTCGCCATCATCTTGGCGGCAATCGCATCCCGGACAAACCGCTCGCATCGCCTCCGCCGCCTCGTTCTGGTGTCGCCCATCAATCCCTGGTCCAGCCATGGGCAGCTCCTGACACGCCTGCTCGCCACCTCTCTCGGCGGCCTGTATGTGGTCCACGTCCAGCCCAGGCTGCCGGTCATCGCGCGTCGCTATTTTCGCTCGCTGTACGGCGATGTGAGGCGCATTTCTCCCGGAACATTTGAGGGCTACACTGCCGGGCTGACCACAAAGGGCAGCTTTGAACATCTCTTCTGCATTCTGCGCTCCTGGCGTGCAGACCTGGCAACCATCGGCGACTCTCTGGACGCGGCCAGCGGCATTCCGTCGCTGCTGCTCTGGGGCTCGCGCGATCGCGCGGTGTATCCCTCCTCCATCCATCAGCTGCAACGGCATCTGAGAAACAGTGCCCTGGTCATGTTTCCGGGGGCCGGACACCTGCCCTATGAGGAGGTGCCGCAGGAGTTCAATCGCGTACTGTGCGATTTTCTGCTGCACGACACGCCGGCTATACCATTGGCCATCGCGGCAGGCGAGAAGACAGCGATTGGCAGCTAGCCGCCAGGCTGTTGCCGATCGGCAGCGGCAATAGCATGTGTTTTGCGACCGCTGGCTGGCGCTGGTTGCCGCCTTTTCAATCCGCTGCGCTATCGCTCGGCTCAAACCCTCCGGCCATCGCGCGGCGGACCGGCAGCCAGGCCGCAAGCGCCGCGCCAAGATACATGGCTCCTACCATCCAGAAACCATAAATGAGCCCCTGACGATGAGCGGCCTCCCCAACCAGCAACGCCGTGCAGATCTGTAGCGCGCTGGCCAGGAAGGAGAACGCATTCTGCACCCGTCCCATGAAATGGCGCGGCACCAGCTGCATCATCTCGCTGGAGAGAGCGATGCCGCCCACGCCGCGGCTGGAACCCATCATGAAATAGATGGGCACGGCCAGCGCCAGCCAGCGTGAAACCGGCAGCAGGAAGAGCGAGGCCGCGATGATGCCCATGGTCAGCGTCACCGAACGGTTGGCGCCGTGGCGGCGGATGAATCCCGCTGCGTAGAAGACGCTGACAAAAGCGCCCACCGCCCAGCCGGCGTTCAGCCAGCCGTAGCCGACCGCGCCTCCGTGCAGGATGCGCTCGCTGAGCGGGGCTGAGAGCACGCCCTGGGTCATCATGGCCGCCACAAACAGCGCCCATGCCGCCCCGATCAGCAGCACCCGCCGGTTCTCATGGATGTAGCCGTAGCCTTCAACCAGTTCGTGAAGATAGCGACTGGCGATGCCGGCGACCGCCGGCTCCGGGCGCGATACCGTGACCCGCCCCCGGCGCACATGAAACACGCAGGCGATCGAGACGGCATAGCTGGCGCAGTCAATCATCAGCACCCCGCCCAGCCCGACATGGTTGTACACAAAGCCGACCACCGCGCCTGCCATCAGCCATCCGCCCTGCAGTGCCGCCAGCAGCAGCGAGTTCGAGTCGAGCATCCGGTCGTCGGGCGTCAGCTCCTGGATTAGCGCATTGACGGTGGGAAAGAACATCCAGAACCCGATCGCTACCAGGATGTTCATCAGGTACACATGCCACAGCCGCACGTGATGCGTGAATACCAGGACCGCCACGGTAGCGATAATGACGGCGCGCGCCGCATCCAGCCACATCATCAGCCGGCGGCGGTCTTCCCGGTCGATGATCACGCCGGTGAAAGGCAGCAGCAGCATCGAGGGCAGAGTTTGCAGCGCAATCAGCGCCCCCAGCGACACCTCCGAATGCGTCGCCTGCAGGATGTACCAGATCACCGCGGCGGAGTTCATCCCGCTGCCGATCATGGAAATGAGATTGGCCGTAAAAATCAGCCTCATCCCGCGGTGCTGCCACATCTCGCGCATGCTGCTTCCACTGTAACCTGGTCCCGCCGCGCCGGGCTGCTCGCATATACTCGAACGACGGTTCTCGGGCTTGAGCTGAATGGGCATTCACTCTGGCGGCATGGGCCGCCTCATCGGAGAGAAGCTGTGACCATGCTGCGCATCGCTCTGATCGGCGATTACAACCCAAACGTCATTGCACACCAGGCAATTCCCGGGGCGCTGGCCCTGGCAGCCAATGGCGCAAATGTGCAACCCGTCTGGCTCGCTACGGAAGCGGTTCCGGACGCAGCACTCGATTCGTATTCCGGTTTCTGGTGCGTCCCCGCCAGTCCGTACCGCTCGATGGAAGGAGCGCTGCTTGCCATTCGTTTCGCCCGTGAGCGGAATCGCCCTTTCCTCGGTACCTGCGGCGGATGCCAGCACGCTCTCGTCGAATATGCGCGTAACGTCCTGAAGATCTCCGGTGCCGGGCACCTAGAGTGTGACCCCGCGACTTCGGAACCGGTGATAACCAGTCTTGCCTGCGCGCTCATCGAGCAGAGTGAGGTGCTGCGCACCGTTGCGGGAACACGCTTCCACCAGATCTATGGCGCGGATGAAATCCGGGAGACCTATCACTGCAGCTATGGTGTCAATCCCGACTATTTGCCGCGCCTGGTGCAGGGCGGATGGCGCATCGGGGTAAGCGGGTCCAACGGTGAAGCCCGTGGTCTGGAACTTCCAGCTCATCCGTTTTTCTTTGCGACACTGTTCCAGCCGGAGCGGTCCGCGCTCGGCGGGAACATCCATCCACTGATCAGGGCATTCGTCGCGGCAGCGTCCTCAGGGCTGGCCAGACAACAGTCGGCGGGCAACTGACCTGCGTCCGCTTTGCAGGCTGCTCCATCCCCTGACGTCAACAGGCCATGGCCTCCGCCGCAAAAAAGAGCTACGATTCCGGCGAACAGACCCTTCTGCCCGGCTGAAGCGGGCAGTCTGCGTCAGTTACCGGAGGTTACGCCATGGGCGCGGCTCGTCGTCTCTTTGCTTCCCTGCTGCTCTGCTCTCTCGCAGGTTGGTCCCAGAATACAAAGATTGTCATTCCTGCCGGCACACCGGAAGATAGGGAACTCACCGCCATTGCCGCGGAAGCGGATGCGCAGAAGCGAACGGCGCTGTATGAGGATTTCGCCAAAAAGTACGCCGACAACAAGGCTGCGGCTGCCTATGCGGACTGGCAGTTGTCGCAGCAGTGTCTGGCAGCGGGCGACGCCGTGAAGGCCGAGGAATACGGCAACAGGGCGCTGGAGCTGTATCCCAACGATCTCGACATCGTCGTCTCCCAGATTAACGTAGCCCAGGCGCAAAAAAATGAAGGCAAGGTGGTTGACTACGCCGTGCGCGGGGCGGCCATCTTCCATTCGATCGCCACGCAGCCCAAACCCGCCGACGTCTCCGATGCCGACTGGAAGAGCCGCGTAGCCGACGAGCAGCAGTCGGCCCGCTCCAGCTACGAGTTCGCCGAAACCGCGGCCTACAACGCCATCGTCGCCGAACAGGACCCCGGCAGGCGCATGAGCTGCATCGAGAAGTTCACGCCGGCATTCCCCCAGTCGAAGTTTGAGGATCCCATCTCGCAGATGGCGCTCTATAGCCTGCAGCAGCTGAACCAGCCACAGCGGCTGGAGACATATGGAGAGAAGGCCCTGGCCGCCAATCCCGACAGCATCCCCACATTGCTCATGATGGCCAATGCGTATGCGGAAGATCCCCGACAGGCCGCGAAGGCTGTCACCTATGCCAACAAGGTGATCGCGCTGACCGCCTCGGCCACGGACAATAAACAGAAACTCGCCGCCGGCGTCGCCCGCTCGACACTCGGGTATGCATACCTGCAGCAGGCGAAACTGCCCGCCGCCGTAACCGAACTCAAAACCGCTGTCGCGATGCTGCAGGAGGACCCACAGGCGCAGCAGGCCGCACTTTTCCGCCTCGGCTATGCCTATGCCAGGCAGAACCGCAGGGCCGATTCCATGGCCGCTTTGCAGAAAGCCGCTGCCATCGACGGGCCTTACCAGGCTCCGGCGAAGCAGATGCTGGCGAAGGTAAGCGCCTCCGGCCACTAGAACCGCCGGCCGGTCTATTTGCTGATCAGGGCGTCGGTGAGCAGATGCGCCTTGGTCGCCAGATTGTATGCGCGCTCGAAATCGCCGTCCGTGGTGGCCTTGCGTGACTGCGCTACGTAGGAGCGTATCTGGACAATCAGCTCCTCCTGAGCGTGGGAGAGCGGGCCGCTCAGCCCGCTGAGGGTCTTCTCCGTCTGGTCCAGCAACTGGGCAGTCGTCTGCTTCTGATGCGTCAGTTCGGCACTGTTCACATCCGCGCTGATTGCCGTATCCGACGGAGTCTCGGCCGCCGGATTGCCCGGAGGCCGCGCGGCGGCCATTGTGGTACTGCCGGGGGGATTGCCAGGACTTGCGCTGGCTGGCGCATTGCTGGCATTGCTCTGCGCCGTGACCGGCGGAGATGCAGGCGGCCTGCGCCGGCGGCGATTTGCCGGTTTCGGCTTGGGCGCCTCCTGTTCCGGCTGCTGCTGCGCTGGTTCCGGCGGCGGCGGAGGTGGAGCGGCTTCGGAAATCTCCGGCGGCAGGGTTGCAGGTATGGTTTCGGCTGGCGCCTGGGCCTGTACGGGAAGCTGCGGCTTCTTCCTGACGCAACCGGGAACCCACAGCAGCGCTATGGCCAGCAGAAAAACAGCGAGTTGGCGCCTCTCGTTCATGTGCCGGTTGGCGATGCTTCCATCACCGCCTTCCCCGTGGGCCGGCAGCCGAAGCAGCCCAGCCCTCTGTTCCAATATAAACACCGGCCGGCGTCGGCCACCACGCCGCTACCGCCCTCCTACGTTTGAGTCGTCACCTCTGCGCTTTCCTGCTCCCTGGCCCCGGCCAAGGGCAGGATCAGGCGGAAGGTGGTACCGCGACCCATCTCGGTGACGAAATCGATCGTCCCATTGTGCAGCTGAAGTACGCGATAGCTCATCGCCAGACCAATGCCGCTGCCCGCCTTCTTGGTCGTGAAGTACAGGTTGAAGACCTTGTCCCGCACCTCCGGCGGAATCCCGCCGCCCTGGTCTTCTACCTCGATGATGGCCGCCGTCTCCTGCTGGCGGGCCACAATACCCAGCTCGCCGCCGTTACTCATCGCCTGTACGCCGTTCAATACCACGTTGAGCAGCGCCTGCTTGATCAGATCGGCGTCGGCGCGCACGGGAAGCGGTTCCCCCGTCAGTTGCGTCCCTACCCTGACACCCTGCCGCGCCGCTTCGGGAGCGGCAAGCAGGGCAACATCTTCGATCAGCCGCTGCAGGTCGAAATCGCTCAGCTTTAATTCTACCGGACGATTGAAGTCCACCAGCATCTGCACCACGCGATCCAGGCGGTGAATTTCGCGGCCAATGATGTCCATGTGGCGGCTCGTGTCGGGATCCACCTCCCGCATTTTTTCCCGCAGCAGCTCCAGGTGCACCACAATGGCATTGATCGGGTTCTTGACCTCGTGAGCGACACCGGAGGTGAGCCGGCCGATGGCGGCCAGACGGCGGGAAAGCTCGATTTCATTTTCAATGCGGCGCACCGACTCGGCGTCCCGCATGGTGAGCAGCGCGCCGATGCGTTCTCCCCGCTCGGCGATGAAGTCCAGGGCGATCTGGATGCGATGTCCGTTCTCCAGCTCGATCTCGCGCTGCGGAATCGGCTGGTGCAGGGCAAAGGCGTCGAGGACGATGCGGCCCAGCTTGCTGGCGTCGGTAAAGACATTTTCCACGGTGTCGCCGAGGATTTCTCCCCGCAAACGCCCAATGAACCGCTCCGCCGAAGCGCTCACCAGCACCACCCGCGTGTCGCGGGTGAAGAGCACCAGCCCGTCCTGCAGCGTGCCCATGATCTGGTCCAGATTTTCTTTCAGTGCGCTGAACACTTCCTTGACGTCGCGGATCTGCCGACCCAGCCTGTCGATCTTGGTATTGACCAGCCCGTATTCATCGATGCCGCGCCGGTCCGGCTCGGGTGTGCTGTCGGCAACCCCCGCCGTCATCTGGTCCAACCGCCGCCCGATCGCCTCCAGCGGCCGCAGGGCAATGTTGGAGAGCCCGGCCGCCAGACTGAGGGTGATCACAAGTACGAAGATGGAAACGATCAGGGCGCTGCGCAGGATGGGGTCGACCTCGCTCTTCAGGAAAACGGTGGAGATCCCGACGCGAATGTCGCCGAACGGCTGGCCCTCGCGCTGAATGGGCAGGTAGACGTCATAGACCTTCGGCGTCCCGAACTCCACTTTCAGCTGCTGCCGGAAGCTGCCCTTGAGGACCTTCCCGAAGTCTTCGCGGTCTTGCAGCTGGCGGCCAATCTGCCCCGGGTCGGTGTGCACGATGGCGCGTCCATGCACGTCCGTGATGGCGGCGTCGAAAATGGTCGGGGAGTATCCCACTACCGCCTGCAGCAGCGTGTTCAGGCCACGGTCGTTCTTGAGGGCCTCTTCCAGGGCCGCTTCCACCTCGGCGGGATCGTTCTGGTTGAGCAGGGCTCCGCCCAGGTCAATCTGCGAGGCAACGCGCGCGCTCTCGCGTATCTCCTTGGCGACAAAATCGGCGCTTTCGTAGGCTTCGGCCGTGCGCTGCCGCACCAGATGCGAGACATACAGGTAGCAGAAGAGGACCACCAGAGCGAAAACCATGCTGCTGATGGCGAGCACCAGTTTTGTCTTCAATCGCATTCGGCCCATCGGAACGACTCAGTGGCGGCTTTTCCGGCATCATAACAGCCCTGCCGCTCGCGCCCAAAGCGGAATAGCGGTCTGGTGGAGGTCAACCCCTTGTCTCCTCTTCCGGCGTTGCAGCTTACGGTGACGGGATGTTCTCCGGGCGCCGGTTATGGTAAGGTTCTCGTCGGCAAATTGCGCCAACCCGGCCCGAATTCGATCCTCGAACCAACGGAAGTTGTTGCACGCGCGTCTAATAGCTGGGTTTCAGGCTATTGCCAGCGATGGCGGAGAAGAAATGGTGGCCAATACCGCAACCGAACAGGGCAAGAAGAAACAGAGCGAAGCAGTCGCAAAACTGCGCAGCCTCTCCCACGATCTCAGCAATTATATCGAGACGATAATGCAGGCTTCTTATCTGCTGGCGCAGGCAAAACTCGACGACGCCAACCGGCGGTGGGTCGAGCTCATCGACAAGGCATCGCAGGATGCCGCCCGCGTCAACCGCGAGATCAGGGAAATACTGCGCTCCCAAAGCTGACTCCCGTTGCCACGCTCGGATTGCTTTACTCGTGGGCGGAGACTCCCCTGTGCCGTGGAAATTGGGAAAAACTCACCCTGGATTGCCGTCTCAGGCTGCGGGCCGGAGAGTTCGCGGCCGCACCTGGTCACGCAGGAAGTCCTGAGCCCGCCTGTATCCCTCCAGCGTTCCCACGTCCATATACGCTTCCCCGACGTAATGTCCGCGCACCGCATTGCCGGCTTCGATATAGGCATTCAGCAGCGTGCCGAAGTATTCGTCGTCGCGATGTCGTGCCTCCCACAACAGCTTCAGGCTGCGAAAAGCTTCGCCGGTCGTGGTAATCGCGCCCCATATCCAGTGGGAACGCGGATTCGGCATCTTGACCTCGACCGTGCTCACAAACCCCAGGTCGTCGCACACCACCGCGTCGAACGCCGAAGGGTTCTCCACCGGGAAGAGCACCAGATTCACCTCCGCCAGTCCCTGCTCCAGCGCGTGACGGTAGGCGTTTTCCGGAAACCAGACGGTATCGGGAAGCCCGACCAGCACCTGTTCGTGCCTGGCGGCAAAGGGCTCCACGCGGAACAGGGCATCGCATAGCCCGAGGGGATGATGCTGCACCACGTAGAAGATCTCGGCCGCGTAGCTGCGCTCCGCGTAATAGCGCACAATGTCGCTTTTCTCGGCGGAGATGACCATGCAGATCTGCGTGGCTCCCGCCGCGATCATGCGTTCCACCAGATATTCCGAGATCGCCTTGGGACGCTCCACTCCCTCGATCATCCGTGAGCCGACGGGCAGCAGCTCCTTCGAACAGCCTAGCGGCTGAATGCGCTGCCCGGCGCCTGCCGCGGGAATGATTCCGATCACGCCATCACCTCCGCCTCCGCAATCCTGTGCCGTCGCGCCTCTTCGCAACAGTTCAGCAGCTCCCGGGCGCGGCGATCGCCGGTGTGTTCCTCGAGCGTGCGCCGCCGCGCGCGCTCCGCCATCGCGCGTAGCTCCCCTTCATCGGCGGCCAGGGCGCGTAACACCTCTTCGGCTGACCGCACGATGCGCAGCTCGCGCTGCACGTCGAAGAAACACTCCAGCCCTTCCCAGGCGTCGGTCAGGATCGCGGTACCGCAGGCGGCTGCCTCAAAGAACCTCCCCGACGGACAGTGGCCCGATTGTGCCATCTCCTGCCGCGTGATGTTGAGGGTTGCCCGCGATGACGAGTACAGGGCGGAGTGCTGGTCCGGGGCAACGTGCTCGAAGCGTCTGATGTTGGCCGGCCACTGCCATTCGGCGGGATATAACGAACCTGCCAACAGAAACTGCTGATCGGGGCAACGGCGTGCGGGCTCCAGAAAAAGACCGTCCAGCTTCTCCTGCCGGTCGCCAGCATGGGTACCAACGTAACTTAACGCGCACACAAAATGGTCACATGCCCCCACACGAAAGTACACATCGGGGTCTACACAGCCATACAACGCTCGTGCCATGCGGGCGCCAAATTCGTCTTCCAGCCGCTCCAGTACCCTGCCCCCGGTGAACGACAGGTAGAGATCGAACTCGGCAATCTGCTGCCGACGCAGATAGTCCGGCGCAGCCGATTGCAGCCGGTTCAGAGTGATGGGCGTGTCGAGATCGTAGAAGACGTGTAAGGGCCCGTCCAGCTCAAGGACTTCGTCGCTGATCCGGGCGCCGTCCGGACAGTAGCTTGCCGTGATGACAACGTCGGACTCCCGGGCCTCGCTCAGCGCCTGCTTTCGTACCTCGTCCCAGTCCCCGTACAGGCGCAGATCGCAGTAATCGCACGAGGTGAAATCCCGGTGTCGGGCGTAGTAGGGAACGTCCTTTTCGTAGAAGACGGGCCGTACGCCACGCCGATGAAGCGCGCGCAGGATGGCCCGATACGGAGTAGCGTGACCGTTGCCCCAGGCCGAGGAGAGCGTCAGTCCGAAAATTGTGATCTTCACCAGCTCACCGGAAAGAACCGTGCATTCCGCGGCCGCCGGCCGGCCGGCTGCCGTGGAATGTACTTACCTTTCGATGGAGGCTGCCGTCGTTGGCGTTGGCTGCTCCCCTGCGCGAGCGGCACTTGCCGCGCTCAGGACACCAGTTGGGCGTCCATCGTGATATTGGCGTTGAGGACGCGGGAAACGGGACAGCCTTTCTTCGCATTTTGCGCGGCCTCGTCGAACTTCGCCGGGTCGGCGCCGGGGATTCTGGCTTTCACCTCCAGATGAATCGCGGTGATGGTGAAGCCCGCATCCGTCTTGTCCAGATTCAGGGTCGCGTTCGTGTCAATGCTCTCCGGCGTCATACCGGCATTTCCCAACTGGGCGGAAAGCGCCATGGAAAAGCACCCGGCGTGGGCGGCCGCAATCAGTTCTTCCGGATTGGTTCCGGCCCCGTTTTCGAAACGGGTGCTGAACGAGTATTGGGTCTTATTCAGGACCCCGCTCTGCGTGGACACGTTGCCCCGGCCGTCTTTCAGACCGCCTGTCCAATGAGCACTGGCTTTGCGTTGCATGTTGTCCTCCCGGGAACGCTTTGCTCCCTTCCAACATTACACGACGCAAAGGACCGGCGGTTAGAGGCTGGATGCTTCGCACCGGGATACGGTTTTTTCGCCTGAATTGAAAACGGAGTTATTAGTAGAAGTCGGAGCAGCTGAGGAAGTATCCGCAGCGCGGGCATAGCAGTTTGCAGTGGTTTTCCTGAAGTCTCTCCGAACAGTTCGGGCAGGTGCGGATGGCTGCCCCCTCAGTGCCCCGGCCCGGCTGCGAATCCGGGTCTTCCCGCCGGGTGCGGCCTGATTGCGGAGGAATCACATCCGTCATGATGCGCCGATTGGGGGCCTCGTGCAGCGCAGTCCAGGTAATCTTCGACCACCAATCATGCCAGTTTAGATCAAAGATCCGCCGACGCTATCCCTCACCAGTACATGTACCTTCGTTACTCGGGCGCAGACGATTTTGCTGGAATTCCACAGGCGCCCAACTATAATGCGAAGCGGGCCACTTCGTCTCCCTGGCGTCAAGAGAACGGGTGTAGAAAACCATAGTAAGTAACAAAGAGGGATCATACGCCCGTCCAGAAGAAGTGAGACCCAGCTATTTATTGACTAGTAAACGATAAATAGC
>Ga0335081_10000796_pt1 | contig 51613 bp, 42 predicted proteins | sample Lox_Sample_35_FD_206713 | JGI IMG/M metagenome (GOLD analysis project Ga0335081, IMG submission 206713) | Soil microbial communities from Loxahatchee National Wildlife Refuge, Florida, United States - Lox_Sample_3.5 | ecosystem: Environmental > Terrestrial > Soil > Wetlands | place: USA... | reverse complement strand
TCCGCGAGAATCTTGCGGTCGATGTCGATGCCGCCGAGCTTCAAGCCATGAATCAACTGGCTGTACGTCGTGCCGTTGTTGCGGGCGGCCGCGCCGATGCGCTGAATCCACAGCGTGCGGAAATCGCGTTTGCGATTGCGGCGGTCGCGATAGCTGTAGCGCAGCGAGCGGTTCACCGCCTCCTTCGCCGACCGGTAGAGCTTCCCCTTGGTGAGGAAAAATCCCTTGGCGTGCTTGAGCAGCTTCTTGCGCCGGGCGCGGCGCTTGGTACCACGTTTTACGCGAGCCATTGCGGTGTTCTCCTGTTCTGAGTTCGGAACCCGGTGATGCTGCGCGGAGAAAACGCGGAGAAGCGGCGCCACCCGGCGAGCCGGAATGGCACGGCTAACTGCGCAAATCTCCGCGGCGCGTTCATAAGGCTCTCGCGAAACCTACGCGGGAGTGATGCAAGCTGAAAATCAGCTCGCAAGCCCTTCGCCCGCATGCTGCGGACTCAGGGTAAACCGGCAGGCCCGCCGCGGCGGGTTACGCTCTGCCAGGCTTGAAAAAGAACTGGAAACCGTACTTCAGCGGCTAGAGCCGCCCCATCTTCTTAACGCCCAACGTCGTGGCTAAAGCCACGACCCACAAAACATCCCCGCCGTTTGGAATCCGAGAACCCTAAATGCCGTAGGGCAATGCGCGGCGCACGTTCGGCACGTCCGCGGGATTCACCTCGACGTCGCCGGCCAGCTTCCGCTGGCGGCGCGGCAACTTCGTCCCGAGCAAGTGGCGCTTGCCGGAGTGCCAGCGCATGACTTTGCCGGTCGACGTAATCTTGAAGCGCTTGGCGGCGCCGCGGTGCGTCTTCAATTTCGCTTTCTTGTTCTTCGTCACAATGTCCTCTTCTATCTGGAATTCGCGGTTCGACGGCGCATCCGCCCCGGGCTCAAGCCTGGCCGGCGGCCCGCACGGGAGCCGCGGCCGCGCCCTTCTTCGGAGCGAGAAGTGCGAGGAGGATGTTCGCCTCCATGCGCGGCCCGAATTCCACCTGGGCGTGATCCGTAATGTCTTTCAGCAGGCGCTCCATCTTGGAGCGGCCCACGTCCTGGTGCGCCATTTCGCGCCCGCGGTGGAAGATCATGGCCTTCACCTTGTAACCTTCGCCGAGGAACCGAATGATCTGATTCTTGCGCACCTGATAATCGTGTTCGGCCGTGGAAGGCCGGAATTTCACTTCCTTGATGTGCGAGCTCTTCTGGTGCTTCTTCTGCTCGTGCGCCTTCTTGTTCTGCTCGTAGAGAAACTTTCCGTAATCGACGAGCTTGCAAACGGGCGGAACGGCAGTGGGCGAGATTTCGACGACATCCAGCCCGGAGTCGCGGGCGCGTTTCATGGCGTCGAAAAGAGACATGACGCCGAGCTGATTACCGTCTTCGTCAACCACGCGGACTTCACGAGCGCGAATGCGCTCGTTTACTCGAAGGCCACCCGGACCACCACCACGCTCTGCGATAAACCCACCTCCGAATTCCCGTTTCGGCCGCGCCTTCCGGCCGCCTCCCCAGACAGAAAAGCCCGTCCGGGAGGACGGGGGAAAAAGTATAGCACGGCTTTGCCGCCAGGCTGCAAGAGAGCATTTACGCCGTTCAGGAGGAAAAGTCCACGGGTTCCTTCGGCCCCGCGATGCGCGCCCGGAGTTGCTGCCGGGCCCCTCGTTCGACCGCCATATCGACGCCCAGGCGCGCGAAGACGCCGCGAAGCTCGCCAGGATCGCTGCTTGCTCCATCGAAACGAATGAGGAGGCAGCCGGCAGGCGCGTCAACGGAGGGATGCACGGAATCGCGGCCCCATTCGATGAAGAACGGCAGCAGGCCTCCGCGGTCGTCCTTCAAGCGGAGGGCCTGCCAGTGAAGCATTTTCCCGTCGGGGCGAGCACGCGATCCTTCCTCCGGGCCTGTCGTCGCAAGGCCGGCGTCCCCGAGCTTCTTCGCCACGGCAGCGATGTCGTCGGTATGCACCGCCCATATGAGCAGGCGCGGCTCGTGCATTTCGCGCAGCTCGGGATAGGCCACGAGCGAGGCTTGCTTCGGGTCGGGAGCGATGATTTCGAGATAGCGCCGCGTGCCCAGGCGGAGAAGCGCGTTCTGAGTGCCGCGGCCCGGATGCACTCCGCCAAACACGGCGCGGACTCCGGTGCGCTCTTCCACGAGGGCGATGCCGCGGTCGAGGTCGTCAATGCCAAGCAGAATGTGATCGAGCGCGAAGGGAACGCTGTCGTCGGCGCCGGAGGTGCCGCGGGATGGGAGCATATTTCCAGCCAACGCCAAGCCGGCGGTTGAAATGAAGCTCCGCCGCGAGAGGAGAGGCGTCACCGTACCTTCGACTGACCTACGGTTGTTTCTCGGGAGCAAGGACGATCATTCCTCCATACGACCTCGCAAACTCTCTGAAAACAGGCAAAGTTTTCGCAAAGGCTGGCTCGGTCTTCGCGCTCAGCACCAGTGTCAGAATGCGGTCCGGCGCCTGTATGTACATAACTTCTTCAAAGGCGTTGTGTTGCTCTCCGCTGCGAAAGGAGATCACGGCAGCTTGACTCTTCACCTTGGGCAGGTCCAGTGCCGCCTCTTCTTGAGCCACGCCGCTCTTGAATCTCTCCTTGAAGCCGTCGACGTCCGAGCGAACGAAATCGCGAAGACTCTTTGCCTGCGCACCTGAACCGGCGACGTACTGGTCGATATAGATCCAGACTTGAGCCTCGCTTCTCGTACTGCCTTTCTCGAGGAAAAATGCAAGACCTGGACCTTGCGAGCGTAGCCAACCCTTGGGTGTATCGATGGCGAGAAATCCCCCCTCTACCATGAGCATCTCGGGCGCCTCACTCCGATTCCCACCGCCCTTTTGCCCGATGGCAAGAGATAGGGTGGGGATTGACAACGCTGTTACAAACAGGAGGGCAGAGGCGGATCGGCTGAGCCTTGTCTTCGGCATAGCGAGTTGCCCCCTCACGTCCTAAGTTTGCTTAGAGTCAATCTCGGCGCGCAGGTCCGAGATGAATTGCTCGACGGGGCGCGGACCGAGATCGCCCTTCGAGCGATGGCGCACGGAGACGGTGCCGGCTTCCGCTTCCTTGCCGCCGAGGATCAGCATGTAAGGAATTTTCTGAAGCTGCGCGTCGCGAATTTTGGCCTGCAGCTTCTCGTTGCGGTCGTCGTGATGGATGCGGAAGCCCGCGTCGAGCAACTGCTGGGTGACTTTCTTCGCGTAGTCCTCAAATTTTCCGCTGACCGGCAGCACCGAGGCTTGCACCGGCGCCAGCCACGCAGGGAACGCGCCGGCGTAGTGCTCGATGAGGACGCCGAAGAAGCGCTCGACGGAGCCCCACAGCGCGCGGTGGACCATCAGAGGCTGGTGGCGCGAGCCGTCTTCGCCGACGTATTCAAGCTTGAAGCGGCGCGGCAGATTGAAATCGAATTGCACGGTGGTGAGCTGCCACGGGCGGCCGATGGCGTCGACCAGCTTGACGTCGATTTTCGGGCCGTAGAAAACGGCTTCGCCCGGCATGTATTTGTACGGGACGTTCATGCGCTTCAGCGTGCCGACCAGCGCCGCCTCGGCGCGCTCCCATTCTTCGACGGTGCCTGCGTAGTCGCCGGGCTTTTCCGGATCGCGCGCGGAGAGTTCGACCTCGTAGCGGTCGAAGCCGAAGACGCGCAGCACCTCCCACGCGAACTCGACGCAATCCTGAATCTCCTTTTCGATCTGGTCGGGCATGCAGAAGATGTGCGCGTCGTCCTGCGTGAAGCCGCGCACGCGCAGCAGGCCGTGCAGCACGCCCGAGCGCTCGTAGCGGTAGACGGTACCGAGCTCCGCGAGCCGGACCGGCAGTTCGCGATAGCTGCGGAGCCGCGACTTGTAAATCAGGATGTGGCCGGGACAATTCATCGGCTTCAGCTGGTAGTCGTCCTTCTCGACTTCCATCGGGCCGAACATGTTGTCTTTGTAGAATCCGGTGTGGCCGCTGATTTCCCACAGGTGACGGCGCATGATGTGCGGTGTGAAGACCAGGTCGTAGCCGCGGCGCACGAGCTCGTCGCGCAGCCAGTCCTCCATCTGCCGGCGGATGATGCCGCCCTTCGGGTGCCAGAAGATCAGGCCCGGCCCGGCGTCTTCTTCGATGCTGAAGAGATCGAGCTCCTGGCCGAGCTTGCGATGGTCGCGCCGCTTCGCTTCCTCGAGTTTGTGCAGATATTCATCGAGCTCCTTCTGCTCGACGAAGCAGACGCCGTAAATTCGCTGCATCTGCGGATTGCCTTCCTGGCCTTTCCAGTACGCGCCCGCGACGTTCATCAGCTTGAACGCCTTGATGCGCCCGGTCGACGGAATGTGCGGGCCGCGGCAGAAGTCGATGAATTTGCCGGTGGTGTAAAACGAGACCATCGGCTCGCTGGCTTTTTCCTCGACCAGCTCGCATTTGAATTCCTGCTTCGACTTGCGATAGAGCTCGAGGGCTTCCGGCTTCGGAATCATCTTGCGCTCGTTGGGAATGTCCTGCACGGCAAGCTCGCGCATCTTCGCCTCGATTTTCGCGAGGTCTTCGGGAGTGAACGGCTCGTCGCGCACGAATTCGTAGAAGAAGCCGTTCTCGATCGGCGGGCCGATGCCGAGCTTCACGTTGGGAAAGAGCTCCAGCACCGCCGCGGCCAGCAGATGCGCGGCCGAGTGGCGGAACACCTGCACGGCGTCGGGATCCTTCGCGGTGAGAATCGAAAGCGTGGTGCTGTGATCGAGCGGGCGCGAAAGGTCGACGAGTTCGCCGTTGGTGCGAGCGACGATCGCTTCCTTGGCGAGCCGCGGCGAAATCTGCTGCGCAATCTGCGCGGCGGTGGTGCCGCTCGGCACCTCGCGGGTGGCGCCGTCCGGCAATGTGATTTGAATGGTTTCCATGGTCTCCAAGCGATTGTTGCAAGAAACAGCTTAATTGTGCTTGTGTATGAGGTCAAGAAACTACCCTCAGGACGAGCATGAGCTTCGATCTTGTCCAAATACGCGACCTCTCCCGCAAAAAGGGAGACGAAAACTGGAGATTCCGACAGTTCCTCAAAGGTCAATGCGACCTGGATCCGAAGGAGATTGACCAACGCGTCTTTGAGATAACCGGGCGCGTCTGGGCCGGAATCGACTGCACCTCGTGCGCAAATTGCTGTCGGGAGGTCAAGCCCACGTTCTCGGAGCAGGAGGTCGCTCGCTTCGCGGCGCGACTCCGGATGAGCCGCCGGCAGTTCGTCGAGAGATATCTGGAGAGAACGGATGAAGCCGACCCCGGAAATCCCTGGCAGACCCGTACCACGCCTTGTCCTTTCCTGAAAGAAAACCGCTGCAGCGTTTACGAAGACCGTCCCGCGGACTGCCGAGGATATCCATATCTCTACGAGCCGGACTTTCTTTCGCGCACGATGGCTATGATTGGCCGCGCATCGACCTGCCCGATCGTGTACGAGGTGATTGAAAATCTGAAGCGCTCTGTGAGTTTCGGATCAAATCGGCGCTGATGGAAAGCGATCCGTCCGCGAAACTGCGAAAGCTTCTGCATCCCGCCTGAAAGAAATGAATCAGATATTGCGTAGCAGAAGAGGGCCCAGCCCGAGGCAATTCCGGGGAGAAAAGCACAATGCAAGACACACAGAGAGTTTATCTTCCGGCAGCGGGGAAGGACTGGGCGCTGCCGTTCTACGACCCGCTGGTCAAACTGCTCGGGGCGGACTCCGCACGGCTGGAACTGCTCGAGCAGGCCAATCTTCGTCCCGGCGATCGCGTTCTCGATATCGGCTGCGGCACAGGAACGCTGGTCGCGCTGATCAAGCGGCGGTATCCGCCGGTAGAGGTGGTCGGCATCGACCCGGATCCGAAGGCGCTGGCTCGCGCCGCAAAGAAAATCAAGAAGGCGGGAGCGGCCGTGCAGCTCGACCGTGGCTTCGCCGACGAATTGCCCTACGCGGACGAGTCATTCGATCGGGTCGTCTCGTCGTTCATGTTCCATCATCTCGAGGCGGGCAACCGCGAAAAGACTTTACGCGAGGTCCGGCGCGTTCTCAGGCCAGGCGGCTCGCTCCACCTGCTCGATTTTGCCAGCATGGAAGGGCGCGGCCACCACGGCTTTGGCGCACACCTCCATTCGCGACGTATGAAGGACAATTCCGAGAACAAGATTCTTTCGCTGATGAGCCAGGCTGGATTTCCGGAATCCGAAAAGCTGAGCGAGGGCGGCGTTTTCTTCGGTCTTATTCGCGTCGCGTACTATCGGGCATGGCTGCCGGAGAAAGCTTTCGACTAACGGCGCAACCAACGGAGCAACCAAACCCTGTGGCCTTTCTTGCGTCGAACGACCGACCAGAGATCGTACAAGACGCCCAAGAACTCGCCGCTTTCGAGCCTTGACGAGTCGACTTGAGTATCCTGAATCTGGGCGAACCGTCTGATCGCGTCCGCCAGTTCCTTAGGGTTTGGTCCACCAGCGGTCGTTTCGAGACGGAGCCAGTCACGCTTTCCTGGAGCCACTGACAGCGCCAGCGGGTGCGCATCTGCGTCCCAAGCTTGATACTCACCATTTTCGACATCGATTCTCTCGAACTGGCGTCGCATGTCTTCAATAGAAGAGAAGGCTTCGACCTCTCCGCAATCCCGATACAGGACGAAGACTGGAAACTTGAAGTCGATACGGAATCTCCTAGCGACGGCGGGATTTGGCGCGCGTCCGGCGAATCACGCGACGTGCGGGACGCCGCGGCTTCGAGCGCGGGCGAGGCCTCGCGCGGCCCTTCGGCTTCGATGGCTTCGGTCTGGCTTTGGCTGTGCGCTTGACCTCGCGGCGGCGAGCGGCGGCCCAGCCCGGTTTGTTCACCTGGCGGCCGCGGCCAATCGCCAGAGCGTCCGCCGGTACGTTCTCGGTCACCACGGAGCCCGCTGCCACGTACGCGCCATCGCCCACGCGCACCGGCGCGACGAGCGCCGTATCGCTGCCGATGAAAACCTTGTTTCCGATCGTGGTGTGATTTTTCGAGACGCCGTCGTAGTTGCACGTGATCGTGCCCGCGCCGATATTCGCCTCGCGGCCAATCGTCGCGTCGCCCAGGTACGTCAGGTGCATGGCCTTCGCGCCTTCGTGCACCACGCTGTGCTTCACTTCGACGAAATTTCCCACGTGCGCGCCCGCGCGAATATCCGCGCCCGGCCGTAACCGCGAGAACGGGCCGATGCGCGCCGTCGAGCCGACGCGGCTGTGCTCGAGAATCGAGTGCGGCCCGATCATCACGTCGTCGTCGAGGCGTGCGTCGCTCAAAATGCTTCCCGCGCCAATCTTGCAGCGCGCACCGACGCGCGTCTTGCCGAGCAACTGCACGCCCGGCTCGATCAGGGTGTCCGTGCCGACAGCGACATCCGGGTCGATCACCACAGTTTCCGGCAGATAAATCGTCGCGCCCGCGGCCATCAGCTCGGCGGCTTTGCGCGCGCGGAAAATGCGGTCGACATCCGCCAGATGCGCGCGCGTATTGCAGCCGAGAATTTCGTTCCCGTCCTCGGCCACCTGCGCGAGCACGCGTTCGTTGCGTTGCCGAAGCAGGGCGATCGCGTCGGTGAGGTACAGCTCGTGATGGAAATTTTCAGGGCGCAGCGCGCCGAGCGCCGGCCACAGTTTTTCGAGCGTGAAGCAATAAATGCTGGAGTTGACTTCGCGAATCGCGCGCTGTTCCGGCGTCGCCGCTTTTTCTTCGACGATCGCCTGCACGCGGCCTTCGGAATCGCGCAGCACGCGGCCGTAGTCGGTGGGGTCGGCAAGCTCGGCGCTCAGCAACGTGGCCGCAGCCTCGCCGCGGCGGTGCGTATCGATCAACGCCGCCAGAGTTTCGGCGCGCAGCAGCGGCGCGTCACCGGGAACCACCAGCGCGAATTTCGCGCTCCTGCGAATCGCCCGCCGCGCCACTTGCAGGGCGTGGCCCGTCCCGCGCTGCGGCTGCTGGACGACGGCCTGCGCTCCGAGCTCCTCCACCACGGCGCCGACTTCCTCCGCCTGGTGGCCGACGACGACCAGGAGTTGCGCGGGCTTCAGTGGCTGGCACGCCCGGATGACGTGTTCGATCAGCGGCCGCCCGCCGGCGCGGTGCAGCACCTTCGCGAGCTCGGAACGCATCCGCGTTCCTTTGCCCGCCGCCAGAATCACGATAACGGTGTCGTTCGCGGCAGCCATCGCAACTATTGTCGCCGCCCGAAGAATGTTTCGCAAATCAAAACGCGGGAATTCGTTGACATTTAGCCGCGGAAGCGATAACCAACGAGGCAATCCCGTCGATTTCAGAGGCAAAATCGGAGGGCGCGATGTTCTGCTCACTCTGCGGATCGCCGAATGCGGAAGGCAAACAAAAGTGCGCGCGTTGCGGCGCGGCGCTGCAACCTTCGGCTGCTCCCAGCCCGGCGGGTGCGCCCCCGGGATTTCCTCCCGTGTACTCGGGTTCGGCCGAGACCAGCGGCAAAGCCATCGCCAGCCTGATCTGCGGCATTCTCTTTTTCGTCTTCCCCTCGGCCCTCGCGGCGGTAATCCTCGGCCACCTCTCGCTTTCTGAGATTCGCAAGTCCGGCGGACGCATCGTGGGCCAGGGTTTGGCCACCGCCGGACTCGTGCTGGGCTATATCGGGCTGGCGGCGATTCCGTTCATCCTCATCGTGGCCGCGATCGCCATCCCGAATCTGCTGCGCGCGCGCATGGCGGCGAACGAGGCAAGCGCGGTGGGTTCGCTCCGCGTGATCAACACGGCCGAAATCAGCTACAACTCTATCTACGGCAATGGGTTTGCGCCCAGCTTGGAGACTCTTGGCGGAGGCGGCGGAGCTGAGAGCTGCGACCACGCTCAATTGATCGATTCCGTGCTCGGGGGCGGAATGAAGAACGGCTACGGCTTTGCGTATGCCGGGTCGGCCGCCGTCGCCGCAGCTGGAAAAGACTGCACAACTCCAGGTGTTAGCGGTTACAGCGTGACTGCCGATCCCATCACCAGAGGGACAACCGGCCAGCGCGGCTTTTATACGGACCAGACGGCGGTCATTCGCGTCGAGCCGAATGGCACAGCGACTACAGACAGCTCGCCACTCAACTGACGCCTGAAGCCAGAAAATTTTCAGGAAAGGGCGTTCGCGGAGAGGGGAACTGCAGCCGGGAGGGAGGCCCGTTCGGTGCTTTCTTCGGCCGTCTCCGTCCAAAGCGATTTGTCGGCTAGCAGCCGCGTGACGATTTGGGTGTGCAGCGCGTGGCCCGCTTTGTGCGCGACGATGCGCGCCTGCAGCGGCCGGCCGACGAGCGCGAGATCGCCGATCAGGTCGAGCGCCTTGTGGCGCCCAAACTCGTCCGGAAAGCGCAGCGGGCCATTCAGGATGCTCGTCTCGTCGAGAACGATCGCGTTCTCCACCGAGCCGCCGCGGATCAATCCCATTCCGCGCAAGCCCGCAAAATCCTTCATGAATCCGAACGTCCGCGCCGGCGCCAGCTCGCGGCTGAACGACTCGCGGTTCACGGTCAGCTCGACTCCCTGCGGCCCGACGCTGGGATGGTGGTAGTCCACGAAGCAGCTCACGCGAAATTCGCCGCATGGGTAGATGCCGATGCGGCGGTCACCGTCGGAAAATTCGAGCGGCTTCAGAACCCGCAGGTACTTTCGCTGGCGCCGCAATCGCCGCGTCCCCGTGCGCGCCAGCAGATCGATGAACGGCTTCGCTGAACCGTCGAGGATCGGCAATTCCAGCGCGTCGAGCTCGACGTAAACGTTGTCGATTCCGCACGAGTAGAGCGCCGCCAGGATGTGCTCCGTGGTTGAGAGCAGCACGCCCTGTTTCATCAGGCTGGTGGCGTAGCTCACGCGCGCTACGTTGTGGACGTGCGCTTCGATTTCGAAATTATCGAGGTCGACGCGGCGAAAGACGATGCCGGTGTCCGCCGGCGCCGGGACCAGCCTTACACGGCACCGGACCGCCGTGTGCAGCCCGACCCCCTCGATTTCGGCCGGCCGTTGAATCGTGAGTTGGTAGGACATGATCAGTCCATAAACGTCTGCATCCCGTGGGCCGGACAAAAACAATCTTACATCTTTGTTTGCAACAACTTAGGAAGATCGATCGTGTTATGCCCCTATCGGGTGTTGTAATTATACAACAAATGTGTCGTTTCTTATGTGGCCCGATTCGGACAGCTCAATGCCCCGAGTTTGGATGCGAAGGGCGCATGGAACCGCGGTTAACGCTTGGCCGGTGCTCGCGTCCTTGCGTGTGAAACCCGGAGAACCTACAGATGAGGATCATGCCAGTCATCCTGACGCTCGGAATCATAACGGCATCATTCGCCAGCGCTCGGTTCACAGTCGTTCCAATCCCGCCTGATTTTGACGTGAAAGTCATCCCTGTGGGCAAAGGTCCAGCGCCCATTGCCATCGCCGACGTGAATCATGACGGCAAGCCCGACATCATCGCCGCCAACACCGACGACCAGACGATCAGCGTCCTGCTCGGCGACGGCAAGAGAAATTTCGCTCCCGCGCCCGGCTCTCCCTTCGCGTGCGGAAAGGGTCCGAACGATATCGCCGCGACGGACATGAATGGCGACGGCAACCTCGACCTTGTGATTGCGAATACCGGAACGCCGTACCTCACCATTCTGCTTGGCGATGGCAAGGGCGGCTTCAAACCGTCGCCGCATTCTCCCTTTGCCACGGAGTCGCATCCGCACGTCCACGGCGTTGCGGTGGCGGATTTTACGGGAGACGGGAAGCCCGACGTCGCGACCGATAGTTGGGGCCGCGACGAGATCCTGATGATGCCAGGAGACGGCGAAGGGAACCTGATTCTGCCGGGGACGGCCTTTCATACGGGGAAACGCCCCTACCAGCGCCTGCGCTCCGCCGACTTCAACAAGGATGGAAACCCGGACATCGTCACCACTGACCTGGGCGGCAATACCGTCACGATCTTGCTCGGCGACGGCAAAGGCGGATTTCGCGGCGCCCCAGGCTCGCCGTTCCCGGCCGGAGTTTATCCGTGGGGAGTCGCGATCGACGATCTGAACAAGGACGGCAACCTCGATCTCGCAGTCATCCCCTACGACGCCGAAATTCATGATCCGAAGCAACTCGGCGTCAGTGTGCTGTTCGGCGACGGCAAGGGTAGCTTCGCGACGATGCCGGGCTCGCCTCTCTCCCTGGTGGGCTGCGCCGGTCCGGACCGCGTGGCAACGGGCGACATCAATGGCGACGGGTTCCGAGACATCGTCGTTTCCTGCGCACAGAACGACAAACTGTTCTTCTTCCTTGGCGCGAAGAACGGCGCGTATCAGGTTTCGACTCGTGGCGTGCCGACCGGCTGGTCGGGCCTCGCCATCGCCGACCTCGATGGCGACGGCAAGGACGACATCGTCGTCTCGAACAATTCGGCCGGCACTATAACGGTCCTCTTTAGCAAGTAACCCAGCGTTGGGTCCGGCCGTATGGCCCGATCCGGGCGGGATGGCGTACAATAATCGTTCGCGTCCATGGCGTCACCGTTCACAATTCTGCCCAGTGGTTCCGTTCCCCCGCCGATGGCGCATCCGCGCCCGTCGTGGCTGAAGGTGCGGTTCTTCGGCGGCTCGAACTACCAGGAGCTCAAGCGCATCATGCGTACGCTCGACCTGCACACCGTGTGCGAGAGCGCGCGCTGCCCGAACATGGGCGAATGCTGGGAGCACCGCACCGCAACGTTCATGATCCTCGGCGACATCTGCACGCGCGCGTGCGGCTTTTGCGCCGTGCCGAGCGGGAAGCCGCTCGGTCCGCCGGAGGAAGACGAGCCGGACCGCGTGGCCGAAGCCGTCGAGCGCATGGGGCTGCGCTACGCCGTGGTGACGTCCGTGAATCGCGACGACCAGCCGGACGGTGGCGCTTCGATCTTTGCGCGCACCATCGCGGAAATTCGCCGGCGTGTTGCCGGCTGCCGCGTGGAAGTGCTGATCCCGGATTTTCGCGGGGACTGGGCCGCGCTCGAAACCGTGATGGCCGCGCGCCCGGACGTGCTCAACCACAACATGGAAACCGTGCCGCGGCTTTACCGTCGCGTGCGCAAAGGCGCCGTCTACGAGCGGTCGCTCGAATTGCTGCGTCGCGCGCGCGAATTCGATCCCGCGATGCCCACCAAGACCGGCATGATGCTGGGCTTGGGTGAGACGCGCGATGAAGTTTTGCAGGCGATGGACGAAATTGCCGCGCAGGGGACGCACATCCTGACGCTCGGGCAGTACCTCCAGCCGACGCCTGAACATTTGCCGATCGACCGCTTCGTCCACCCGGATGAATTCGCCGACTTCAAGCGCCTCGGCGAGCGGATGGGCTTCAAGCACGTCGAAGCCGGGCCGCTGGTCCGTTCCTCGTATCACGCCTTCGAGCAGGAAGAATCCGCCCGCGCCTGACGTCACGCCGCGCGTCCGCTAATGAAGCGTTGACAAAAAGGAATTGGCGATCTCGCGCGTGCGCGCCGCGCACGGTGAGCCCGAGTCCGGAAGCTGCTGCACGCGGCGCAAGTATTCGGCGGCCTTTGCATTGCGGCCGAGTTCCGCGTTCAGATTGCCCGCCAGCAGCAGAAACATCGGGTTTTTCGGATAGCGCGCGACGAGAGGCTCCGCTACCGCCAGGGCCTGCTCGTACTTCTCGTCGTACTGCCGCAACGCCCGCCCGAAAATAAAACGCACGTCCACCGCGAGCAGCACCCCCTGACTCATTCCCGTTTCCATTTGCCGCGCTCCGAGCGCCTTATTCCCGCCCGGAATGCCCATGAAGAATCGCAGCAGCTTGACGATCGGAGAAAGCGTGTCCACGTAGTAGTTGTAGATTCCAAGCCCTGCGGTTGCGTCGCCCATTTGCGGATCGAGCTCGAGCGCGCGCATCATTTCGGCGCGAGCGGCCACGCCCGCGTGCGCGGCATTGCGATTTTCTCCGCGCAATGCATAGACGCGCACCTTCAACGCGTAACCCATGCCGGCATAGACGTGCATCTCCGCGGTTTCCGATTTGGCGAGCTGCGCTTGCGCGAGCTCGATGGCCTTCTCCGCGAGCGCGAAGTATGCGGTATCCTCGGACCGCTTTTCGTGCTTCCATGCCTCGATCATCCCGTACTTGATCTCGAGGGCCTCGCAGTAGCGCTCCCACCACAGCGCTTCGCCTTCGATCAGGTATCCCGCCGGATCCTCCGGCCGCGCCTGCTGGAGGGCGCGCGCCAGCGGAATCGCGGCTTGAGGATTTCCCGAGTAGATGGCGTCGATGGCTTGCTGGGCGCCCGGCGGCAGCGTCAGATTGCCCGCGCGGGCCGGAACCGCCGACGCGACCAGGAAAAGCGCGCAAGCAAGAATCGCGCAAATTGATCCCAAGCGTGAAAATCTCACTGTCGTATCAGGGCCGTCGTGGAAGCCCTGGACTTTAGTCCAGGGAGCACGGCCTTCAGGCCGTGCGGAGCGAGCACGTCGATTCCAAATGGGCTCCAGCCCTGGGACGTGTGCGATGTCAGACCGCCTCATTTCACTCTCTTCAGCCAGCCGAGCAGCCAAGCCGACGTAACGTACATGTCGAAGCATTCCAGCGCAAACGGAAGAAAGCCGAGAAATCCCGGCGCGGGCATCTCGAAAATCTTCCAGTGCTGGAACATCGGAAAAGTGTAATGCCACTTCGCGGCGGCCCAGTTGTTCCAGAATTCCCAGAACCAGCCGCAAATCCAGCCCGCACCCAGAAAACCGTAGAACCTTCGGCGAAAACCCTCCGAGAGGTCGCCGAGAAAAGACGGCAACCGCAGACGCCGGTTCAGCGGATCGAGCAGCAACAGGAAGCCGAGCCATACCAAACCAAATAGATACGCCGCGATGCCCTGCGGAAGCACGACAGGAAGAATCAGGCAGGCGCTGCCGATCGCGACGAGCGCGTTTTCCATTCCCGGCGGCATCTGCCACGGTTTTCCCGGCACGGGAGGCAGAATCGCCTGCACCAGATCGGCCGATTCGAAGATGGCCGGCGTGATCGTCGCGAACGACCAGCCGTACCCCAGCCACGCCGCGGCCCACGCGTGCGGCACGCCTACGTAGTCCCAGTTGTGCAGGCGCAGATTGTAGGCCTCGAAAATCAGCCACAGCGGAATCGAGAGCAGCGCCATCCGCACGACGGTGATTGGAGCGTCGTGGAGGCGCGAGCGCCCGGTCAGCGCGAGCACGGCGGCGTCGGCAATCAGGATGTACGCGCTCCAGGCGATCGGCGTGAAATACGTGGCCACCGGCTCGACGTGTTGAAGCATCAGCCACTCGGCGCTCGCCAGCGCCAAAATTCCAAGCCAGCCGTGTGCCGCGAACCCGCGCCGGCGGCGCGTGCGAAAGAACCCGGCAACGAGAAACGTAGCCGTCGCCGCGGTGATGGCGATTCCGAGCCGGATCATTCCGCTCCATGGTATCGCAGTTCTGCAAAGTTTCCGGACGTCCTGGGTCGATGTCGCAGAACAGGGGGTTGTCCTTAGTCGTTAGGCCAACCGATGTATTGCTGTCCTAGGCGTGTGAGAGAGGAACATCGAAGTCGTTGATATACCGCGCGAGCAGGGGCCCTTCAATTACGGCGAGCCTTCCGTCCTTCTCGCAGAAAGCGCGACATTCCGGGGTGACCAATCCCGAAGTAACGAGGTAGCCCTTTGCCACCTCTTGGTCGGCCGCGATTGCTCCCAGAAGTTCTCGCGCCACCTCTACGCCCGCGCGCTCCACTCGCTTGCATTGAGCCACGAACTTCTCGGCGCCTCCCAGCGAATCCCGCTGCCCAAGGATGTCAATTCCTCCGTCGTGACTGCGCTTTGTCGTCCTCACGCCGGAGAACCCGAGTCTTTGGAAAACAGCTTTCACGATCTCTTCGAACTCGAATGGGTCAAGGGTTGCCAGCTCTTCCAAGGTCTCTGAAAGGCTGCGCGAGGCGCGTGCGTACTCTTGCCGCGCCCTGGCTTTCTGTCCCGATGGCCCTGGCACTCCTAGAATCTCCAACCACTCTTCCGTCGTGATCACGGATTCGATCTTCTCCTCGGAAAGTCCATTGATCACCTCTTCAAAGAGCAGGCCCTTCTCTCTCAATTTCGAGAAAATTCTCTCTTCGATGGTATTCTGAATCCAGAAGCTGTAGATGTTGACCCCGCGCATCTGGCCTGGTCTATGGACCCTATCTTCGGCCTGCCACATCACCGCCGGATTCCACCAATGATCGAAGTGGATAACGTAGTTTGCCTCGGTAAGAGTTAACCCCACACCGCCTGTCCTGACCGTGGCGAGAAGCACGGCCTTACCCGGATCTTTCTTAAAGCGCTCAATCGCTAATTGTCTGTCTCCGTCGCTCATTCCGCCGACGAGCACTTCAACTCCCCATGGAGACAGCAACCTCCGGAGCGTTTCCACGCCATACCGGTCTGCCCACTGCGTAAAGATGATAACTTTTTGTCCATTCTTCTGGACCTCGTCAACAAGGTCGAGCATCGCTTCGGCCTTTGGGCTGGTTTCAAACTGTGAGGAGAAATTGCAGATTCTCTTGAGTTTGGTGATGAGGCTGAATATGTGAACCTTTGTGGCTTTGTCGCCCAAGGCACTCAACTCGCTTCTGCCGTTCCCGAGAGCGGTGTCGTACTCCTCGCGTTGATGGTCGTCGAGCTCAAGCCATGATTCTTGCTTCATCTTTGGGGGCAGGTCGCTCAGAACGTCCTTCTTAAGTCGGCGCAGGAAGTAGGGTTTCGACATCTCCCGAATGGCGTCACGATTTGAGCCTGCGACGTGCAGGTAGCCGGGCTTTAGGAAATCAAACAGCGATTTGAGATCTTCCAGACTGTTTTCGATGGGCGTGCCAGTGAGTGCCCATCTGTACTTCGAATCCAATGTCCTTACAGCACGACTCCGATCAGTCTTGGGATTCTTAATGTACTGAGCTTCGTCAAGGATGACGACGTCGAAGCTGTTTAAGATGCTTTCGTCGACGAGGGCTTCTTTAACTGGAAGTTCGTCCAACTTCTGGCCGCAGTGCGGACACTCAAGATTGCCCAAGTCATCTGGACCGTTCAAGTGTACCTTGGTTCTGAAGCGCGACGTTTTCCCACACTTGCTGCAGGTCATTGCCGTGTTCTTCTTTATGAGCGTGAGAAAGTCGCCCGCGAGTGTGTCGTAGGTTGCTACGTAGACGTGAGCTGGACATTCCCAGTCTCGCTTCCGGACCTCTCTCGAGCCTCTGACCACGGTGAACTCAAGCTCGCTTGCCCAATCCTCTAAGTGATCCTGCCAGACGCGGAGCACGCCGACTGGGCAGACAATAAGGGCCCTCTTTGCGGCGCCTTTTCTGAATAGGATTCGAAGGGCGACTAGCGCCATTACGGTCTTTCCAGTGCCCATCTCGTCTGCCAAGAGGGCCTCACGATTGGTTACCAGGAACGTGATGCCGTCTCTCTGGTATGGCCTGAGCTTCTGCAAAACGTCGAGCTGCGGAGTAAACTGCAAATTCAGCGGTGGGAGGAGCAGGGGGTAGATCAGATCCCAGATCGACAGCTTGTGCGTGGTGGCCTCGGATATTGCGTTAGGGCTCTTTGTCCTCTCGTAGGCCTTGCGAAATTGGCTGCCCTGCGAAGGTTCCTGCTCCGGAAATAGCCCCGACTGTGCGGTACCCTTAACGGGAGCATCTCCGTACGCCTTCCCCCTTGTGGAGCTGTCGGCTAGAGGGACGAAAAGGTTGTCGGAGATCCTAGGGCGCTCGCAGAGTTCAGCGAGCGCGAAGGCGAGGTCTTGGCCAATTGATGGCACCCCGAGAACAAGCCGCGCCAGTTGCATGACCCTCGGCTCGGCAAGGGACAAAGGGACATCGCCTGGAAGGCCCACCTGCAATCTCACAGGCACATCCTCGATTAGGATGTCTTCTAACCGAAAAAGAAAGTTCTGACTGATGTCGACCGTCGGCGGTAAGAGGGCCGACGGAAATCGAAAGAGGGTCGCGAGGCCGAAAGTCGGAACCTGAATTGATCTTATCGCTGGGACTATTAAGCGTGGAATGGGTGTTCGCACGATGCGGGGTTGCCTCATCGGGGCAATGGTTTCCCGGAGAGCTTGACCGAACTGCCGCGAAAGGCTCATTTTTCCTCACCGATCTTCTGCGCGTGCACTTGTTCGACTGCATTGGATATCCGAGTGAAGGGTTCCAGCACGTCGTGGGTGCCGATAATGCCCAGCAGCAAGGCCCGCGCAGCTTGTCGGTCGGAAACAAAAGCGCTATGGGTGCCAATCACCAGAGGCTCGAATCTTCCAGAAGGGGAGCTTAGAAGCTGATCCGCCGATTGCTCGGAGCTGCCCGAAACCGGTATAGCTTCCTCTTTCATAAGCTGGATTGTCGGAATTTCAATCTTTGGTCTCAGAGGCAGGAACTCCGGGTCGCGGACGAGGATCAGATGCGGCCGGTCTTTAAGTGAGTTTAGGAGGGGAATGCCTATTAGCTCGACCATGATGTGCTGCTGAAGGGTACTCCCATACAGCATCGATTGAAGCGCGGATGGCCGAATGGGACTGGTAGTGCGGAACTCCAGCGGTTTCGTGTCGCTGTCAGTCAGCAAAAATGCTCCTCGTACGACCTTGCCGGCCTCGAATTTTTGGGAGGCCAGGAACATCAGCCTTATGGTTGGATTTTGGTCGTCGTGCATGGGCGCTCCTCTCTGAGCGATATCCCGGTTATCAGAAGGCATATAAGACGTTAAGTCAGCTTAGTTCTGACTGCGTAATGCAACACCGAGGTCGAAAAAAGTCAACCTTAATAGGTTTGATGGGAAGGCAAAAGACTCTCGCAGCGATTTTGGGGCAGGCGAGCAAGGCTTTCTTGCTATGCTTTGCCGTCATTTCCGCAATCGCTGATGAGCGAGCCTGAAAAACTCGAGCGCGGACTGGGCCTGATCGAAGCGACGTCGCTCAACATGACGTTCATGGTCGGCATCGGCCCCTTCGTCGTGATTCCGTTCGTGGTCCAGGCGATTGGCGGACCGCAATGCCTGCTCGCGTGGCTGGCTGGCGCGGTCTTGGCGCTCTTCGACGGCTGCATCTGGGCCGAACTGGGCGCGGCGCTGCCACAGGCTGGCGGCAGCTACGTTTTTCTTCGCGAGGCCTACGGCCCCGGACGCTGGGGCCGGCTGATGTCGTTCCTTTATATCTGGCAGACCCTGTTTCAGGGCCCGCTCAGCATCGCTTCGGGCGCGCTGGGATTCGCGAACTATTCGACGTACCTCACCGGCGATCCCACCGCGACCAACGCCGCATCGCCCCTGCTGAGTTCCCACCTCGAAAAAGCCGTCGCCGCGGCAATCGTGATCCTGGCGGTCATCCTGCTCTACCGCCGAATCACGACCGTTGGCAAGATGTCGGTCGCGCTGTGCGTGGCCGTCGTGGGCACGATTCTCTGGCTGATCTACGGCGGTGCGACGCACTTCCACGCGAGCCTCGTTCTCACGTTCCCGGCGGACGCCTGGAATTGGTCGTGGGTTCTGGCCGCGGCGATGGGGCACGCCACGGTGCAGACGGTGTACTCCTATCTGGGCTACTACAACGTCTGCAACCTGGGCGGCGAAATGAAGAATCCCGAGCGCAACATCCCGCGCGCGATTTTTCTCTCGATCGTCGGAATCGCGCTGCTCTACTTCGCCATGCAGACGAGCATCCTGGGCGTCATTCCCTGGCAGGAGGCGGCGCAGACGAAAGCCGTCGTGAGCCTTTTCGTCGCGCGCGTTTTCGGTTCGCGCTGGGCGACGTTCGCCACCGTGCTGATTCTGGTCAGCGCCTTCGGCTCGATTTTCTCCGCGACGCTCGGCTATTCACGGATTCCCTACGCCGCCGCCCTCGACGGAAATTTCTTCTCCATCTTCGCGCGCGTCCATCCCACGAAGCGTTTTCCGAATGTTTCGCTGCTCGCGCTGGGCGCGACGGCCGTGGTCTTCTGCCTTTCGCTCTCGCTGATTGACGCGATTCGCGCCATCCTGGCGATGCGTTGCCTCATCCAATTCATCGGCCAGGCCGTCGGCCTGGTGATTTTGCGGCGGCGATGGGGCGCGGAGCGGCTGCCGTTCCGGATGTGGCTGTACCCGCTCCCGGTGATTGTCGCGATCCTCGGATGGATCGGCATCTTCCTTTCGACGGGGCGCACGCCTGTTTTGGCCTCGCTCGCGGCAATGACAATCGGTATTCTTGTATATTTGGGGCGGGCGCGTTACGAGCGCCAATGGCCATTCGAGGAGGTCTCTTGATAAGGATGCGCGTTCGAGCCTGGCTGGCAATTGTTTCCGCGGTGATCGCGGCTGCGCCGGCGATGGCTCGGGCTTCAGCGCAAACGCTGCCGGACGCCGTCGAAGCCATCAACAAAGCCCGCGTCTCGACTCGCATTCTCTTCACCACCGCGCATCCGGACGACGAATGGTCGAGCCTTCTTTCCTATCTCTCGCGCGGCCTCGATGCGGACGTCGGCCTGCTCACTGTCACTCGCGGCCAGGGCGGCCAGAACGCCATCGGGCCGGAGCAAGGCGGCCAGCTCGGCGTCATCCGCACCGAAGAATTGCTTGCGGCGGGCAAACATTACGGCGTGCACCAATTCTTCACGCGTGCTCCCGACTTCGGTTTTTCGAAGAGCGCGGATGAAACGCTGAAAATCTGGGACAACATTGCGCTCGAAGACATGGTGCGCGTGATCCGCACCTATCGCCCGCAAGTCGTCATCAATGGATGGGGCGGCGTTCATTCCGGCCACGGGCAGCACCAGGCCAGCGGGATCCTCACGCCGCAAGCGGTCGCCGCCGCCGCCGATCCCAAAATGTTTCCCGAGCAGCTCGCGGAGGGCCTCGCGCCCTGGAAGGTCGCTCTCGAGCTGCGCGGTGCGCGCTCCGGCGGTAATGGCTCCGTCGAGTTGCCGGTGAACGAAGTCTCGCCGCTCTGGGGCGAGAGCTACGTCGACATCGGAATGGAGGGCCACGCGCAGCACAAATCTCAGGGAACGCCCGCGTTTTTCGGCAACCCGTTTTTCCGCCGCCCGATCTACCTCGTTGGCGAGGATGAAAGGGGCGAGACCGGCTCTTTCGACGCGAAGCTCCTGGCCGAGCCGATCACGTCGCTCGCGGCCCGCTTCCCCGAATTTCAGCAGGCCATGCAGCCGGCGCTCACTGCGGCCGGTGAAAAGCTCGCCGCCGCAAGCAAATCCGCGCTCAACCTCGACCGCTCCGCCGCCGTTCAGTCGCTTTGCGACGCGGGCAAGCAAATCGCGGCGCTGCGCGACGACATTGCGAAGCAGGATGGCCCCGACAAGGTCGCTGCCCTTTGGGAGCTCGACCAGCTTCGCGACCGCATCGATCGGGCGCTCGACCAGGTCGTCGCGTTGGCGGTTTACGTCACCGCCGACCGCCACGAGCTCGTTGCCGGCGAAACCTTCTCCGTCAGCCTCGATTTTCCCGACCAGCCCGCCGTTCCTGTGAAGTGGGCCGTCGATAACGCCAGCCTGCGGCTCCCGCCGGGATGGACTACAACGCTGCAGAAAGTCGCCGAGGGCGCTCGCAACTACCATTTCGATGTGGCGATTCCGTCCGGTGCGCAGCCGCCGAGCTCGCCCGAAGACGCCATCTTGCCGTTCCCGCCACCGCTCGTGACCCTGGCCCTCCGCATGGAAGCCGACGGCTACGAGTTCATCGTCCATAAGCCCGTCGACTCCATGGCCTCGACCACCACCGGAATCCTTACGTATCCACTCGAGCTTGTCCCGGCGGTCACGCTGACGCCGCAGGAGCCGCAAATCATAGTGCCGGAGAAGCGCGCCGCCGAACCTCTCGCGCTCGTCGCGCGCGTCCGTTACCACGGGGCGAAGCCCGCGAAGGTTCCCGTCGCGCTGGAGATGCCGAAGGGCTGGACCGCGCCGCCGCTTGCGCCCATCGACTTCGCCTCCGCGGGCGATCAGTTGATTCGCTTCGTCGTCAAGCCGCCCGCGAACGTCGCCCCGGGCGCCTATCCGCTGAATCCCGTTGCCACGCTCGACGGCGCTGCCTTTCGCACGTCGCTCAATCCGATTCCGACTCTTCCCACGCGCGATTGGTCCGAACCGGACGACGCCACCGTTCACGTTCTCAAGCTGACCGTGCCGGCTGGCCTGCACATCGGCTACATCGCTGCGGAAAATGATCCGCTCCCGGAGGTCCTTCGCCAGCTCGGCATTCGCGTCGATCTGCTCGACGAGGCGGCGCTCGCCTTCGGCGATCTCAGCCGCTACGACGCGATCACCGTCGGCATCCGCGCCTATGAGCTGCGCCCCGATCTGATGCGCTCGAATCACCGCCTGCTCGACTACGCCGCGCGCGGCGGCACGCTTCTCGTCCAATACCAGCGCGATTTCGCGTGGAACAAAACGCTTCCCGCCCCGTTCCCCGCGAAGATGCCCGACCAAACCTCGCGCGTGACGAATCCGAATTCGCCGGTCCGGCTGCTCGCGCCGCAGGATCCGCTGCTGAATTCGCCGAACAAGATCGCGCTCGCGGACTTCAACGGCTGGATTCAGGAGCGCGGCCTCTATTTCTGGGGCACCTTCGATTCCCGCTACAAGCCTCTCATCGGACTGCAGGATCCCGGTGAGCCGGAAGCGAAGGGCGCGCTGGTGTACGCGCGCGACGGCAAAGGGCTCTATATCTACACGGGGCTTTCGTTCTTCCGGGAATTGCCGGCAGGAGTTCCGGGCGCGTACCGTCTCTTCGTCAACCTGTTCAGCCAGACTCCGCGCACCGGCGCGCATGACTGAAACGCTGCATCTCGATTCGGCGGTTCCCGCGGGATTCACCGAGCCGCCGATGGTCCGCATCCCCGAGGGCTGGTTTCAGATGGGCAGCGAATCGGGCCAGGATAACGAGCGGCCCGTCCATCGCGTCTGGATCGACTCGTTCGAACTCGCCGCATGCCAGGTGACGAACTCCGATTACGCCTTCTTCCTCGCAGCCACCGGCCATCGCGAGCCGCTTCATTGGCGGGATCCGGTCTTTTCCCATCCCGCGCAGCCCGTCGTCGCGCCTTCGTGGTTTGACGCGCTCGCCTATTCCGATTGGCTCAGCCGCGTCACGGGACGCCGCTACCGCCTTCCGACCGAAGCCGAATGGGAGCGCGCGGCCCGCGGCGGCGCCGAGCAGGCGCAATATCCCTGGGGCGACGCTCTGCCGGAATTGCTGCCGAACTACGCCGCGCGTTGGAAGATGGCTCCCGAGCCCGTCGGCCGCGCCGAGCGCAGCGCCTACGGCCTGTTTGACATCGGCGCGAACGTCCACGAGTGGTGCGCCGACTGGTTCAACGCGGATTATTACTCGGTCTCGCCCGAACGGAATCCGCACGGCCCAGCCGGTGGAACGCGCCGCGCATCTCGCGGCGGTTCCTGGCGCCACTACACCAAAGTCTCACGCTGCGCCGCCCGCTCCAGCATCCCCCCGGAATTTCAGTACGCCGACTACGGCTTCCGCGTCGCCCGCGATCTCTCTCGCTGATTCAGCAGCGCCTTGCCTTTCTTTCAAATCTCAAATTTGCAATTTCAAATCGGTCGCCGATTTCTTCGGGCCAAGGCGCGCACACTTCGCCCGCCCATGCACAAGCTCATCCTGGAATCGCGCCAAGCGCGGGTCAGGGCGTCAACCGGCTAGAAATTCCGGAATACCTGCCAGAGCCAGAGTCCCCCGGTCGCAACCAGCAGCGCCGCGGAAACCACCACCAGCGCCGTAATCGGCCGGCTGAGCTTCTCAATGCGCGCCACCAGCGCTCGCTGTTCGCTGGCCATGGAATCTCCGGCCGCGTCGAGGAAGATCTGATCTTCCTCCCGCGTCGAGAGTGTGCTGCGGTAGATCAGGACACAGACCAGCACCGCCGTGACGACACCCCAGGCAATCAGCAGTGCGTACAGGGCATTCTGAAATAGTTGCGGCATGGCAACCTCCCAGCCCGCTCAAGGAGAGACACACGCCCAGCGGGAAACGATCTGGTCGCGGGCTGTTGCGTGGATTATAGCACTCTGCGGCGGGAGTGGCGTCAAACAGCTGGAAATTCGTCGGGGAACTGGATGCCCCAGAAGTTCCGGGTGGGGTACAGGATTTCGACCCCCAGCTCGAAAAGCCCGTCGGACTTCGGCTCGCTCACCCGGATCACGCGAAACTCGCGCGTTTCCTGGGAGATGCCGTTCAGCACCTCGATGCGCGTGCCCAGCGCCGGCGAAAACGGAACGCGCAGCAGCGCGCCCGTGCGGCTTACGGCGATGGCCTCCGCCGTCGTGTCCCGGGGCTCGCCCTGGTAGTCGTTGCTGAAGATCTTTACCGGAATGCGGATCAGAACGCGGCTCGCGCGCCGTCGCTCCACCATCGCGCGGACTGTTGCCATTGGTGCTGCTCCTCCCTCGTGCCCCGCGTTCCCGTCCTACTTCCCCCAACGATGAATGTAGTCGTACCCCACACCCCGGTCAAGCCTTCGCCTTCTCTTTGTTGCCTCGTTCACAAACACCCCTCTTCGGCCCCCGCTGGCTACCAACCCGGCGAAAGGAGGTCTAAGGCGCAAGCTCCCGACGCCCGTCATTCCCGGCCAAGTTCGTAGTAGGATCGATCCCCGAACCGGAGCCGCGACCCTCATGGTCCAACGATTCCTCCTCGCCGCCTGCCTCTGGGCCGTTGTGGCCGGCGTTGCTTCCTCGCAGACGCTGAAGGCTTTCCCCGATCGTGTTTTGGTGGACGAAACCGCCGTGATTCGCGCCGGCGGGCTCGAGCCCAACGAGCACGTTTCGATCCGCGCTGAATTGGTCGATGGAGCGAACGAGCCCTGGTCCTCGGAGGCGGAGTTCAGAGCGGACGTGGACGGCGCGGTTGACACCTCCAAGCAAGCGCCCGTGAAAGGCTCTTACAACATGGTTTCGGCGATGGGCCTCGTCTGGTCCATGAAGCCGGACGCGAAACACGTGCCGTCGTATCGGCCGCAGCAGGACTTGGGCGCGCAGGTGATCAAATTCCAGCTCATCAGAAAAGGACAGCCAGTGGCGAACGCCCAGATGGAACAGCTCAGCGTCGCCGATGGGGTGCGGCGGATCACCGTCAACGGCCAGCTTCACGGCGTGCTTCTCCTGCCGAATACTCCCGGGCGGCATCCGGGCGTGCTCGTGGTGGGAGGGTCCGAAGGAGGCGTGCCGCTCCGCAAGGCTGCCTGGCTGGCTTCACGGGGGTATGCAGCGCTCGCGCTCGCCTACTTCCGCTACGACGATCTCCCGCCTCGGCTCGAAGGCATCCCGCTCGAGTACTTCGGCAGCGCGCTCGCCTGGATGATGCAGCGGCCCGAAATCTCCGGCGACCGCCTCGCCGTTATGGGAACTTCGCGGGGCGGCGAGCTGGCACTGCAGTTGGGGTCGATGTTTGCCGAGATCAAGGCGGTCGTCGCCTACGTCCCCGCCAACGTGCGCTTTCCTGCCTGCTGTGGCGGCACGAGCGTCCCATATGCCTGGACTTGGCAGGGACAGCCGCTCGCATTCATGTTCCCGCGAGAGCTGCGGGATCCCAACGCGGCCTTCGAAGCCGCAATCGCCGTCGAGCATACTCACGGCCCAATCCTGCTCATCTCCGGCGATGACGATGGCGTGTGGAACTCGACGGCGATGACCGACGCCGTCGTCCACCGCCTGAAGCAGGCTCACTTCTCGTATGCCTGCGAGCGTCTGAAATATGCTCATGCCGGGCACCGGGCTGGCCGACCTGAGATCGTTCCCACATGGCACGGCAGCGTCAGAAATCCCACGTCGGGCCGGGAGGAAAATCTGGGCGGGAACGCGCAAGGCGATGCTGCATCCTCACTCGACGCCATTCCCAAGGTGCTGGAGTTCTTGCGGCAGAATCTTGCCGAACCCGCTCCCGCGGATTCTCAACCCACCAGCCATGAATGACGCAAGTGCCTGGCAAACGCGGTAGTCGGAGACTCGGTCACTGCCCACTCTTGCAGAGCTTTAGCGACCGAATCTGCCGGCAATCCAACCGATAATCAGACCTCCAACTGCACCCGATGCGAGAATTGGCACCATAGATTTCGTGATGATCGCGTCAGGGAGACTCAGCAGGAGACCGAGGAAAAGCCCGACAGCCCAGCCCGGCCAAGGCAGCCGAATATTGCAGATTACGAACCCCAGACCGAAGCGCGCAATAAACGCGCCGAGCATGGCCGCCCGCTTGTCCGGAAAGCTCAGAGGAATCATCAACGCCGTATCCAGACCGCCGAAGACCAGCCCACAGAGTACACCCAGATAAATCCTCGACATTGTTGGTCCTCCAGCCGTTCTTCTAACAGTACTGCTGCCTTGAATGCCAGTCATTTTTCCGACGCCATCCATATCGAAGGGGATACTAACTCCTGATAAGTGGGGCAATCGGAAACTCGGTCACTGCCCGGTTTTCGGCTGGCGATCTCTTGGCGGAATTCGCGCGTCTTGCCCCCTCCGCCGCACGACCTTATCGGGTGTAGGAGTCAACGCGCTCATGCTCACAGAAGGTCGATGCGCGATGAGAACGGCCAATAGGGTCGAGAAGACCGCTAACGCTGCAAGAACCCTGGCACTTCGCTGGTCTTCATCGACCAAACGGCCCAGGATTCTCTCTTCCCATGGTCGCCCATCTTGAGGGTTTTCCGGATGTGTGCGACCCAAACCTTCCGATGGTATTGCTCTCCGCCGATAATGGGAGTCCCCGTTAGCAACTGATACGACCGTCCCTGGGAATTGAACGTCAGCTGACTATTCTCCAGCGTGGCTGGGACCGCACCATCGAAGCTGTCGAACGACAACAGGAAGACTCCCTCCCCGGGAACGTAAAACGCCGCAACATAACCGGTGGACGCATAGGTCGTTGCGCCATTCATGTCGGCGACGAGCCTGCCGTTGCGAAGCAAGACCGGTGAGGACAGCCGCAATTCGCCATTCTTCGGTAGAAAAGGCTCACGCGTGACATCGTGCTCCGGTGGCTCGCTTAACACCTGCCCCGTAATCTCAAACGATTCGTAACCCTCGACGGGCACGGCCACCTTCTGCCCAGGAACGTACCAGCTAATCTTTTCGGGGGCACTCCGCACTTGTTCGAGCGCGGAATGCGAATCCAGGCCCGAAGGAAATTTCTGGGCACGAATGCCTATTTCCTCCGACCCCTCCTTCGAACCAACCAATCGGACAACGTAGGCCAGATTGCCATCGGGCATTGGTTGCACGAACCCGCGTGGTTTAGCCTCCAACTCGGAAGAGCTCAGCACGCCTGTTATGGCCCCGCCCTCCGGCATCTTGATGCTGAATTCGAACCACCAGGGAGTCACTTGCCTGGCCCGGACCAGCAAGAGCCCCGCGGACAACGCGGCAATGACGACGATCATAAGAGCCAACGCAAATCTCGGTACTCTCATCGGTTCCCTTCCCAGCCGCCACAAACTCACATTCTGCAATTGCTTTCCCCAGGTGATCGCTGGCACACGTTCGGGCGCTGTCATGTTCGCGATCTGCTTTACTTCGACGCCCATTTGCAGGTAATCGGCGAGGCGCGAGCGGCAGTCTAAGCAGTCATGAAGATGGGCCGCGGCCGCACGCGGGATCCGCTCGCCATCGTAAAAGGCTGAAATGAATGGCGCGGCTTCGTTGCAAGTCATACCTTCTCCCCTTCTTGTTTCCTCACGCGTTCGCAAGTCCAGACTCCGCGCAATCCTTCGCGAGCGGCGAACAGACGCGACTTCACCGTGCCGACCGGGATCTCGAGGATTTCCGCCAATTCCGCATAGGATTGACCCTCGACCTCGCGCAGCCACAGCAGAGCGCGCTGTTCGGGATCGAGACGCGATAGCGCGTCAGCCATAATCGATGAAGCCTCCTCGGTTGCCGTGGCGCCTTGGTCCAGCCCTGCATCCGCGACAGGCGTGTTATGCCTGCGCCACTCGGCAGCTCGTTTCCTCCCAATGCCGAAGACGTATGCGCGAAGAGGACCTTTTTCTGGTCGAAATCCGTTAGGCCGCCGCCAGAGCTGCAGGAATGTGTCCTGGGTTATGTCCTCGGCAGCCTGCTTCGATCCTGTCATTTGGAGAAGGAAACTGAGCAGGCGCGAGGCACACTCCCGGTAAAAACTCTCGAAGGACCGGTTATCTCCCCGGGAGATACGCTCCCAAAGTTCGCGATCGTCACCAGCCACGCAGGATCCTCATCTCTACTTCGGGTTATCTTGTCAAAATGTTCATTCCGAGCCAATTGGTGTTTCATGTTTTGATTTATTGCGGAGTGACCGTCAAACTGCAAACTTCTGAGTAGTCGCGTAATCGGAAACTGACCCACTGCCACCTTGTGCGCTTCGTTGACAAACCCTCCGCTTCGGCCTCAATATTGTTTTGCCTCGCTTTGCCGTGCCCAAGTGGCGGAATTGGCAGACGCGCTAGCTTCAGGAGCTAGTTCTCGCAAGGGAGTGGAGGTTCGAGTCCTCTCTTGGGCACCACCGAATCAATCGCTTACGGAGTCACCGGCCGTCAGTGCGGAGTCTCTTCCGTCGCTGTGACGTTTCCGTCGCGCGCCTCGAGCCGGTAGAGCTTCCCCCCGAACGGAACGTTACGCGCCACGATGTGCTCGGTGATGGCGTGGTCGGTCCGCGGCACGGGACGAAAATCGGCCCCCACATCCGCGAGCGCCTCGAGGCCAATCAGATCAAGCAGGGCGCCCCAGCAATAGTGTGGCTCGTCGCCGCACGTGCCGTCCGTGCTGTTGTAATTCTCGCAGTCCAGCCGCTTCTCGTTCCAATTCTGCATGAAGAGCTTCACGCTGCGCCGCGCGAACTCCGCCTGGTGCGCGCCGTCCGCGTACCGCTTCACGCCCAGCCACACCAGGTAGTTTGCCGGCGCCCAGACGTGTCCGTGCCAGTAGCTCTGCTCCGGCCAAACCGGGTCATCCTTCGTTACCGTCGGAAGCAGCGCCGGCAGCCAGAACTTATCCTCGCGATACATCCACGCGAGCGTCTTCTCCGCGCGCGTCGTGTCTGCGGCTCCGGCGATCAGCGGATAGAAATTCATCGGCGTGAGCCGCGTCAGCCAGTCGCTGCCCGGCTTTCCCGGCCCGAGTTTCACGACCGTCAAATGCAACGAGGCAGGGCCGTGCTCGTTTCGAACGTAGTCGACCGCCACCGGATACGGCTTGTTCGCGTCCACTTTGACGTCCGCGTTCCGCTGCTCCTTGTCGTCGACAATCCACTTCTCCACAGCCTGTCCCGCGAACGACATCCGCACGTGATCGCTGCCGCCGATCTTGAATCGGTATGTTCCTGCTTCCGGCGCCGTGAAAACGGTCGTCACGCGCGCGCTCCAATCCATCGCCGGAACGCCCTCCGCCGGGCTCGCTTCGCCCCACGAGTCGTCGAGGCGGTATTCGTGGCGCTGTGCTACCTCGTGCTCCTGAGCGTCGTCGTCGTAGAACCTCACATCGAAGCCGTTTTTGAACGTCGTCACCGCATTCAGTTCCGGTCCCTCGCTCGCCGGCACTTCCCAGAACCGGCTGCAGTAGATTCCCAGGTTCTCGTTCCAGAGCCGGTCGTTGATGCGCTGGTTCATTTCCGCATGCTCGGTCTGGAACCTCTTCGCGTCGTCCGCTTTTCCCAGCGCGTTCGCGATCCGCGCAAGATATTCCGCATCCATCGACCATAGCGAGCTCAGGTCCACTGCGTCGGCGTTCATCGTGCTCCCATCCATCCGCGTGCCGATGTACGCCACGTTGTCGTCCCAGCCCGTCTCGTACTGCGCGCCCTGCCATTCCTGCTGCTCGGAGCCCCATTCGAGCAGGCCGTTGTGATTGCCGTCGCGGGCCTTCATCCACCACTCGTGCCACTTCACCAGGTGCGGATAGGCCTCCGCCAGGAACGCCGTGTCCGGATGCCGTTCGTGCATCTTCCAAATGCACATTGACGCGTCCGGCGGCATCGACCGGTACAGCGTGTCGTACTCCACGCCCCAGTGCGCGAAACTCGGAACGCGCCCGTCGGGCGTCTGGAACGACAGCATTCCGCGAACCGTATCCCGGCCGTCCTCCGGATCCTCCAGGCTCGAGAGCATTCCCATGAAGTGGTAGTCCCAGACGAAATAGGGGAAAAGGTCGGGGTCCTTCGTCATCCACCACCCACGCCCGATGCCGTGGACGATTCGGCGGTTGTCGCTGCCGTAAAGGCGCGTATTGTTCAGGTTGTCCGCGATCGCTCCCAGGAAATCGCCCCAGTCTCCCTCTGCGGAGATTCGCGTGGCCGCGTACCGGTTTCCTGCAGCATCCAGCGTTGCATCCACGGAATCGAGCGAAGGAAGTTCATGCACCCCGGCGACGAATCGTGCCGGTGCGGCCGGGTCCAAATCGAACACCGCTTCCGCGTTGGCGCCACCGTCGGCCCGCACAAACACGGGCGCGGGCCTCGATTGGAATGTAAACGACGCAAAGCTGGCCCCGCGAGGTTCGACTCCATAGCCCGTCAGGCCGTCTTTCGCCGCCTCGTACACCGCATGAAAGTGCGGCCAAGTGTTCCCGGGGAACCGCACTACATACGCCACCTTTCGGTCGGCCTCGATTTTTCCCACCACGCCGCCCTGGCCCACTCTGCCCCACGTAAACCGGATCTTGGCGCCCTTGTAAGGAAAACTCGCCCGAGAAAACGAGAAGTCGGGCGCCGTCGTTCCCGGCGTTGCGTATGCGGGATCGCTTTCGAACCACTTCGATTTGCCGAATGAATCCGACGCAGGATTGATCAGGAATGCGGTCGCATCATCCACGATCACCGCGATCCCGTACGGCGACGCCACGAAGTAGTTCCCGATCTTGACGGACTTGTATTCCGGCTCCGCGTGCAGCCGTACCACAGCCGCCACAGCAAACACCCCGGCCAGGATTGCCGAGAAGAATTGTAGTTTTCGCATGGTGAGCTCCGAAGAATGCGGGGCGACGCTGCCCCGCGCCGCCGTGCACTCTAGCAAACCCTCGCTACTCGGTCGAGGAAAACGTTTACTCCGGCTGCCGCACGATACCGATCTCTCGCGATTACGCTCGATTCATTTCGGATTTGCCTTCCAGGCCCGAACCTGTTCTTGAAACTCTTTGAACTCTGGCGTCGACACTACTGCGTCGCTGCGTTTTGGCAATATCTTCGCGATCTCCTTGCGCATCGCCTCAGTCCGCTGGTCCAGCGGCGGAGAAGCGCTGAACACGTCCGTGCTGGCAGCGCTAGATCTGGTCTGAGTAGACACTCGCTCCAGGATGTCCAGGTAGCCTTCCGGGTCGTATCCCGTCACATACACGTACTGCAATCCGAAGTAGTCAGCTGCGAGTTCCTGTGTTCGTTTTGCGCCTAGGTTAAAGTAGCTATAAAGCGCCTTCGCAGCCTCAACGTTGGCTTCTGCCGGTCGGGGAGCCGTCCCGGGCCAATCGGCGGAAGTCATCATAGGAATCATCGCCATCTGTACGATGTCGCCCTGGGCGGCTTCTTTCGTCGCAGACCGCAAGGCGGTATGCGCGATTCCGTGTGCCAGCACTCCGGCTAGCTCGGCCTCAGACTTTATGCGCAACAGAAGCCCTCGATTGATGTATTGATATCCGCCCGGCAGTGTGAAAGCTCGTACCGAATCGTCATCAATCACACGGAACGTAACGGGCATCCGCACGTCCGAGTTTCGCGCCACCATCTGCCCGATGCGGTCGACATAAACGGCAATTGTATCGTCGCCGACAAACTTCGCCCTCTTGCCGACTTGTTTCGCCAGCATGTCACCCAGCTGCTTTTCGTGTTCGAGCGAATAAAAGTCCAGTCCCTTCCCGACGTCCCGCTTTCCAATCGCCTGGATGTTAGCGTCCGATTTGGATGGCTTCCATTGAGGCGGCGGCAAACCGGATGCGTCAGCGGCGCATAGCAGAGCGGCGATCGCTGGGATGAATACCAGCCTCGATCTACGGTCCTTCATGGCTGCGCCTTGATGTTGAAATTCGCCTCCGGGGTGATCGTTTGCTTCGCGACGTTGTCCGTAACCGCCACCTGAAGCCTGTATTTCCCCGGAGCGAGCGACGCGAGCTCGATCCTGTCCGCGAGAGTCAGCTCTTCTCCCTGCTGCGGCAACTTGCCTGCTGGAACGCCGATCTTCAGTACCGGGTCCGTGCTCTTGTCTTTGTATATCCGGAATTCCACCGAGGCATCCGCTTTTTTCGTCGCGCCGTCGATTTTCAGGTTGTACACCTGCAGGAAAACGCCCATCGCGTCATTCGGCGTGAACGCCGCGTCCATCTTCGGCCGCACCTTTAGGTCGCCCAGCACGAACTGCCCTAGGCCGATGTCCTTTGACGAAACCCTGTGAATATCATCGGCCAGCACCAGTGAACTCGCCGCGAGCCGGTCGTCTTGAAATGCCGGTACGCGGAGCGCCGTGCTGGCGACCCCGACCTTGCCGCTGGCTGTGTCCTTGACGACGATGTCGAGGCGGTAGAGTCCCGGGCTGAGCGGAACCTCCTTCTGGTAGATCTGAAAGGTCGCCAACGACGGTTGAAGCAGCGAGACAGGAAACGAATCGTTCAGTGCCTGCTCGAACGTCTGCACCGTGCGTTCACTCACTGTAGTGATCCGCGCGAAGAGATTCAGCGTAGCCGAATCAATGCCGTCCTTTTCCACGAACGTCAACTGCCGCGTGGGAATCTGCACCGTGATCGGAACCAGTACCGTGTCCGATGTGACACGCAGGAAGTCGAACCGGTAATCAAACTTCAGCTCGTCGCGCACCAGGTGTTCCGTGGAATAGCCGAGGAGGTCCTTGAATTTCACGGCCGGCGGCTGCTGAACCTTCACATACTGCTCCAGCCTCGTGAATTCATCATAGGCTTCGGGCGTTCCGCCGAGCGGCTGGCCCAGGTGCGTGCCGTTCGTGTTCTGGAACCGGGCGGTCTTGCTGGAGGTCCCCATCATCTCCGGGATCGTTAAGCCCGCTCCAGGAACCTCAAGTAGCGCATCCTTCTCGCTTGGATCCATGGTGATGTGGTACTCGCCCGTCATGGTCGTGTCGACAAACTCGATCGTGATGTCATCTCCCACACCGTCGAGATGCCGGTACCGCCATTCTTCGAAGGGATAAGTCGTGGTTTCCCCGCCACCCTCCGCGGGGGGACGTTCATAGGCGCCGCCGCTCGGGTGTGAATCGATCTCATCCGGCGCACCCCAGATAATGTAAATCTTGCCGCGGTCCGTCTTCCAACCGGGAACGCCGGAAGAAAAGCGCTCGTTTGCATACGCGATCCGGCGGTAATGCTCTTCCTTGAATGTGTTCTCTGGAGAATCAGGATCACGATTGCGGCGAGCCCAGAATGCCTCGATGAACTGGTCGCGCTCTTCGTTTGTGGACAGATGAATGAACGCGCTGCGCTCTTCGGGAGTAATAATGTAAGGAACATCCTCGTCCAACCACTTTCTGTCCGCCTCTCCGAGTTCCTTCAGAAGGCTGGCCTCGCGTTTCTTCTCCTCTTTGGTCGCCTTCCTTGTGCTCTGCGGAGACTGCGGCGTGGTTTGCGACTGCGCATTCTTTTGTTGGTCTTGCTTGGGAACGCCGGGAGTGGCAGGCCCCGAAAACGCCAACCCCACAAGGACAAACGCGAACGCCTTTACGAAACGGCTCATACGCGCACCTCCCGAAAAAAGTCGAGATAGGTCGGTCAACTTCTCCGCGCAAGTCTTGTGACGTGTATGAACCAGCTAGTACCGAACGAGGTTGCCCGCACGATCCCGATGGTCCTCGCAGCGACAGAGTCCGCGCCATCCGCGCCCAGGCCCAGCGCGCCCTTTCGAATCAGACCGTCGCCTCCGCCGTCGCGGCTCATTAGCGCACCCAGCGCGCCGTCTCGAGTAGTACGGCTAGAACCAGGGTACGGGGGAACGCATGGACGATTCTTGAACCTGTTCAAGATTTCCTTCTCGTGCTACCGTGGGCCGTTTTCGCGCTCAACGAAATGCGCGACAAGGGTCACGCTTCGAGCGTGCCTGAAAGGAGGGGGAGCCGTTGCAAGGGAAGCTGAGGACCACGGGCCTGGGCCAGTCGGCGAGCAGCCGCAGCCCTGTTCGCCGCGGGTGTAAATGTAGCGCTGCCCTTCAGGGCAGCACCCTCCACCCCTTTCTAATATACGGTTCGGGGATTAGAAATCGCCCCAACTCGTTGAAAACACAGGGCCGACCCCATGTCTAATATACGGTTACGCGCGTCACGGGTCGCGGGAGACGGGTCGCTGGCCGCGGCCTTTCTAATCTATACGCTGAAGATTAGAAACGGACTCAACTCCTTGAAAACAAACGACAAAAAATTTTCTAATCTATACGTCTTCCTGGTCATCAGCGTGTTGGACGCAAAGTCCTTTCATCATCGCCTCTGTGTCTCTGTGCCTCTGCAGCGAAGGCCCGAAAGAACCGTTGCGCGCCAATCCCTGCCCGAAGTATGTTGCGAAACCGGCGCCAGTCCTAGGACTCGCCGCGCCACTCTTCGCGGGAGGTTGCAGGATGTTTGATCGTCGCCGCTTTCTTGCCACTTGCTCCGGACTCGGCCTGGGCTCGACGCTGCTTCCAGGCGTCCTTTGGACCCTCGCCGCCGACAAGGACAAAGTCACCATCGAAATGATCGATCAGGCCGCCGCGATCGCGGACGTCCCGATTCACGCCGACGATCGCCAGATGATGCTCGACAGCCTAAACGAGCATGCGAAGGGTTTCGAGGAGATCTACAAGCTCCACATTCCGAACGGCGTGGCGCCCGCGCTCGTCTTCGATCCGGTGCTGCCTTCGGCGAAATTCGAAACGGAGAAGTGCCCGCTGCGAATCTCCGCCGCGCCCGCGATTGCGGCGCACGGCGTTTGGAAAAACCTCGAGAACGTCTGCTTCTATTCAGCCCGGGATCTCGGCGAGCTCGTTCGCACGAGGAAGGTGTCCTCCGTCGCGCTCACCGAAATGTACCTCGAGCGGTTGAAGCGCTACGACCCGCTGCTGCACTTCGTCATCACCTTCACGGAAGACCGGGCGATGGCGAAGGCAAAGGAAGCCGATCGCGAGATCGCCGCGGGAAAATATCGCGGGCCGCTGCACGGCCTGCCTTGGGGCGCGAAGGACTTGCTTTCGGTTGCCGGCTATCGCACCACGTGGGGCGCCGCGGGGTTCGAAGAGCAGAAATTCGAAGAAGACGCCACCGTCGTCAAGCGCCTCGACGCCGCCGGCGCTGTGCTGGTCGCGAAACTCAGCCTCGGCGCGCTCGCGATGGACGATACGTGGTTCGGCGCGAAAACGCGCAATCCGTGGAATCCGGCGCAAGGTTCGAGCGGCTCTTCGGCGGGTTCGGCCTCGGCCACCGCCGCCGGATGCGTCGCGTTCAGCATCGGTTCGGAAACGCTCGGCTCGATTTCGTCGCCCAGCACGCGCTGCGGCTGCACGGGCTTGCGCCCCACGTTTGGCCTCGTGCCCCGCACGGGCGCGATGGCGCTCTCGTGGAGCATGGACAAGCTGGGCCCGATTTGCCGCTCAGTCGAAGACACCGCTTTGGTTCTCGACGCGATCTATGGCCCGGATGGCGGGGACCGCGCGGTTCAGCCGGCGGCTTTCAATTGGAACGCCGGACTCGACTGGCGCAAGCTGCGTGTCGGCTATCTGAAAGCCGACTTCGAGCCGCGGCCCGAAACTGCCGAACCGCCCGCGAAGCCTGAATCGCAGCTTTCCGCGGAGGAAAAGAAGAAGCTCGAAGAACAAAAACAGCGCCGCGAGCAGTTCCGCCTCCACGCCGAGTACGACCGCCGCTTCAATCAGGCCGCGATAGCCAAGCTGAAAGCAATGGGCGCGAACCTGGTTCCTGTCGAACTGCCGAAATTCCCTTACGACGCGATGACGCCGCTCCTCGAAGCCGAAGCCGCCGCCGCGTTCGACGAACTGACGCGCACCGGCCGGGACAAGCTGCTCACCCTTCAGGGACCGGGCGACTGGCCCAACACGTTTCGCTGCGCCCGTTTGATCCCGGCGGTGGAGTACATTCAGGCGAACCGTGCCCGCACGCTCGCGATGGAAGCGGTCGCAAAGGCGTTCGATGGCTTCGACGTAATCGTCGCGCCGACGAACAGCCAGCAATTGGTCGTCACGAACCTCACCGGCCACCCCGCCGTGATTCTGCCGAATGGTTTTCGCGGCGAGGACGCCCCGCCGGCTCACAAGAACGACAAGGGCGAAATCGAAGGCGACTACGGTGGTCCCGGCACGCCCGTCAGCCTGACGTTTCTCGGGCAGCTCTATGGCGAGGCCCGATCGCTCGCGTTTGCACGCGCCTATCAGCAGGCCACCGACTTCCACCTGCAGCATCCCAAGCTGAGTGTCTGATGATATTCTTGCGACGGTGCGTCTTCCGGCAGGCCGCCGAATGTGGCTCTCTTGCGTTTTCGGAAGCGCGCGCCATCACGAAATCCACGACAGAAGGTCGACTCCCGTGACACCTCGAATCGTGCTGTCCGCCTTAATCCTGGTTCTCGTTGGATCATCCGCCTCCACAATGTCTTCGTCGTCGCGGAAGGGCTCCGCCGCCGCTGTCTCGAACGCTCGCGTGGCTCCCGCGCAGGAAAGCCAAGTGGAGCGAGGCCGCTATCTGGTCGAGGAGGTGGCGCAGTGCTGGGAATGCCACTCGCCCCGCACCGCCAGTGGCGCGCCCGACCATTCGCGCTGGCTCCAGGGCGCTCCAATCTGGATTGTGCCCGTCCACCCGGACTCGCGCTGGGCGGAGCGAGCGCCCGGCATCGCCGGTTTCCCCGGCTTCACGGAAGCGCAGGGCGAGATAATTCTCGAACGCGGCGTCGGGCCGAACGGCCTGCCGCTTCGCCTGCCGATGCACCAATACCACCTGAAACACGACGACGCGGTCGCCATCATCGCGTACCTGAAAACCTTGCCGGTCGGCATGTCACCGGAATAGCTGCGAGAGGAAATGCGCCGCGAGGGACGTCAATCTTCGGATTGCGTGGGGTTGCGTGCGTCGTTACGGTTGTGAGCCGCGCAGCAGGCGGATCGCTTCGGGCAATCCTCCGTCCCTCTGCGCGTCCGGCGAGCTTTCTCCCCCGCCGTTCGCCCGCGATTCTTCGAGGTCTCCCGCCGCTTCGCCCGGAGCGAGAAAAAGATTCGCCTGCAAGCCATGCTGCCGGGTATAGAGGTCGTAGTAGCGCCCGCCCAGCGCGTAGAGAGATTCATGCGTGCCCCGCTCGATGATGCGTCCCGCTTCGAGCACGAGAATCTGGTCGGCGCGGCGGATCGTCGAGAGGCGATGTGCGATGACGAACGTGGTGCGCCCGCGCATCAGGTAACGAAGCCCTTCCTGAATCAGCGCCTCGGATTCCGAATCCAGGCTCGACGTGGCTTCGTCGAGAATCAGGATGCGCGGATCGGCCAGGATCGCGCGGGCGATCGAGACGCGCTGCTTCTGCCCGCCCGAAAGCTTCACGCCGCGCTCGCCCACCACCGTGTCGTATTTCTTCTCGAACGCTTCGGCGAATTCGTCGACGCGCGCGATGCGGCACGCGGCGAGAATCTCCGCCTCCGTCGCGCCGGGCCGCCCGAACGCGACGTTTTCGCGAATCGTTCCGTCGAAAAGGAAACTCTCCTGAAGCACCACGCCAAGTTGCGTGCGATAGGAGTCGAGCCGCACGGTCGCGAGATCGATTCCGTCGACCAGCACGCGGCCGCTTGTCGGCACGTAGAAGGCGGCAATCAAGCCGATGATCGTCGATTTCCCGGCGCCCGAAGGGCCCACCAGCGCCGTCACTGTGTCCGGCCCGGATTCGAAGTTGATGTCGTAGAGGACGGGCTTGTTCGAGTCGTACGCGAAGTTCACATTCTCGAAAACGACGCGCCCCTCGACGTGATCCAATCTCACGGCTCGCCGGGGATCTTGATCTTCCGGCGTCTCGGCCAGGACCTCGCGCGTCCGTTCGAGCCCGGCGAGGGCTTCCGTGATCTGCGGGCCGATTCCGGCGATCTGCGCCACCGGAGCGATCAGGAGCGCCAGGAACATGGTGTAAGAAAAAAAGCTGCCGGGAGTCATCTTGCCGTAGAGAATCTGGTGCGCCCCGATCAGCATGATCGTCGCGCTGATCAGCCCCATCAGCACCGTCGCCGAAAGGCTCATCAGCGACGTGGCCGTCAACGTTTTCAGAACGTTTTCCAGCAGCCGCTGCACGCCGCCGAAGAAGACTTTTTCCTCACGCTCTTCGGCGTGGTAGCCCTTCACCACGCGAACGCCGCCCAGCGATTCCGTCAGGCGGCCCGTCACCTCCGCGTTGATTTTCGGCCGCGCGCGGTAGATCGGCCGGATCACCTTGAATGCCCGGCTCATTCCGACACCGAAAATCAGCAGGCCGACCGTGGCCGCCGCCGTCATCGTCACGCTGGTGCGAAACAAATAGATCAGCGCGAACGACGCGGTCATGATCCCGCCCACAAAATCGATCAGGCCCGTGCCGAGAAGGTTCCGCACGCCTTCGACGTCGCTCATGATTCGCGAAACCAGCGCGCCCGTCTTGTTCGTGTCGTAGAACGACACCGGCAACCGCCCGACGTGAGCCTGCACTCGGGTCCGCAGCTCGGCGATCATGCGCTGGGACGATTTCGAGATGAGTTGGGTAAGCGAGTAGGAGGAAAGGCCCTGAATCAGCGTCGCTCCGAGCACCGCGAGCACGAGCGGGGTCAGAAGCTGGCTCTCGCGCTTGAGGATTACGTTGTCGAGCAGGTATTTCGTAGAGCCCGGCAGAACCAGGCCCGCCACCCGGTTGATGACCATCAAAAGAAATCCCAAGGCCAGAATTCCTCGCCGAGGTTTGAGCAGCGCCATAACATCCGGCAGCAATTTCCAGGCGGGCTGCTTCGGTTTGGCAGGCTTGGCCTGTTCAGGTTTGGCTTGGGAAGTCATGAAATTTCAACTATACGCGAGCGCCCATACGCTTCCAAATTGGATGCTCGCACCTTGTTTCAGACCCGCTGGAATTTCGCCAATTTCGAGAGCCGCGCGTTCCTCGGCGCGTGTTGTTGACGATTAGAGCGGGTGGTAGACTCCTTTCATGGTCAAGAAAAAGCCAAGCCGGAAAAAGAAGGCGGCGAAGGCCAAGCCCAAGGGTCGCAAGAAGTCGCCCCCGCGCAAGAAGCGGGCGCGTCGCCGTGCCGGACCCGGCTCGAGTGCGCTGATTCACCAGGGCGTCGGGTTGACCAAGACCTTCCGATCGAGCGACGACCAGGGCTTGTCCACCGTCGAAGACGTGGACTCGGAAAGCGTTGCGGAACTCCTTGACGAAGGACAGGCGTTCGAAGCTGAAGTCGTGAGCGGCGTGGAGAACGCTCGCGATGCCGACGAAGGCGAAGTAAGGACCAAAGAAGTTCCCGAGGACGACGTTCCCGACGAGTACCGCGATTCCCGCGAACAATAAGACTAGCTCCTTTGCCTCGATCGCCGCACCGACCCGCGGGCGTCGTGCCGTCCGGGCGAGGGATCGTGCGCAGTAACATTCCCGTGATACTTGGAGTGTAGGCTTCCCGGCCTCGGATGCCGTCACGGGCCGATTCCAAGACATCCGGACAGAATCTGTAAGGCTCTCGCCGGGGCCCGCAACTCCAGCCGTATAATCGCCGCCATGGAGAAGTTTGTCGCGGCCGCCAATTGGCTCCTCGGCCCGGAAAAGTCCGATGAACGGCATCCGGGCCATCTGTGGCCGCGCTGGATCTTTCTTCGCGCTCTGGGACTGATTTATTTCTCCGCGTTCTATTCGTTCTACTTCCAGATCCGCGGGCTGATCGGTCCGGACGGAATTCTTCCCGCGGGCCAATACTTGCAGGCAGTTGCGTCGGCTCCGAACCTCAATCGATTCTGGTTTGCTCCGACGCTCTTGTGGCTTGGCACCAGCGACCGCGCGCTGATGCTGCTCTGTTGGGCTGGACTCGTTGCGTCCCTCCTCGTCGTGATCAACTTCTGGCCGCGCGCTTCCCTGTTTGTCTGCTTCGTCTGCTTTCTTTCCTTCATCGCCGCGGCGCAGGATTTTGCCAGCTATCAATCCGACGGCATGTTGCTTGAAGCCGGCTTCATCTCGCTGTTCTTCGCCCCTTCGGGCTTTTGGCCGGGGCTGGCGGCCGCAGACGCGCCTTCCCGGCTGAGCAGATTCCTTCTGCAATGGGAATGGTTCCGCATCTACTTCGAGTCCGGCGTGGTCAAGCTTGCGAGCCATGACCAGTCGTGGCGCAACCTCACGGCAATGGACGACTATTACCAGAACGGCCCGCTGCCAACGTGGGTGGGCTACTACGTGCAGCACTTCCCGCATTGGTTCCATGCTTCGACGGTCGTTCTTACGCTCGCGATCGAGCTCTTTATCGTCTGGATGCTTTTTCTTCCGCGGCGGTTCCGAATCGCGTGCTTCTGCATCGTGACGCCGTTTGAAATCAGCATTATTTCCACGGCGAACTACGCGTTCTTGAATTACCTCGTCCTCTCGCTCGGATTTCTCTTGCTCGACGACCGCGTAATCGAAGGACTTCTGCCGCAGCGCATCCGGATGCTCGTCGAATGGCCGCGCCGGGCGAACACGGAATCGCCGCCCAAGCGCTCGCGCGAACTCTGGCACCGAGTTCTCAGACTTATTGGCATGACCGTATCGGCGATCTTTCTCGGTCTCGTTTTTTATGTCGCGACCGTTCAGCTCGTTGACATGCTCTCCACCTGGGCCTTCGCCACCGAGACACCGCTTCCCGAGGCGCCCGTCGAGTGGCTCGCGCCGTTTCGCATCGCCGACCGCTACGGTCTGTTCGCCGTGATGACTCACGAGCGTTACGAAATCGAATTTCAAGGCTCGGCCGACGGCAAGACGTGGACGCCCTACCTCTTCCGCTACAAGCCGCAGGACGTGAAGGCCGCACCGCGAATCTACGCGCCCTATCAGCCGCGGTTCGAATGGAACTTGTGGTTCGCTTCGCTGGGATCGTGGCAGCAATACAAGTTCGTGGTGTGGACCGAAGTGCGCCTGCTCCAGAACTCGCCGGACGTTCTGCGACTCTTCGCGGGCAATCCGTTTCCATCGTCGCCGCCGAAGCTGGTGCGAGCCGTAATTTATCAATACTGGTTCACGGACTTGAGAACGAAGCGCGAGCAGGGAACGTGGTGGCGGCGCGAGCTTCTCGGCGAGTATGCGCCTGCCGTCGAAATGCAGCCGAACGGGGAGCCGGCCTTGCTCAACGTCCCGACCGCGAGCCCGCCCGAGCCGTAACTGCAGCCGGCCGAAGCATTCTTTGCCTCCGGGGTAAAATTCCGCTAGCCTGAGCGGGAACGAACGCCGTCTATGAAGCGCAAGCCGGATAGTTCGCACAAAGAGGCTCGCCCGCCCGAAGTGACGGCCGCGCAGGTGACCGCGCACCTCGCCACCCTTTCAAAGCCTGCGAGCATTCGCGAAATCGCGCACGGCATGGGCTTGAAACATCACGGCCGCCGTTTTCTGCCGAGAATCCTTCAGAAGCTTGAACGAGCCGGGGACGTCGAGGAGAACACCGGACGTTACCGGCTTGCGGGCTCGCAGCGCGCGAAGAATGCCGCTCCTGCGCGAGAGGCTGCGCCTTCCCCAGCCGCGCCACCGGCGCACAAGCCTCCTGGCCCCGCAAGCGATCCGAACCTGATTGCGGGCCGCCTCGTCGCTCACCGCGAAGGCTACGCGTTTCTCGTTCCCGATTCGCCGATTCCGCGCGTCGAAGGGGATCTCTTCATCGGCCGGGACAATCTCGGCGACGCGATGCATGGCGACCGCGCACTGGCCCGCATCGTGCGCCGCCGGCCGGATGGCCGCGCCGAAGGCCGCATCGTCCAGGTTCTCGAGCGCGAACATCCGACGATCGTGGGCCTCTTCCGCTACGGACCGCACGGCAATCACGTGCTTCCTTACGATATTCGCCTTCAGCACGAGGTGCTGATTCCGCCGGGCGCGGAGCTCACTCCGGAGTTGCACGAGAGGCTCGGTGCCGGACCGAAAGCCGAACCGGGTGGCGGCCGCCGCTCGCGTCTGCCGGAGCTGGACGGCGCCGTCGTAAACGTCGAGATCACTCGTTTTCCAATAGGCGGCCTGGCCCCCGCCGGGCGCGTCGTCGAAATTCTCGGCAGGCCGGGCGAAATCGGCGTCGACACCGAAATCATCATCCGCAAGCACCACCTGCCGCACGTTTTTCCGGGCGAAGTCGAGGCGGAAGCGCGTTCCGTTGCCGTCGAGGTGACCGAATCGGACCTGCTTGGCCGGCGCGATTTTCGCAGCCTTCCGATTGTTACGATCGACGGCGAAACGGCCCGCGATTTCGACGATGCCGTGCACGTCGCTTCGCTCGCGAACGGCAGCTACGAGCTTCAAGTGCATATTGCGGATGTGGCGCACTATGTGGGGCGCGGCTCGCCCCTTGACCGCGAAGCCCGCCTCCGCGGCACGTCCGTCTATTTCCCTCGCCGTGCCGTGCCGATGCTGCCCGAGGAGCTGTCGAACGGCATCTGCTCGCTGAACCCGAAAGTCGATCGTCTGGTGATGAGCGTCGTCATGCAGATGGATCGGGGCGGAAACATGGTTCACGCGGAGTTCACGCCGGGCGTGATTCGCTCCGCGGAACGCATGACGTACACCAACGTCTACCGCGCGCTCGAAGGCGATCCTGAAGTCACTGCGCGCTATGCGCACCTCGTCGACGCCTTCCGCAGGATGAAGCAACTTGCCCTGCTGCTCAATCGCCGGCGCACGGCGCGCGGTTCGATCGACTTCGATCTTCCCGAGCCGGTCATCGAATTCGACGAGACGGGCCTGATGCTCAGCATCTCACGCAGCGTTCGCAACATCGCCCATCGGATCATCGAGGAATTCATGCTGGCTGCGAACGAGGCGGTCGCGCAGTATCTCGAACGCCGCGGCATCGCCTCGCTGCATCGCGTGCACGAAAAGCCCGACCCGAAAAAGGTTCTCGAGTTCGAGGAACTGGCGCACGCCTTCGGCTATTCGCTGGGAGTCGAGGACCTCACCGAGCGTCGCATTACCGTCCGCCACGGCCGCGTGCAACCGCCTGCGCGCGAGACTCGCACGGGCCGCTCGGCTCACGGCCGCATGCGGCCCATGAGCGTCACCCTTCCTGCGGCTGAAGAGGTCAACATTCGTCCGCAGCACTACCAGCGGCTCACCGAAAAAATCGCCGGGAAGCCGGAGGAGCGCATTCTTTCTTATCTCATGCTCCGTTCGCTCAAGCAGGCTCGCTACGCCGCCGACCCGCTGGGCCACTTCGCGCTCGCCGCCAAGGAGTACACGCACTTCACGTCGCCGATCCGGCGCTATCCGGACCTCATCGTGCACCGGGCGCTGAAGTGGGCGCTCGAAAACCCCTCGGCGGCGCCGCCGAGATCCGCGCCTTCCCCGCCGCACCATGCCTCCAAGGACAAACCGCAGGCAATGATCGGGCCGTATCGCCGGGTCGAACTTGAGGAAATCGCGGCCGAGAGCTCCGAAGCCGAACGCGGCGCCGATGCCGCCGAGCGCGAATTGATCGACTGGAAGACGGCACAATTCATGGAGAGCCGCCTGGGCGACGAATACGACGCGCTGATCATTTCCGTACAGAAGTTCGGATTTTTCGTCGAGCTGCTCGACCTGTTCGTCGAGGGCCTCGTGAGCATCGACCGCCTCGAGGAGTTCACCGGCCAGCGCTGCGTATATCGGGAGCGCGACCACGCGATCGTCACGGAGCCGTATCGAGGCTCGCGCACCAGCGCGATGCGGCGGACCTTCAGCCTGGGCGATCGCTTGCGCGTCCGCGCCGAACGCATCGATCCCATGCGTCATCGCGTCGAATTTTCGCTTGTCTAGCGGGCCGCCGCCCGGTATTTTGCAGCAGCATCGGAGGTTCTATGGCGCGCAAGTGCCCCAACTGTTTTGCGACGGTTCCGGCCACGAAGCTTTTGCCGTACACCAGCGACCTTGTTTGCCCGTCCTGCGGAAGTCCGCTCGAGGTTTCCGCGCTGAGCCGCAATCTTTCGGCGTTCGTGGCCCTGGCGGCAGCCGCAATCGTCTGGCGCCTCAGCTCCAAACACTACGCGCAACACCCCGGCGCGCTCGGTTGGGTCTTCCCGGTCCTTTTCAGCTATCTCACGTATAGCGTCGTCGCGCCATTGGTGCTGATTCTCACCGGGGATCTCGATCTGAGGGAAGTCGAAGCCAGCCCCGCCTTCGCAGAGCCCGCAGCTCCGAGCCACGGCGCGCATCACTAAGAAGCAGCTTCAACGTGTCAGCTTTTCTAGAACGCCCGTACCATTGACCCGCCGTTTGGCCGCTTCCAGACTGTTCTGTTATGGGGCGCTTTTCCTCTCTCGTCGGGAGACGTGTGGAAGCGCACTACCGGGCCGGAGACATGCACCTCTCCGCCGTCGGTACGCTCGTCGCAGAGACGGAGAAGTCCGTCTTTGTCGAAGAGCATTTCTCGCACAACGGCAAGGACAAGACCATCCGCTTTGAAATTCCCGTTGAATACTTGATCCGAGTTTTGGAATCGACGACGCAGGCAGATAACTCCGTGCCCGTCCCAGGTCGTTCCACCACCAAGCAATCCTGATCCCTCGCGGCCAGCCCGAGCCCGCCGAAAAAACTCAGTCTCACTCGATGTCCGCCTCGGTATATTGGAAGCCGGAATCAGGAGGCGCGGATGAAACCCACCGTCGGATTGATTGGCCTTGGACTCATGGGCAAACCCATGAGCCGCAACCTGCTCAAGGCTGGCTTCCCGCTTGTCGTGTGGAATCGCACCAAGGAAAAAGCCGGCGAGCTCGTTCGCGAGGGAGCGAAGTTCGCGGCGAATCCGCGCGATGCGGCTGCACAAGCCGATGTGCTCATCACGATCGTCAGCGATCCGCCGGCGGTTGAAGCGCTGCTCTGGGGCGCGAATGGAGTACTCGACGGCTTGCGCCGCGGAAGCATTTACGTCGACTCCAGCACGGTTTCACCGGATCTCGCCAGGCGCGCAGCCGCCGCGTGCGCCGAGCGCGGCGTCGATTACCTCGACGCGCCCGTCACTGGCGGTACCTGGGGTGCCGAAAAAGGCGAGCTCGTTTTCATGATTGGCGGCAAAGCGGAAGTGCTCGATCGCGCTAAACCGGTCCTGGAAGCGGTCGGCAAGCGGTTCTTTCTTCTCGGTCCCAACGGCGCGGGCCAGACGGTGAAGCTTGCCATGAACATGCTTCTCGCCGTCGAAGTGGAAGCGCTCGCCGAATCGCTCGCGCTCGTCATGAAGGCGGGCGTTCCCGGCGAACGGCTGATCGAAGTGATGCAATCGAGCATGGCGCGCGCCGCCGTGCTGGACGTCAAAGCCCCGCAAATCCTCAAGAATGATTTTCCGCCGAGCTTTCCGTTGCGCCTGATGCACAAGGATATGCGGCTGGCCCTCGAACTCGCTCGCAAGGAGAATGTGCCGCTTCCTGCGGGTACGGCGGCGTTCGCCGCCTACACTGCCGTCAAGGACGCAGCCAAGGAAGACTTGGATTACGCGGCGGTCGCCCGTTTCTGGAAGAGCTAGCCCGCGGTCGCCTTTGACAATGTGCCGGGAGGAAAAAACGCCAGCGGCAGATCGCGCGCCGTTCGCAATCCGGCGGGCGCCGCGACGATCGTGGGGATCGCGTTGACCACTACCGCCGCCGTCGCGACGTCGCCGTGCGTTCCGCCGGGAATCACCAGCGACAGATTCGGTTCGCCTTTCAGATCGATCGAATCGGCAGGTTGCTTCGCGCCGACGTACATCCGCAGCTCTGCATAAATCTTCTCCTGGCCGCCGGCGACGGCGCGAGCGATTTGATGCACGCCCGCCACCTGCCCGGGCGCAACCTCCAGGAATTCCGTTTTCACGGTTTCTTCCGCAATCACGGGCTCGATTGTTTCGGAGATTTCGTCGATCGAGAATCCGAGCCCGTCCGCGACCATGGCCACCGATTCCGGCAAGCCGTGATGCTTGATCACGCCGGCCTCCACTTGCGAGCGAAATTCCTCCGGCGTCATGCCCGCCCCGATCTTCTTCTGCAGCGGCAATCGGCGCTTCGATGCATCCACCACGCGCGTCGCCCGCACCGAATCCACACGCTGTGAGACCGCGCTCAGCGTCAACACCAGCTTATCCAGCACGAATCCCGGATTCACGCCCACGCCGGCGAGTGCCACGCCCTCATCTTTCGCCGCCGCATCCAGCTTCGCCGAAAGGTCGGGATGCTTGCGGAACGGGTACGCGAGCTCCTCGCACGTCGAAACCACGCAGCAACCAGCGGCGATGCATTCGAGCAGTTGCTCCATCACGCTCGCGAGGTACGAAGAAGTCGAGTGCACCACCACGTCGACCGGCATTTCCAGCGTCGACCGCGCGTCCGCCGAGACGGTGATTCCCCACGGCGCATCCGCGGCCCCGACGATCTCGCCCAGGTCGTGTCCGATCTTCGCCGGGTCTTTGTCGATCGCCCCCACGATTTCCAGCGACGCCTTCTGCCGCATCAGCCGCGCGATCGATGCGCCGATTGGTCCCACCCCAAACTGCACCACACGTATCTTTTTCACGGTCGCTTCCTTCGATTTGGATGTAGCCGGTTAACTTAAGGTCTAAATCGAAAGACCGCAACTGAAATCGCGGCCCGGTGAGCGGGAATGGGGCACTTGTCCCCCGGCGCGCCGCGCCGCATAATGTGCGCCACGTGAGCCTCCCGGCCGAGACGCGTCCCGCGGAACGCAACTGGCCGCGCACGGCTCTTCAGGCGCTGCTGCACTACGGCGGCAGCGCGCTGGCGCTTTTCCTTCTTCTTCATTTTCTCCCTCGCCGTGACGTTCTCGACGCGCTTCGCAAACTCCCGCCCCGCATTTGGCTCCTGGTTCTCGCGGGCTATCTCGGAACGCACATCCTCGGCGTCGGAAAGTTTCGGCTCATGGTGAACACGGCCGGCGCGGGACTCGACTATCTGCAAGCTGCACTCTGCTATTTTGCGGGACTGTTCGGATCGCTTTTTCTGCCGTCGCTCATTGGAGGCGACCTCGTGCGCGCGGCTTTGGCGATGCGCTACGGAAAAACGAAGGCGGGCGTGTTGCTCGGCAGCTTGATCGATCGCAGCATCGATTTCACGGGCCTGGTTCTGCTGACGCTTGTCGGCGCGCTTCTCGTGCCGGGAGCGCTTCAGCCGCAGAGCAGGCGCGCTTTCTTGTGGCTCGGCGTTGCTGTGATCGTTGGCTTGATCTTTCTGGCTGCGCTCGTAAGGCTGACGCCCGTCCGGCGGCTGTCGTTTCGAATTCGCCGCTGGCTCGCGCGCCTTCGCCGCGCCGCGCGCTCGATGGCGCGAAGGCCTCGTGCGATGGCCGCCGCGCTCGGCATCAGCGTCGCCGCGCAGCTTCTCTTCATAAGTCTGGCCATCGTGCTTGCGGAAGCCTGTGGATTGCACCTGCCATTTCGCGCTTGGCTGTTCGCGTGGCCATTGGCGAAAATCTCCGCCGCCATTCCTGTTACGCAAGGAGGGATCGGAGTTCGTGAAGCCGCTTTGGCTGCGCTGCTCGCGCCTTTCGGCGCGCCTCCCGCTCTCAGTGTCGCGGCGGGACTGGCATGGGAAGCCGTTGTGATCAGCGGGGCGCTGGTCGGAGGTGGTTTTGCCCTTTTTGCCGGCAGATCGGCGCGAGTGTCTCGAACGAGTTGAATTGCGGGGCGCGACCGGGAGTAGGAGGGACGGCTAAAATCGCGAGCGGGTGGCTCGGATGTATTCCCGCAGTGCGGTCACGTTTGGGCCATACGATCCAAACCGCCCCGCGTCGACTGGCAAGCCCAGATACTCAGCCTGCTCGATGCTCAATCCTGCGTCATCCAGCTCCGCGAGGCTGTAGCCTTCCGTGGGCACCAGGCGGTTGCGGCGCGCGACTTCGACCGGGCGTGGCGGCCTATGCGTCTGCCACCGCTTTCTCACGATGTTGAAGAATTCGTCCCAGTCTCGCCGGTTCCACATAACGCCTCCCAGTCGCCCCGGTCAAGCAGTTGGATGCACGACAGTCCGTTTAGGTAGCATGAACTTCGTGTGCCAGGTCCACCCGCTCCCGGGGACAGGAGCGATGCAGATTCTAACCCCACATCCTGTGGAAAGTCGCTCTCGAATCTCGCGTGTATCCTTTGAGTTATCGCACAATACGCACGCGTATTGTGGCGCCGCGCTCTCCGCCTGCTCGGCCTACCCACGCTGCCACGTGCGGCTGTATACTTTCTAAAAGTTAATCGGTCGTGTGAGTTTCGCGAAATCTTGATGAGCCAACCCGTCATCGTCGTTCACTACCATGAGCTTTGGCTCAAAGGCGGAAACCGCCGGTTTTTTCTCGGAAAGCTTTTTACGGCCCTGCGCCGTTCGCTTCAAGGAATTCCCGTCGATCGCATCGAGCAGCCCGGTGACCGCTTCCTCGTCCGCTTGGGTGTCGGCGCCCCCCTCGATGAAGCGATCCGGCGCGTTGAACGCGTCCTCGGCATTGCCTACTACGCCGTCGCACAACCGGTGGTGGAACGCGACCTCGATGCCATTTGCAGTGCGGCGTGGACCGAAGTTGAGCCGCTGCAATTCGCCACCTTTGCCGTACGGGCCAAGCGCAGCGACAAGACATTCCCGCACACGGTGATGCAAATCGAGTCCGCGGTCGGCCGCTATCTTCTCGATCAGCTCCGCGCCCGGGGGCGCGACGTGCGCGTGCAGTTGCACGAGCCCGAGTTGACCTGCCGCGTCGAAATCACGCCGGGCCCGGCGCTGGTATATGCCCGCAAAATCCAGGGTTCGGGCGGCCTGCCCGCGAATACCGCCGGACGCATCACCTGCCTGCTCTCGGGCGGATATGATTCTGCTGTTGCGGCGTATCTGATGATGAAGCGGGGCGCGCACCTGAGTTTCGTGCACTTTTACGGCACGGGCGCCCGTCCCGGCGAATCGTCCCTGCACGTTGCGAGCGGGCTGGCGCGCCAGCTTGTGCCCTGCCAATTCAATGCGAAGCTCTACCGCGTCTCCTTCGAGCCGATCCAGCGCGAAATCGTCCGCTACGCGCCGGAAGACTTCCGCGTGCTGTTGTATCGCCGGATGATGCTGCGAATCGCCGAAGCGCTCGCAAAGCGCGAGCGTTCGCTCGCCCTCGTCACCGGAGACAGTCTGGGCCAGGTCGCGTCGCAAACGCTGCGCAACTTGGTCGCCGTCGATGCGGTCGCGACGATGCCCGTCTTTCGTCCGCTCATCGGCGCCGATAAGCTGGAAATCATGGCGCTTGCTCGAAAAATCGGCACCTACGACATATCTTCCGAGCCGTTCCACGACTGCTGCCCGGTATTCTTGCCGCGCACGCCCGCGCTTTTTGCCACGCCCGCGCAGTTGGATGAAGCCGAATCGCACCTCGACGTTCCCGCTCTCGTTGCGCAGGGACTCCACGGCGCTTCCCTCCAGAAGTTGAAGTACGAATTCGGCCGCGTGGAAATATCCGAACCCCGCGCGGCGGGACCGCCGGAGCAGACCCGCGCCGTTGCCCAACCATAACTCTCGCGCGGCCGTGGCCCCGGCGACCCTCAGGCATCCGATTGCCCGCAACCGCCATCTTTAGTAGTCTCTAAGATTCGCGTACGTGGGGCTTCCCGTCCTGTGTACCCAAAGGTGAGGACTTGCGGGGACTATCTTGGCTGGGCTTGGGACTTCTTGCTGTCGTTACGCTGGCGTTACCGGCGTGCAACGACATCATCAATTATCCCGCGCCCACGATCAAAGCGCTCGAGCCGACCAATATTAACGCGGGCAATCCGCAATTCACACTGACGGTCACGGGGTTTCAGTTCACCCCGGCCTCCTCCGTACTCTGGAACGGGTCTCCCATACTCACTCTCTTTCAGTCGACAAATATCCTTACGGCCCAGATTCCCTCCAGCCTCGTCCAGAATCCCGGTTCGGCGCTTGTGACCGTATTCACTCCTCAACCCGGCGGCGGGACAACGCAGAGCCTGACGTTCGACATCAATCCGAACACCACACCGATCCCGCAAATCAGCAGCATCTCGCCGACAGGCGTCCTCGCAGGAAGCCCGGGATTCCAGCTTTTCATTTACGGTTCGAATTTTGTTTCCCAGTCGACCGTGACGGTAAACGGTGACGATCGTCCTGCGGGCGTCGTGAACTCGGCGCGCATCCAGGTTCAGATCCAGCCTGGCGACGTTTCAACGGCGGGTTTGGTCCAAGTCGTAGTCGTGAACCCGACCGGACCACCCTCCGCGCCCGGCGGCGGCGCTTCCCAGCCTGCCACGCTCACGGTGAACAATCCCGTGCCGACCATCGTGACGCTTTCACCGGCCACCTTCACTGCCGGCTCCGGCGGAGGCAACACTCTTCAGGTCCAGGGCTCCAGCTTCGTGCCGAACTCGGTAATCGAGATTGATGGAGCGCCGCGCGTCACCACGTTCGGCGGCGGCACCGCAGTTGCGGCTCAGCTCACGGCAGGCGATTTCGTGGCTGCTGGCAGCCATCAGGTTCGCGTGTTGAACCCAGGACCGGGCGGCGGCACGTCCAACGTTCTCGCTTACGCAGTGACGCCCACGTTGACCGCCGGACTTCCCGTCTTGCTCGACGTCGGCCTCCTCGGCGCAGAGGCGAATCAGGGCGTCTGCGGACAAAACTGTTCCGTAGGGCCTCCCACGTTGACAACCGCCGGTCCCTCCATCAGCTCGAACGGTGCGTCTGTGGTCTTTGCGTCCACATCCACAAACCTCATCACAAACCAGGCAAACACCGGAAGCGACATCTTCCTGCGGACCACTTGCGTGACGGCAGGCGGTTGCACCCCCACAACCTCCGCTGTGAGCGTCGGGCCCCGGAACGCCCCGTCGAACGGCTCCAGCTCCGAGCCGTCGATCGATAGTTCCGGCAATCACATTTCCTTCACCTCGACGGCCACGAATCTGGTTCCGGGAATTCCGTTCACGCAGATTACCCGGCAGGTCTACTGGACGCCGGTGTGTACCACTCCCCCCACCTGCTCGACGGGAGCACTCGTTTCGATGTCCGCCGACGGCGTCAATGCCGGAAACGGCGAGAGCTACAATCCCGCGCTCAGTCCGGACGGGCGCTACGTCGCCTTCGTTTCGCTCGCCACCAACCTTGTCTCGGGACTTACGACGCTCGACGGCGTGACCCCTCAGGTGTTCCTGCGCGACACCTGCAACGGCACCCCTGGCGCCGGCTGCGCGCCCACCACCTATCTCGTCTCTACCCCCGACGGCGTCACACCCGGCGATGGACCAAGCTCCTATCCCAGCGTTTCCGAAAATGCGACCTACGTGTCGTTCACATCGACCGCATCGAATCTGGGCGCCACCGCTCCGAACCCGAACAGCGCCCAGGAAATTTTCATGCGGAACGTTTGCTTCTCGACGACGAGTTGCAGCAGTGTGACGACCCTGATCTCGACCCCTGACGGCGTGACGCCCGCAAACGGCTCGAGTTCCGAATCGAAGATCGTCAGCGGCGGCCGCTTCATCACCTTCGCTTCCACGGCCACCAACCTCGCCATCGGCGCCGGTCCCACGCAGCAAATCTATATGTTCGACACTTGCCTCAGCGCCGCCTCCACCTGCAGCCCTTCGGCCACTCTGGTTTCAACTCAAGATGGCATCACGCCCGGCAACGGCCCGAGCGAATTTCCCAGCATCAGTCAGGGTTCAGGTGTTGGCACCGCGGGCACGACCACCGGTGAATTCATCGCCTTTGCATCGAAAGCGTCGAACCTCGGCGCAAACACCGCGAACGGTGTCGCGAACATCTTTGTGCGCAGGGAATGCCTCGGCGTCTCCAGCACCACGACCACCTGCACGCCCTCTACCGTCCTCGCCAGCCAGCCCGGCGGCACGTCTCCGCCGCAAGCCAATGGCGATAGCCTCATTCCCGCGATCAGCGCCGACGCCCACACCGTCACCTTCCTCTCTTCCGCCAACAATCTCGTCGCCAACGACACCAATGGCTTCGTCAACGTCTTCCTCGCGCTGACCTCCTTCTAGTTTCGCTTTTCCGTTTTGCACTGAGTCGTTCACGGGTTAATAACAAACTCGGATGGAAGGCTCGCAAGGACCGCGCGATTGGAAGCGGCAGCTAAATGGAAATGCCATCGCGACCTAGCCCCGCAGTCTATCGGCCTGCGGAGGGCACCCCCTCTCAGGCCGTTGGCGAAAGAACTTCACGAAGCCGGCTTAGACGCGTTGGCTCGGCCCACTCTGCGACCGTTGTCAGTACTGAGGATGCGCGATTACCGGGAATTCTTTCCTCTTCGCGAAGCACGCAATAGCGGCCAAGCCCGCGCCCAGCAGAAACAGGCTAGCCGGTTCTGGAGTCGCAGTGGAGGACCCGCTAGTTGTGACCTTTCAACAGGTTGTCCATTCGACCTGAACGGGAGATGCTGATTGTGCTGAGCAATCAAATCTTCCCGGGAGGTCGAATGGACATTCATAAGAATGC